>JADMIO011618382.1_pt1 | contig 64881 bp, 60 predicted proteins | sample 8958161 | NCBI WGS metagenome assembly JADMIO01 (sample SAMN16585339, study PRJNA669376) | soil metagenome | isolation source: Crop rotation soil | place: USA: Cullars Rotation, Alabama | collected 2011 | reverse complement strand
CAAAAAAAAAAAATAAAAAAAAAATTAAATTAATTTAATAATTAAATACCACATAATCTTAATAAGAAAAAAACGGAATTTATAAGGGAAGCCATATTGTTAAGGGTAAGCGAAGATTATATAGTTTAGTAAACACCTCTTAATTTACAGTTTTAGGGTAGAAAACTATCGGTTTTGCGGTAACCTGTATTTTAAATCTATGATTGGCTTTTCAATAAATTTATAGCTGATGGTACCTACGAGCAGGGTAACTGCAAACATGATTACTGCTGCCAGAAAAGGATTTACCTGGATATTCTGTTTGCTGATGACTAAAAAACCTATCGTCAAGATCAAACCATGGAAACAATATACTCCGTAAGCAATCTTTCCTACATAGATCAGAAACTTTCTTTTTGACAGGTTGAAAAAAGAGTGGGTGTTGTACATCTGATCTACAAAAACAACGCATTGATGTACTATGAAAACGATACGCATGATCACATTCAGGATATTATTGGAAGTACCGGTAAACATGTTATTTAAAAAATAATAGCTCAGAAAAAATACCGGCAAAAACAAATACAAACCCATCGATTTGTAAAAAGACGGGGTGCTGATGTATGCAATGATACTGGCTTTTTTATGAATAAGGTATGCAAAATAAGCGCCGCTCATCAGGTCAAATAAATAGGTGAGTGAATGATAATAAGTATTACCAGTACCCAATGCACTGTAGAAATTAAAACCAATACTGACCAGGCAAAAGGTCACTATTACTGGGAAGATCTTTTTATTCATCGTCAGCAAACAAAGACCCCAAACTATATAAAACTGTTCCTCTACAGAGATTGTCCATAGCTGCCTTAAAAAAAACACATGCCCTTCGAGGTAAAAATTAGACACAAAAAAAACATACCAGCCGGCAGGAGGTAAAGTAATGGGCACATGGTAATGAGATGCAAGCTGCTTTACTACAAAATAGGTAATACCCAGGATTAAAAAATAGATGGGCCATATCCTGAAGATACGCCTGAGCATAAAGTTCTTAAATGAGAAGCTTCCATTTTTGCCCGTTTCTATAAAAGCCAGGTGTGTAATAATAAAAGCAGACAGAGCAAAGAACATATCCATGCTCAAATAGATATTCTCATAACAAAAGGAAACAAATTGCATTATAAAACCGGTACCAAACTGAGGCTTGTAAGAATGATATAAAAAAACCAACATGATACCAATACCCCTTAAAGCATTTAACTGTGGGTAATAATGTTTTTGTGGTAACTGGCTGCTCATTGGTTTTAAACTTTTTTACCGCTCAATGCTTTGCCAACAGCAATATCCATTATGCGTTCTGCATAAGGGCGGGAAATATCATTCAGTTCTTCTGTTTTGGTTTGTACCAGGTTCTTATCATTCATATCCATTGCCAGTTGCAATGCCTGCATCGCCAGCCAAGTTGCCGTTATTTCATCACGGGTAAGATGCTCAAAATTCTTCTGCAGGAATTTTTCGGTAGTATGCAATAACTGCTCTGCCTCTGTTTTCGCTTCTGTTAATGCACGCAGGTCCATGTCTTCTTTGGCATGCTCCATAGAATCCAGCAGCATTTTTTCAACATCTTCATCCGTTAATCCATATTGTGGTTTTACTTCAATGGATTGCTCCACGCCACTTCGAAGTTCTTTGGCATTTACAACCAATATGCCATCGGCATTTATCAAAAAACTTATTTCTACTTTTGGCATACCGGCAGGCATAGCGGGGATACCCGTTAAATTAAATTCGGCAAGCCGGCGGTTATCTTTCACCATATCCCTTTCTCCCTGGTAAACGGCTATCTTCATCCCGCTTTGCCCGTCTTTATAAGTGGTATATTGCCGGCCTGCTTTTGCAGGTATTTTCGAGTTCCGTGGCAACAAAACATCCATCAGGCCGCCCATGGTCTCTAACCCTAGCGACAAGGGTGTGATATCGAGCAATAGCATATCCGTTGTATTCCCTGCCAGGATATCAGCCTGTATAGCAGCTCCCAAAGCAACCACTTCATCAGGGTCTACCGTATCATTTAATTTATTTTCAAAAAAATTGCTTACCATTTCTTTTACCAATGGAACCCTGGTACTTCCGCCTACCATTACGATCTCATCAATATCATTCTTTTTCAGTGCAGCATCCTTTAACGCATTCTTGCAGGACGTGATCGTTCTTTCAACAACAGGCTTTATTAATACTTCGAACTGTTCTCTGCTTATCGAAATTCCCTTCCCTTCATAAACGGTTTCAAACAGGTCATTTTCCGACAAATACTTTTTTGCTTCCTCTGCCTTTAACCGGAGTGACTGCCTGTGTTTTGATGCTTCGCCTTCAAAAGTATTTTCTTTCAGCCAGTGTTCAACAATGGCAGCATCAAGGTCATCTCCGCCCAGGTAAGTATCACCATTGGTTGACAATACCTCAAATATGCCGCCATTAATATTCAATATTGAAATATCAAAAGTGCCGCCGCCCAGGTCGTACACTGCAATGGTTTTTGCTTCTGCTTTGTTCAACCCAAAACCATAGGCAAGGCTTGCTGCCGTAGGTTCATTGATAATACGGAGCACATCAAGCCCGGCCAGTTTACCGGCATCACGGGTAGCCTGGCGCTGTGCATCATTAAAATAAGCCGGCACTGTAATTACGGCTTTACCTACCCGTGTTTTTAAAATATGTTCTGCTTGTTTTTTTAGTTCTTTCAGGATCAGTGATGAGAGTTCAACGGGAGAATAAAATGTGTCGCCAACCTGCACTTTAACAAGCCTGTTCTCATCATCAATGATCTTGTATGCCAGCGAAGTAGAATTATTCTTTACATCATTATAGGTTTTACCCATTAAACGTTTTGCAGAAAAAACCGTGTTTGCAGGATCTGAGGCCAGGTATTGCTTTGCTTCATTGCCAACAGTTATATCAGCATTTTTGCCAAAATGAATAACCGATGGAACCAATGAACTGCTGTTATGCTCTTTTAAAGCCACAGGCTTTTTACTTTCAGGGTGTATAATGGCAACCAGGCTATTGGTAGTTCCCAGGTCAATACCTACGATCATTTCTTCCTGCTGCAAACTGCCGGTGGCTATATTGATAGCTATTTTAGCCATAAATTTATTTTTATTTACAAAGGTAACGATAAAAAAAGGCTGCCCCGAAAGTACGGGACAGCCTTATATAATTTAATTAAAACTGCTATCGTATCAATACCATCTTACCATAGCCTTTATTAAAGTACTTATCGGTATTATCGCCATCGGCTTTGTATTTATCCAATGATTTACCATTCAGGTTTGTAAGTACCCGGTATAAGTAAACCCCGTTAGCCAGTTTGGCTCCATACATATCAGTACCATCCCATTTAAACTCGGTAATATTCCGGCCAACATGTATCGGCCCCAGTTCGTTCATGGTTATCTCCCTTACTATTTTACCGGTAATGGTCAATATTTGTATACGCATATTCTGTGGCACTTCGGCGCCTGTGATGGTAAACACAAAGGCTGTTGATGTAGTAAACGGATTCGGATAATTAAGCAGGTTCGATATCATTGCTTTTGTTATCACTGTAAAACTAACATGATACTCAATAGCGCCTGCAGTATTGCCCATCACATCCCTGCCTGATACGATCAATTCGTATTCTCCTTCATCAGGGAAGTAAGGCATAAAGTCGATCGTTGCAGTATTCTGGCCAGTTGATAAATTGGCAGGAGTAAAACGCATGGTATCGCCAAAATTATAACTGTGTAATGAACCATCAGGGAAACGAACCTGCACTTTAATGTAAGCTGTATCACTTAATGCAAGGAAGCGGCTTTCATCTTTAAGGTTTACCACAATATGCGGCTTGGCTGCTACTATGTCTTTGTTAAGAATATGTACGCCATCAAATGTCACATCAAGCAATGGATTGAAATTATCTGCTTTTACAAATAAGTTCTTATAGAGTATATTATTGAAATGATATTGTTCCGGCTGTATGGTTCCTGGGTTTACATCTACAAAAACAGTATTCATACCCGGGTAATTCCTTGTATCGATCTTGTAGTTAATTACCATAGTATCCCCGGATATCAGCACTTTACCTTTTGGTAAAATAACAGGATGAGGTGCATTGTTCCTGTCGGTGATAATGAAATTAACCCTCATGCTGTCGGCAAAAGCTGTCTGGCTTATATTCTTGAATGCCAGTTTAAAATCTACTATTTCACCCTGGTCAGCCGTATCCTTCATGCTAAAGAGAATATTAGGTGCAACAGCTCCTTCCGGTATATAGCTTCCATTTATCCTCCAGTACCTTAATTGATTTGGTGTGGCATTTATTGAATCTGAGCTCAGCATTTTCAATTTAATGTATGGATATGTTTGTGCATTGATCCAGCTTAATGATGTATCAACCGCCGGGCGTACAGTTGCTAAAAGTGTAGAATTGCCGCTTGCATCCACGCCTAAAACCTGCACCGATACAGAATCCTTGGTTGGTGTTTCCAATGATGTGCCCCTCCAGTGTAAAGCACTCCATTGCAGGGCAGGGCCAAATTTATCAGAAGTAATATCGCCAGAAAGATAATTACCTACTGTATGGAAACTCTCATTGAGCACATCGGTAGCAGCATCAGCAACTTTTTGCAGAACAGCGCCTGGTTGCCCTTTTTTATACACAAATACAAAAGGTATATGCCTGTACAATGAATCTATTTTAGTAAAGCCGGCATTTTTAAGCAGATGATATAATGAATTAGCCCCATCTGCCTGCCATGTAGTTGGATAACTCACTGATGGGCTTGCAGGACTGTTTGTCATTACTACATAGTTGCCCGACTGAACAATACTATTCAGAAAATTAATTACAGTCTGCCGCTCAGTCAATGTTCCAACTTTAAAGTGGAAGAAGCCAACTTTTACAGTTGTATTTATCGGCACCGGTCTTACACTGCCATACAAACCACTCACTCCGTTATCAATATTTACCCAACATTTATTGGTTACGGTATCAACAATATAAAAACGCAATACTTCTGAATTAGGACCTAAACCGGGGCCATAAAACCCTGCCTGTTCAATCAAACCGTCATTCCTTATCGACACATCATTGGTTTGAGTAATGGTTGGATAAATTCCTGTTCGAACATCAAATTCCCTGTTGCGTTTATCAAATCTCAGTATCCTGTCTGGATCTAGTGTTATTTTGTTGTAACTATTCTTTTTAAATTGATAAAAATGCGACTGGTTAAAGCCTGGTGTACTGTTGGGCAAATAAATGAATGAAGAAGTATTCCAGATAAAGGTATTACCCGATGCCGGCACAGTAGATGTTCTCCAATAGTAAACCGTACTGTCGGTAAAAGTAAGGTTTGTTGGTTTAAATTCTATAACGCCACCTTTGCCACTGACGTTATATATTTTTTTAAATGAAGAATTGAATAACTCTGTTGTATCAACTTCCATAACATACTGCCTGTTTTCGCTCAATGGATTTGCGGTACTTGCGTAATAAGTTATGTTCTGCTGGTTAATGATCGAGTAATTATAAGGTGAGATAGGACGTAACTCATCTTCAAAAATGTAGAAATCTTTGGTTAAAATATTATTCGTTTCAACCAGTTCATTTATTTTGTTGCTGGTATCCAATGATACGATCAGTTTATTAAGCCCTTTGTCGGTTAATGGGTTGATCGGTACAGTAAGATACAGAGAGTCTTTATACATAGTTGCCGGGATATATTGTCTGTACAGGGTCTTAACTGAATCGTTTGGCAGTTTTTGTTTTACTGTCACCCACATTGAATCTTTAATAGCCCGGCCAATATTCATCATCTTAATATCTATATTAAAATTATTATCGGCTACAGAAATAATATTCGGAATAAATTTCACCAACTGGTCTTCAATAATATAATCAGGCTTTGCAAAGGTATTGATCTTAATAGCCGGGTCGCCGTGCAAGTTTATTTCCTCAAGATGTATTCTTGTATAATAATCGAGGGTAGAAGGATTACCGCCCAGTTCCTGCATAGTAGCCTTTAACTGATTGCCGATTGTATTTCCATACATAGTCCTGGAAAGCTTGTTATAGAAATTATCATTATAAAAATTCAGGAAAGGCGCAATACCATAATGTGTACTGCCGAGGAAACCGATACCTCCTTTATGTTCAAGGAAAACATATTTTTCCGACAACGACATACCTGAATAGTTTACCGGCCTGTTGATATTGAAAGTAAAGAAATTACCTACGGTACAACCGCTGATATGCATGAACGGATATTTACCGGCATTTTGATAATTTTCAGGATAATTTAAATTAATGGCCAGTTCGTTGGCTGAAGAATGTCCAAAATATTTTACATAGCTAAGCCCTTCCTGGAACAGGTCGCTGATCCGCTGGCTTTGCTGCTGCTCAATAGCTGAAACCGATGTTTTTGCAAAAGTTTCAACGTGAGCACCAAATAAGGTATCTTCTACTATTGCTTTATAGCCATTCATATAAACACCAAACTGTGCATTTTCGAGGCTATCCGATCCTCCAATAGTATGCAACATGTTTTTCATCCACCCTTTATCATTAATTGTTTGACCTGGGGTTTGCTGAGCCTGTTCGTATTCCTTCACTTTGTCCAGGTAAATGCCAACTTCTGTACCATTAATAGCACCCAGGCGGCCAATAGGAACCGATGGATAATTAGTACCTGGTACAGCTGATAATAATACATCGGATGCAGGCCAGCCAAAAGTTTGCACTACGTCTAACTGGTCTGAAATAGGATTGGCCTGGTTAAGTGTGTAATCATAATAAGTTATACCACGCCCGATAATGAATACATATTTAGGTGAGGGATTAAATTGCTGGTTAGCATACATAATAAGATCACGAATGGCTGACGGATGCTTTTTAATTCCAAATCCAAACTGGTCATTCAGTTCATCTATATCATAAATTTTTGCGCTAAAACCCCCACCTGCAACCGAACTGCGGTATTGACGGTACAGTTCCACATTATTCACACCAGAGCCATTATTATACAAAACAGGGTTACTGATGATTAAATAATTACCCTGGTTGGCTGCATTGGCAAAATTAGTAAAGGTCTTTGGAGTTAATGATGTTATGGATACTGAGTTGTTGGGTATATCACCGCTCATCAGGTTAAACTTGCGTAAAGTATCTGTTGAAGGTGCCAGTACAAATTTTACCTGGCCTGCAGTGCTTATATCACCAATGATCCTTCTTCCTGCATTGTAATCATATAAGATCGGTGCAACTCCGTTCGTATTAAAGTTTGTAATTATCAGGTAATTGCCCAGCGTGTTATCTTTTAATTCAAAATAAAAATTCTTTTGATTGTTGAAATTAAAGGTGGCTGGGTAGGTTACAGAAAAACAACTCACCACAATACGGTCTGTTGTAATGGTTGAATTACCATTGATATTTACCCCTATAAAAGAGGGGCTGTTTAAAATAGAAAGCGGCAAATTTCTTATAGTATCCTTACGCTGGTTGAAATAAGGCATCGGCATTACTCCGCCAACCTGGGTACCTTGTACCTTGCATACCAGGTCCCTCGGATTTAATGCATTACCCACCGCAGTAACTGTGAACATTACATTGTTTTGGGGGCCTGCAGTATACTTATTGATATTGTCAATTACCTTGGTTAATCCGCAGCATGGTGCAATATTATCACTGGTCCAGCTTTCTCCAACATCATAGGAAGAAGAATACACATACTCTCCGATAACTGCCGCATAACCCTTATTGATCTGGTCCCTGTAATGCTGTTCTATCCGGCGCATGAAATATGGTTCCGGAGTTAAAGTAGTACCAACAGTAGGATTTGCAGTAGCCAGGTACCTGAGGTTTGCACTGGTAGAATTTACTGTTAGAAAATAAGTAACTGTATCTGTTTCAAGGCTGAATTTTTCGCACATCTGATAATTGGGATCCTTGTAAAGGCCCTTATCAGCCTTACCATCATTCATTTCGCCCCAGAATTCCAGGTAATCGCTGCTGCCCAAAACCCCTGTTGCCACAGATGTAAATATGCGTACCTGCTTACCATTGCGCCATAGCTGAAAGTTTTGTGCAGGCACTGATCCCAATCCGGCAGCAGCCAGTACAGGCTGGTAAATACGGGTAAGTGTATCTTTTGCCAGTTTGAATTTATAATAGGTTTTGCTGTAATCGATCCAGCTGTTGTTTAACTGGGCATTGCTGTTAAAAGCAAACAACAGGATTATTAATGCAGATAGAATTTTTTTCATAACTCTGGTTATAAATTATTTTATTCGGTTTCTTTTTTGCCTACGAGGTTAAAACGCAATGAAAATATATGGGTATATAATGGATTTGCCTGGTTGGCAAGATTTGTAAATGCATAATCGATCATGATGTTCTTGATCTTAAAGCCTGCACCGGCACTGGGCTGATAGATCCAGACCTTTCTCTTGTTTGTTGTATCTCCATCCTGTGTACCCCTTTGAAAATTGGTAATACCGGCCCTTATAAAGAATACATCTTTGATAGAAGCTTCTAAACCGATATGCGGATCGATGCTAAGTGTATTGTTGCTGTAAACAGTGTTTCTTTTACCATCAAAAGTAACGTCCACGTTGGCTTCGGCCATCAGGTCAAGTGATTTGCCGACTTTAAAATTATATCCGCCACCTATGATCAGGCGTGGTGCGGTAAGCTCAGTTGATTTTACCGGGATATCATTTTTAGTAAGGTATAAAACTTCTTTTTCTTTTTCAGTAAAGCTAAATGACCAGGCATTGAATGTGGTGGTAATATCCCTTGCAACAATACCCAGGTTCCATCTTTCACCATGCATCTGCACACCTGCATCCAGGCCAAAACCCCAGGCCGATGCAAACTTACCCACCTTACGGTATATCACTTTTGCATTCAATCCAAAACTCACCTGCTTTTTTTCTGTTTCTTTTATTTTTTGTGCAAACGATAAAAGAAAGGCGTAATCAGCAGTTGAAAAACTCTGGATATTATCATAATTCACTCTTCCATCGGGCTCTACCAAAAATAAGGTGTTAGGAATATCGTCCACCGCAAATCGTAAAACAGAAATACCCAACGCCCGCTTGTTATCCTGGATGGGCTTTGCAGCACTTATGTAATCATACTTGGCAATGCCACCAAAATAATCGGCATGCATCAGCCCAACATTAGCTTTTTCTTTGATACCCGTTAACCCGGCAGGATTCCAATACCCGGCAGTAGCATCTTTTGCAGAAGCCACCTGGGCACCGCCCATGGCAAGTCCCCTTGCGCCGGCACCGATGTTTAAAAATTCGTTTGAATATTTCCGTAGTTGAGCAAAAACTGATAGGGGTAGAATCAACAGAAATATGAGGTATATCTTTGTGTAGAGTCTCATAATAACATTAGGTTGGTTATGATTAGGTTATTGAATTTATTAGGTAGACAATAACAATAACGTAAAAATACTTGGTAAATTGTGTCAATATATTAATATAAAATTAAGCTTATTAGCACAAATCCTGCTACGCATATTGCATATTTTTTATACAAATAAGGTTTTTGTCTATAACTGCACATAAAAGACCATAACTGTTTAAGAAATGATGCCTGCCTTTATGTTTTATGAGTGATAATCTTATGATTTTATCAATATTTATAAGCACTTTTGCCAAAAATCAGAATTTAGAAAGAAATGAAGCCTTTAATAGCAGAATTACAATGGAGAGGGTTGATTCAGGATATAATGCCTGGCACAAAAGAACAATTAGACAAGGAAATAACCACTGCTTATATCGGCTTTGACCCTACAGCCGACAGCCTGCATATAGGCAGCCTGGTACAGATTATATTGCTGGTTCACCTGCAAAAGGCCGGGCATAAACCAATTGCACTTGTAGGCGGGGCAACCGGTATGGTAGGTGACCCGAGTGGTAAAAGCGAAGAAAGGAATTTGCTGAGCGAAGATGTGTTAAATAAAAATGTGGCAGGTGTAAAAGCACAGCTTGAAAAATTCCTGGACTTTGATAAAAGCAAACCCAATGCAGCCGAAATGGCTAACAATTACGATTGGTTCAAAGCAATTTCCTTTCTTGATTTTATAAGGGATACCGGAAAGCATATTACCGTAAACTATATGATGGCCAAGGACAGTGTGAAGAAAAGACTGGAAGGAGAAGCAGGTATGAGCTTTACAGAATTTACTTACCAGTTGGTACAGGGCTACGATTTTTACTGGCTTTACCAGAACAAAAACTGCAAACTGCAAATGGGTGGCAGCGATCAGTGGGGCAATATTGTAACCGGTACCGAACTGATCAGGAGAAAATGCGGCGGCGAAGCTTTTGCATTTACCAGCCCGCTGATTAAAAAAGCCGATGGCGGCAAGTTTGGAAAAACAGAGCAGGGCAATATCTGGCTGGATGCTGAAAAAACAACACCTTACCAGTTTTACCAGTTCTGGTTAAATGCCAATGATAATGATGCTGGGAGCTGGATAAAGATCTTTACTTTTTTAGATGAAACAACTGTAAATAATTTAATAGCAGAGCATCAAAAAGATGCATCAAAAAGGGTTTTACAAAAAACACTGGCTAAAGAAGTAACCATTTTTGTACACGGAGAAGCCGAATATAATAAAGCCATTGAAACAACAGAGAAATTATTTGCCAATCAAAATGCACCGGCTGAAAGCCTGAGTTCAGAAGACCTGGAAGGGATGGAAGGTATTGTAAAATTTGATTTTGCAAAAGATAAGATCGATGCGGGCATTGATGTTGTTTCTTTTTTAGCCGAAACGAATATCTTTCCCAGTAAAGGCGAGGCAAGAAAAATGGTTCAGGGTGGCGGGGTAAGCATCAACCGTAAAAAAGTGGAAGCCATTGATCTGAAAGTTGACAGTTCTTTATTATTACATAACAAATACATCCTTGTACAAAAGGGAAGAAGGAATTATTTTTTAGTACATGTTGTTTAGTTACTAACTACGGTACAGTTACAGGGGAGTTATAGGGGAGTTATAGAGGAGTTATAGGGGAGTTACAGGGGATTGATCTCATAGTAACGCCGTAGTAAATACATAGATACTCCATACCAACCATTAGCATACTAAATATAGGCTAAATATAAAGGTGACATCTCTTAAGAGGTGTCACCTTTTTAACTTATTAACTTTGTCAACTTTGAACTTTATTGCTTCTTAGGCTCAACCGGTTTGCCCGAAAGATATTTATCAAAGAATTTTTCCATGGCTTTATAAAAATCAATACGGTTATTTTCGTTGGCAAAACCATGGCCTTCATCATTCTTCACCATATATTCAACCTGTACCCCTCTTTTTTTCAATGCTTCCACAACCTGGTCGCTTTCAGCTTTATTAACCCTCGGATCATTGGCACCCTGCGCAATGAATAAGGGTGCTTTAATATTGCCTACATGCAATGCCGGAGAAGCTTCTGCCAGCAAGGCGCTGTCTTTTGCAGGATCGCCTACCAGTTCGTACATCTGTTTTTTAAATGGCTCCCAATAGGGCGGTATGGTGTTCATGAAAGTGAACATGTTGGATACACCCACATAATCAACTGCACAGGCATACAGGTCGGGCGTGAAGGTAACGCCTGCCAGTGTTGCATAGCCACCGTAACTGCCACCATAGATAGCCACACGTTTGGGGTCAGCAATACCTTCTTTGATCAGCCAGTTAACACCATCGGTTATATCGTCCTGCATTTTTTTGCCCCATTCTTTGGAGCCCTTCAGCCAAAACTCTTTTCCGTAACCGGTAGAGCCCCTGAAGTTCATCTGCAAAACCGCATAACCACGGTTTGCCAAAAACTGTCCTTCATTATTGAATCCCCACTGATCCCTGGCCCAGGGGCCGCCATGCGGATTAACAATAACCGGCAAATTTTTAGCTTCGTATCCTTTGGGTAATGTTAAGTAACCATGGATGGTTAACCCATCTCTTGACTTGTACTCGATGGGTTTCATGGTAGCCATATCTTCTTCCTTCAGCCAGGGCCTGCCTGTTGCCAGGTATTTTGTTTCACCGGTCTTCTTATCATAGAAATAGAATTTTGAAGGCAGCTTGTCATTACCGGTCCATACAATGAATTTGTCTTCGTCGTTATTATTTCCGTAGATCGCTACTTCATACCCTTTGAATTTCTCTTTCATTTTATTGTAATCGGCTTCTGCTTCCTTATCTAAAAAATGCTGCTCGGCCTTCCAGGAAGTGAACAAAGCAGATAGCAACACTTTTCTCTTGGCAGAAAAATCCACGCCATCCACATCATATTCGGGATTGCCATAGATCTCTCTTATTTCTTTTTTTGCAGCCAGGTCGTATTCCACAACAACAGTTTTATCCCTGCCTATATTGGTGGTAACATAAATGTTCTTGTTATCGAACGTAAAGAAATTGGGTGCAAATGTTTCTTTATAGTTGGTAGTAAGAATCGAATCAAAAGGATCGGCTTCTGTGGCCCGGTAATACAGCGTTGTATTTACGCCGTCTGTTTTACCAGCCATCCGTATAACACCATTATGATCGGTGTACCAGCTATCCAGGTTCTTGTCGTTCTTATACAATTCCTTCATTTCGCCGGTTTCGATATTGATGCTGTATGGGTCAAAAAAGCGGGCATCTCTTTTATTTAAAGTGATCATCACTTCTTTTTCTTTTCCGGGAACATAACGCAGATCGTTCAATATACCTGTTCTTACCTTGGGGAAAGGTGTTAATGCTTTCTGATCCTTACCATCTATCGAAACAGAAAATAACTGGAAGTTTTCATCACCGCCAACATCCTGCAGGTATAATATCCGGTTGCCTTTCCATTGGTACTGTGATATGTTACGCACCGAATCAAAAGTTACCGGCGTACCAACCGTATCGGTCATCTTGCGTACATATATATTCATATGCCCTAAATGCGGTGATCGATAAGAAACATATTGCCCATCAGGTGATATCTGCCAGCCGGTTTTATCAGCGTTTTTAAAAAAGTCTTCCACAGGAACGAGTGGGGCTTTCTCTTCGGGCTTGGTGCCGCATGCAGCAAAAAGCAAGGTTAGCAATGCCAGCAACACAATCAATTGTCTTTGCCTTAATTTCATGGTCATAAGTAGTTAGTTTAAAAATTAAAAAAGAAAAAGAAAGGATTGGATGTAAAGGTTTAGCAGTCAGTGGGAACGGAGTATCAAGATAATGTCTTTTGTTACAAAACAAAAATCTCCGCAGGCGCGGATGCATAAAGTTTTGTTAAACGGTAAATTGCCGTTAGTATGCCTGTATCACTTTCCACATTTCATCTGCTACAAACTGGTTGCCCCTTGCATTTAGGTGAACCCCATCAGTGGTAAGTATACCTTTGTCTTTATTCTCTGCATTATTCTTAAGATCATAATCCAGGAAAGCCTTTCTCAGGTCTACCACAGGAAGGTTATTCTTTTGGGCAATAATACGGATGATCTTGCTGTATTCATTGAGGTCACCATCCAATGGATTACTGAAATCAGTTTTTTCGCCGATGGTTGCAGGTGTGCAGAGGATGACTGCAATATTTTTTGCTTTCAGTTTATTGATGATCGCCTGGTAAAATTTTTCAAACTTATCAGCATCAGTACCGGTACCCGAAGTACGCTTGTGCCACACATCATTTACGCCGATATAAATAATTACCATATCCGGTTCTTTGACCAGCACATCTTCTTCCATTCTTAAATAAAGATCGTACACTTTATTGCCGCTGATACCGGCGCCAACCAATTCGTATTGTTCGCTTTTACCTTGCAAAGCAAGCATAGAATCCAGTTTCATGATATAACCGCCCGGTTTTGCACCGGCTTGTGTAATAGAGTCACCGAAGAATACAACACGTTTCTTTTTATTTGCTGGCATAAATGCAGTGATTGCACAAAACAATAAAGCTATGAATGAAATTTTCATCGTATAAATTTAGTTTAATAAATGCGGACGTTCTTTATAAACCTTCCAGACAAGCTCGCCAAACAAAGTATTGGCCCAGGCAAACCATTTACGGGTGAATTTGGCGGCATCATCTTTATGAAACGATTCGTGCATGAAACCGGTGCCTGCATGCGTTTTCTGCAGCATCTCCAGGCATTTTTTTATTTCTTTATCATCAGTGCTTGTCAACCCACGCATGATGATACTTAGCGGCCAGATATAATCCATACCCACATGCGGGCCGCCAACACCTTCTGCAGCTTTGCCCTTGAAGAAGAAAGGATTGGAATCTGAAAGCACAAACTGCCTGGTATTCTGCATGATCCGGTTCACTTCATTTTCTTCGGTTGCAAGATCAAGATAGGGTAACGATAACAATGAAGGGATGTTGGCATCATCCATCAGGTTATAACTTCCAAATCCATTGATCTCGTATGCATAAATAACTCCCAGTTTTTCATCTGCAATTTTACCGTATTCTTTAACAGCTCCTACTACCGCATTCGCAATTTCAAGCGCATCTTTTTTTAAAGAAGAGGGCAAATTAAGCTCCGTGCCCATTTCATTGATCAGGTATGAAAGTGCGATAGCGGCAAAGATATTTCCCGGAATATTGAACGGATAAACTGTTGCATCATCACTCGGCCTGAACATAGCATGTATCAATCCCGTCTTTTTTGTCGGATAACCATAACCGCCCAACGGAACACCATCGGTTGCCCAGCTGGTTGTTCGTTCAAATTTATAAGGGCCCTTATTTTCTAATCGTTGTTGTTCTTTAAAAGTCTTTACTATCAGCTTCATTGCTTCTTTCCAGTCTTTATCAAAAGGAGAAGTATCTCCTGTTTCTTTCCAATAACCGTAACTCAAACGTATCGGGTAACACAAGCTATCTATTTCCCATTTACGTTCATGTATGCCGGGTTTCATTTCAGTCTTGTCATCTTTCCATTCGCTGATCTTTGTTTCGTCTTTATAAAAAGCATTGGCGTAAGGGTCTTTCAAAATGCATTTTACCTGCCGGTTGATAACCCCTTTTACCAGCTCCTGTAGGTTTTTATCCTGCTTCATTAATGGCAGGTAAGGCCACACCTGTGCCGATGAATCCCGCAACCACATGGCATCAATATCGCCGGTAATTACAAATGTATCAGGCTTGCCGTTGATGATCTCAAAATCAACCGTGGTATCTAATGTATTGGGAAAGCAATTCTCAAACAGCCAGGCAAGTTCATTATTGCCGGTCTTACTTTTTATTTCAGCAATTAATTTTTCTACAGCAGGGCTTTTAAATTTGCGCTGGCTTTCAGGCACCCTCACCACAGGGAAATCGCTTTGCCAGTTTGCGAAAGAATATTTGCTCATTAAAATACCTGCGGAGGCAAGCGAGGTTTGCTGAATGAATTTCTTACGGTTCATACCGTTAAGATAAAAAGAAAATGCATCCACTGTACAGCAGATGCATTATTACCTGTATTTATAACACGCAGTTATGAAAACTTAAAAAGTATTGAAGTGAATTGCTATATTAATAACAGTTATTTTTTTTCAACATTAAAGTACTGCATTATTTTATTCATATCAATATTTTTTATTTCTTCTAAATCATAACCCATTTTTACCGTATCAAGTCTAAAATTGTTCGCTTTAAAATATTTAGGAAAACTTACTGTGCTAACTTTGCGTAATTTTGAACTGTATATACTATCTAATTGTGGGGAAAAACTATAGGGAATCTTTTTAAGTGCATCAGAAAATTCCCAATAAATAGTCCCGCTAGTTTTATCTTCTTGTTTAGGAACAAACGAAAAAAATTTGCGCAAAATACCGGAGTCTGAATTTTTATTTTCATAAATTACTTTTATGCTGTAATTACTGTCAGCCATTCCAGAATAAGCATTTAATCTTGAAAACCATTCATTTTGTAAAACAGAATCTACCGACACTCTCGCTTTATCAAGGTTTTTATGATCATCTGTCAGGTATCCATACTTATTCCCTTTTGTATATACCAAATAGCAATACCTGGTTTCTGCATTTCGTAAATCTCCAAAATAAGTAGTGTCTGGATTATCTAAATCATATGGTTTAGAAAAAAACCTATACTCGATTTCATACAATATCTGATTTTGATAATAAAAAATGTTTGCGGTAGAAGTGTCAATATTCATTACTTTTCCTGTACTAGCAATGATTGGAAAGCTTTGTGAAACACTTACTCCAATTATATTATCAGCTTGTTTTTTGGCAACTATAGCACTGCAGCCTTGCATGACTAAGGCCATGATTAGTAAGTTAGATTTAATAAAATTTCGCATTTACTTTTTTTAATGTCACTTACAATTTACAAAATATTTATTTTATTTATAATGCTACTCATATGGAATATTTATATTTGCAGTGTATGAGCCTGTTAAAGTTCCTGAATAAGTCGCCATTTGAGGTTCACCAGGCATACAACTCCATTTAAGTATGATGAAATAATTTCCTGTTCGTTGAAAATTTGTTTTATCACCAGAAATTAAAGCTATACAATTTACTGATGGAACGGCAGAAGTACAAGGTGGCAAAGAACCTTCATATTGTGAAAAACTCGTGTAATTTACACTTTCCCACTTCCAAGGGTCGTTATGTGGAATACTACGTTTATAAACAATCCCTGCAAAATTTGTTGCCCATCTTACCCACCAATTACCAGCAATATGAAGGCTAAAAGCATCTGCCTTAACTGTCTTGGGTACTCTAATAACCCCCGCTTCGTCAGGCCCAGTTACACCACCTGATGTGGTACTTATCTCTTGATCACCTGATTCTGCTGTTGTTAAATCTAAAAGTACTTGTGCTTCGGTTGGAGTTAAATTACATCCATTACCACCACCATTACCATCACCACCACCTCCTCCTCCGCCGCCAGAACAATGTTCTTCATAACAATCGCTGCCTTCGTATTCTATACTATATATTTGTCCTGTTTGCGAATCCCAGGTTATCCACCAATGATCAATGCAATACCCTCCAGTGCAAATAGGAGCAAGATTTGAACCTATTTCATCCTCTAAATCATCAGCCACAGTTTCGGTAGTTAGTTTTGTCCCTTTAGTTTTCATCAAAACTTTTGATCTTGTATTTTTAGACGCATTCGCATCAAAATAATTTAAGCTGCGATCGTGTGCCAAGGGTAGACTAAATAAGTTTTCATCGCCATCAATTTTTGTTTTAGATAAAAGCCTTCCAATCCTAAAAACATTACCTTCTCCATCCATCTCTGTTAAAATATATTTAAACAGCTTCAGGTTTCCATTAGAGATTATGGGAGTTAATATTCGTTGTAATTTTTTGTCAGGCGATAGCTGCGTGATTTTCGAATCAGAACCAGGAGCGGCAGCAAATAATACATCAGCTACCGATTTCTGAATTACTTTAGTTGATTCGTCAACCTGCACATCGTTATTTGATTTTTTACAGCCAAACAAGGCTATTAAAAAAATAAATGCCAGGCACATAGTTGTGCAAGCAAGTAATTTAAGAGTTACTGAAGTTTTCATGATTAATTTTTTTTGTTTGAAATATTTTTATTTTTGGTGGCGCCATATTCACCTTAACAAAACAAGAAAAAAAAATATAAATATTTACTATTTTATACTTAACATTGTTAAGCAATTCACCTTATTTGTTTAGTTTTTTAATTCTACCCTATATGAATTTAGAAGAACTGATCGGAACCCAAATCCGCAATAAGCGAGAGCAGAAACATATCAAACTAGAATCTTTAGCTAAACACATAGGTGTAAGTAAAGCCAGAATGAGTCAAATTGAACATGGCCAGTGTAAAGAATTAACCATTGCTCGTATCCAAAAAATTGCTGATTATTTAGACGTAAATTTTCTTGAAATTGTTAATATTGATTTACAAGAAATAGAAATAAAAAATAGTAAAAATCTTAATGCCTTTAATGATAGTAATAACCATATAACGCCAGAATTAATTAAGTCATTGGCAGATGAATTAGTGCACAGGTTGAAATCATGAGATCACAATAAAAAAAAATGCATCCACTGTACAATGGATGCATCGGGATATATATTTTTAACATGTTTATTCTACGTTGACCTGTTTCTTAATGACAGAATTTTCAGTTACTCCCATTAAAAACTTACGCTCTCTTAGCAGATAGCCATTACCATGTTCACAAAAATGAACCTTTAAATTTTCGATACTGATGGGGTTGCCATCGGGTATATCAGCAATGTTTGAGTGCATGATATCATGGCCATCGATGATCATCACCAGTCCGCTGCCAATGGCTTCCATTTGATTTCCGTTGGTGATCAACATACCGGTATCTTCTCCCAAACCAATACCAATGCAGGACGGGTTTGCAGCCACGCCCTGCGCCAGCCTGGCAAACCTGCCACGCTTTTCAAAATGTGAATCAAAGATCACATCATCCATAAAACCAAGGCCGGTAGTTATTTTTACTTCGCCTTTTAAATGGGCACGGGTTGCATTGCCTTCATAGATCATGGTATTGCTCATGGCCATGGCGCCTGCCGATGTACCGGCAACAACAAAATCTGTTTCGTTCTGGTAGCGGTCCAGTAATTTATCTAAAAAGGCAGTGCCGCCAAAAGTGCTGCTAAGCCGTAGCTGGTTGCCTCCGCTGAACATCACCACATCGCAGGAGCTGATGCGTTCCAGGTAATCAGCATTGGCAGCATCGGCCCTGTTACGGATATGCATTACACCGATATTGGTGCAGCCGATCTTGCCAAAAGCATTCAGGTAATTATCGCCTACTTCGTTGGGGATCATGCTGGCAGTGGTGATGACTTCGATACGGGACGAAGGCCCGCCGGCTTCTTCTACTATCCGGGAAAGGATTCCCAGTTCAAAAAAATTGAGGTTGCTGCGTTGGATCTTTCCGCTCTCTAAATCAGTTCCCTTGTCTTCCGCTCCACCAATCGCAATCAGTTTTCCTTTAGCAAATTGCATGAATCATTTTTATGATTAACGCAAAAATAAGGGAAATCGTGTTTGTATAACCTTTAGTTGTTGTTAACGGATGTTGATAACGCTTAAAATCAACCTTTTACAAATGCTGTGATGGCTTCAACCAGCCTGTCTAAATTCTTGGTAGTAGTATACACATTGGGTGTGATACGAACTCCGCTGATATTTTCCCAAACAATACCTACTGCATGTATCCGGTAATTATCCCATAAAAAACTGTCCAGTTCGCCGGGCGTTTTTCCATCTACGCTTACCAGGCCAATGGCACAGCCAAATTCTTTTTTAAATGAAGTATGCAGTTTTACTTTAGGAATATCTTTTACTTTACTCATCCAGTAATTTTTCAGGTAAAGCAACCTTTCCTCTTTACGTTTAGCGCCGATCATATCATAAAAGTCAATGGCCTTATCAATAGCTTCTTCAATAAAGAACGGACGTGTACCCAAATGTTCAAACTTGCGGATATTATCATCTTCTTTATCACTTGCCCCAAATAAAGGCCACACATTTTTTATTTTTTCTTTACGTACATAGAGCAACCCTGTGCCTATCGGTGCCCCGAGCCATTTGTGCAGGCTGGTTCCAAAATAATCGCAATTCAGATCAGGGATCAAAAATTCAAACTGGGCAAAAGTGTGTGCCCCATCAACCAGTACATCAATGTTTTTTTTCTTTGCTTCATCAGCAATTTTACGCACCGGCATTTTCTGTCCAATCCAGTTTATCATGTGTGTGATTTGTACCACTTTTGTTTTTGCAGTAAATGCGTCGGTGTATTTTTTAACCAAATAATTCTCATCTTCACTGGGTAAACTAAGATCGATCCAAACGAGTTTTATGCCCTCTCTCCTTTCTCTTTGTTTCCAGGCCCCGATCATGTTGGGATAATCCTGTTTGGTAAGCACCACTTCATCTCCTGCTTTTAACTCAAGTCCAAAGATCACCGTTTCCAATGCTTCAGAAGCATTGCGGTGTAAAGCAATTTCTTCAGCATCGCAGCCGGCAAGCTTTGCCAGGTTTTTACGTAAAGGTTCCCTTCCCTGGTCAACAATACGCCACATAAAATAACTGGGGGCCTGGTTACTGAAATCATAATTCGTTTTCATCGCATCAGCAACCGGCTTGGGTGCAGGAGCCACGCCGCCATTATTAAGATTAATGAAATTGGGGGCGATTGTATAGGACTGCTGAACATAATGCCAGAATTCTTCGTCGCCTGCAAGCTCCGATGGAGGAATGGATGCTGCTTTATCAATTGCATCCCGCAGGTCTCGGCTCCAGGCCGGTTGCAATATGCCGGCAGTAACGGCTGATGCTGATAATAATCCCATTTTTTGCAGAAAAGAACGTCGGTTACTCATTTGCTTGAATTTATACCTGCCTCAAAACCGGCAGTCTTGCAATGTACAAATTTTGTTTTTTGCAAAGCAAGATGATTTTGGTAATTTCCAATTTCTGCCACCAAGCGGCACAAAGAAACACAGAGATACACGAAGCACCCTTTGTGAACCTCCAAGATACTTTGCGGATCTTAGTGGAATAAAAAACAAAAACTACAAACTGTTTTATGAAGATTGTTGAGATCAAAATTTTAAGAGGCCCTAACTACTGGAGTGTACGCCGTACCAAACTGATACAGATGAAACTTGACCTGGAGGACCTGGAGCAAATGCCTACCAATAAGATCGCGGGTTTCAGGGAAAGACTTGAAGCGATGTTTCCTACGCTGATAGAACATCGTTGCAGTGAAGGTACAAGAGGTGGTTTTTTTAAACGGGTAGATGAAGGCACCTGGATGGGACATGTCATAGAACATATTGCACTGGAAATGCAAACCCTTGCAGGCATGGATACCGGCTTTGGCCGTACACGTGGTACCGGTAAGGAAGGAGAATATTATGTATGCATCAGTTATATGGAAGAAGATGCCGGTGTATATGCGGCTAAGGCCGCCGTTAGGGTTGCACAGGCACTGGTGGATAATAAAGAATATGACCTGGCGGATGATATCATGAACCTGCGTGAAATAAGGGAAGATACAAGGCTTGGGCCCAGCACCGGTTGCATTGTGGATGAAGCCGCAAAAAGAGGTATTCCTTTTATTCGTTTGAATAAGCATTCACTGGTGCAACTGGGTTATGGTGTGCATCAAAAAAGAATAAGGGCAACCATTGCAAGCACCACTGGCAATATTGCCGTGGATATTGCCTGCGATAAAGAAGAGACAAAAAATTTACTGGGCGCTGCCGAAATTCCGGTACCTAAGGGTGATGTGATAAGAACAGAAGAAGGATTGGCCGATGCTATTGACCGCATTGGTTATCCCTGCGTGATAAAACCCATTGATGGTAACCATGGTAAAGGAAACACCACCAATATCACCGACTGGGAAATGGCATTGAAAGCATTTGCCGCTGCCAAGCAATATGGCCGCAGTGTGATCGTGGAAAAGTATATTACCGGTTTCGATTTCAGGATACTGGTGATCAATTATAAATTTATTTGCGCTGCTTTACGTACACCTGCTGCTGTAACAGGCGATGGAAAAAACACCATTCAATATCTGATCGATGAGGTGAACAAAGATCCCCGCCGTGGTTATGGGCATGAAAAAGTGCTGACACAAATAACCATTGACCAGTTCACTCAAAAAATGCTGGATGAAAAGAATTACACGTTGGAAACCGTTCCGGCAAGAGGTGAATTGGTGTTGCTGAAACCAACAGCCAATCTTTCTACCGGTGGTACCAGTACCGATGTTACCGATGAAGTGCATCCTGCCAACATCATGATGTGTGAACGCATTGCAAAGATCATCGGGCTGGATATTTGTGGTATTGATATTATGGCAACCGATCTGCGTACGCCGGTTAAAGAAAATGGCGGCGCCATCCTGGAAGTGAATGCAGCTCCGGGTTTCCGCATGCATATCGATCCATCGGAAGGTTTACCACGCAATGTGGCCGAACCGGTTGTTGACATGCTTTTCCCGAAAGGAAGTGCAGGTACCATTCCCATTATTGCTATAACCGGTACCAATGGTAAAACAACTACCACCAGGCTTACTGCACATATTGCAAAAACCGCCGGTTACAAAGTTGGTTACACCACCAGCGATGGCGTGTACATACAGAACCAGATGATGATGAAGGGTGATTGCACCGGGCCGGTATCATCAACCTTTGTTTTAAAAGATCCAACGGTTGATTTTGCGGTGCTGGAATGTGCAAGAGGAGGTATCTTAAAAAATGGCCTTGCTTTTCAGCATTGCGATGTAGCTGTTGTTACCAATATCAGCGCCGATCATATTGGCCTGGGTGGTATTGATTCGATGGAACAAATGGCCAAAGTAAAACAAGTGGTTCCTGAAACGGTTTTTAAACATGGCTATGCCATTTTAAATGCTGATGATGACCTGGTGTATGATATGCGGAAAGGCCTGGAATGTAATGTTGCACTCTTTAGCATGGATGAAAATAACAAACGCATTGCAGAGCATTGTAAAAAAGGCGGCTATGCTGCGGTTTTCGAGAACGGCTATATTACCATCATGAAAGGCACATGGAAGATAAGGGTGATAAAAGTCAGCGAAGTGCCCGTAACATACGGTGGTAAAGCAGTGCATAATATCATGAATTGCCTGCCTGCTGTTTTGAGCACTTATTTCTGGCGCAATATCGAAATAGAAGATATCAAACTGGCACTGCAGACTTTTGTTCCATCATCTACCCAAACACCGGGCAGGTTGAACATGTTCCAGTTCAAACATTTTCAATTTTTGGTTGACTTTGCCCATAACCCTGCAGGACTTGAACTACTCTGCGATTTTATAAGCAAACTTGATGGAGAACCAAAAGTGGGCATCATCAGCGGTACAGGCGACAGAAGGGACGAAGACATCAAAGAACTTGGCCGCATTTCAGGCAGGTCCTTTGACGAGATCATCATCCGACAGGATAAACATTTACGTGGCCGCACTGCAGAAGAAATAGTAAACCTGCTGGTGGATGGTATCAATGAAACAAAAACAAAGGATATTCCCATCGAAATAATTTACAACGAAAAAGAGGCCATCATGCATGCATATAACAACGCAAAGCCGGGCTCTTTAATTACCATCATGTGCGATGTAGTTGCCGAAGCACTTGACCTCATAAAAGGATTGAAAGAAAAAGAGGATGCGGAGTAGAGGAGCCGTTAGCCTTTAGCTTCTTCAAAAACCATTTGGGAAGTAAAACCTGTAGGCTTATTTTTGCACCTCCAAAAAACTGGGACATGGTGTAACGGTAGCACTACAGATTCTGATTCTGTCTGTCTGGGTTCGAAACCTAGTGTCCCAACAAGGCCGGATATTAAGATAAACTTTCTTATATCCGGCTTTTTTATACAGGATAAACAACTAAAACCTTCAAAATCCTTTTGGCTGAAAAGCACTGAACCCTTATTTTTGCACTCCAAATAAATTTTGGGCTACAAGCTGGGTTATGGTGTAAAGGTAGCACAACAGATTTTGATTCTGTTTGTCTAGGTTCGAATCCTAGTAACCCAACAAAAAAGAACCGGTCACCCGGTTCTTTTTTGTTTATATAAGTTCAGTTCTGCTATTTAATAAGCTCAGTGATCACCTTTCCCACACTCCCGCTGGGCATTTGTATCTGCAATAAAGCAGCAACGGTTGGCGCAATATCGGTCATATAGGTTTCCCGGTTCGTTTTGCCCTTCTTTACACCCCACCCAAAAAATACACAGGGTATATGTGCATCATAAGGGTTCCATAGGCCATGGGTTGTGCCTTTTACTCCCCCATCAAAATAACCGGCCTTAAGCGTAAATTGTATGTCGCCGCTTCGTTTGGGGTTATAACCATTGACAAGCATTGTTTTTTGCGGTTCAGGTAAAGTGGCTGCGGCCAGCTTATCTGTTTCAAAGGCGGCGATGATAAAAGGCTTTGCTTTTAATGTTTTAATGATCGCTTTTTTTACTGCATCCACATCCTTGCCCTGTCTTTCCAGTTCGCTGATGTTAAGATACACCTGGTAGTTCTGTAAACTCTGCACTGCATTCCTCACACCAAAATCTCTTTCTATCATTTGGTTCAGTTCTCTTCTTATATCCGCATCTTCAAAATTGCCGCCGGGTATTTTATGCTCAGCTAAAAAAGCCGGTATATGCGCCACGGCATGATCGGCCGATAAAAAGAATGTATAATTTCCCTTGCCCAGTTTTGTATCCAGGTATTGTAAAAAATCTGCAATGTCCCTGTCAAGCCTTAAGTAAGTATCTTCCAACTCTACAGAATTAGGGCCAAATGTGTGGCCGACATAATCGGTTGAGGAGATACTCACAGCTAAAAAATCAGTCACAGTATTGCTCCCCAATTGCTCATTCTCTATCGCCGCTTTGGCAAAATCAAAAGTGAATGTGTTGGCAAAAGGTGTGGTGCGGAATGATTCATATTTATTGCTATCAGGTATGGCACCAAGCCTGTGCGGAAACGTAGGTGTTATTTCTCCTTTTATAACATTCTCATACGGCTTGTTATCCTCTGTGCTCAGTCCGTACTGGTTCATGGGTAATAAAGTATTCCAGTCCTGGTTCATGTATTTTCCTGCCAGGTCTCTCGCATTGAATTGTTCAACCCATGCCGGTAATACACCCATATAATGCGTGCTGGTTATCCATTTGCCTGCATCGTACCAGTAAGCCGCATTGGCGCTATGGCCTGCAGGCAAAATGGCGCCACGGTCCTTTAATGCAATACCAATTACTTTGCTTTTAAAATTATTACTCAGCCTGAGCTCATCTCCTACTGTTGTTACCCATAAATTAGCAGGGCTCATTTTACCTGCTTTACTACCTGTATTTCCCACAGATAAAACAGTTGAGTCATCTGTACAGTAAACATTCTTACCGGTTGTTTTATCAAACCAGTTATTGCCAACAATACCACTGATGGCCGGTACACTGCCGGTGTAAATGCAGGTATGTCCAACTGCTGTGTAGGTAGGCACATAGGGAACAAATGTATTTTCTGCACTGAAGCCTTCTTTCAATAAACGTTTAAACCCACCCTCTCCGTAAAGTTCCTTAAAGCGGTACATATAATCCCAGCGCATCTGGTCAATTACCAAACCAACAACCAGTTTGGGTTTACTTTGCGCAAAAGCAGCTGAAGTAAATAAATAAAAACTAAGAAGTAAAAAAGATCGGCGGAGCATAGAATAATTTTTCTGGCAACAAATGTAGTTTATCGCTTTATGAAACGGTACAAACAATAAGGATTTCTCATCTTTTTAACCGGTATAGGATTGGCGACCATATTTACAAAATCAAAACCTGCAGCATCCATCAGCTTCTTTATTTCATCATCGGTCATTAGCGGTTGATGACAGCCGCCATGTATCTTATTTTTTTCGGTTGCCAGCAATTCGGCAATAATAATTTCTCCGCCTGTTTGTAGCACTGCACTCATTTGTTTTATTATGCCTGCTTTATCAGGTATCTCATGCAGGGTATTGAACATCCAGAGTTTCTTCTTACTGTTCAGCGGCAGCCATAAACTATCGACAGTATTCAATACAAAACCAATGGTATTATCAAAGGGTTTTCCTCTTAACCCTTCATAATAGGCTATCATATTATTCACCTTGGTACTGTTCAGGCAATTACTGTCAATATCCACCAGGATAAAATGTGCTTTTTTAAATTCAGCAATTACATTAATGCAGCCTATATAAGCACCACTGCTGCTGCCGATATCAGCTATGGTATCCCCGTCGTTTATCTGCAGAAAAGCCAGCTGCTGTTCAAAATGCCTGCGTATCATGCCCGAATCCTTATACTTATACCCGCAGAACTTTAACTTTTTTACTTTCTCCTCGTTTTGGGCAAAAGCTACGTGTAAAACCAGCAGGTTCACCAATAAAATAAGTGTAGCTTTCATCATTTGAAGATAAGATTTATACCCTGATTCCCCGTTTTGCCCTCAAAAGCTTAAATTTGCGGCTCAAACAACAAACCATAAACTACAAACCATATTATGGCAGATATTTTTGAAAGACTGATAAAGAATTACGGCCCTATCGGCCAGCATCGTGAAAGGGCCCATGGCTATTTTGCATTCCCCAAACTGGAAGGTGAGATCAGCAGCCGCATGAAATTCCGCGGTAAGGAAATGGTGGTTTGGAGCCTTAACAATTACCTGGGCCTGGCCAACCACCCCGAAGTACGTAAAGCCGATGCCGATGGCGCTGCACAATACGGACTTGCCCTGCCCATGGGCGCCCGTATGATGAGCGGCAACAGCGACCTGCACGAACAACTGGAAGCCGAACTGGCAGCTTTTGTAATGAAGGAAGATGCAGCCCTGCTCAACTACGGTTACCAGGGTATGGTAAGCATCATTGATGTGCTTTGCAGCCGCCACGATATTATTGTGTACGATGCCGAAAGCCATGCCTGCATTATCGACGGACTGCGCCTGCATCCCGGCCACCGTTATGTTTTTAAGCACAACGACCTGGAAGATTTTGAAAAGCAAATGCAAAGGTCTACCGCCTTGATAGAAAAACAGGGAGCCGGTGGTATACTCGTTATTACCGAAGGGGTATTTGGTATGGCCGGCGACCAGGGTAAATTAAAAGAGATAGCTGCATTAAAAGGAAAATACAATTTCCGCCTGCTGGTTGATGATGCCCATGGTTTTGGAACCCTGGGTAAAACCGGTGCCGGTGCCGGTGAAGAACAGAATTGCCAGGATGCGATAGACCTCTACTTCTCTACGTTTGCAAAATCAATGGCTTCTATCGGTGCTTTTATTGCCGGCGACAGGCAGATCATCGATTACATACGCTACAACATCCGCAGCCAGATATTTGCCAAAAGTTTACCGATGCCACTGGTTGTTGGTAACCTTAAGCGGCTCGAATTATTGCGCAACCATCCCGAGCTTAAAGAAAAACTCTGGAGCAATGCATTAAAACTGCAGAACGGTTTAAAAGCAAGAGGTTTTGATATTGGCAAAACCGATAGCGTGGTTACACCCGTGTACATGAGCGGCGGTGTGGAAGAAGCCACTGCCATGGTGATGGACCTGCGTGAGAACTACGCCATATTTGCTTCTATTGTGGTGTACCCCGTAATACCCAAGGGCCATATCATTTACCGCCTTATTCCATCTGCCATACATACCGACGAGGATATTGAATTAACCTTACAGGCATTTGAAGAAACCAAGAAAAAATTGGTTGCCGGCCAGTACAAAGTAAACGACATACCCGACATGGCCGAAGTAACCGGTAAGCGTTTCGATTACATGAAAGACAAGTTGAGGAATAAATAATTCCTTTAAACAATGATAGTATTTCCCATCCCTGTGTATCGGGATGGGATTTTTTTTGTGCTATATTTTGTCTGAACCATGATTTGGGTGGATTAACAGGATTCTTTTGATTACTAACGCAAATCCTTTTAACCTTTTCAATCTACCCAAATCCCTGTTCAGACTTTCTCCGCCGTTGGCGGGTGGGATTTTTTTTGTGACGAACATTTGTTTTCATGGCAGCATCATTGTGTCACTCACTTGTACTTCATACCATTGTTGAGTTTTTATCGAAATAATATTTTGTGTAATCCTTAATTTTAAATCATCACTTATCTGTTATAGAAGCTTATGAAAATTTATAAGGCCATACTCTTACTTCTTCTTGTTTTCTTTTTTACCCAATGCACTAAAAGCATTGTGGGTATTTATCAATCAGATTTATACAGCTCAAATTTTATTTTGACCACAATAAAACTTGATAGTGATTCAATCGCCAGATTTTGGAGAAGAGGAGACGTTATGAATATGAGAGATTCGGGTTATTATAAAGTAAATAAAGATACTCTACGAATATTTTATTCTCCTGCTCGTTTTACTGCGGCAGACCGAGATTCATTTATTAAGTATAAAATTTTGCCCTTCCCGCTTTCTCAAAGTGAAATTGAACCTAAGAATTCTGATAATTACTTTCTTATTAGAAAACATAAACTCATTTATTTAGATAGTTTAGGAAATAAGCACAGGGAATATAGCGGCAAACACAGAGTTTATTTCTTAAAGAAACTAAAATAAGTTTATCTATCTCTCTGGCATTGCGTAAGCCCACTCCCGCCGTTGTTGCGCCTCCGGCCAACAACAATAATATACTTTCTTTGCCGCTACAGCTAGATTGATTACCGGCGTCTGTTTTCAACCAACGCCGTATCAGGTTTCTAAACTCTTTATTTATCGGTTAGTGTCTTCACCAACTGAGATCTTTTTAGTTGCGTATATTTATAAGTCAGCAGCAATATTTAATGATAGCAAGAGCAACATATTTATTTCTACTTTTTTCCTGCCTCTCTGTTTTTAATACACATGGCCAAATAAGTATCAAAACGCTAAGCCTTTCAAACCTTGATACCAACCAGCTTTACATTGGCGTAACCAATCATTTAAAAGTTACAGGGGTTTCCCAGGGCCAGGTTAAATTATCTTCTAAATTTTGTGGAATTGAAAGAATTAATGAAAATGAATTCAATGTGAGAGCATATCGTATAAGTGAGGACACATTTACCGTTTCAAAAAACGGGAAGCCTATATTTACAAAGAGCTTTTCGATAAGCCGGATTCCCGATCCCAAAATCTGCGTTGCAAAGCGTTATACCACCGATGCCTCAATTGAAGATATTCTTTCAGACCCTGCTTTATATTTTGTTGTTCCAAACTGTATGTATGTACACAACGTTACTGTCTGGAGCTTTGCCGGTGCATTTATAACACAAAATGGAAATATTATTAAACCTTCAGTTCTCAAACAAACCGGTTCACTAAAGATCAGGTAAAATTGATAGCATCATTAAAAAAAGGAGACAAAATATATTTTGAAAAAGGTATTTTAGGCAGCCCGGACGCAATACCAAGAGGATTTGATTCATTTACGCTGATCATTAAGTAATACTCTTCGGCACTCTACTTCCCGCCAACACCGAATAGCATTGCATAAATATAAAAGAGGTACGTATATTTATAATTGAGATAGACCAAACCATGAAAATTACTCCCTTCATTTTAGCAGCTTTCTTTTTAACTGGTTCTTTATTTGCATTTTCCTGCAAAAACAAAAGCCAGGCTAAAAGCAATGAAACCAGCTCTGCACAAAGCTCAACCGATACAACAACACCACATAAAACCAAACTTGACAGAAATATCTACGAGGACCTGAAAAAGCTTGCTTATTCAGTCCGATACGATCAATTGAACCTGCCCGATGCCGGCAACAAGGAAGTGTTGTACGGCACTTTAATGGACTGGGATTATGAGGACAAAGCTATTATTACATTGGTATCTTTTAAAACCGGGGATGTAAGTCTTTATTTCAGTACTGGTACTATGATGATCGGGGCCGGCCAGCACAGCAATGTAAAGGAGGCCAGTCAGAAATTCATACAAAAAGCAGAATCACTTTTACCAAAAGCAAACAATTCAGATACTGCACTTACTTCAGAAACCGGCGTTCTGAAATTTTATTTACTGACCAATAAAGGAAAGTACACCATTAAAGACAAAATGGAAAACATTTATAACCACACTTCGCCTTTTACAAATATGTTTGATGAAGCAAATCAATTGATCACACTCATCAGGCTCGCAGAGGAGAAAATGAAAAAGAGTGGCAAAAATTAATTACACCTCCACCGCTGTTGACATTACGCGTTATGAAACAAAAAATGATCCTTACTTTATCCTTCCTCTGCCTGGCTTCCTGCTTTTGTCTTGGTCAGAAAAAAGACGCTTCAGATAAGTTTATTGAATTCTTAAACCTTCACCAGAAAGACAGTTTACAAAATATCTTAGCTTCTGATTTTCAATTGACAAGAACTTACACAGATTTTAAAAATGACCTCAATTCTTTTCTGGGAGAATACCTGGAAAGATCAAAAATATTCAATGGAAAATATAATATTGTGAGAACTCTTTCAGTGAAAGAGCCAAGGTCGTTTTTAGTAGAAGATGAAAGTGATTATTTAAGATACCTTAAAGTTGAATTTCCCCAATGGAAAATAACTATTATAAGAAATGCTGAAAACAAAGTTGAGCAGGTGATATTCGATACAACATTTACTTATAGAAAATATAATATAGAGATGAAAAGCAAAGAAAAAAATTTCAGTAGCTGGCTGGCAAAACACCATCCGGAAGAAACTTTAGATGACCTACAAAAAAATATCAGTCTGCTACTTCAAAGGGCGGAAAGTTTTTCTAAAAAGTAACCATTGTAAATGAACACACTCATACAAAAAATGAAACTACTCCTTATTAGCTTAAGCCTGCTTCTGTATACTTCAGTCGTATCAGGCCATTCAAACAATTCGCCTTTACCCGATACCAGCAAACCCTTTGTTATCGGAAAGATAGAAACAATCCATTCCAAAATCCTGAACGAAGACAGGATACTCAATATCTATTTACCTGATGGATATAACCCGGCCGATACTGCTAAATACCCGGTCATTTACCTCCTGGATGGTTCAGCTGATGAGGATTTCATTCATATCGCCGGCCTGGTTCAGTTTTGCAGTTTTAGTTGGGTAAACCAGCTTCCTAAATCCATCGTGGTTGGTATTGCCAACGTTGACCGCAGAAGAGATTATACATTCCCTTCTTCTGCACAAACAGATAAAACAAAGAATCCTACCTCCGGCCACTCAAAAGAGTTTATCCAGTTTGTAGGGTCCGAATTATTGCCTGCAATAGAGAACAAATACAAGACCAGTGGCCACAGAACATTGATCGGCGAATCACTCGGCGGACTGCTGGCTACAGAGATCTTACTTAAAAAACCTGAGCTCTTTAATAAGTACATCATTGTAAGTCCCAGTTTATGGTGGGATAATGGTTCCTTACTAGCCCTGCAATCTGAGGTTTACAGTCCTGCATTCAACCGCCCGCTTGATATCTATATTGGTGTAGGCAAAGAAGGACTCACACCAACAACACCTCCCCGGGTTATGGAAGTGGATGCCAACATGCTGGCTGATAAATTATCAGCTGTAAAAAACCGGTCATTAAACCTCAGGTTCGATTACCTGCCTGCAGAGAACCATGGCACCATCATGCACCAGGCAGTGTTAAATGCATTCCGTTTATTCAGCAAAAAATAGCTGTACAAATCAATTGCCCTGCTCTTTAGAGCAGGGATAAAAGCAACATCTAAAACCGGGCTTTAGCCCAACACCTTTTTTGGGCTAAAGCCCCTGAATATATTATAAACCTGCTCCCGCTCTAGAGAGCGGGGCAATTGATACTATCACAACACTACAACAATAAATAATAGCTGTATTTTCAATCCATGAAAACTATACAACGAATACTTTTACCCCTGCTACTTATATCTGCTGCCTTTATATCCTGCGGCCGTAAAGGCTACACGAATGCATCTGGTATGGAAAGGCCGGTTAAGCAAGATGTTTTCAGCTACGCCAACCGTTTTACATCTGTTCCAAAGGAGATAGATACCAACGCCATTTATGTACATCATTGCCAGTTTCAAACCGGTGGTGGCACCAGGCTTGACTATGCATACTTCAGGTTTTTCAGTGGTGGCCAGGTTTTGTATGTTGTATCTCATGAAAAGCTGGATTTTACAAATCTCGACAACCTGGACAAAGGAATGATCGGTCGCTATTACTTTAAGAATGGTAAGTTAAGGTTGCAACTATTCTATATTCCCGGCCATTTCTATTCAGTTTCAAAATTCCGCGGTTTTTTCAGGGGAGATAGCCTTTTTATACGTAACACCACCAACACCCCGTCGCCTTGGTGTATATCAGGTAACATGGAAAGTATTTTAGAAAAGAAATTTTTTAAGTGGGAAAAACAAAAAGTCACATTCAAACCAGCTCAATCACCAAACTGGTAGTTACCCTAAACCATTGAAAATAAACATTCAATGAGCATTTCATCTCAGGCAATGAAATTTTTGCCTCAGGAAATCGATATTTCACCCTCAGCAATGAACATTTCATGTACGGAAATCAACATTTTACCTAAAGAAATCGCTTCTTCAGGTACCGAAATCAATATTTCACCTGCCGCAATTACATTTTAACTGACAGAAATGAAGTTGAGAGGTAAAGAAATGAACTTTTGATGTACAGAAATCGATTTTTCATCTAAGGAAATCGCTTCTTCAGGTACCGAAATCAATATTTCACCTGCCGCAATTACATTTTAACTGACAGAAATGAAGTTGAGAGGTAAAGAAATGAACTTTTGATGTACAGAAATCGATTTTTCATCTAAGGAAATCGCTTCTTCAGGTACCGAAATCAATATTTCACCTGCCGCAATTACATTTTAACTGACAGAAATGAAGTTGAGAGGTAAAGAAATGAACTTTTGATGTACAGAAATCGATTTTTCATCTAAGGAAATCGCTTCTTCAGGTACAGAGATCAATATTTCACCTGCCGCAATTACAAATTAACTGTCAACAATGAAGTTGAATAGCTTTTAAAAAGACAATTCAGTCTTAACAACATATTGTTCAGGTTCAACAATTGATATTTCACTCCCAACATTCGGCTCTTAATATGTAGATTTGTCACAATTTTTAAACTATGAGAATAATTACCTGGTTGATTTTGTTGACGATGCTCTTCACTTTTCAAAGCTGTTTCGAAATAATTGAACAGGTATTTTTAAAAGGCGATGGCTCCGGCGATTTTCAGCTGGTGCTTAATATGAGCAAAAGTAAGACCCGGCTCAACTCCATCATTAAAATGAAAACCATCAACGGGCATGATGTACCCTCCAAAGAAGAAATAAAAAGCAAGATCACTGATATTGAGCAGACCCTGAATAAAACAGCCGGCATCAGCAACGTAAAAACAGCTACCGATTTTGATAATTTTATCTTCAGCATCAGTTGCAATTTCAATAAGGTAACACAGATCAATAATGCTGTAAAGAATATTTACCTTAAAGAAAACCCAAAAGGCAAAGCATCTGAACGCATATATGATTACGATGCAGCCGGCAATGTTTTCAGCCGCCTGAATTTATTTTCTTTTCAGGATGCATATAAAAAACTGAGTAATGCCGATAAGGAAATTTTTACCACGGCCAACTACACATCCATTTTTAAATTTGAGAACAGTGTTGCAGCTGCATCCAACAGGGAAACAAAAGTATCGCCCAGTAAAAAAGCGGTAATGCTCAAATTAAATGCAATGGACATCATCACCGGAAAAAGAACTATTGAAAATAAAATAACCTTAACCAAATAATATGAGAAAATGTACCCTGGCTGTTATATTGTGCTGCCTGGCCCTTACAACAACCCATGCGCAGGATTTTTTAAACACGGTGCCTTCCAATGCCACCCTGGTAATAAAATATGCAGGCGATAACTTCAGCAAAACCCTTCCCATAGAAAAATTAGAGCGCTATGGCTTTGTAAAAAATGATCTTTTTAAGGCCCTGCACTTTGATAAGCGTACTACCTTCAAAAATATCGGGATCGATTTTGGACAGGACTTTTACCAGTACATCACCATGGATGATACCTGTATGAGTTTTGTTACCCTGCTCAATATTAAGAACGAAGTTGAGTTCATAAAATTTATCAGGTCAAACTTCAGCAACACACAAAAAATAACAACAAAGAGCGGGTACAATTTTATGCCTGTTTCCGAAAGCATGTATATAGGCTGGAACAAAAGCAAGGCCATCATTGTAAGCAGCAGTTACCAGAACAGGCAAGGTTATTATTCTTATTACGCTGAACCGGCAATGGATACTGTAGTTTCCATTACAGCTGATAGTGTTGTTATGGAAGAAAAAAAAGAAGACATAGTAATTGCACCGCCGGTAACAGATACAGTTATCGAAGTTATTACGGAAGAAAGAACGGAAGAGATGAGGAAAAGAGAAGATTCGCTGCAACACATCAGGGATAGTGTTTACAATATGAAATGGGAATTGTGGAACCAGCAGCAGGATATGATAGCTAAAAAACAACAGCAGGTTGCAGCAGCAAAGATCATTGAAAATTCTTTTGCCGGCAATATAAGATCTATAAAGAATGATCCCGCTTATCAAAAGATAGTGGATCCTGCAGCGCATGTAAGTGCATGGATCAAAACAGAAAGCATCTTCTCCCAATACACAAATTATTTTAACAGGGGAATGTATGGCATGCTGAACCACGGCTTTTTTAATAACACGGATACTTCTTCAGATTTTAACACTGCGGTGAACATGTATTTTGATAAGGACAAATTACGTATGGAGAGCAGATCATTCTCTGAAGATGCAAAAATGAACACCCTGATGCTGAATACAATGAACAGCAATCAAAATACTTCCTTGTTGAAATATGTAAACCCGGGCAATATCGGCTATTTCTCTGCAAGTATTAATACCGAAGCAATGGCTAACTATTATTACCCGATCATGAAAAAATACATGACCAACATGTATGGTATGAGTGAATACTCCGACGTGATTGACGTGTATATAGACCTGCTCCAGATAATCATAGATGAAAAAGGTATCGCTGATCTGCTGCCCGGCAATTACATGTTTGTAATGCACGACATGAAACCGCAGATAGTTGATTATACCGATTACGAATACGATTCAGAATATAACCGCAAGGAGGTTAAGAAAACAAAGAAGGAATTATCGCCCGATTTTACTTTTGCCATGGAAACCCGTAAAGAAGATTTTATGCAGAAGATAGCCAACCTGCCGCTGAAATATGCAAAGAAGGAAGGTTACAATTACAAGGAAAAAGGTGGTTATTATGAGCTGGCTTTTGATACAGGTAAATATCCCATCAAAAGCCTTTACTTTATTATTAAAGATGGTAAAGTTGTTATTACGTCTTCGAAAGATGTTATCAACATGACGCTTAATAATACCGGCTTTACAACCGATGCAGAAACAAGGAACAGTATCCTTACGCACAACTATTCTTTAAACATCAATACAAAGCGCCTGATAGAAAAGCTCGACACACAGCTGAGCAGCGATGTTAATAAAAAAATAGCTGATTACCTGAATAAAAATATGGGTGACCTGAAGATGGAAAGCAATGTAAAGGATGGGATGGTACAAAGCACTACCATTTTGAATATTAAAGGCAATCACAGCAACAGCCTGGAGTTTTTCTTCGACATGATAGAATCCATCAACAATATTATGGAGCAGGATAAACAGGAAAAAGAGAAAAAGCTGCTATAACCAATGAGTAAAAAAAAATGGGCTTTACTTTTATTGGCCGTATTACTGGTATTTGGGTATATAAAACTGTTTTATAAAACTTACAGCAAAACAGCAGTAGCCAAAAGTGCAGATTGCATAGTAGTGGTTGATGTTAAAAGGATCATCAACACAGTTATCTGGAATTTCATCACCACACCCAGCCAGTGGAAAACAGGAAAACTATTTTCAAAAAAAAGCGATTCGGTAAGCATGAAAGATATGTTTGTACTACCGGACTATATATTTGCTTTTCATGCAACCAACCAGCCTGCAAATCTTTGGTACACCCTCCTTACCATAAAAGACAAAACCGATTTTGAAAAAGGGCTCAGGCATTTTCAGTTTCAAAAACTAAATGACCATGAGCAAATAAACCGGGCCTGGGGTGTCCGCTTTTATATACAGGGCGAACAGGTTTTGGTAACCACGGCAACTGACGCTGATTCACTTTATTTAACAGCAGTAACAAAGGAGCTTTTTGTTCAGAAAAGCTATGCATCAAAAACTGCCATTTCAAAAGCGATTGATGCAAAAAGCCACCTGGCCGTTTACCTGGCGTCAAATAATTTTTTACAGGAAGATGCTGTTATCACCGCCAATTTTGATAAAAGAAAGATCGAAATTTCGGGCAGTATTGTACCGGGTAAGCAATATGCTTTTACTGAAAACAATTTCCTTTACAGTTCTGCATCCTTGTGTGCAGCTGGATTTACGCAACCATCTCCGGCAGTATCTGCGCTGTTGAACGAAAAAAGTGAAGAGAAGATCTCAACAGCGTTAAATATAAATATAGATTCTGTATTCAGGCAAAGCAATAAAAACTATAGTCTTGACCTGGCGGCCATTGTTCAAAGAAAAGACTCGGCCATTACCTACACCTATGATGATGAATTTAACAAGGTAGAAAAAGTAGTGGTGAATAATATCCGGGAACCAGCTTTCAATTTTATAATAACCGGTGATAGTGTTTCAGGCATTTTCAATTACCTGCAACAAGATAAAAAACTTGAACAAACTGCCGCCGGTAATTTGTTTACTCCCATGCCCTTGGTAAAGTCTTATTGCAGTATTAAAAATGAAAAACAACTTGCTATAACAGCATCAACCTATAACACAGTAACAAGAGATAGGTCTATCAATGCTGTTTTATTTTTGAATCTTGCACTCACAAAAATTCCGGCAAACCTGCAAAAATTCTTACCAGATGCAGTGATGCAGGCTATTTCGAACCTGGATAGCATAAAAGTTTCGGCAATAAAAAAAGATGCACATATTGAATTATCCGCTGTTTTTCAGAAAAAAGATAACGATCTTCCTGTGATCAAATTTTAAAAGAATTACCTGCTTCGTCTTCCTTCTTCCTTCTTCTTTTTTACAGGCTCTCATAAAAAAATTCAAAAATAATTTGCGTAACCAAAATGTTACACATATATTTGTAACCGAATGGTTACTTAAAATAGATTCACAATGAGAAGAGATGTTTTCCAGGCAATAGCAGACCCCACCCGGCGCAGCATTCTCGGCCTGCTGGCCCTGCAATCCCTAACCCTTAATGCAGTAGCAGAAAATTATAATATCAGCAGGCCCGCCATTTCAAAACACATAAAAGTACTGACCGAGTGCGGCCTTGTTGAAATAAAACAGGAAGGCCGTGAAAGGTACTGCACCGCAAAGCTCGATAAGCTTAGTGAAGTAAATGCATGGATAGCACAATACAAGCAGTTCTGGGAAGGCAAGCTGGATGCGCTGGAACAATATTTAGATAAAATTCAAAAACAAAAGAAAAATGGAAAATAATACTGCCGACAGGGAGCTACGCATCTCCCGCTTACTCAACGCCCCAATTGAACTGGTTTGGGAAGTATGGACCGATCCTGAGCACATCAAAAACTGGTGGGGACCCAATGGATTCACCAACACCATCTCCATCATGGACATACAACCCGGCGGTGAATGGAACCTGGTGATGCATGGCCCCGACGGAACCGATTACAGGAACGAAAGTATTTTTAAAGAAGTGGTGAAATATAAAAAACTGGTGTACGATCATATCACCGGGCCAAAATTTACTGCCACTGTTGAATTTGAGGCACAGGGCGATAAAACCTTATTGAACTGGTATGCCATCTTCAGAAATGTAGAAGAGTTTATACAAACAGTAAAAACATTTAAGGCTGATGAGGGCATGAAGCAGAATGTAGAAAAGCTGGAAGGTTACCTTGCAAAACAATTACTACAATCAACTCAAAAATAAGAACAATGAAGACCTTCCGGATAGAAAAAACCTACAACGCTCCTGTAAACCTTGTATGGCAGGCCATTACCGACCGGTCCATGATGAAAGAATGGTATTTTGATTTTGCAGATGATTTTAAACTGGAACCTGGCGCTGTATTTGAATGGACCGCCGGTGACAATGAAAGCAAGCAATGGCTGCATCGTGGTAAAATGCTTGAAATAATTCCGGATGAAAAACTGGTGCATACCTGGGAATATCCTGGTTACTCAGGCACTTCCACCGTAAGCTGGAACCTTGCAAAACTTGATGATGCTACAACAAAACTTACGTTGATACACGAATTTACCATTCCATTCGACGTTACTGTTGATGCATTTAAAACAGAGAATTTTGAAGCTGGCTGGACACATATCATCAATATTTCTCTGGAGGAATTTTTGAATAAAATTCAAAAATAAGCCGTTGCTTATTTTGATGCGGCGCCATTTAAATAAGTATTACCTTAGATCAGCAGGTTTTAGTTAAGCATTCATTATTAAATTTTGCCGCTATGAAAAGGAATAAATTTATTGCATCTGTTTTAGCGTTGACTGCCACTCCCATGCTGGCTTTTTCTAAAATACAGAACAGTATTTTAAGGAACAGCAAAGGCTTTAAGATCAATGCAGGCGAAGGGCGTATTCACGGGCATATAAAATTAAAAGGCGTTAATGCGAACATACTTGATGTAAAAGTATCGGGCAGCGATACCGATGGTGACCTGGCCATATTTGAGCAAACTTCCTTATCACCCGGCAAAGGAACTCCTCTACACATCCATCATTTCCAGGATGAGGTTTTTTATGTAATGGAAGGGTCTTATTATTTCCAGGTTGGGGAAGATAAACACACATTAACTGCAGGAGACAGTATTTTTCTACCTCGCAAGGTTCCGCATGCCTGGACACAGGTTTCTGAAAAAGGAAAGATGACAGTAACCATGCAACCAGCCGGAAAACTGGAAGATTTTTTTGTCACCATGTCTGCACTGGATCATGAACCCACTGCTGCAGAGATCGCAAAAATCTTTGCTGATAATGAAATGCAGGTTGTTGGGCCTCCTTTAAAAATAAATTAATTCTACATTGGCGGCACCTGGCCTTATTGGTCTTTCTTATCCGCCATAAAATCAAACATCTCTTCATTGATCTCATCTGCACGGTCGCAATGTGTTACCTGTGCAAATGCGCTGTAGGTAGAACCGATCATCCATGGCAGGGTAAATAATAAACCGATACCACAGGGTATGGCACTTATAATGATGATCAGGCCCATCAGGATAAAAAACCCGATCAGTTGCCAGAAATTATGCCGGGCTATTCGTCGGCTCATTTCCATCGCTGGCCAGGCTTCCATATTGTAGATAACAATGAAATGGATCTTAAATGCCCACAAAACAGAAATGAATAATAAAGCTGCCGTCAGTATCAATAAAGACACAATGAACTTACTATTGGTTACCAGGTCCAGGAAGGCATTTTTCAGTTCTTCCTGTCTTATAAACATATCGGCGCTTTGCGATAATTTGAAAATGTCAATAATTTCGGACAGGAAATTAAAGAACACAAGCAACATAAGCAAGGCAGATATAACAAACTGGATGAACGTACTTAAGAAAACCGGCTGCAGAAATTTAAACCCTTTGAACATATCGCCAAAATCGGTCCAGCCATGGCCTTTGGATATCTGCCAGGTAACATACACAGCGCCTGCCATTAAACATGGACTAAGAATTAAATTATTTGCAATACTGCCCACAAACGGAATGATACCAACAGCTCCCCCGATCACAACGGCAACAATGCCTCCCAGGATATAATAGCCCAGGTATTTTGAAATAATATTCCAGCCATCGCCCAAAGCCAGGCCGATAGAAAATGTGGTTCTATCTGTTTTAAGCTCCTCCAGTGTTTTCATTGCTTTTTTTTGATAAACTTAATGCAAAAAAATCTTTTAAAAAACTAAACCTGCAAATACAGGGATACTAAGAATTCACAACTTTAGTAACTTGTAATTGAAACTGGTCAAAATGAGAATTACATTCCTGCTGTTTTTATTGATTTCATTTGCTGTATCATCTGCGCAAACAGAAAATGATGTAAGATTAATCCGTACTACATCAGCCAATACTTCTTTTCCCGACACTGCAAGAGCCATCGGCCACACTTATAACAAGGTACTATATCCTGCAGCATTGCATTATAGCGACAGCAGTGTTTTGATCGCTGTTCCTACTGGGTTTAAACCAGGCAAGTATGTTGATGTGGTCTTTTGGTTTCATGGTTGGCGTAATTCCATTGATAGTGCAGCCGTATATTTTGAATTGATAAAACAATTCACGGCATCAAACCGCAACGCCATCCTCGTGTTTCCGGAAGGGGCAAAAAATGCTCCTGACAGCTATGGCGGCAAACTGGAACAGAAAGAAGTTTTTAAGAACCTGCTGAATGATGTATTGACCAAACTGAAAAACGAAAAACTGATCAGCAAAAAAGCTAAAGCTGGAAATGTAGTACTGGCCGGCCATAGCGGCGCTTTCAGGGTGATGGCACATATTGTACAGAATGGTGGTGCTGAAGTAAAGCAGGTAATTTTATTTGACGGGCTCTACAGTCAAATTGATAAATACACTGCCTGGATACAGGCCGATGCATCGCATCAATTCATCAATCTCTATACTAATAAGGGCGGTGGTACAGATGAGGTATCTGAAAAAATGATGCAGCAACTCCGGGAAAAGAATATCCCATTCATTAATGCTGAAGAAACAGATGTGCATACGCCGATGCTGAAAACAAACCAGGTTATTTTTATACACAGCCTGAAAGAACATAACGATGTCATCAACAGGCCTGATCATAATTTCCGGTTATTTATTGAGAACAGTATCGTTTTAAGGCCGATACTTTAATGTACGAGAAAGAATATGAATCAACACATAGCCCATATTGCATTAGTAGTAAACAACTACGACGAAGCTATAGCATTCTACACTCAAAAACTGAACTTCATACTTATTGAAGACACCAAACTGAGTGAAACAAAAAGATGGGTGATGGTAAAACCCAAAGGTGACGGACAATGCTGTTTACTGCTTGCGCAGGCTGCTACTGATGAACAAAGAAGCAGGATAGGCAATCAAACCGGTGGCAGGGTATTTCTATTTTTATATACGGACGATTTCTGGCGTGATTATCATAATATGCTGCAGCAAAAAATAAATTTTGTTCGTCCGCCTGTAAAAGAAGAATATGGAACCGTTGCTGTTTTCGAAGACCTGTATGGAAATTTGTGGGACCTGATCGAACCTGCAATGTAAACTAAATGTTAAGTATCAGCTTATAAGCTTCAACAAAAATCGTGTTGGCTGTCATACAATAATTTCATCTAAATCCTTTACTGACAGGCATTTCAGCCTGTAGCATTGCCGTTGGGCAAATCAGTTTGCATAGCATATTGGTTTGCAACCACCAAAAAACGGTTCTACTTTTACAGCATCAAAGCAATTGGCAACCTGCTGATTGAAATAAAAGCGGATCTGTACCGCCCTCTTTAACTTTTATTTGCTACCTGAAAAAATGATCCGGTTGTTTACTATTAATTTTTTAACAGTAATTATTCGTAACCATTAAATTTAAACTTTATGAAACAGATCAAAACAATCATTGCCATCGCCATTTTTTCGGTCATTGGCTTTATGCAGGTAAATGCAACAGACACAACCACTAACAATTCATCAGTTCCGGTTGAACTGAAGTATGCAGGCACTTTTAAAAACCAGCCGCTCATCCAGCTTAATTTCTCCGGCTCAAAAGATGAGAATGTATTCAACATCATCATCACCGATGAAAACGGTATTGTGTTTTACAATGCCGATCTTAAAGGTGAAGTATTCTCAAAGCAGTTCTTACTGAATACAGAAGACCTGGGTGATGCTATTTTGAAATTCGAGATCACTGGGAAGAAATCAGGCAAAACTGTAAGCTACCGTGTTAACAGGCAGGTTACAGAGCAAATGGATGTAGTGAGACTATAATAAGCATGAGCAGGTTCACTAACCGTTCCCTATAAAAAAATTGCATCCCGCCAATGGTGGGATGCAATTAAAATTGAACTATAAATTGTATTAAGGGAAAATGCCTAATTCAGCATAACTGGTAGCCACTTTATTGATAGCGCTTACATAAGCAGCTGTACGCATATCAGGTATATCGGGGTTGCTTTGCCAGATATCCATGATCTCTCTCGTAGCTGTTATCATGGTTTCTTCAAGCCCGCTATGAACCAGTTCTTGCTCATCAGCACCGTGTACGATCTGCTTTTTCTGTGAATCGCCAACAGACTTACCGGTAAGGTCTTCCATCTGTTTGATGATCTGCATATTCATATTCTCATTGAAACGCTTTTCCATACGGCCATAACGAACATGACTTAAATTTTTCAGCCACTCAAAATAACTTACGGTAACACCACCTGCATTCAGGTACATATCAGGCACACATAAAATACCTTTTTGTGCAAATACTTCATCAGCTTCTGGTGTACAAGGACCGTTGGCTGCTTCACCAATGATCTTTGCTTTTACCCTCGGTGCATTTTGTCCGTTGATCACATTCTCCAATGCTGCCGGAATTAAAATATCACATTCCAGTTCCAATGCATCGGTGTTAATAGCCAGGTTGGTTGCACCAGGGAAATTCAAAATAGAACCTGTTGCTTTTCTGTGAGCGAAAACTTCTTCTTCATTCAATCCATCAGCATTAAAAATAGCGCCTTCGTATTCTGCTATTGAAATTACTTTGGCACCATGCTCACGGAAGAATTTGGCACAGTAAAATCCTACATTACCCATACCCTGAACCACTACTGTTTTTCCTTCAATACCAACACTAAGCCCTTGCTTCTGCATCACTTCAGGCATGCTGCAAACTTCACGAATGCCATAAAAAACACCAAGGCCGGTTGCTTCTGTACGGCCACGAACACCGCCTTGTGTGATTGGCTTACCGGTTACGCAACCTGCAGCATCAATTTCACCTGGTTTCAATGAAGCGTAAGTATCAACGATCCATGCCATTTCCCTGGCACCGGTTCCGTAGTCAGGCGCTGGTACATCAATGCCCGGGCCAATGAAATTCTTTTTCACCAGTTCAGATGTATAACGACGGGTGATCTTTTCCAGTTCGTATTCACTGTATTTTTTGGGGTTGATCTTGATACCACCTTTACCACCACCAAAAGGCACATTTACAATAGCGCATTTGTAGGTCATCAAACTGGCCAGTGCCATCACTTCATCCTGGTTTACTTCGTCACTAAAACGGATACCACCTTTGCAAGGTGCTTTGTGATGGCTATGCTGTACACGGTAGGCTTCAATTACTTCAATATGTCCGTCGTCACGCTTAACCGGGAAACGCATCTGGTACACACTGTTACAGGCTTTAATTTGTTCTAAAATTCCCAAATCCCATTTAGTAAATTTGGCTGCTTTGTCAAAGCTTCTTTCCACACTCTGGAAAAAGCTGTATGGCTGTTGAGCACTCATAAAATTGTTTTTATATTAGCAATCGTTATTTGAAATCGTTTTGTGTTTGGTGTTTTTAATTTCGTGTTACCGGCATTTGTAACATCAGTCATCATCGTTGCGTCGCACTCTTGTACTTTTAGTTCTTTATGCAACTTTCCCTCATTAATCTTTGCCCTTCTCCAGCCTGCTTATTTTTCTATCTAATAAAAATACATAAATGAATAAGCCAATCAAAATGGTAAGGCAAACGGCTACCACCACATAAATTTTACCATTGCTTCGCATCAGGTCTGCCATTTCAGGTTTTGCGTCCTGCGCAAATGATACGGTGCTGAACAGTAAACCATAAACCATCAACCACCACCGGGGTCTTGCGGATAAACTTCTTACTATCTTATTCATTTATCAAAGTTTTATCTTTAATTAATTGTAACCTGATCTTTAAAGTGGCGATCCACACACCCAGCAACGTCCATCCGATCACTGCCGGATAAAAGACCATCCTCAACCGGCTGTCTATATCTTTAAAATTCAAAGCAGGGTTGCCGCTTTCGCTGCCCGGTGCACCAGGGTGTAAGCTACCTACAAGTCTTGGTATTATCCATATACTTGGGAAGAGCATGGCAAAAGCAAAAATATTATATACCGCACTTATCCTGGCCCTCTTATCCATATCCGTAAATGAACCCCGTAATACAAAATAAGCCCCATAGATCAATAATGCAATGGCAGCACCTATCAGTTTTGGTTCTTTCAGTATACTGCCCAGCGATTGGCTTTGATCGGTAACCCAGGTATAATTGGCCCAGATGGTTCCGGTTGCATAGCCCAGTATGCCAAAGAAAGTGCCTACAGCAGCAAAATTATGGGCAAAAATATCGTTGCGTAATTTGAACCCCCGCAGGTATTTGATGCTGTATACAAAGCTTACACCAAACAAGATCATCATACCAAACCACATGCAAACATGAAAATACAGGTTACGTATGGTCTCATTCAAAATAAATAAACGGGGAACATCCATCGAAAAACCTCCTACAACCGTGTAGATCAACAAGAGAAAGGATAATATTTTCCACCAGCTTTTTTGCAAACAAAAGAGGGATTTATTGAGTGGGCAAAGTTAGGGTAATCACATTCAAACAGTTAAAAAAATATCTTTTTTTATAAGTCAGTCTTTCCATAAATAGGGGAACAGGATAATAGCCATTGCAATAACTAAAATATCAAGCCCAACTATCAATAAAGACAGCTGCAGTACGGCTCCTTCCCTGAAAACTTCGGCAAAGGCAGCCTTGCTCAGGCGCATCAATAATAAAAGCTGCGGCAGTATCACGGGAAAACCCAGGATAGCCATCATGGCTGCATTCTGCTGGGCTTTAGCCGCAATAGCACTCATTAATGTAAATACCATGCTGATACTGGCTCCTCCCAGGATCGCAATACCAGTAAACCAAAGGCTGTTACTGATGGGGTTGTCTAAAAAAATAGCGAAAAGTAACAGGCTTAACAGGCTCATCAGTATCATGAGCAGCAGGTTGTAAACCATTTTGGCAATAATAAATTCAACCGGCGATGCTATGGAATAGAAATAAAGCATGCGCCCCCTGCTTTCCTGTAAAAAACTTTTGGCCACGGCATTTACACAAATAAATAATTGTATCACCCAGAATAAACCATTCCATACATTGGCATCGGGCCTGTCGATCGATAAATACAATACGAAAATGGTTGAGGCAATATATAAGAGTATGCCATAAAAAGTATGTTTCTGCCTCCATTCAAGCAGTATATCTTTAAGCAGCAAGGCATTGATCCGTTTAAGCATGGCGCAAATTACTAACATTCGGCAAAAGCTTTAATAAAATTTAAACGGGCTTTTTTACTTATAAGCGGTTAAAAATAAGGAGATTAGGCACTACAAGGTTATCCACAGTATTTATCCAATCGTATTTTTACTCTTGTATAATCATTTAATATCATTTAGATTACAACCTTATTATTTTCTAACTAAACAACTTGCAAATGAAAAAACTTTTATTCACACTGCTGTCTTTATCAGCAACGTTTTCCTTTATGGAAACAAATGCGCAGGATCTGTTAAAAGGAGATCCGGGTATGTATCCTCAATTTACCAACTTTAAAAATGCACCGGTTGCATTTAAAAAAGGTTCGGTAATTCTTGCAGATGAAAATGGAAAAATAAGTTCATCCTCAGCTGCAATATTCAACAGTTCAGAAAAAGATTTCCTCAACATGGAGCATTACCGCTACCAGCAAAGCTACCAGGGCATTGCTGTGGAAGATGCGATATATGTAGTACATGTATCTGCCGGTAAAGTGATCAGCCAGAATGGTGTATGGGTAAAAGATTTTCCTTCGTCATTAAAATCTTCCGCATCCATTTCTGCAAATAGTGCTCTGCAAAAAGCGATGGCTTTTATTGGTGCAAAAACCTACAAATGGCAATTACCATCTGAAGAAGCATTTATTAAAAGAGAACAAAATGATCCTAACGCTACCTTCTATCCAAAAGCCCAGCTAGTTTATTACAGTGGCGATGGTGGTGTGGATCTTGCACAAATGCGTTTGGCTTACAAGTTTGATATTTATGCTAATTATCCATTAAGCCGTCAATATGTTTATGTAGATGCGGCTACCGGAAAAATATTGGGCAAGCGTGAATTAATTCACAGCACCAATGCAACAGGTACTGCAGTAACTGCTTACAGCGGCACACAAACCATTACAACAGATTTTACAGGTAGTACTTACCGCCTAAGGGAAACCGGGCGTGGTAATGGTATCAATACATACAATATGAAAAATGCCGGTACCAACTATGGCGCTGCCGTAGATTTTACCGATGCTGATAATACCTGGAACAATGTGAATGCCAACAAAGACCAATATGCAACTGATGGCCATTGGGGCACCGAAAAAACATACGATTATTATTTCACCAAATTCAACCGCAATAGTGTTGACAATGCAGGTTTTGCTTTGAACAGCTATGTGCATACCAATTTAGTTGCATTTGGTTATGGTAATAATATCAATGCATTCTGGGATGGAAGCCGCATGACCTACGGTGATGGCGGAACCAGCGGTTCCACTACTTATACTCCGCTGACTGCATTGGATGTTTGCGGACACGAAATAACACATGGTGTTACTGAAAGAACATCTAACCTGGTTTATTCCAAAGAATCAGGCGCAATGAATGAAGGCTTCAGTGATATTTTTGGAACAGCCATAGAATTCTACGCTAAAGGTGCAAACGGCAACTGGCAGATAGGAGAAAATATTGGCGCTGCATTCCGTAGCATGAGCAATCCTAACTCATTTAGCCAGCCAGATACCTATGGAGGTACTTACTGGGTAAATACAACCAGCTGTACGCCTACCAACAACAACGACCAGTGTGGCGTACACACAAACAGCGGTGTATTGAATTTCTGGTTCTATCTTTTATCACAGGGCGGAAGCGGAACAAACGATATCAGCAATGCTTATAACGTAACTGCTATCGGTATTGATAAAGCTGCGGCCATTGCTTACCGTACCAATACGGTTTATTTAACTTCTACCTCAAACTATGCAAATGCAAGAACCTATGCTATTCAATCAGCCATTGATCTGTATGGCGCAGGTAGCCAGGAAGTAATTTCTACCACCAATGCATGGTATGCTGTTGGTATTGGTGCTGCTTATAACAGCGGATGTGGTGTTCCTTCTGCATTGGCTTCATCAGCTATTACAAGTTCAGGCGCTACCTTAAGCTGGACAGCAGGCGCTAATGGAGTTAGTTATTTAGTTGAATACAAAACATCAGCCTCAAGCACATGGATAGTAGCTGCATCAGCCAATGCATCAACTTCATTTACATTAACCGGCTTAACTGCATCTACTGCTTACGACTGGAGGGTTACTACCAATTGTTCTTCAACAACCAGTACAGCAGTTAGTGCATCATTCACAACCACAGCAGTAGCTTCGGGTTGCTCAGCTGCATTCGAACCTAACGAAACACAGGCAACTGCTGCTACCATTACATCTGGTGTAACAAATTCGGCAGCTATCAGTTCTACAACCGATATTGATTACTTTAAAATTGTAACAACCGGTACCACCAGTAATGTTTACAATCTTGTTGGCCCAAGTGGTGTTGATTATGATCTATACATTTATAATAGTGCAGGAACGCAGATCGGTTCAGGTACAAGTGCTACTGCAACTGAAACTGTTTCTTTAACCAACCAGGCGGCAGGTACTTATTATATTAAAGTGATTGGTTACAATGGAGCCAACAGCGCAACCTGTTATACCATTAAAGCTACTGCTACCGGTGCAACCAGTTGTCAGAGTGCTTATGATGTTTCAACAAACGGAACTATATCTGGTGCGGCTACTATTCCGTTCAACACAAACATTACAGGTTTAATAAGCCCGACTGCTGATATCGACAATTACAAATTTGTAATTACAACCGGTGGCACCATTACAGTAACATTGGGTACTTTGCCTGGTGACTATGATCTGAAATTGCTCAACAGTGCCGGTACTCAGGTAGCTATTTCTCAAAATGGAAGTACTAGCTCTGAAACGATCAGCTACACAGCTGCTGCAGGAACTTACTATGCACAGGTGTATGGATACAATGGAGCCAATAGTGCAACAGTTTGTTATACCTTAAAAGTACAGCTTGGTACTGCAACCATCTTTGGAACCGGAACAGAAACTACCAATAATAGTTTATTGAAAGTTTACCCAAGCCCTGCAACTGATGTTTTGAATGTTAGTTTGCTTGGACAGGTAAGCGGTAAAGGAACTTTAAAGATCGTGGATGTAAATGGTATCGTTGTTATGCAACAAAAGATCACCAACAGCCCACAACAGGTAGATATTTCAAGATTGGCTAAAGGAGTTTATATGATCAAAACTGATGACGGAACAAGTGTTCAATCATCAAAATTTGTGAAGCAATAAAATTGTTTTGAGTTAAAAAAAGAGGTTGTCAATGGCAACCTCTTTTTTTATGTTGGCTAGTTAATCCTGCAACTGGGCGCAATGCCTGCATCGTGGCTCGTACACATCTTTTTCTCCCAGCAAAACCTGGCCTTCAGTTTTAACCTTTCGATAACTAATGTTGGCAATATTGCCGCATACCTGGCAAATGGCGTGCAGTTTGGTAATATAATCGGCCTTGGCAAGCAGGTTAGGCATTTGGCCGAACGGGTTTCCCAGGTAATCCATATCCAGTCCGGCAACAATTACCCGGATGCCTTTTTGGGCCAGCTGCTCACAAACGCTTGCAATCTCGCTGTCAAAGAACTGGGCTTCGTCAATGCCCACCACATCTACATCCTGCGCAAGCAACAAAATATTCTGTGAGCTACTGACCGGTGTGGAATGTATGGCATTCGTATCATGACTTACAATTTTCTGTTCATCATAGCGGGTGTCAATGGCGGGTTTAAATATCTCAACTTTCAGGTTTGCAATCTTCACTCTTTTTAGCCTGCGTATCAATTCTTCTGTTTTTCCGCTGAACATGCTACCGCATATCACTTCTATCCAACCTCTTCTTTCGCCTTTTAAATTGGGTTCTATAAACATTTAAGTATTTTTTTTAAAAATCAGTTAGTAACTTAGAGGGCTTGCATGTTTTTTAACGCCGCCTCTTCAAGCATGGGCATCAAAAGTATAATAATATCATGGAAAGAGTGGAGACACTCCTAAAAAAATTACAGGATCAGTTTGCACAAAATGCTTCGGCCGACCAGCTTTTGCTTACTGTTCAGATGTTACAGGCAGAATTACTGCACCTGCAGCATAGTAATGGCCTTGATATGGAGCCAGTGGTGGTTACCGTTTCAAATATGAACCCTGTACTTAAAGAGCCACCGGCCATTTCGACGATCGCTGCTGCCCCGCCTGAAGAAGAAAAGATCGTTGAGGTTTTACAGGTTGATGAGGCCGAAATAGAGGCCGAACTGGAAGAGATCAAGCGGCATGCAGAGACCCTGCAACAGATCAGCGTTCAAAATAAACCGCATATCGTTTTTGAAACAGAGGAAGATGTTCCCACACTTACACACCAGCAGGAGTATAAACCACTGCCTTTAAAAGAGGAACCGGCCAGGGAGATCAATGAAGCTGTAGCACACAACCATGCATCACTGAATGAAAAACTGAAACAATCGAAAATAGACCTGGGCGACACTTTAACTGAAGTACCCATCAGGGACCTGAGAAAAGCGATCGGTGTAAATGACCGGTTCTTATTTATCAACGAATTATTCCGTGGTGATGAGGTTGCCTATGAGCGGAGCATTAAAACCATCAACAGTTTTTCCATTTTTGCCGAAGCCGAGTATTGGATACAGAGAGAACTGAAAGTGAAGAACGGTTGGGATCCCAATAATGCCATGGTTGCTCAATTCCTTCAGCTGGTTAAAAGGCGCTTTTCCTGAATGAACTGCATTATTTTTTTTGATGCCCCTGCATTTTCATAAACAAATTGCTTCGCAGCTTCCCCCCTTCTTTTTCTTTCTGCTTCATCATTCAATAAGTTATTCATAATTGTTTCCAGCTTAACAGGTCCGCCATCAATACTGATAGCTCCGCCCGCCTGCACCAAACCGATCGCTTCAACAAACTTTTCATACACCGGGCCAAATACAACCGGCTTGCCATACACAGCTGCTTCCAGTACGTTGTGTACACCATCAGCCCCATACCCGCCACCAACATAGGTTACAGTAGCATATTTATACAAGCGTGAAAGCATTCCGATGTTATCGATTATTAAAACATTAGGCAATGTATGCCTTGCATCAGCATTTACATATCGCTCAACATCCAGTTCAGAATAAAATACCGAACGGGGGAATTCATCTTTAACATCCTTAAGATTTGCTTTATCAATTTCATGCGGGGCAATAATGAATTTTACATTGTTATGCACGTTCACAAAATGCAACAATTCTATCTCATCTTCTTCCCAGGTGCTGCCGGCAACAATTACAGGGCTATCACCGCAAAATTCTTCAATACCTGCAACCGGTGTAAAGTGCTCCGCAATTTCCAATACCCTGTCGAACCGGGTATCGCCATTCAGGCTTATGTTTTCAGTAAAACCCAGCGTTGCTAATAACTGCTTCGATTCTTCATTCTGTAAAAAAAAATGCGTAAAGCTCCCAAGCATTTTTTTCCAGATGGCTCCGTACCAGGCAAAAAAAGGTTGCCCTTTGCGAAAGACACCCGACACCAGCAACGCCGGGATATTCCTTTGCTTTATTTCTGTGAGATAATAAAACCAGTATTCATATTTTACCCAGAGTACCAATGCCGGGTTTACTGCATCCAGGAATTTTTTTGCGTTTGCTTTTGAATCCATCGGCAGGTAAAACACATGGTCTGCCCCCTGGAAATCTTTCATGATCTCATATCCGCTGGGCGAAAAAAAACTGAGTACGATCTTTTGGTTTGGATACTGTGCTCTTAATTCCTCCAGCAAAGGCCTGCCCTGCTCAAATTCGCCCAGGCTGGCACAATGCATCCATATTGGTTTGGAGTTTTGGGGTTTTCCGAAGGATCCTGCGGAGAGTTTTGAGTTGATGGTAGCGAAAATGTTCTTTCGTCCACTGATCCATTTTCTTGCCTTGGGGTTTGCAATGGCAGCAACCCGTATCCCAACGGAATACAGCAGTAAAAACAGGTTATATAAAACTTTGCTCAACATCAGAATACGGCAAATCTAATGGCAATTTTTTAATTGCCACCACCCATATCACGAATTCTTCATTCCTGTTGCAATCCTTATCTTTGCGGCGCATAAAATAATTTATTATGAGGCCCCTACAAATGGTTGATACCAAAACACAATACCTTAAAATAAAGCCGGAAGTGGATGCTGCTGTGATTGCAGTTATGGAAAGCTCGATGTTCATCGGCGGTAAAGTGGTGAATGATTTTGCAGAGAACCTGGCAAAATACCATGGCAGCAAACATTGCATTCCCTGTGCCAATGGCACCGATGCGCTGCAGATTGCCATGATGGCGCTGGGCCTGCAGCCCGGGGATGAAGTGATCACACCTTCTTTTACATACATTGCCACGGTTGAAGTTGCAGCCTTGCTGAACATCAAACCGGTTTTTGTAGAGGTTGATAAAAGAACATTTTGTATAGATCCCGAAGCGATCGAAAAAGCCATTACACCAAAAACAAAAGCCATTGTACCGGTTCACCTGTACGGCCATGCTGCCGATATGGAAAAGATAATGGCCATTGCAGCCAAACATAATTTACCGGTAATAGAAGATAATGCCCAGGCAATAGGCAACGATTATACTTTCAGCGATGGCAGGGTGAAAAAGACCGGCTCTATCGGGCAGATAGGTTGTACTTCGTTTTACCCCAGCAAAAACCTCGGCGCTTATGGCGATGGCGGCGCTATGTTTACTGATGATGATGAACTGGCGGCTAAATTAAGAATGATCGCATCGCACGGACAAAGCAAGCGCTATTACCATGATGTGGTAGGCTGCAACAGCAGGCTGGATGCCATGCAGGCGGCTATTTTGGATATCAAACTAAAGCACCTCGACGAGTATATTGATGCCCGTAGAAAAGCAGCCGATTTTTATGATAATGCCTTTAAGGAAAATAAATTCATAACTATTCCGTTTAGAGATGGCAATAATAACCATGTGTTCCATCAATATACCCTTGTTTTAAATGGTGTGGACCGTGACGGACTAAACCAGTACCTTGCCGAACAAGGCGTACCATCTATGATATACTACCCGGTTCCTGCCCACAGGCAAAAGATGTTTGATGCTTTTGGGGGCAGTAATTATGTGCTGCCGGATACCGACTGGCTGACAGAAAGGGTGATCTCTTTACCGATTCATACAGAGCTGGATGAAGAGCAACAAACATTCATAGTAAATAAAGTTTTAGAATTTATAAACAAATAATAAATGAAAATTGCAGTAGTTGGAACTGGTTACGTTGGATTAGTAACCGGTACTTGTTTTGCAGAAACCGGCAATACAGTAACCTGTGTTGATATAGATGTTACTAAAATTGACAAACTGAATGCCGGACAGCTTACTATTTATGAGCCAGGCCTCGAAAAACTTTTTCTTCGTAACCAGAAAGAAGGCAGGTTGCATTTTACTACCTCATTACAAGAAGGAATTAAAGATGCCCAGATCATCTTTCTTGCCTTACCAACACCACCCGGTGAAGATGGCAGCGCTGACCTGAAATATATTTTAGGTGTTGCTGATGATCTTGGAAAAATAATTTCTCAATACGTTATCATCATTGATAAAAGTACCGTACCGGTTGGCACCGCAGATAAAGTGCATGCAGCCATTGCAAAAAATGCCAAGGTGGAATTTGATGTTGTTTCCAATCCTGAATTTTTAAGGGAAGGTGTAGCCGTGGATGATTTTATGAAACCTGACAGGGTGATCATCGGCACCACATCCGAAAAAGCGAAAAAGGCATTGAACGATCTATACCTGCCTTTTGTACGCCAGGGTAATCCTATCATTTACATGGATGAAAAAAGTGCAGAGCTTACCAAGTATGCCGCCAATTCTTTTTTAGCGACCAAGATCACTTTTATGAATGAGATCGCAAACCTTTGCGAATTGTTAGGAGCTGATGTGGATATGGTACGTAAAGGCATTGGCAGCGATGAGCGCATTGGCAAAAGATTTTTATTTCCCGGCATCGGGTATGGTGGCAGCTGCTTTCCTAAAGATGTGCAGGCATTAGCCAAATCATCAGCTGATGTAAATTATGAATTCAGGATACTGGATGCGGTGATGGATGTAAATGAAAAACAGAAATTACATTTGATCCCACAAATAAAAGCTTATTTCAATAATGACCTGAAAGGAAAGAAGATCGCTGTTTGGGGTTTAGCTTTTAAACCCAATACAGATGATATCCGTGAAGCTCCGGCTTTAACTATTATTGATGCACTACTTGCAGAAGGCGTGATCGTAAGCGCTTACGACCCGGAAGCGATGAACAATGTAAAAGCTATCTATAACAATACAATAAACTTTGCAGAGCGCCAGTATGATACACTCGTTGATGCAGACGCACTGGTAATTGCCACTGAATGGAGTGAGTTCAGGACGCCGGACTTTAATAACATGGTTTCCTTATTAAAAAATAAAGTAATTTTCGATGGCAGAAACCTGTTTGACTTGAACAAGATGGAAGAACTCGGTTTCCATTATGTGAGCATTGGAAGAAAAGTTATAATCCCATAAAACATGCAATTGATTCAACCGGAATATGGCCTGATATTGTGGAGCCTTTTTATTACAGGTCTTTTATTCTTTTGGATATTAACTATTGTTCGTGTTGCAAAAAGCGATTTTATTGACCATAGAACAAAATTAATTTGGGGAACGCTTGTATTCCTTTTCCCGTTAATTGGAATGTTGTTATATTACTCGATAGGCCGCAATCAAAGAATAAATAATCATCAATCTTGAATTAAATGAAACGTGTATTAATAACAGGAGCGGCAGGTTTTTTAGGCAGCCATCTTTGCGATCGTTTTATAAAAGAAGGTTACCAGGTATTGGGCATGGATAACCTCATCACAGGCGACCTGAAAAATATTGAGCATCTTTTTAAATTAAAAGAGTTTGAATTTTATCACCACGATGTTTCAAAATTCATTCATGTAACCGGTCACCTTGATTATATTTTACACTTTGCCTCTCCTGCCAGCCCGATAGATTATTTAAAAATTCCTATTCAGACTTTAAAAGTAAGTTCGCTGGGTACACATAATTGTCTTGGCTTGGCCAAAGCTAAAAATGCAAGGATATTAGTGGCATCAACCAGTGAAGTATATGGCGATCCGTTGGTGCACCCGCAAACAGAAGATTATTGGGGCAATGTAAACCCCGTTGGGCCGAGAGGGGTTTATGACGAAGCCAAACGTTTTATGGAAGCCATCACCATGGCCTATCATACTTTTCATGATGTTGAAACAAGGATCGTACGCATATTCAATACATACGGACCAAGAATGCGGTTGAATGATGGCCGTGCATTACCTGCATTTATAGGCCAGGCACTTCGTGGTGAGGACCTTACCGTTTTTGGGGATGGAAGCCAAACCCGTAGTTTTTGTTATGTTGATGACCTGGTGGATGGTATTTACCGTTTACTGATGAGTGATCATGCTCAGCCGGTGAATGTTGGCAACCCCGATGAGATATCATTGTTGGATTTTGCTAAGGAAATAATCAACCTTACCGGCACTACACAGAAAATTGTTTTTAAGGAATTACCGACTGATGATCCGAAACAACGCCAGCCGGATATTACAAAAGCAAAAGAATTGCTGGGATGGGAACCAAAAGTTTCAAGGGCCGAAGGTTTGAAAATAACCTATGAGTATTTTAAAAGATTACCAAAAGAAGAACTGAATAAACTGCCCAAAGAGTTTGAAAGCAGTAAATAATTAATAAACCCGCTTATTATAAATGTACCAGGATCTTTTAGAAAAGAAAAAAATATTGGCTGTTATCGGGCTGGGTTATGTTGGCCTGCCGATAGCATTGGAATTTGCAAAAAAAATAAAAGTGATCGGTTTTGATATCAATGCTGAACGTGTGGAAATGATGCGTAATAAAATTGATCCCAGCCAGGAACTTGAAAGCGAAGCTTTTGACGGATGTGATATTGAATTCACGAACGAACTGGATGTTTTGCGCAAGGCAAATTTCTTCATTGTTGCTGTGCCTACACCGGTTGATAAACACAATGTGCCTGATCTTATCCCTGTTACCCGTGCCAGCGAAACTATTGGCAAAGTGATCAAGAAGGGAGATTATGTGGTTTATGAGAGCACGGTTTATCCCGGTTGTACTGAAGAAGATTGTGTACCGATCATAGAAAAAATATCGGGACTGAAAATGACCGAAGACTATATGATGGGTTATTCGCCAGAAAGGATAAACCCGGGCGATAAGGAACATACCATCAGCACCATTATTAAAGTGGTGAGTGGTTGTTGCGCTGAAAGCTTAGATACAATCGCTAAAGTGTACGAACTGGTTGTAAAAGCCGGTGTACACAAAGCATCTTCTATTAAAGTAGCCGAAGCTGCAAAGATCATTGAGAACACACAACGTGATCTGAACATTGCTTTGATGAATGAGCTTTCTATTATCTTCGATAAAATGAACATCAACACGTACGAAGTTTTGGAAGCTGCAGGCACCAAATGGAATTTCTTAAAGTTCCAGCCAGGCCTAGTTGGCGGTCATTGCATTGGTGTTGACCCATATTACCTTACTTACAAATCAAAAAAACTTGGTTACAATTCACAGGTAATTCTAGCCGGACGTTTTATTAATGATGCCATGGCCGGTTATGTTGCCAGGAAGATATTGCAGAACATCATCAAAACAAACAGCAACATAAAGGATGCAAAGGTTTTAGTGATGGGTGCCACTTTTAAAGAAAATGTAAGCGATATCAGGAACAGCAAAGTAGCCGATGTGATCAAAGAGTTGAAAGCTTTCTCGCTGAACGTACATGTAACAGATCCGTACGCAGACAGCGTTGAGTTAATGCATGAATACGGTTTTGAGCTTACGCCGGAACTTGCCAATGATTATGATGCTGTACTGGTTACCGTGCCGCATGATGAGTACAAGAAATTAGACGACAATTATTTTGCATCTATATCCAAAGAGCATGCGATCATTGCAGACTTAAAAGGTATATACCGCAACAAAATAATATCCAGGCAATATTGGAGCCTGTAAGGGCCTCACCCTAACCCCTCTCCAAAGGTGAGGGAACTGGAATGGGGAGTATAAAGATTGAAGGAGTAAAATCATGAGCAATACATTTCATACTAAAGACCTAAGCCAATCTTCCTTTCTTATTACAGGAGGTGCAGGGTTTATCGGCAGCCATATTGCAGAATACTTATTAAAGAACGGTGCAGGAAAAGTAAGGGTGCTTGATAACCTGGTAAATGGTTTTCAAACCAATCTCGATATTTTAAAGCAATACAACCGGTTTGAATTTATAGAAGGCGACATCAGGAATATTGATACCTGTCAGCAGGCCTGTGCCGGAATTGATTATGTAAGTCACCAGGCTGCACTGGGCTCTGTGCCCCGTAGTATTAAAGAACCGGTTTATTTTACCGAAGTGAATATCGGCGGCTTTGCAAATATGCTTAAAGCTGTTGTTGATAATAACATCAAACAATTTGTGTACGCATCCTCATCTTCTGTTTATGGTGATGAACCGACATTGCCCAAGCAGGAAAATAAAGTGGGCAATTGCTTATCGCCTTATGCGGCTACCAAAAAAACCAACGAACTGTATGCACAGGTTTTTGCCGATGTATATGGCATTAAACTGATGGGGTTTCGCTACTTCAACATTTTTGGGCCGAGGCAAGACCCTGACGGGGCCTACGCCGCTGTAATTCCTCTCTTTGTAAAACATATCATGAAACGCACCGAGGTTTTTATAAACGGTGATGGCGGGCAGACCCGTGATTTTACTTTTATTGACAATGCCGTGCAGGTAAATATAAAAGGAATGCTTACCGATAATGCCGAAGCATTGAACAAAGTGTACAATGTTGCCGTAGGAGAAAATTTTTCTGTGAATTATTTATACAATGCCTGCGTGGATTATTTAAAAAGTGATTTTCCTGCTACCTACCGTGAACCGAGAGCCGGGGATATCAGGGATTCATTGGCAGATATTTCACTGGCGAAAAATTTACTGGGTTACGAACCCGTGAAAAAATTCGAAGCTGGTTTAGAAGAGACGATCGAGTTCTTTAAAAAAATGTATTCTTAATATGCCCCTCATACAAACTGAATTTCCGGGACTCTTCATTTTTGAACCAGCTGTGTTCAAAGACAGCCGGGGATATTTTTTTGAGAGCTACAGTGAAAGGGTGTTTCTTGCCGAAGGCATTAGTGCCAGGTTTGTACAGGACAACCAATCAAAATCCAGTTATGGTGTGATACGTGGCCTGCATTACCAGTTAAACCCGCATGCACAAACAAAATTAGTGCGGGTGATCAGTGGCAGCATCATGGATGTGGCAGTTGATCTGCGGAAAGGTTCTCCCACTTTTGGAAAAACATTCGCTCTTGAATTATCGGCCGAGAACAATAAACAATTGCTGATACCGAAGGGATTTGCTCATGGGTTTTCTGTATTGAGCGAAACGGCCGAAGTAATGTACAAATGCGATGAGTTTTATCATAAAGAATCAGAAGCCGGCATCCACTACAATGATGCTGCATTGAGTATTGACTGGCAGATACCTGCAGATAAGGCTGTCATTTCTGAAAAAGACCTGCATCAACCTTCATTCGTGAATTGCAAAAACAATTTTGTCTTTGAGCAATAAGCTCACCATATTGGTTACAGGTGCAAACGGGCAACTGGGCAAGGAATTACAGCTGCTGGCACCAGAATTTCCCGATCATCAATTTTTATTTACAACAAGAGCAGACCTGGATATTGAGGAGCCTGCAGCAATGGAAAAATATTTTGCTGCTCATTCAATTGATTACTGCATTAATTGCGCTGCCTACACGGCGGTTGATAAAGCAGAATCGGATAAAGAACAGGCTTATTTTATCAATGCATATGCTGTTGCCTGCATTGCCGATACCTGCCATCAAAACGGAACACAGTTGATACATATCTCCACCGATTATGTTTTTGATGGCAAGGCTAATCGTCCTTATAAAGAAACGGATAGAACGAGACCTGTAAGTGTTTATGGCAAATCGAAAATGCATGGTGAAGAACTGGCGTTGAGAAATGAACCCACTGCTATCATCATCCGAACTTCCTGGTTATACTCCTCGTTTAAAAACAATTTTGTAAAGACCATGTTGCGGTTGATGAAAGAAAAAGAAAGTATCAATGTGGTGAACGACCAGGTAGGCAGTCCGACTTATGCTGCTGACCTTGCTGCCGCTATCCTTCATATCATTGTATCCGGCAAGGGTAAAGAAAACCATGGCATTTATCATTATACCAATGCCGGTGTTACTACCTGGTATGAGTTTGCAGTTGCTATAAAAGAATTAACCGGCAGCAGTTGTGTGGTTAATCCAATTACAACAGCTGAGTATCCTACAGCGGCCACCCGGCCTGCTTATTCGGTTATGGATACCACGAAGATCAAAGAGACATTTGGATTGGTTATTCCTGCGTGGGAAGAAAGTTTGAAAAGGTGTTTGGAAATACTGAAATAGCAAATTACTTCTTCGCTTTTTTCTTTTCGTATTTATAGTATTGATTTTTATAAACACTCACCCAATCATCCCATTTTGTAAACATCTTTACCCTAATCGTAAGTCCATGCTTGAATAAATTCTGCTTGTTATTCAATGCGAAAGAATAGTTATACAATACATCAACAATAAACAAGTCTAATCCCAATGATGGCCTTATGTAATTAGTGTTCCTGGTTACATCATGAATGTACTCAAGCCGTACAGTATATGGAGGATTGTAATAGTTAGAAAATTCTGTGTAAAGAGAAAGTAAATGACCGTTATTGTAGTAAGCATAACCTGCTCCCCATGAGAAAAATTTTAGGTTATATTCCTGTGCGTTACGATAAGTTGTTTCTACTTTCAACATTCTGCCAATGTTGAATCCAAATTCATTATGGTTTGAAAAATTATGGGAGGCTGCAAAAACCCAGGAATTTCCCAAAGCTATATGTTTAGGGAAATCTGTAATAGAATCAATTTTTTGACCATAAAGATCATTGTCCGATAGAATACAGAATAAAAAAATATAAAATACCGGCTTCATCATATTTTCTGAATAAGTTTTAAAACCAAAGTAACTGTTTTTAACGGTTGTCTTATCAACGCTTGTACATAAAAAACATCCCGATAAAAATCGGGATGTTCTCAAAATATTTAAACGCTCAATTTATTTCAACTGGAATGTTTCCATGAACTTGGTTGTAAAATTCCCCTTGCGGAAATCTTCATTCTGCATCAGCTGCAGGTGCAGCGGTATGGTGGTTTTAACACCTTCTATCACATATTCGCTTAAAGCCCGGCTCATGGTATCAATGGCTTCTTCACGGGTTTGTGCAATGGCGATCAGCTTGCCGATCATGCTGTCGTAATAAGGAGGGATCACATAACCTGCATACACATGGCTATCTACCCTTACACCATGGCCACCCGGCTGGTGCAATACGGTGATCTTTCCCGGTGAGGGACGAAAATCGTTGTACGGGTCTTCGGCATTGATGCGGCATTCAATAGCATGCATCTGGGGCAGGTAAGCTTTACCCACGATCTTTTCGCCGGCAGCGATCTTTATCTGTTCTTTAATAAGATCGAAATTGATCACTTCTTCCGTAACACAGTGCTCTACCTGTATACGGGTATTCATTTCCATGAAATAAAAGTTGCGGTGCTTATCAACCAAAAACTCCACCGTACCCACACTTTCATAATTGATGGACTGTGCCGCCTTGATGGCTGCTGCACCCATTCTTTCCCTCAGCTCATCGGTCATGAAGGGCGATGGCGTTTCTTCTATCAGTTTCTGGTGGCGGCGCTGGATGGAACAATCACGCTCACTTAAATGGCAAACATTGCCGTATTGGTCGCCTGCGATCTGTATCTCGATATGGCGTGGCTCTTCCACAAATTTCTCCATGTAAATACCGTCGTTCTTAAAAGAAGCGGCGGCTTCTGTTTTAGCAGTATCAAATGCTTTCTCAATCTCAGATTCTTGCCAAACCACACGCATACCCTTGCCACCACCACCGGCAGTTGCTTTTAAAATAACGGGATATCCAATTTCTTTTGCAGATTTTTTTGCATGGTCAACACTTTCCAGCAAACCTTCCACACCTGGTACAACGGGCACACCTGCTTTGATCATGGTATTTTTTGCCGTGATCTTATCACCCATGGCGTTGATCATTTCGGGAGTTGGCCCGATGAACTTAATGCCGTGATCGGCACAGATCTTTGCAAACTTGCTGTTCTCTGCCAGGAATCCGTAACCAGGGTGAATGGCATCTGCATTGGTAATTTCAGCCGCCGCCATAATATGTGCCATGTTGAGGTAGCTATCGACACTGGCAGGTTTGCCAATACAAACGGCCTCATCGGCAAATTTTACATGAAGGCTGTCTTTATCTGCTGTAGAGTAAACTGCAACGGTTTTAATGCCCATCTCACGGCAGGTCCTTATCACCCTCAATGCAATTTCTCCCCTATTGGCTATTAATATCTTTTTAAACATGGTATTGATTTGGAAATTTGATGATTTGATAATTTGATGATTCAGCCATTTGATGATCAGGATTTCAAATCGAAATGCAGTAAACATTTTCAAAACGATCCATCTTCAAATCATCAAATCAGCACATCTTCAAATTAGCTTGGGTCTACCAGGAACAAAGGCTGATCATACTCTACCGGGCTGGCATCTTCAACCAACACCTTTACGATCTTACCCTTTACCTCGCTTTCTATCTCGTTGAAAAGCTTCATCGCTTCAATAATACAAACCACTTTACCTGGGGTTACTTCATCGCCTACAGCAGCAAAGATGGGTTTACCCGGACCCGCCTGGCGGTAAAATGTACCGATCATCGGGCTTTTTATTGTTACTAAATTATCGGCTTTAGGCTCGGCTGCTTTTGCAACTGGTGGTGCTGAGGCTGCGGCAGCTGCAGGAGAAGCAGCGGCCGGTGCAGCAGGAGCGTATGACGGGGCAGCTGTGCCTGCGATGATATGCTGAACCGGGTCTTTTTTCTGTTTAACGGTAATTTTTACACCTTCTTCCTCAATGGTAATTTCGCCTATATTGGTCTTGTTGATGAGCTTAACCAGCTCCTGGATTTGCTTAATGTCCATGTGTATTATTTAAAGGTTAATTTAAATTGTAACGGGCTGCTAAGATAGGGTAATCAACATCATAACTGCAAGATAAATTTTAAAAAAAGGCGAAAAAAGGCCTTTTTTTGCCCAAAAAAGAGTGATTTGGGGCATTTTTTGGGCAAAATCTGAGAATTTCGTAAAAACGAAAAAGGGTACCCGTTTGTGCGGATACCCTTTTTCTTATAAAGTTTTGTAGCTTATTCTTTTACCCTTTCAACGTATTCGCCGGTCTTTGCATTCACCCTGATCAACTCGCCTTCATTCACAAACAAAGGAACGTTAACAGTAGCACCGGTTTCAACGGTTGCAGGCTTTAATGTACGGGTGGCAGTATCACCTTTCATACCTGGTTCACTGTAAGTAACCAGTAAAACGATCTTATCGGGCAATTCCACTGCCATTGGCTGATCGGTTTCACCATTGATAGATACGGTTACTTCCTGGCCGTCTTTCAAAAATCTTGGTGCATCCACCATAGATTCAGGTACTGTTATCTGCTCAAAGGTTTCGGTATCCATAAAGCTGTAGCCGGTATCATCTTTATACAAATACTGGTAAGGCTTCTTTTCAACCCTTACAGGATAAATAGTTTCACCGCTGTTCCAGGTTTGTTCAATGGTGCGGTTGTTATCCACCCCTTTAAGTTTTGCCCAAACTTTTGCTGCTGCACGGGCGGTTTTGTTTTGCCCGAATTCTATAACACTATACAGGCTGCCATCTACTTTGATGATGAGGCCTGAGCGCATGTCTGCTGTTGTTGCCATAATATCACAATTTTTAAGTGGTTGCAAAAGTAGGAATAGTATGGCTAAATCCGAAATTCGGGTTTAAATTGCTGTTTTATACTTAACAAGTTGTTATCAAACAAAGCAATTAGCTTTACCAAAATTTTTAAGGAGATGAAGAAAACGGCTTTTACTTTACTGATCAGCTGCCTGGCAATGGGGGCCTTTGCTCAAATTGACAGTACCCAGCAATATTATAAATCTCCTTTCATACCATCATTTGATATCAGGAAAGTGCCCGACAGCAGTAGTTTTAAGAATACCATGCTGCAAAATAACAAGCCAACCATGCTGGTATTTTTTGACCCGGATTGCGAACATTGCCAGGAAATGACAAAGCACTTAACAGAGAAGATCGACCGGTTCAAAGATGTACAGATATTGATGGTAACGATCATGGAATTCAACCGTACCAAAAAATTCTATGAGCAATACAAAATTGCCAATTTCCCGAATATTATTGTAACCAGGGATGCTGTGTATGACCTGCCTAAGTTTTACAGGGTTTCTTCCATACCGGATGTATATATCTATGATAAGAATGGGGAGTTGATGAGGCATTATAAAAAAGACGTACCGGTGGATGAACTAGCCAAACTTTTTTCGGCAGACTAGTAACCAGTTATTTAACCAGCCGCTGGCTCCATATAATTTTATCCTGCACAACGATCTGAACATCAAAAATTCCTTTTGGCATAAAGTCAGGTACTATTTTAATTTGTTTGCTCTGCGAAGAGTACCTGCGCTTTAAAAGGATTCTTCCTGAACTGTTTTGAATAATAACATTGATAACACCTGGAATCGGTTCAGTACCCCTGTATTCAAGAGTGAGCAGGTCGGTGACTGGTACGGGGTACATTACCCAGTTGTTTGCAGAACCGATGATGACCGGCACATCCCGGCTGTATTCTGTTCTGCCCTCTTCATAGATACATTTTAAGCGATAATAGTTTTGTCCTGGTGCCGGCTTTTTATCTTCAAAATAAAGAGAACTGGTTTTTACTGCCGGGTCAATTTGCTGCAAAGCAATATCTGACCAGATTTTATTGTCGGTGCTGCGTTGGATAATATAGATTTTTGGCCCCGGCGTTGTATGCTGCCATTTAATTTCAACCGATCTTTTACGGCTGTTATAAACGGCGGTAAGATCGGGCGGCAAACTGCTACCGAAACTGCTGAACTGGAGGCTGATAAAAAAGATCACGTAAAAAATCCTGGTCATCTGATATTGAATTTTCGCACTGGTTGCCAAAATCAAACCAGAACTTCACATGAAATAGTTAAAACAAAACTTTACGAAAGAAGGTTTGTAAACGAACTGTGAAAATCCATTTTTCCTGCACTGGTATTTAATTATCTTTGCCCCGCAAATCAATTTTTATACCATAAACATAGATACATGAAAATTACCGTAGTTGGAGCCGGAGCCGTAGGTGCTACCTGTGCCGACAATATTGCCCGCAAAGAACTTTGTAGTGAACTGGTTATTCTTGACATCAAGGAAGGCGTTGCCGAAGGCAAGGCTATGGACCTGATGCAAACTGCTACGCTGCTGGGTTTCGACACCCGCATTACCGGAAGCACCAATGATTATTCAAAAACTGCCGGAACCGATGTAGCGGTAATTACATCAGGCATTCCACGTAAGCCGGGTATGACCAGGGAAGAACTGATCGGTATTAATGCCGGTATTGTAAAGTCGGTTACTGAAAATATCCTGAAATATTCTCCTGATGCCATCATCGTGGTGATCAGCAACCCGATGGATACCATGACCTATCTCGCTTTAAAATCAAGTGGCTTACCTAAGAACAGGATCATTGGAATGGGTGGTATTTTAGATAGCAGCCGTTTTAAATATTATCTGTCGACTGCAATGGGCGTACCTGCAACTGACTTACAGGCCGTTGTTGTTGGCGGACATGGAGATACTACCATGATACCTTTGGCAAGACTAGCTACTTACCAGGGAACACCGGTGAGCAATTATTTAGATGCTGAAACTTTGAAAAAAGTAGTGGCCGATACCATGGTTGGCGGTGCAACACTTACAGGTTTATTGGGCACCAGTGCCTGGTATGCACCCGGGGCTGCAGGAGCTGCATTGGTTGAATCAATTGTAAGAGACGAGAAGAAATTATACCCTTGCTGTGTTTCTTTAGAAGGTGAATACGGTCAAAATGATATCTGCATTGGTGTACCGGTGGTGATTGGCAGAAACGGTATTGAAAAGATCATTGACTACAAACTGAATGATGAAGAGCAGGCACTTTTTAACAAAAGCGCTGATGCTGTGAGGAGTATGAATGCGGCATTGGAGAATTTGTAATATTATATTGCCAGCCAGGCGGCCAGCAACGGCAACCTTTAAATAAAAAGCCCCGTTATAAAGCGGGGCTTTTTTATAGCCGGTTTCAGAATTTACAGGATAAATGTTAACTTGAGCCAGGTGAAACTAATCTGCCAAATACTCTTCTTCAGTATTGCTTGTATTTTTTCTTACAAGCCATCAAATGCACAGTTACGGGTGGTTACAGAAAGTAATGCGCAGGCATTGGTACAAAAATTACTCGGACAAGGTGTTACTGTAAGTAATATCAGTGTAACCGGTTCTCCTTTGGCAACCGGTATTTTCAATAATATTTCCGGAACAAATATTGGCATAGACAGCGGCATTGTATTAAGTAACGGAAGAGCAGCTACAGATCTTCTTAATCCTTTGGCGAGAGGAATGGATGGGAATGGTGTATTGCAGGCATATACTAATTCAAGCTCAAGCGGTGCATTTGCAAGCTCAGGTTTTGGCCTTCCCGGCGACCTTGATCTTGAACGTCTGACAGGAGACCAGACTTTTGACGCTACAATACTCAAGTTTAATTTTGTCCCCTTGGGTGATACCATCAGGTTTCGCTATGTTTTCAGTTCTGAAGAATATCCCGATTTCCCCTGCTCGAATGTAAATGATGGGTTCGCCTTTCCAGCACAGTGGGATCCGAAGCTTGGAATTCACGTGACTTGAAGTCGCGGC
>JADMIO010603943.1_pt1 | contig 64895 bp, 61 predicted proteins | sample 8958161 | NCBI WGS metagenome assembly JADMIO01 (sample SAMN16585339, study PRJNA669376) | soil metagenome | isolation source: Crop rotation soil | place: USA: Cullars Rotation, Alabama | collected 2011 | reverse complement strand
CGCGACAACTTGTCCACGTGGAATTCTAAGCTTAGGATCCCAATGTGCTGGAAAGGCAGAGATGAACCGTCCGCTGAGATTTCGTGCGCTGCCGCTGCTCGCGCTGCTCGCCGCATGCGGCGGAGGCGTCGGGCGCTCGGCGCGCGCCGACCATCCCGAGCGGCTGGACCGGCGCTGGGCGATCGATCTCCGCCTGGAGGAGCCGATCGAGCTCCGCGGCGACACGGCCGCCGCCGGAACGGTGCGCGGCGAGATCGCGCTGATCGACAACCGCGCGCCGCGAAGCTCGCTCGTGGCCGGCCAGCCGACGCACTTCGGCGTGTACGCGGCCGACTTCGCGCCGTTCGGCTTCACCGCGAGCGCCGGCCGCATCCCCACCGCCGCCGCGCGGCTGCTGGGCCCCGACTCGGTTGAGATCTCGCTCGATCCCGCCGGTGGACAGGCCGTGATGCTGAGGGGAAAGCTGGCGGGGGATTCGATCGTGGGACGCTGGCGATACGATGCGGGCCGGTCCGCCGGCGCCGCGGGCCGGTTCGTGATGCGCGGGAGGTGAATCTACGCCGGAGCGGCAGGCAGAGGCCGGTCAGGTGCCCACGATCTCACCCAGACCTTCAACAACCTGCGCAAGCTCCTCGTGAGTGGCTTCACCCAGCCAATCGCCAATGCGTTCAACCGCGAGCGTCCGGATCTGGCTGATTTTCACCCACGACTGCTTTGGAAGCGCAGGCGAGGAGAGTGCGAGGGTCAGCGGAAATCCCGCCCTTGGTGGCTGGCTGGTCAAGGCGACGGCGATCACCGTCCCGGACCGCTCGTTGAACACATCGTGGCTGAGGATCAGCACGGGTCGGCGCCCGGCCTGCTCGCGTCCACGCACCGGGTCCAGGTCAGCCCAGCGGATTTCGCCGCGGCGGATACGCACCGTCAGTAGTCCGGCCACGACGCCAGGTCGCGTCCCAATCCTTCCTCGGCCAGGGCGCGTTCCTCGGCCGGGTCGAGTTGCGCGCATGCCTCGGCGAGGCGCCTGCGCCGGAAGCGCACGAGCTGCTCGGCCACGGCAGCCTCGATGGCCTGGCTGCGATTCGCGAAGCGGCGCTGGCGCACGAGCGAATCTACCTCGGCGATGAGTGCGGCTTCCAGGGTGACGGCGACCTTGGTCTTTGGCATGGTAGGAGAATACGTCATACTTTTGTCTCGTGTCAAGCAAGACGCGCGCGAAACCTGCGGCGGGGTTTGCCGGTATCAAGCAGGAGCGCGCCGGTGGTCGGCGGGCAGGCGAGAGGAGCAGCGGCGTGTTCGAGGTCGTGGGGCAGCGCAGGAAGGAGCGGCCGGCGTGGTGGGCCACGGTCATCGCGATCGCGGTGCACGCGCTGTTCGTGCTGCTGCTCGTCTTCGGCTTCCGGCAGACCGTGCTCATGGCCGGCGAGGGCGACCGCGACGACGCCGATCCCGGGAGGGCCGGTGGCGGCGGGGGTGGCGGGGGCGGGGGGGAGCAGGTAAGCTATTACGAAGTCTCCCGACCCCCGCCTCCTCCACCTCCACCCGTCGTGCAGCCGGAGCCGGACGCGCTGGTGCCCCCCGTGGTGCCGCCTCCTCCTCCGCCGCCCGCGCCCGTTCCGCCCGTCGCGCAGCCCCGGCCCGCGCCTCCCGCGGCCACGCCCGCGCCGGCGGCGCCCGCGGGGCCCGGGGCGGGGCAGGGACCGGCGACCGGGCCGGGGGTGGGGCCCGGCACCGGGGGTGGCAGCGGTGGAGGGAGCGGGGGCGGCAACGGGCCGGGGACGGGCACGGGCACCGGGCCGGGGAACGGCAACGGCGGGGGAGGGGGCTCGCGCACCACGCTCCCCACCACCGACCTGATGCTGATCCCCCCCAACCGGCCGCGGGGGATGGCGAGCCGCGACGTGGTGCTGCGCCTCTCCATCAACGAGCGCGGCGACGTCACCGCCGCCGAGGTGCTGACGCCCACGGGGAACCGAGGATACGACGAGCAGCTCAAGCGCACCGCGCGCGAGTGGAAGTTCAACCCCGCGCGCGAGCTGGCCACGAACCGCCCGGTCGCCGTCTTCTACGACGTCACCTTCACGCTCTGACCCCACCCACGCCCACCGGAGGCGAATGCCCCCCATCGCTCCCCCCGAAGCCCCGCCCCACGCCGCGCACACCAGCTCCGAGGGCGGGTTCAAGCGCAGCCTGACCCTGCTCGACGCCACCATGCTGGTGGTGGGCTCCATGATCGGCTCCGGCATCTTCATCGTCTCGGCCGACATCGGGCGGACCATGAACTCGCCGGGCGGGCTGATCGCGGTGTGGGTCGCCACGATGCTGATCACCGTGGCCGGCGCGCTCAGCTACGGCGAGCTCGCGGCGGCCATGCCCCGCGCCGGCGGGCAGTACGTGTTCCTGCGCGAGGGGCTGGGCCACCTCCCGGGCTTCCTCTACGGCTGGACCCTCTTCCTGGTGATCCAGACGGGGACCATCGCGGCGGTGGCGGTGGCGTTCGCCAAGTTCCTGGGCGTGTTCGTCCCCGCGGTGAACGACCGTCTCTTCCTGCCGATGGGCAAGCTCCCGGTGCCCGGCGGCGGCTTCATCGAGCTGGGGCTCTCGTCGCAGCGGGTGGTGGGGATCGTGATCATCGCGCTGCTCACCTTCGTGAACATGCGCGGGCTGCGCGAGGCCAAGTGGATCCAGAACATCTTCACCGCGGCCAAGACCGCGGCGCTGCTGGGGCTGGTGCTGCTGGGCCTCACCATCGGCCGCAACCACGCGGCGATCGCGTCGAATTTCTCCCACTTCTGGGCCGACCTCCCCAGCGGGAGCAAGGCCACGCCGTTCCTGGGGATGACGCTGATGCTCCCCGCGCTGGTGCTGGCCTTCGGCACCTCGATGGTGGGGTCGCTGTTCAGCGCCGACGCCTGGAACAACGTGACCTTCGCCGCGGCCGAGGTGAACCGGCCGCAGCGCAACCTGCCGCTGGCGCTGGCGCTCGGCACCGGCGGGGTCACGCTGATCTACGTGCTGGCCAACTTCGCCTACCTCTCGGTGCTCAAGCTCTCGGAGATCCAGAACGCGCCGCAGGACCGGGTGGGTACGCTGGCCTTGGAGCACATGTTCGGGCCGGTGGGCAAGTTCCTGATGGCGGGCGCCATCCTGATCTCCACCTTCGGCTGCATCAACGGGCTGATCCTGGCCGGGGCGCGCGTCTACTACGCCATGGCCCGCGACGGCGTGTTCTTCGAGCGCGCGGGGCGGCTCTCGCCCACCACGCACGTACCGGTCTGGGCGCTGGCGGTGCAGGGGATCTGGACGGCCATCCTCACGCTCACCGGCAGCTACGGGCAGCTCCTGGACTACGTGATCTTCGCCGCGCTGGTGTTCTACGTGATGACGATGATCGCGCTCTTCCGCCTCCGCTCCCTTCGCCCGGACCTGGAGCGTCCCTACCGGGCGTTCGGCTACCCGGTGGTGCCCGGGCTCTACATGCTCTCCGCGCTCGCGATCGCCGTGATCCTGCTCGTCGCCAAGCCGGACTACTCGTTCGCCGGCCTGGTGATCGTGCTGCTCGGCATCCCCGTCTACTACCTCTGGCGCGCCACGCAGAAGAAGCCACCCGTCCCCAACTCGTGACGGGGATGCGGGTCGAAGGGTGATGGACGACGGAAGGGGCGCTCGCGCGGTGGCGGGCGCCCCTTCGCGCGTCCGCCGCCCGGCGTTGTCCACCCTTGACCCGGCGCGTTAACTTACGCCTGCAAACGTCGACCCGAAGCCTCTGCCTGACGGATACATGCGCTCCGACGAGATCCGCGCCGCGTTCCTGGACTACTTCGCCCGCAACGGGCACGAGGTACGCCCCAGCTCGTCCCTGGTCCCCGCGGACGACCCCACGCTGCTCTTCACCAACGCGGGGATGGTGCAGTTCAAGAAGGTGTTCCTGGGGATGGACGACCCGGGGTACCGGCGCGCGGCCACCAGCCAGAAGTGCGTGCGTGCCGGCGGCAAGCACAACGACCTGGAGAACGTCGGCTACACGGCGCGGCACCAGACCTTCTTCGAGATGCTGGGGAACTTCTCCTTCGGCGACTACTTCAAGCGCGACGCGATCCGCTTCGGGTGGGAGCTGCTCACGGAGGTCTTCGGCATCGCCCCCGAGCGCATCTGGGTGACCGTCCACTACACCGACGACGAGGCAGCCGGGCTCTGGCAGGAGGTCGCGGGGCTCCCGCCCACGCGCATCTTCAAGCTGGGCGACAAGGACAACTTCTGGCAGATGGCCGACACCGGCCCCTGCGGCCCCTGCAGCGAGATCCACGTGGACCGGCGCACCGAGGGCTTCGGCACCGACGTGTCGCAGGAGGAGTTCGAGGCGCTCACCGAGGAGGGACAGATCCTGGAGATCTGGAACCTCGTCTTCATGCAGTACGACCGCGACGCCGACGGCAACCTGCACCCGCTCCCGGCGCCCTCCATCGACACCGGGATGGGGCTGGAGCGGCTGACGTCCGTCCTGCAGGACGTCGACACGAACTACAAGACCGACCTCTTCACCGACATCATCGCCCGCGCGGTCGAGGTCGTCGGCGTTCCCTACGTCTACGAGACCGAGCAGGGCGTCAGCTACCGCGTGCTCGCCGACCACGCGCGCGCCACCGCCTTCCTGCTGGCCGACGGCGTCTTCCCCTCGAACGAGGGGCGCGGCTACGTGCTGCGCCGCATCCTGCGCCGCGCCGTGCGCCACGCGTACCTGCTGGGGCGCCGCGAGCCCACGCTCGTCGAAGTGGTGGAGGCGGTGATCGACCGCATGGGGGTGACGTATCCCGAGCTGCTCGCGCGGCGGCAGTACATCGTCCGGAACACGCGCGCGGAGGAGGAGCGCTTCCTGGCCACCATCGACGCCGGGATGAAGCGCTTCGACGAAATCGCGCCCGTGGGCGGGAGCGGTACCATCCAGGGGAAGGACGCCTTCCGCCTGTATGACACCTTCGGCTTCCCGGTCGACCTCACCGAGCTGATGGCGGCGGAGCGCGGCTACTCCGTGGACCTCGAGGGCTTCGAGGCCGAGCTCGACGCGCAGCGCCGCCGCTCGCGCGAGGACCGCGCGGCCTCCGGCATCGCGGTGGAGGCGGATTCGCTCGCCGACGGCTGGGAGCTGGTGGGCGACGCGGCCGGCGCCGAGCAGGAGTTCGCCGCCTACCGGGCCACGGAGATCGAGACGGACGTTCTCGCCTACCGCTGGATGGACGACGGGCGGCTGGCGCTGCAGCTGCGCGAGAACCCGTTCTACGCCGAGAGCGGCGGCCAGGTGAGCGACACCGGCCACGTGCGCGGCGAGCGCTGGACCATGCGGGTGAACGACGTGCGCAAGGTGAGCGGCCGCATCGCCGTGCTCGGCCCCGTCGAGGGCGACTTCGAGGCGGGGCACGTGCGCGCGCAGGTGGAGGAGCCCACCCGGCGCGACACCGAGCGCAACCACACCGCCACGCACCTGCTGCAGGCCGCGCTGCGCAGCGTGCTGGGCGAGCAGCTGCACCAGATGGGCTCGCTGGTCACGCCGGAGCGGCTGCGCTTCGACTTCAACCACAACGGCCCCATGACGCCGGACGAGATCGCCCGCGTCGAGGCGCTGGTGAACGGCGAGATCTGGCGCAACGACGTCGTCCAGACGCGGGAGATGGGCTTCGAGGAGGCCCGCGGCCTGGGCGCCATGGCCCTCTTCGGCGAGAAGTACGGCGACCGCGTGCGGGTGGTGGAGGTTCCCGGCTTCAGCATGGAGCTCTGCGGCGGCACGCACGTGCGGACGACGGGGCAGATCGGCCTCTTCCGCATCGTGAGCGAGAGCGGCGTGGCGGCCGGGGTGCGCCGCATCGAGGCGGTCACCGGCCCGGGCGCCTTCGAGCGCGTGCGCCGCGACGAGCAGACGCTGCGCGAGGCCGCGGGGCTGCTGCGGACGCGCGAGGAGAACCTGCTGGCGCGCCTGGGCCAGGTGCTGGAGCAGAACCGCGACCTGCAGCGGCAGCTGGAGAAGGCGCGCACGCAGGGCGGCGGCGACGTGATCGCGCGGCTGATTCAGGAGGCGGAGACGGTGGATGGCACCCGCGTGATCGCCTCGCCCGTCGACGCCCAGGACGCGGACGAGCTGCGCGTGCTCGGCGACGCGCTGCGCGAGCGGCTGGGGAGCGGCGTGGCCGTGGTCGCGGGGACGGGGAACCGGCCCATGCTGCTGGCCGTGGTGACCGACGACATGATCTCCCGCGGCGTCCGGGCCGACGCGGTGATCCGCGAGGTGGCGGCGCTGGCCGGCGGGCGCGGCGGCGGCAAGCCGCACATGGCGCAGGCCGGCGTCGGCGAGCCGGAGCGCATCCCCGGCGCGCTGGCGAAGGTGGTGGAGATCGTCCGCCCCATGCTGGCCAGGTCGTGAGCGCGGCCGAGCGCTGGCTGCGCGACCACGTTCCCGGGGCGCCACCCGCGCTGATGGACGCGATGGTCGGCGCGCTCGGGGCCGACGCGGGCGAGCCGGTGCCCGAGGCGCTCGCGGCGGGGGCGCTCAGCCTCTACCGGGGGCTGCTCGACACCGCGGGCGGGCGGGAAGACGCGCTGCCGCTGCTGGCCGCCGATGCGCTGCTCACGCACGCCATCCAGGCCCAGGCCGAGCTCGACCCCGACACCGTGGACGCGTTTTCCCGCCGCTGGGGGGCCGCCGGCGCGCTGGCGCTCCTCTCGACCGACGCGCCACGGGCATGACGATGGTTCGCCTCACGACCCGCGCCCGCGCCGGCTCTTTTGCCGGGGCGGGCGTTCTTTCGGGGTGGAGATGACCTCCGCCGGCGCGCGTCCCACGGGCGACCGGCGGCTCGGCGCGTTCGTGGCCGACGTGCGGGGGCTGCCGCGCGCGGCGTGGGTGGTTTACGCGGGGACCTTCATCAACCGGTTCGGCAGCTTCGTCGTCACCTTCCTGATCCTGATCCTGGTGCAGCGGGGGCTCTCGCCGGCGCAGGCGGGGCTGGCGGCGTCGGCCTACGGCTTCGGGGCGCTGGGCGCGGCGGCGCTCGGCGGCCACCTGGCGGACCACCTGGGCCGGCGGCGCACCATCGCGCTCTCGATGTTCCTCTCCGCCGCGTGCATGCTCACGCTCTGGCGCGTGCACGGCCTCGCGGCCACGGTGGCGGTCACGGCCGCCACGGGCGTGGCCGCGGAGCTCTACCGCCCCGCCGCGGCCGCGCTCCTGGCCGACGTGACCCCCGTCGGCCGGCGGGTGCCGACCTACGCGCTCTACCGCACCGCCATCAACGCGGGGTTCGCGATCGGCCCGGCGATGGCCGGGTTCTTCATCGCGCGCTCCGTCGGCTACGTGTTCGTGGGCGACGCGGTCACCTCGGTGCTGTACGGGATGCTGGTGCTGGTGGCGATCCCGAAGTCGATGGACGCGGCGCACCGGCCGCGCGCGGAGGGTGCGGCGCGGACGCGTGGCCCGTCCGTGCCGCGCCTGATCGCGGCGGACGGCGCGCTGCTGGTGGTGATCGCGACGGGGCTGGTGGTGAGCTTCGTCCATCACCAGGACATGGCGTCGTTCCCGCTCGAGGTGCGGTGGCGGGGGATGGACGCGGACCGCTTCGGGATGCTGATCTCGCTGAACGGCCTCACCTGCATGCTGCTGGAGCTGCCGATCGCGGCGGTCACCTCGCGGCTGAAGGCGTGGATCCCCATGGCCGTGGGCGCGGCGCTCACCGGGCTGGGGATGATGGCGATCCTGGTTGCGCCGAACCTGGCCGCGCTGGCGGGGTGCGTGCTGGTGTGGACGCTGGGGGAGATCTGCTTCTGGCCGGTGGCGAGCGCGTTCGTGGCGGACCTGGCGCCGCCCGGGCTGCAGGGGCGCTACCAGGCCGCGCACGGCTTCACCAGCTCGGGGGGATTGATGCTGGCGCCCGCGCTGGGCCCCGCCCTCTTCGCCGCCAGCCGCGGCGGGCTTTGGACCCTTTGCGGCGTGCTCGGCTGCGCGGCGTCCGCCTCCTTCGTTCTCCTCGGCCGCGCCCGCCACGTCCGCACCGTGGAGGCGGAGCTGTCGTCGGTGGCGATGGTTACGGATTAGCCGCGAAGAACGCCGCGATGCGCTCGATGCCCGTCGTAAGGGCGTCGGGGGCGGCGACCCAGGAGAGGCGGAGCCAGCCCTCGCCCGCGGCGCCGAACGCGATCCCGGGGACGGTGACCACGCGATGCTCCTCCAGCAGCCGCCCGGCAGCGGCCAGCGAGTCGGCCACGAGGGCGGGCGGGAGGCGGACGAAGCAGTAGAAGGCGCCCTCCACCGGCGCGTGCGCGACGCCGTGGCGCTCCAGCGATTCCAGCAGCAGCGCGCGCTGGCGCTCGTAGAGCGGCCGGTGCGCCGCGAGCGACTCGGGTCGGCGGAAGATCTCCAGCGCCACGTGGTTCGAGAAGGTGCTCGCCGCCGTGTTGACGAGCTGGTGCACCTTGATCGCATCGGCGATCAGCTTCTCGCCGCCGATCAGCCAGCCGAGCCGAAGCCCCGTAAGCGCGTTGCTCTTCGAGAGCGAGCCGGCGACCAGCGCGTGCGAATGGACATCGGCGATCGAGGCGGGGCGATCGGCCGTGTAGTAGAGCTCCCGGTAGACCTCGTCCGAGAGCACGTAGACGGGATCGGCGCGCTCCGCCAGCCCGTCCGCCAGCGCCCTCAGCTCGGCGGCGGGCCAGGCACGGCCGGTGGGATTGCACGGCGTGTTGATGATGATCATCCGCGTGTCCGGCCCCAGCGCCTCCAGCACCCGCGCCGCGCTGGGGCGGAATCCGTCGTCCGCGTCGAAGGCGACGGAGCGGTGGCGGATGCCTTCGAGCGCGCAGAGCTTGGGGTACGCGAGGTAGCACGGCTCGACGATGAGCACCTCGTCGCGCGCGGGGTCGAGCACCGCCTTGATCGCCAGGTACAGCGCCTCCTCGGAGCCGACGGTGACGCAAACGTTGGCGGCCGCGTCCATCCCCGGGAACGCGTGCTGGCGGGCGATGGCCTCGCGCAGCTCGAGCAGCCCCGCGTTCGGCGTGTACGGCAGCCCCTCGCGCCGCACGACCTCCATCGCCGCCTCGAACGGCGCGACGTCGGGGCGCAGCGTCGGCTCGCCGAGCCCCAGGTCGATGTCGCCGGGCCGCTTGCGGGCGTTGATCGCGCGGATCAGCGAGGGGGCGATGCCGGCCAGGCGCGGGTTCATCCTGCCTGGAAGAACCGGCTGAGGGCGCGGAAGCAGAACTCGAGCGACTCGACGGAGCACCACTCGTTGGACTGGTGCGCCTGCGAGGTCTCGCCCGGCCCGAAGTTCACCGCGGCGATGCCGTTCGACGTGAAGCGGGCCACGTCGGTCCACGCCTGCTTGGGGCGCACCGCCAGCGTCTCGCGCGCCAGCCAGTCGCGGATCAGCGGGTGGTCCAGGTGCACGTCGCCCGACGGCGCGCAGTCGGTGATCTCCACCTCGCCCAGCTCGCCGACCAGGGCGCGCAGCTCGGCCTCGGCCGCCTCGGCGGTGTTCCCGGGGGCGAAGCGCACGTTCACGTTCAGCGTCAGCGCCTCGGGCACCACGTTCTTGGAGTTCGCCGTGGTCGCCTGCGTCACCACGAGCACCTCGTAGAACGTCAGCTCGCCGAACGCGACCGCGCGCCGCTCCAGCTTCGCGAAGCGCTCCAGCAGCGGGACGGCGCGGTAGATGGCGTTCTCGCCCTGCCACGGCCGTGCGCTGTGGGCGCGGGTCCCGTGCACGGTCACCGTGGCGTGCATCGTCCCCATGCACCCCGGCTGGAGCCCCATGTCCGTCGGCTCCAGGATGAAGGCGAAGTCCAGCGGCGGAAGCACGCCGCTCTCCATCACCGGCTGCAGCCCGTTCTCCTCGGCGGGCCCCTCCTCCGCGTCGTAGAAGATCCACACCGGCCGCACGCCCTGCAGCGCGCGCCAGCGCTCCAGCAGCGCCAGCATCACCGCCACGCCCGCCTTCATGTCGCTCGCGCCGCAGCCGTACACCCGGCCGTCGCGCACCGCGTACTCCTGGTCCTCCGCGCACTTCACCGTGTCCAGGTGCCCCACCAGCGCGACGGCGGGGAGGGCCTTCCGCTCGTCCGACGCGTGGCACGGGTCGCAGACCACGGAGTTGCCGATGCGCGTCACGCTCTCCGCGCCCGCGAGCCGGGTGCACCGGTGCTGCACCCAGGTGGCGATCTCGGCCTCGTGCTTCGTCTCGCTGGGGATGCGGCAGAGCTCCAGCGTGAGCCCCGCCAGCTCGTCGCGCAGCGCGGCGGCGGAGAGGTCGGAGGATGCGGAATCGCTCATCACACCTGCACGTTGAAGGTCCGCAGCACGTCGTTCAGCGACGTCTTGCGGTCGGTCGATTCCTTGCGCTTGCCGATCAGCAGCGCGCACGGAACGTGGAAGGTCCCCGCCGGGAACCCCTTCGGCAGCGTCCCCGGGATCACCACCGAGCGGGCGGGGACGCGTCCCTTGCTGATCGCCGGCTCGCTCCCGGTCACGTCGACGATGGGGGTGGATGCGGTCAGCACCGTGTTGGCGCCCAGCACCGCCTCCTCCTCCACGATCACCCCCTCGACCACGATGGAGCGCGAGCCGACGAAGCAGCCGTCCTCCACGATCACCGGGGTGGCGCCGGGGGGCTCCAGCACCCCGCCGATCCCCACGCCGCCGGAGAGGTGCACGTTGCGGCCGATCTGCGCGCAGGAGCCCACGGTGGCCCAGGTGTCCACCATCGTCCCCGCGCCCACGTACGCGCCGATGTTGACGTAGCCGGGCATCAGCACGCACCCGGGCTCCAGGAACGCGCCGTGGCGCGCCACGCCGGGCGGCACCACGCGGATCCCCTGGCCGGCCAGGTCGCGCTTCACCGGCACCTTGTCGTAGAAGTGGAGCCCGCCGGCCTCCATCGGCTCCAGCGGGCGCATGGCGAAGTAGAGGAGGATGGCCTCCTTCACCCAGGCGTTCACCCGCCATGCGCCGTCCGCCTTCTCGGCCACGCGCAGCTCGCCGCGGTCGAGCAGGTTCACGACGGTCTCCACCGCCTCCATCGTCTCGCGCCGCTTCAGCAGCTCGCGGTCGCGATACGCCTCCGAGATGGCGCGCTCCAGCTCCGCCCGGTCCATCGTCGATCCCCCCGTCCGTGGTTCACCCCTGCGCAGGGCGCGGAACGTAGCCCGCGCGCGCGGACGCGACAAGCGGACCGGGGACGGGTGGATGGAACCTGGCGCGCAGGGTAGATTCCGCGCCCGAACGCCATCGATCTCCCGTACGGCTCACGCGCTCACGATGTCCCGACCGCGCCTCCCGTTCGTCCCCATGCTGCTCGCGCTCGCCGCCGTCGTCGCGGGGGTGGGGGGATACGCCGCGTGGCTGGCCGCCTCCGCGCCGCCGGCGTTCCACGGCACGACCTACGATCCCGTCGCGCCCGCGCCGGACTTCCGGCTGACGGACCCGAGCGGGCGTGCGGTGACGCTGGCGGACTACCGCGGCCGGCCGGTGCTGGTCTTCTTCGGCTACACGCGCTGCACCGACTTCTGCCCCCTCACCCTCGACCGCCTCTCCCGCGCGGTGCGCGACCTGGGCCCCAGGGCCGGCGGCGCGCGCATCGTGCTGGTGACGGTCGACCCCGCGAACGACACGCCCCCCGCGCTCGCGCGCTACGTCGCCCGCTTCGGCGGCCGCGTCGAGGGCCTGACGGGCGATTCCGCAGCGCTCGCCGCCGCATGGCGCGCCTACAGTGTCCACGTGGCTCCGGGTGCATCCCCGGCGGCGATGGCGCACGGCGGCCATCACGCGTCGCCGCCGACAGCCGCACCCGCTCCCGAAGTCGCGCACAGCGGCGTGGTCTACGGCATCGACCGCCGCGGCGACCTGCGCGTGGTCATCCCCGACGGCGCGACCGCCGAGGAGACGAAGGACGACGTGCGCTCCCTCGCCCGCCTCTGACGCCAGGATCCGGCACGCGGCCATCCCCCGCCTGCTGTCCCCTGTCCCCTGTCCCCTGTCCCCTGTCCCCTGTCCCCTGTCCCCTGCCGTCTCCGCGGAACGCCCCGTGCATGGCGCCCGCGGACCCCGAGCCGGAGGACGGATTGACGAAGAAGAAGACTCCCGAGCGGCGCGCCTCCGACCGCAAGGGCGTGAAGATGGTCGGGTGGATCGCGTGCTTCGCGCTCGCCGCGTCGCTCACCTACACCTTCATCAAGGCGCTCACCCAGGGGCCGGAGCAGGTGGACCCGCTCTTCTTCGCGCTGCAGAGCCTGGCCAGCCTGCTCTTCCTGGTCTACTCGCTCAAGCTGAAGAACCCGGTGTTCGTGGCCGCCAACTGCGTGGCCCTGGCGAACGCCGCCGGAACGCTGGTGGTGGCCGCCATCGGGCGCTGAGCGGCGCTCACCGGACGGGCGGGCCCCGGCGCCCCGAAGCCGTTTCGTTACGCGGATTTTGCCTTGCGTGCGGGGTGCGTCGAATGTTATCGTGCTGCGTCGCTGACCCGATCCACAACCCAAGCTCTCTCCGCACCCCGCTCCAGTCCCGGGCCTGCCCCGGAGCTTCACCGCTCAGCACCCAAGGAGACCCTCAAATGAGACGAAGTCTGGCAATCGCCGGCGCCGTGTTCGCGTGCGCCGCGGTTGGCACCCCGCTCCACGCGCAGGGATCGGGCGTCGACCAGCAGAGCGCCTGCATGTCGGCCCGCATGGGCGCCGGCGTGGCCTCGCCCTGCAACGACGCCTCGGGCGTGTACTTCAGCCCCGGCGGCCTGGCCATGCAGGGGAGCGCGATCTCCGTGGGCGTCACCCTGGTCCGCGCCAGCAACACCTTCCGCTACGACCCCGGGACCCAGCCCCTCGGCACCGCCGACGTGGTCAAGCGCGAGGCCGAGACGGTGCCCGTGCCGCAGGCGTTCGTCTCCTACAAGGTGAGCCCGCGCGTGGCGGCCGCCCTCGGCGCCTTCGCGCCGTATGGGCTGAGCCTCAGCTACCCGGTGTGCCCGGTGAGCGACCCGCACTGCTCCGGCACCAACTTCGAGGGCCGCTACACCGGCTACGACAACGCGCTGCGCGGCTACTACCTGCAGCCCACGGTGTCGTACGAGGTGGTGCCCGGCCGCTTCTCGGTAGGCGCCGGCGTCGACCTGGTGCACTCCACCATCGAGGTGCACCGGCGCGCCGACGCGCCCACCATCGGCCTGCGCGGCACCGACGTCGCCGACGCCGAGCTCTCCGGGAGCGGCAACGGCGTGACCGCGCACATCGGGGCCGTGGTGCGCGCGAGCGACAAGACCTCGCTGGGCGTGCGCTACCTGCACTCCGCCAAGATCGACCTGGACGGCGACGCCGACTTCACCCAGGTCACCACCGGCACCGTGTTCGACCCGCTCCTCGCGGCGCAGTTCGTCACCGGCGGGCCGTTCGCCGACCAGGGGATCGGGACCACCATCAAGTTCCCGAGCCAGCTCGTGGTCGGCATCAGCTACCGCCCGCTCGAGATCGTGAACCTGCTCTTCGACTACCAGCGCACCACCTGGTCGAGCTTCGACAAGTTCGTGATCGACTTCGCCAACGCGAGCGCCCCCGACCAGACGCTGAACCTGAACTACCGCAACACCAACACCTTCCGCTTCGGCACGCAGATCGACTGGAGCGACGCGCTGGCGTTCCGCCTGGGGTACCGCTACAACACGGCCGCCACCCCGCGCGCCACCCCGTTCCTCCCCGAGGGCGAGCGCAACTACTACTCCGCGGGCATCGGCTTCCATCCCAACGGGAAGCTCTCGGCCGACGCCTCGTTCCAGTACATCAACCAGCCCGACCGCCGCGGCGCGGTGCGCCCCGACGAGCCCACCACCGGGGTGTTCACCGCCTCCGGGATGACCTTCGGCTTCACCCTCGCGTACCACTTCGGGGCGCGCCCGGGGATGCAGTGACGCCGTGGGACGACGGCTCGTCGGTAAACAAGTGATTTTTGCCCAACCCCTCAGGAGACTCGCATGAGAGTGGCAACCAGACGCCCCCTGCTCGCTGCGGCCGCGCTGGCCGTGATGGCCACGCTGGGCGCGTGCGTAGGTGACGACGCCGTGCTCACCCCGGCGGTGAACCCCGCCGCCGGCGGGATGTTCGTGCGGTACGTGTCGCTCGGCAACTCGATCACCGCCGGCTTCCAGTCGAACGGGATCGCCGACTCGACGCAGCGCAACGCGTACCCCAACCTGCTGGCGCGCGCGGCGGGCGGGATCCCGTTCCAGCAGCCGATGTTCCAGCGCCCCGGGTGCCCGCCCCTGATGACGGCGCCGCTGGTCAACTCCACCCAGGCCTCCACCTGCGTGCGCGTGGACAGCTCGCGCGTGCCCTACGCGGGGAACGTGGCGGTGCCGGGCGTGCGCATCGCCGACCTGTTCACCATCCCCGGCGGCCAGATCTCGCAGCTCTACTCGCTGATCACCGGCGGCCGCACCGAGATCCAGGCGATGGCCGACGCCCAGCCGACCTTCGTGTCGGCGTGGATCGGCAACAACGACGCCCTCTCGGCCGCGCTCTCGGGCACGCTGGGGCCGCTCGCCGCCGGCGCCGACTCCAACCTGACGCGTCTCACTTCGTTCCAGGCCAGCGTCACCGCGCTGGCGTCGTCGATCAAGGCATCGGGCGCGCAGGGCGCCGTGCTGATCGGGGTGGTGTTCGCCGACAGCGCCGCGCCGCTGCTGCAGCCGGGCGCGTACTTCTTCCTCGCGCGCGACGCGGCGGGCAAGTTCAACGGCAAGACGGTGAACAACAACTGCTCGCCGGTGACCTCGACGGGCACGCCCAACCCGCTCAGCGCGAACATGGTCTCGTTCCAGATCGTGGCCAGCGCGCTGCCGGAGATCAACTGCGACCCGGCCTCCGCGCAGGGGGGCACCTTCCTCCTCGACGCGAGCGAGCGGGCGGTGCTGGGCGCGCGCATCGCGGCGTACAACGCGGCGCTCAAGGCCGCGGCCGACGCCAACGGCTGGCTGTACGTGAACCCGATGGACATCCTGCGCCCGGAGCTGGCGCGGGTGTGCACGACCACCGTCACGGCGACCTGTCCGACCGGCAGCTCCGGCCGCTTCAACCAGGTCCGCAAGTGCCAGGCGCTCCCCGCGGCGCTGGCCAGCGGGAGCGCCGCCAACATCCAGACCGCCTTGCTGAACAGCTGCCCGGTGACGGGCGGCACGGCGGCGCCCAACTTCTTCGGCGCGCTGATCTCGTACGACGGCGTGCACCCCAGCACGGCGGCGCACGTGCTCATCGCCCGCGCGCTGGCGGGGTCGATCAACACCAAGTACGGCACCGCGCTCAACACGCTGGTCGACCGCACGTAAGGCGGCGCGGCCCGTCCGGACGGCTGGCGGGGCGGCTTCCTCTCGAGGGGGGGGAGGCCGCCCCGCCGCCGTTCGGGGCGCGTCGCGGCCTCGCCGTGGGCCGCCGGGGGGGATAGATTGCGGCCCGCACCCTGCAGCCGCCGAGCGCATGACCGAATCCGCCCCGTCCGCGGGGGTTCCGCCCTCGATCGCGCGCATCCTGCGCCGCTTCGCCACGCTGTCGCCGGACATGACGCGCCAGGCGCTCGTGCAGTACGCCAACAAGCTTCCGCCGCTCCCCGAGCGCCTGCGGGGGCTCGACCCGGCGCAGTTCCGCGTGCACGAGTGCCAGACGCCGGTGGCCATCTTCCCCGAGGTGGTGGACGGGAAGATGTGGTTCCACGCCGACGTGCCGCGCGAGAGCGCCGCGATCCGCGCGCTGCTGGCCATGCTCTTCGAGGCGCTGAACGGAGAGCCGCCGGAGACCACGATCGCCATCCCCCCCGACTTCGTGCGCGAGGTCATGGGGAAGATCGGGCTGCAGGCGCGCGAGGCGGGGCTGAGCGCCATGGTGGAGCGCCTGCGCCGCGCGGCCCGCCGCGCCGCCGCGGGCGAACTCGCGTGACGGGCGAGGTCGCCCGCCGCGCACTTGCGTCGTGTGCGCACGACCGTTCTTTTGTCGGCCCTCAACGTCCACGAGACCGAAACCGATGCCACTGCACCTGACCGGTCCCTCCCGCGCCGCGCTTGCCGCCGCGCTCGCGCTCGCCGCCGCGGGGTGCCGCCCCGGCGGCGACTACGGCTACGACCGCGTGTCGCACCGCACCGACCCCGTGGTGCCCGAGGCCACCAACCCCGACGCGCCCCCGGTGCCGGCGGGTGGCCTGGCGGGCGCAGCGCAGGCCAAGCTGGTGGCGCAGAACCTCCCCTCGGGGGTCACCCAGGCCATGGTCGACGAGGGGCAGCAGCTCTTCGGCACCGTGTGCGCCGGGTGCCACGGCCCCGCGGGCGCGGGAACGCCCACCTGCCCCACGCTCTCCGACGCGAAGTGGATCCACATCACTGGCGCGTACCCGGAGATCGTGACTCTCGTGACCAGCGGCGTGCCGCAGCCGAAGGAGCACCCGGGCCCCATGCCGCCCAAGGGCGGCGGGAACTTCGACGACGCGCAGGTCCGCGCGCTCGCGGCCTACGTGTACGCCCTGAGCCACCAGGGAGGCGCCTCATGAGCACCCCGACCCCCGATCCAGGGCGCACCGAAGACACCGTGCGCGCCCGCTACCGCGAGTGGGCCGACGCCAACCCGCGCCCGCGCGGTCCTTCGGCCATCGGCATCCCCGACGTGAGCGACGGCACCGTGCGCCTGCTCGGCACCGCCGTGGGCGTGCTCGTCGGCCTGGGGCTGCTGGCGCTGGCGGTCACCGCGTTCGTGGCGTCGCGCAGCTGGGGGACCATCGACCGGGGCGGCGCGGTGGTTGCGTACTTCCTCACCGGCTGCTTCCTGACGGTGGCGGGAGTCGGGTGCATCTGGGCGACCCTGAACCACAACTTCAGGGTGCTGGCCGGTCCGCCCGCGCACCACTGAGGCACGCGCCGGCGCGCCTGGCGCCCCGGCGCGCGAGTTCCCACGGCGCGTGGCGGCTTTCGGGCGCGACCGCGCCGCCAGTGCCTGGAAACGGTTACGCCGCCGCGCGGCATGGCCGGTTCGGGATGGAACGAATGTTTCCCGCCGGCTCGCGAAGGTTGACAGAGGGATGGCTCGGGGTGTACACTGTTGGTGCATCCCCCATACAACGTGTCTTGAAGCGTACCCCCGCTTTCTGGATATCAACCCCCTGTCTGGAGCAAACGGCATGTTCAAGAAGTCGCTTCGTTCGTCCGCGCTCGCGCTCGCCGGGATCCTCATCACCATCGGCGGTTGCAGCGAGAGCCCGTCGGCCAACGCGAACCAGTTCCTCGTGCGGGAGCGCGGGGCCCGCTTCGACGTGGGCGGCAAGGCCGGCGCGGTGATCGGGCCCGAGGGCGGGACCATCCAGACGGCGGCGGGCGACCGCATCGTGTTCCCCGAGGGTGCGCTGGCCGAGCCCACCACGATCTCCATCACCTCGAACAGCGACTACGTGGGCGTGGAGCTGGAGCCGCACGGCCTGCGCTTTCCGGCGGGACATGAGCCGGTGCTGCAGCTGAGCACCTCGGGCTCCAACGCGCGCGCCTTCCGCTCGCTCAGCACCGTCTACGTCGACGAGTCCGGGTCCGTGGCCGAGGTCCTCCCGACCGACGTGAGAGGCAACCGCGCCGAGGCGAACCTCCACCACTTCTCGGGGTACATGGCTACCGGCCACTGAGCCCAGCCGGCCCGCCGCGTGCAGAGGGGGCGCCCGAGCCATCGGGAGCCCCTTTCTTCACGCGGCGAAACGGCATTTCGACGTTGACCGCTGCCGCCAGCCCGCGCCAAGAGCGTTGACCGCCACCCTCGACCAGCTGCTGGAGAACGCCGCGCGCCTGGAGGCCGCCGGCGACTGGGCGCCCGCGCTACGCATGTACGCCGATGCCTGGCGCTGCGCGCTCACGATGGGCGACGCCGACGCGCTGGTGGAGGTCGCCACCCGGCAGGGCCACTGCTACCGCAACGCCCACGAGCTCGACGTCTCGTTCGACGTGCTCGAGTTCGCCTCCACCTCGGCGGAGCTCCGCGGCGACTGGGGGAGGGCGGGGCGTGCGCTGAACGGAATCGCCATTCTCCACCAGTTCACCGGCGACCTGGAGGGCGCGGAGCAGACCTACCAGGTCGCGCGGCGTCACGCCGTGGCTGCCGGCGACGAACGGGTCGTGGGCGAGATCGACCAGAACCTCGGGATCCTGGACAACATCCGGGGAGACCTGCAGGCGGCCCTCGAGCACTACGAGGCGGGGCTGTCGCACCTGCGCAAGGCGGGGAGCGACAGCGCCTGCGCGTGCGCGCTCAACAACCTGGGGATGCTGCACATCGACCTGGGCAAGCTCACCGAGGCCGACGAGTACTTCCAGCAGGCGCTGGAGCTCTGCGACCGCGCGGGCGACATCGTGAGCGCGGGGGCGATCCACATCAACCGCACCGAGCTGTTCCTGGTGCTGGGCGAGCCGGACCGGGCACGCGCGAGCTGCGACGAGGGCTTCGAGATCGCCAGCCGCCGGCACGACGAGCCCCGCCGGGCCGAAGCGCTGAAGTTCTACGGGATCATCTACCGCGAGACCGGCAAGCTCCACCTGGCCGAGATCCACCTGAAGCAGGCCATTGAGATCGTCCACGGCCGCGAGCCGCTGCTGGAGGCCGAGGCGCAACGCGAGCTGGCGCTGGTGCTGCGGGCACAGGCGCGCAACCGCGAGGCGCTGGAGGCGCTGAACCGCGCCCACGCGCTCTTCAGCAACCTGCAGGCGCGCCCCGACCAGGACGACATCACCGAGCGCATCAGCAAGCTGGAGACGGACTTCCTGTCGCTGGTGCGCTTCTGGGGCGAGTCGATCGAGGCCAAGGACCGCTACACCAGCGGCCACTGCGAGCGGGTGGCCGACTACGCCTGCCGGCTCGCGACCGAGGCGGGGATCGGCGAGCGCGAGATGGTGTGGTTCCGGATGGGCGCCTTCCTGCACGACCTGGGGAAGACGGAGGTGGCGGAGGAGATCCTGAACAAGCCGGGGCGCCTGACCGACGAGGAGCGCGCGGCGATGGAGCGCCATCCCGTGATCGGCGACGAGATGCTGGCGCCGGTCGAGTTCCCCTGGGATATCCGCCCCATGGTGCGCTCGCACCACGAGCGGTGGGACGGCCGCGGCTACCCCGACGGCCTGAGCGGCGACCGCATCCCGATTCCCGCGCGCATCCTCCGCATCGCCGACGTGTTCGACGCGCTGACCACCGCGCGCAGCTACCGCCGCCGCCTCACCCCGGAAGAGGCGCTCGCGATCATGGAGGAAGACGAGGGGTCGTTCGATCCCGAGATCTTCGCCCTGTTCAAGGCGGTCTTCCCGGAGCTGGTGGGCCGCGCGACCCAGGCGCAGGCCCAGCCGGTGGGGTGAGCGGCAACGGAAAGAGCACTGCTCTCGAACGAATCACAGGGGTCACGAGGACTGGTTCCTCGTGACCCCTGTGATTCGTTCGAGGGATTGCTTCGGCGCGGTCCCTCAGGCCGCGGCGGCGGGCTCCTCGAGCGCGATGCCGCGGGTGCGCAGCAGCAGCTCCACCGCCTCACCGATCTTGTTGTTGGGGGTGGAGGCGCCGGCGGTGAGCCCCACCACCAGCGGGCCCGCGGGGAGCCAGTCCTCGGCCTCCACCTCGGGCGCGCCGGCGGGGAGGCCGGCGGGCTTGAAGCGGATGGTGTGGCGCTCGGGGTCGATGCAGCTCGCGTCGGCCACGTGGAAGGTCACCGCGTGGCGGGCGCAGATCACCGCCAAGTGGTTGGTGTTCGACGAGTTGTAGCCGCCGATCACCAGCATCACGTCGGGCTTCCGCGCGGGGTCCGTCACCAGCTTCACCACCGCGTCCTGCCGCTCCTGGGTGGCGGAGCAGATGGTGTCGAACGAGCGGAAGCGCTGCGCCGGGTCGTACCCCGGCTCGCCGCCCCAGCGCCGCTCCAGCGCCTTCCCCACCTCGGCGGCGATCTCCAGCGAGTCGCCCGAGAGCATGGTGGTCTGGTTGGCCACCCCGATCCGCTCCAGGTGCAGGTCGGGGTCGAAGCCGGGCGAGGTCTTGCCGCGGAAGTGCTCCAGGAAGGCCTCGCGCGAGAGCGCGCCGGGCACGCCCTCCAGGTAGTCCAGCACCAGGCGCGTCTCGGCCAGGTCGCGCACCACGATGAAGCGCCCCTCGGGCCAGCGGTACACCTGGCTGGCGGTGGCGCGCGTCTCCTCGTGGTGGTGCTTGCCGTGCACCAGCGCGGTGAAGCCGTCGCGGGCGTACTGCTCCACGCGCTTCCACACGTTCAGCACGCTCCCGCAGGTGGTGTCGACCAGGATGGCGCCGGTCTCCTGCAGCCGGCGGAAGTCGTCCACCGTGGCCCCGAAGGCGGGGAGGATCACCACGTCGCCCGGGGTGAGGGCGGAGAGGTCGAAGCGGCCCTCGCCGTCCGGGTAGAGGAAGACGATCCCCATGTCGGTGAGCCGCCGGTTCACGTGGGGGTTGTGGATGATCTCCCCCAGCAGGAACACGCGGCGGTCGGGGAACTTCATCCGCGTCTCGTAGGCGTAGTCCACCGCGCGGTCCACGCCGTAGCAGAAGCCGAACTCCTCGGCCAGCCGCACGGTGACCTGGCGCCGGCCCTCGCCGAAGCTCGCCTCGTAGCCGCCCGCGCGGATGCGGTCGACCAGCGCGCTGTGGTACTCGGACCGGATGAGCGGCTCGATCTCCTTGCGGAGCCCGAAGCCGCGGCGGAAGTAGTTCTGCTCCAACCGAGTGCGAAGGTACGAGGGTGCGAAGGTGCGCGAGGTGGGGCCCCGCGCGCGCTGAAGGCTAACCGGCCGCCCCACGGCCCGCAACCGGCGCCGCCTCGCGCAAAGCCCGTGCGGGGAATAGTTTTTGCCCCCTCGCGCGGCGCGTGCGAGGGGTTGTACCCCGTGGGTGGTCCATTGGAGCCGGAGGAGTGGTGAGGCTGGGAAAGAGCAAGCCCAAGGCGCTGGGCGGCGCGCCGCGCACGGGAAAGTGGACCCGCGACACGCCGGAGCGCCGGCAGCTCGGCGGCGAGTACCGCGGCTCGCTGCTGGTGCTGCTGGTGGCCGGCGCGCTGATCGTGGTGGGGATGGGGATCTTCGCGGTGTTCGCGCACGCGCGGCTGGAGCGCGGGGTGCTCGGCCAGTACCGGCAGTCGCTGCGCCGGCCGGACTGGGTGCGCACCAACCGCCTCCCGCCCTACGTGCTCGACGCCTTCCTGGCGGTGGTCGACACCTCGTCGTTCCAGCGCCTCTCGCCCTACGGGCGGCAGGACCGGCCACGCCTGACGGTGGACCTGGTGAGCCAGGTGCAGCGGCTGCGCCGGCGCCCGGCCGACCAGGCCTGGCGCGCCTTCATGGTGCCGCTCACCGAGGCGCAGCTCTCGCGCCGGGCGATGGTGGAGTTCTACCTCAACCGCACCTACCTGGGGCAGGCGGGCGACTGGCGCATCTACGGGGTGCAGCACGCGGCGGAGGAGTACTTCGGGAAGGATGCGCGCCGCCTCTCGCTGAGCGAGGCCGCCACGCTGGCGGGGATGCTGCTCCCGCCGCGGATGCTGAACCCGCAGGCCAGCCCCGGCGCGGTGGGAGCCCGCCGCAACGAGGTGCTGCAGCGGATGCTGGCCGCGGGGGAGATCGACCGCGCGGCCTACGACCAGGCGCTGCGCGAGCCGCTGGCCTTCCAGCCGGGGATCGACTACGCCCCGATGACGCGCCCCGCCGGGTATGGCGAGGAGCCCCAGGTGATCCGCCTTCCGCCCGGGCTCATTCCCGCCCCCGATTCGTCGGGCGGGGAGGGGGAGTAGCCCCTTCGGCGGACGCGCGGCGCGCCGCCGAGTCGCGCCGCGTGGTGTCGGCGCGCGCGGTGTCGGGCGCGGCCCAGGGGCGGGAGAGGTGGATCTCGACCAGCTTCCACTCCCCCTTCTGCTGGGCGAACACCCCCGACACGCGCAGCCACTGCGGCGGCGCCCCCGCGGCCAGCGTCATGAACTGGATGGGCGCCGAGAACCAGCCGGTGCTCTCGCGCAGCCCCACCTCCACCCGGAGGTCGGGGGTGCGCGCCACCGCGGGAGAGGCGATCGCGGCGCTGTCGAGCGCCTGCGCGAGCCCCCGCGGCCCGATCTGCGCCACCCCGCTCCCCTGGTCGGCCCCGATCACCAGCACGCCCTCGCTCGGGTTGAGCGCGGTGAGCGCCCGCTCGCGGTTCCCGCGCGCCAGCTCGTCGGCGAAGTTGCGCACCCGGGCGCGCAGCTCGCGCGAGTCGTCCTGCTGGTCCACGCGGGCGGGGTCGCGCTGGGTGTAGAACTGCGAGGGAGTGTGCTCGACCTTCACCCAGTCGCACGCGGAGAGCGCGAGGAGGGCGGCCAGGGCGGCGGAGGGGGGACGGCGCACGGCGGCTCCGGTGCGGGGTATGGGAGTCGGTTCGAGACCCGTCCGAATCTGCGCCGCGCGGGGGCGCTGTCAAGCAGGGCGCGCGGCGCGGCCGGCGGGCCGGGTCCCTTGACGGACGGGGGCTCCGGCGCCATCGTCCAACCCGGACCTACCTGCAAACACATGGATCGATGATCTGGTTCGGCAACCTCGCCCACGCCCTGCGCATCCCCGTCCCCGCCCTCGCGGTGGGCGACGAGGGGCAGCGCATGGAGGCGGCGCTCCGCGCGGTGGCGGCGCACGCCCCGCACCTGGAAGGCGACGCCCTGCTCGACGCCCTGGCCGACACGGGGCTGGTGGAGCGCCGCACGGCCGCGCGCCTGCTCCCCTGCTACCGCCACTTCGACGCGGACCGCTGGTTCGCCGAGTCGCTGCGCAGCCTGTCGCTGAAGGGCCCGCTGGTGGCCGACGAGTTCCGGGGGCGGGTGGGCCGGGTGATGGAAGACCTCACCGGCAACGCGCGCGTCGACGAGGTGGGCGAGGAGGGCGCCGTGCGCTTCTCCCGCGGCGAGCGCGAGGGGATCGTGCTGGCCTACCCGGCGGTGCAGTTCTCGCTCGGCGGCCCCGCCCTGAGGGCGGTGGAGGCGGCGGTGGAGGAGATGCCCGACGCGCTGGTGATCGTCGCCCGCAACTTCCAGGACACGGCCGGCGCGCAGCTCGCCGGGGTGCTCTCGCGCAGCGGGGTGCCGGGCACGCTGGTGACGGTGAACCTGCTGCTGGGGATGCGGGCGATGGCGCTCAAGTACCAGCCCTCGCCCGAGCAGGTGGTGGACCTGCTCAGCGTCGGCCGCCCCATCCGCACGCAGGACGTGGCGCGTCTGGCCGACCGCCCCCGCGCGAAGGCGGCCTGACCGGGTCGGACGACGGCGAGACGGAGACGAAGAAGCGACGCGGCGTGGGACTCATCGGTCCCGCGCCGCGTCGCTTCGCTCGTGGGTTCCGCGGAGGTCACTCGTCCGCCGGGCCGTCCGCCGCCGCGGCCGGGAGCGGTGGCCGCTTCGCCTCTCTCCGGCGGCTGCGGGTGCGCTTCGCGAAGCCGTCGATGTACCGCTGGCCCCAGTACTCGCCGCGCACCTGCAGGTCCATCCACTCGTGGACCGCGTCGATCGAGGCCGGCACCTCCTCCGGGAACCGCTTCGCCAGCTCGAAGATCCTCGCGAGCTCCGCGCGTGCCGTCTTCTCGCCGGGGGAGAGAAGCTCGATCAACAGCTTGCGGAGCTGCCACTCGCCGTCCGTGCTCTGGGTCGCCATGACGCCGCTCGGGTGAACTTTCAGGAAAATCTCGCCGAGCGTCTGTCGGGTGGAGCGATGGGGCCGGGTGTGGCCCTCCACGAACATCCGGAGCCCTTCCTTCGACACTCCCGTCATTTCCGCCGCGCCTCGATAGGTCAGTCGGGCGCACAGGTCTGACGTGAAGAGCCGCAGGGTCTCGATCCGGATGTCCGACCAGTGCCTGACGAGAACGGATCTCCGGTCGTCGCCGGCGGTTTGGCTGCTTTGACCACCACTGAGGTTCGTCATGGGCAAGGCTAGGGCAGTCGGTCCCACCCGGCAATAGTGGTCAGGGGCATCGCCATAACTCCGCCACCGCAGGGACAAAATGGACGCATTTCGATGACTTGTATGTGCAACTGATTTGCAATTTAGAGGGATAGCGGCGGGCGAGATAGAAGCCGGGCCTCCGGCGTCGCGCGGCGGTCAGGCCTCCCAGAGGTCGAGGACCGCGTCGAGCCACGCGGGCGCGGGCGCGCCCTGCTCCGCGAGGAGATCGACGAGCGCGTGCGCCATCCGCACGCGCGCCTCCCTGCGCAGGCCGGCGGGGAGCGCCGCGGCCGTCACCGCGAGCCCCAGCATGCCCACGGGCGCGAGGGGCTTTCCGGCGGCGAGCCGGCGGGTGTTCGCCGTCAGGCCGCTCCAGGTGTCGGGCGTGGGATCCTCGCCCGCGAGGAAGCGCCGGAGCGGGCGCGCCGGCACCCCCAGCTCGCGCGCGAGCGCGGCGGCGGAGCCGAGCCTCGCCGCCTCGAGCTGCGTGATGAAGCGCAGCGACTCGAACGCGATCGCGTACTCCGCGGCCGTCGGTGGATCGATCGAAGCGTCGGGGATCTGCATGCTCGGCTCGCTTCCGTGACGGCGGAGCGCACTCCGCGGGACCGCATCTCAGTTGCAGACGGCGGATACCGGCTGTAAGCTGTGCGGTGTACACTCCGTATAAGTATCCGTTGCTATCCGGCCGGGCGCAAGCCCGTGCGTCCGCGTGAGCGAGCCCGCGGTGGGCGCGCTGCGCGAGGGCGTGCGCCGCGCCGTGGCGGCGTCGTCGCTGCGCGCGGTGGCCGAGCAGGTGGGGCTCACCCACCGCGGGCTGGCGCTCTTCCTGGACGGGAGCAAGCCCCGCCGCGGGACCGTGCGGAAGCTGACGGCGTGGTACGTTTCGCGTCCCTCGGACGCGGAGCCGATTGCTCCCGATGTGGCGAAGGCGACGCTCACGTTCCTCCTCACGGGCATTCCCGAGGCGACCATCGAACGAGCGGTGCGGGACGTTGCCGCCAGCGTGCGGCTGGCCTTCGTGGAGGCCGGCGTGCATCCGCCCGCATGGATCGACAGCGTGCTCGCGAGGCGGGCCTGATGGAGGAAGCCGCGGGCACGCTCGGCGCACCCGCGGCTCCTGTCCGCCCGTGAATCTGTCGCGACCTCTTACGCCTGCCGTCGTCGGTGGACTCGAAGGGTAAAAGTAGACAAAGCAACCATAATTGGCAATAGTGGCCGAACGGAAGCGGCCCCGGGAGGTCCTCCCGGGGCCGCTTCCGCGTTCGTGCTTCCGCCGAGCCCGGCGTCGGATCAGACGTCGAGGTTCTTCACGTAGCGGGCGTTCTGCTCGATGAAGGCGCGGCGCGGCTCCACCTCTTCGCCCATCAGCTTGGTGAAGATGGAGTCGGCGAGCATGGCGTCGTCCATGTCCACGCGCAGCAGGGTGCGCGTCTCGGGGTCCATGGTGGTCTTCCAGAGCTGGTCGGGGTTCATCTCGCCGAGCCCCTTGTAGCGCTGCACGTGGATCCCCTTCTCGCTGGCGCCGTCGGCGTTGCCGCGGAAGCGCGCCATGATCTCGTCGCGCTCGGCGTCGGTGTAGGCGTACTGCTCGGCCTTCCCCTTCTTCACCAGGTAGAGCGGCGGCTGGGCGATGTAGACGAAGCCCGCGTCGATCAGCTGCCGCATCTGCCGGAAGAAGAAGGTGAGCAGCAGGGTGCGGATGTGGCTGCCGTCCACGTCCGCGTCGGTCATGATGATGATCTTGTGGTAGCGCGCGTTCTCCAGGCTGAACTCGTCCTCGCCGATGCCGGTGCCGATGGCGGTGATGATGGCCCGGATCTCGTCGTTCGAGAGCACCTTGTCGAAGCGCGCCTTCTCCACGTTCAGGATCTTCCCCTTGAGCGGGAGGATCGCCTGGAACTCGCGCTTGCGCCCCTGCTTGGCGCTGCCGCCGGCGCTGTCGCCCTCCACGATGTAGAGCTCGCCGATCTCGGGATTGCTGCTGGAGCAGTCGGCCAGCTTCCCCGGGAGCACGCCGGTCTCGAGCGCGCTCTTCTTGCGGGTGAGGTCGCGTGCCTTGCGGGCGGCCTCGCGGGCGCGGGCGGCGCTGATCGCCTTCTCGATGATCGCGCGGCCGACGCCGGGGTGCTCCTCGAGGTACTCGTTGAACTTCTCGTTCACCGTGCTCTCGACGGCGCCCTTCACCTCGCTGTTCCCCAGCTTGGTCTTGGTCTGCCCCTCGAACTGCGGCTCGCGCACCTTCACGCTGATTACGCAGGTGAGCCCCTCGCGCACGTCGTCGCCCGAGAGCCCCTCCACGCCGCCCTTCTTGAACAGCCCCACCCGGCGCGCGTAGTCGTTGATCGTCCGCGTGAGCGCGCTCTTGAACCCCGTGAGGTGCGTGCCGCCCTCGTGGGTGTTGATGTTGTTGACGAAGGTGAAGGTGTTCTCGTTGTAGCCGTCGTCGTACTGGAAGGCGATCTCGATCTCCGCCTCGGGCTTCGACGCCTCCACGTGCACCACCTCGGGGTGCAGCGGCTTGCGGGTGCCGCGCAGGTACTCCACGAACTCCTTGAGCCCGCCCTCGTAGTGGTAGGTGTCGCGCCGCGCCTCGCCGCCCTCTTCGGCGGCGGGGCGCTCGTCGGTGAGCGAGATGAACACGCCGCGGTTGAGGAAGGCGAGCTCGCGCAGCCGGTTCGACAGCGTGTCGAAGGCGTAGCTGGTCTCCTCGAAGATCTCGGGGTCGGGCTTGAAGGTGACGGTGGTGCCGCGCTCCTTCGTCTTCCCGATGACGGTGAGCTCCTGCGTCTTGTCGCCGCGCGAGAAGCTCATCTCGTGGATCTGCCCGTCGCGGCGCACCTCCACCCGCAGCCGCTCGGAGAGCGCGTTGACCACGGAGACGCCCACGCCGTGCAGGCCGCCGGAGACCTTGTACGAGCCCTCGCCCTCGTTGTCGAACTTGCCGCCGGCGTGCAGCACCGTGAGCGCCAGCTCCACCGCGGGAATCTTCTCCGTGGGGTGCACGTCCACGGGGATGCCGCGGCCGTTGTCGACCACGGTGATCGAGTCGTCGGGGTGGATGGTGACGTCGACCCGGTTGGCGTGCCCGGCCATCGCCTCGTCGATGGAGTTGTCGACCACCTCGTACACCAGGTGGTGCAGGCCGCGCGCGCTGGTGGACCCGATGTACATCCCCGGGCGCTTGCGGACCGCCTCCAGCCCCTTGAGGACCTGGATCTGGCCGGCGTTGTAGTCGTTCGCTGCGGAGCTCGACGCCATGACTTCAGTCTCTGGTTTTGCGGTGGAACCTGCGAGCTTCCCCATACCCCCAAACCACCCGAACGTTCGCGCGGCGCCTGCGTTTTTTGCGCCCCGCTCAGGCCGCCATCACGAACACGATATGCTCGATGCGGCCCTCCGCGCGCCCGGTGTTCACGCGCTTGATCAGCTCGCCCTTCATCAGGTTGAGCTCCATCATCCAGGCGCTGTTGGCCACCGCCACGAAGAGGGTGCCGTCCTGCAGCCCGGTGGCGGTGGTGACCGCGGCGATCTGCGGGCCCACGAGGGTGGGCCAGTCGGTGAGCACGGTCGCGGCGGCCACGCGCGGGGCGAGCCCGGAGCGGTCGAGGAAGCGCGCGACCAGGTCTCCCACGGGCTGCGGTGCGGCGGTCGCTCGGCGGGTGCGGCTCACGGCGCTCGGGAGGGGGGTTCGGACGACGGATTCGAGGCTGCGATGCGGAGCCCAATTTAGCACCTTCGTCCCCGCGGCGAAACCTTGCCGGAACCATAGATGTAGAGGATGCGACACCGACACGCCCCAACATGTGGCGATCTGCTACGCATTCCGGGATCGCGGCCGCGCGGCCGATTCCGGGCCTCGCGAGTGCCCCGCAGGGCATCGAGGGTTATCGTGTACTGCGGTGCAATCGTCCCTCGAGTCTGTATGGGAGAAGGTGATGAACGGGAGATCGATCGGGATTCTCGCGGCGCTGGCGCTCGCCGCGTGCGGCCGACCGGACCAGGCGCCGGCGGACCATTCGGCGAAGGACGCGTCCGCCTCCACCGCGCCGGCCGCGACGGACTCCGTGCCGGGCGCGGGGGCGTGGCAGCTGAGCGAGGCGGGGATCGGACCCGTCCGCGTGGGGATGACGGTGGCGGAGGCGTCGGCGCTGGTCCCCGGGAGCGGGCCGCATCCGGCGACGGAGGAATGCGCCTACGTCGGCCTCAGCGGCCTCCCCGCGGGCGTCTCGCTGATGACGGAGGGCGGCCGCATCGTGCGCGTGGACGTGGACGACTCGTCGGCGGTCGCGACCACGCGCGGCGCCCGCGTGGGGTGGACGGAAGCGCGCGTGCTCGCGCTCTACCCCGGCGCGCGGGTGCAGCCGCACAAGTACGAGGACGGCCACTACCTGGTCGCGATCCCCGGCGCCCCGGCCGACACCGTCCACCGGATCGTGTTCGAGACCGCGCGGGGCGTCGTCACCCGCTTCCGCGGCGGCGTGGTGCCGGCGGTGGAGTACGTCGAGGGCTGCTCGTGACGGTGGACGAATTGCGTTGCACGAGGGGCGCGGACATCTTGGTGACGATTCATCCGCCCATCGAAATCCATCCTGCGACCCGACGCGGACGACCTTGCCGGACGACCTGATCAGCGCCCTGCAGCGGGCGCGCGAGGGGGAGAAGGAGCAGGCGCTCTTCTACCGCGCGCTCGCCGCCGCCGCCGAGGAGCGCGGCGACGCGGCGCTCGCCGAGCGCTTCAACGAGCTGCACGCCGACGAGCAGCACCACCTCTCCCGCCTGACGGCGCGGCTGATCGAGCTGGAGGCGTCGCCGCACGACCTCTCGCCGCCGGCGCCGCCGTTCGGGCTGGACGGGTGGGAAGACGTGGCGGAGGCGCGGGAGCGCGGCGAGGTCGCGCGCTACGAGGCGCTGCTGGAGCACGCGGGGCTGGACGATCACTCGGCGGCGCTGCTGCGCGAGATCCTGGACACGGAGCGGCACCACGCCGCGGAGCTGGGGGGCAAGTGGACGACGGCGTGAGCATGGGGCTGGCGGGGAAGCGCGCGGTGGTGAGCGGCGCCTCGCGCGGGGTCGGGCGCGCGGCGGCGCTGATGCTCGCGCGCGCCGGCGTCGACGTGGGCGTGGGCTTCCTGTCGCGCGAGGCGGAGGCGAACGCGGTGGTCGCCGAGGTGCGCGCGCTGGGGCGCAGGGCCTACGCGCAGGCGGGCGACATCGCCACGCCGTGGGGCGCCGAGCTCCTCTTCGAGCGCGCGCTGGTGGAGTTCGGCGGCATCGACCTGTTCGTGGGCAACGCCGGCGTCTGGGTGCCGGAAGACGTCTCCGTCGCCGACATGACCGACGAGCAGTGGCGCCGCACGGTGCAGCAGAACCTGGACTCGCTCTTCTACACGGTGCGCCTGGCCTCGCGCTTCGTCGCGCCGAACGGGCGCATCGTGCTGGTGTCGTCGACCGCGGGGCAGCGGGGCGAGGCGTTCCACGCCGACTACGCGGCCACCAAGGGGGCGATGATCTCCCTCACCAAGTCGGTGGCGGTGGAGCTGGCGCCGCGCGGGATCACCGTCAACTGCGTGGCCCCCGGCTGGGTCGACACCGAGATGGTGGCGAAGCCGATGGCCGGCGGCCGCGAGCGCATCGAGGCCTCCATCCCCCTGGGCCGCGTCGCCACGGCCGACGACGTGGCGGGGCCCATCGTCTTCCTCTGCTCGGCGCTGGCGCGGCACGTCACCGGCGAGGTGCTGAACGTGAACGGCGGGAGCGTGCTCTGTGGCTGAGGGGCGCCTCCCCCGCGTGCTGCTGCTGGCCACCGGCGGCACCATCTCCATGCGACAGGACGCCGAGGCCGGCGGCGCGGTGCCGCGGCTCACCGGGCGCGAGATCCTGGACTCGGTTCCCGGCATCGAGCGCGTGGCGGAGATGGAGGTGCGCGAGTTCGGGCGCTATCCCGGGCCGCACATGACCATCGAGCGGATGTGGGAGCTGCGCGCCTCGGTGCTGGAGGCGTTCGCCGCGGGCTTCGCCGGGGTGGTGGTGATGCACGGCACCGACACCATCGAGGAGACGGCCTACCTGCTCGACCGCTCGCTCCCGGCGGAGGTCCCCGTCGTCATCACCGGCGCCATGCGCAACTCGTCGGAGCTCTCGTGGGACGGCCCCGCGAACCTGATGAGCGCGGTGGAGGTCGCGGCCAGCCCCGAGTCGCGCGGGCGTGGCACGATGGTGGTGATGGACGAGGAGATCGTGCAGGGCGCGGAGGTGGTGAAGACGCACACCGAGCAGGCGGGGACCTTCCGCTCGCCCAACTGGGGCCCGCTGGGGCTCACGGACAAGGGGCGCGCGCTCTTCTACCGCGAGAGCCGCCGCAAGCCGGCGCTGGCGCCGGAGCGGCCGGTGACGCCGGTGGACCTGATCAAGATCGTGGCGGGCGCCGACGCGCGGCTGGTGGACGCGAGCCGCGAGAGCGGCGCGCACGGGGTGGTGCTGGAGGCGATGGGGCGGGGGAACGTGCCGCCGGCGGTCGTCCCCGGCGTGCAGCGCTGGGTCGACGCGGGGAAGCCCGTCGTCGTCGCGACCCGGTCGTCGCGCGGGCGGGTGCTCGACACCTACGCCTACGAGGGCGGCGGCCACCAGCTCCGCGAGATGGGGTGCATCTTCGCCGACCACATGACCGGGCAGCAGGCGCGCATCGAGCTGATGCTCGCCCTGGGCGTCCATGGGGGTGACGTGCAGAAGGTGCGCAAGACGGTGGAGGCGGGCAGGTACGAGGAGTAGTGGCCCGCGCTGGCCCGGACGTTGCCGCTTCTCCCGCCAGCCGTCCATGGCGGGCGGCGCGAACGGAGGTGAGGCGATGCGCTACGACGAGGGCTACGGCAGGGACTACGGCGGGCGGTACGGGGGATGGCAGGGACCGCGGTACGACGAGATGTTCCGCGGGCGCGAGCGGCACGCGGGTCCGCCGCAGGGGCGGCGCGGGCGCGACGCCGGGCGGATGGGCTGGCGCGACCTGGGACCGGGTCCGCACCCGCAGTGGCACGAGCACCCGGCGCCGGGCGAGACCGACTTCCTGGGCCGCCCCTACCCGCCGGCATCGATGGAGGACCGGCCGTGGGGGCTGCTGGAGCAGAACCGGCGGCAGGCGGGCTACGCAGGCGGCCCGCGCGGCTACGACCAGGGATACGCCCGCGGCTATGATCGCGCGTACGGCCGGGGCTACGACCGCGGCGGCGGCTACGGCGCGCGCCAGCGGTACGGCGGCGACTACGGCCGCCCGGAGGACTACCACCCGCGCTTCAGCCCCGACAGCGACGTGGCGGGGATGGACGCACACCGCTTCGGCGGCGGGCGCGCCATGCGCTACACCAGCAACTGGACCCGCTGGTTCTGAGAACGACGGAAGGGGCTCACACAGAGTCGACGGAGTCAACGGAGAACTGCTCTTTACTCCGCTGACTCCGTTGACTCTGTGTGAGCCCCGCCTTTTTCAGCTCTCGATCACGATCACGCCGGGCTGCTTGTACGCGGCGAGCCGCTCGCGACAGATGGAGCGGACGGCGGCCTCGTCGAGCTCCACGCCGGGGGCTGGGACGACGGCCAGGACGATGTCGTGCTCCTTCACCGGGTCGGGGATCGTGCTCACGCACGCCTGGGCAATGCGCGGGTCCTGCTCCAGCGCGCGCTCCACCTCGCGCGGGTACACGTTGAAGCCGCCGCGCGTGAACATCGCCTTCAGCACCCCGCGGAAGCGCACCGCGCCGTCTGCCTCCGCCGAGCCGAGGTCGCCGGTGCGGAAGGCGCCCTCCCAGAAGTGCGCCGGATCGCGGCCGTCGTCGCCCACGTAGCCGGGGAACACGTTGGCGCCCTCCACGCAGATCTCCCCCGTCTCCCCCGCCTCCATCACCCGCCCCCGCGCGTCGCGGATGCTCACGTCGACCCCGGGGAAGGCGTAGCCTACCGTGCCGGGGCGGTTGGGGCGGTCCACCCGGTTGAACAGGCAGACGGGCGCGCACTCGGTGATCCCGTAGCCCTCGCGCAGCGGCACCCCGAAGCTCTCCTCGAAGCGGCGCGCCACCTCGGCCCGGAGCGGCGCGCCGCCGCAGATGGCCACGCGCAGCCGGTGCTTCGGCACGCCCTGCTTCTCGGCCGCCGAGACCAGCGCCACGTACATCGCGGGAACGCCGCAGATCACCGTGGCGCCGCCCTGCTCCAGCGCCGCCAGCGCGCGCACCGGGTGGAAGCGCTCGGCCGGGAGCACCCGGGCGCCGCAGGTCAGCGGCGCCGTGAGCGTGGCCGTGAGCCCGAAGGCGTGCACCCAGGGGAGGAGGCCCAGAACGCAGTCGTCGGGGGTGAGCTGCATGGCCTCGATCACGCCGTGCAGGTTGGCGGCGAGGTTGCGGTGCGTGAGCCGCGCGCCGCGCGCCCAGCCGTCCATGGCGCTGGTGTAGATGACCACCGCCTCGCGGTCCTCGCGCGCGCCCGGCGCGCCGTCGGCCGAGGGGCCGGGGGCGGCGTCGAACTCCGTCTCCAGCGCCCCGTCGGCCGGGTCGATGCAGAGCTTGGGAATGCCGGGGGGAACCAGGTGCTCCATGGCCTCCACCGTGACCACGCCGCGCGCCCGGGCGTCACCCAGGTACTCGGCCGCCTCGCGGGCGGAGAGGAGCGGGTTCAGCATCACCGCGCTGCCGCCCGCGCGCAGGATGCCGTAGAAGGCGGTGGGGAAGGCGGGCACGTTCGGGAGCAGCAGCCCCAGCCGCCCGCCGGCCGCGCCCAGGCCGCGCAGCCCGTCCGCGAACTCGCGCACGCGCCGCTCCAGCTCGAAGGCGGTGCACGGCGGGTCGCCCGCGAGCGCCAGGCGGTCGGGCGCGGCGCGTGCGGTCTCGGCCAGGAGCAGGTCCAGCGGCTGCGTCATTCGGGTTCGCGCGGTGCAGGTCGGGTGCGCCCGGCGCGCCAAGCTACCACGCGCATCACCGAATGCAAGACGAGAACCGATCTTGCGTAACCCGCGCTCGCCGCCGCCATCCGTCGGGTTGACGGCGAGGGCCGTCGGGACGACATTCACCGCCCCGTTGCGCGCCCGGCAAACCGCCCGCGGCGCGCCTTTTGTCCCCACGACCACACACCCTCGAAAGCTCCGGAGCGGGATGCTGGATACAGAGAAGCTGATGGTGAGCGTCTCCGGCGTGCGCGGGCGCGTGGGAGACGGGCTGACCCCGGAGGTGATCGCCCGCTTCGCCGCCGCGTTCGGCGCGTACGCGCGGGGCCGCGGCCCGGGGAAGACGGTGGTGATCGGCCGCGACTCGCGCCTGAGCGGCGCCATGTTCGCGCGCGCCGCCACGGCCGCGCTGCAGTCCGTCGGCTGCGACGTGGTGGACGTCGGCATCGCGCCCACGCCCAGCGTGCAGCTCACGGTGGAGGAGCTGGGCGCCGCCGGCGGGCTGGCGGTGACGGCGAGCCACAACCCCATCGAGTGGAACGCGCTGAAGTTCATCGGCCCCAGCGGCATGTTCCTGGACGCCGCCGAGGGCGCGGAGATGCGCGCCTTCGTGGACGGCGAGATCCCGCGCGCGGGGGTGATGGAGCTCGGGGGATGGAGGGAGGACGCGGGCGCGGTGGAGCGCCACGTCGCGCGCATCCTCGCGATCCCCTTCCTGGACGTGGAGCGGATCCGCGCGATGCGGCTGCACGTGGCGCTGGACTGCGTGCGCGGGGCGGGGGGGACGATCTTCCCCCGGCTGCTGGAGGCGCTGGGGTGCACCGTCGACGCCATCAACCTGCAGACGGACGGCCGCTTCCCGCGCGAGCCCGAGCCGGTGGCCGAGAACCTGGGCGAGCTGGAGTCGCTGGTCGCCCGCACCGGCGCCGCCGTGGGCCTGGCGACGGACCCCGACGTCGACCGCCTCTCGCTCGTCTCCGAGGCGGGGAAGGCGATCGGCGAGGACTACACGCTTGCCCTGGCATCCACCCTCGTCCTCCGCCACCGCAGCGGGCCGCTGGTGACCAACCTCTCCACCAGCCGGCTGATGGACGACGTGGCCGCCGCCGCCGGGGTGCCGCTGCACCGCGCCGCCGTGGGCGAGATCAACGTGGCGCGGCGGATGCAAGCGGAGGGTGCCACCGTGGGCGGCGAGGGGAACGGCGGGGTGATCCTCCCCGACGTGCACCTGACGCGCGACGCGCCGGTGGCCGCCGCCCTGGTGCTGCAGCTCCTGGCGGAGACGGGGGAGCCGCTCTCGGCGCTCGCGGCGGGGATCGGGCGCTACGAGATCGTGAAGGCCAAGCTCCCCCGCCCGCCGCAGCCGCTGGACGCGGTGTACGACGCGCTGGCGGACCGCTTCCCCGAGGCCGTGGCGGACCGGCAGGACGGGCTGCGGCTGGACTGGCCCGAGCGGAAGGCCTGGGCCCACCTGCGCCCCTCGGGCACGGAGCCCATCGTGCGCATCATCTGCGAGGCCCCCACGCGCGACGAGGCCGAGGGGCTGGTGGAGACGCTGCGGGGGGCGCTGCCGGGGTAGGGAAGTGCTAAGTGCCAAGTGCCAAGTGCCAAGTGCTAAGTGCTAAGTGCTAAGTGCTTGGCTCCGTGCCGCAGCACTCAGCACTCAGCACTCGTAGTTCCCGGACCGGCAGTTGCAGTAGCGGGGCCCGCCGTCGTCGTTCACGGGGGCGTCCGCCGGGAAGAAGCCGTCAGGGAGCACCACACCACGGGCACGTCCAGACACACAATCCACGCGGGATCGACCAACATGTGCGGGATCGTGGGATACATCGGCGACCAGCAGGTCGCGCCGCTGCTGATCCAGGGGCTCAAGCGGCTGGAGTACCGCGGCTACGACTCGGCCGGGATCGCGGTGGCGAAGAACGGGTCGCTGCTGGTGCGCAAGGAAGCCGGGAAGATCGCCGAGCTGGAGAAGATGCTCGTCTCCGACCCGGTCGAGGGCGTGTACGGGATCGGGCACACCCGCTGGGCCACGCACGGCCCCCCCAACCAGCGCAACGCGCACCCGCACGTGTCGGAGAAGGGCGACTTCGCGCTGGTGCACAACGGCATCATCGAGAACGCGCAGGCGCTCAAGCGCCGGCTGCTGGAGCGCGGCCACACCTTCAGCTCCGACACCGACACCGAGGTGCTGGTGCACCTGATCGAGGACATCTTCAACACCGGCGTGCAGGAGGACGGAGGCCGCGCCGGAAAGCTGGAGCGCGCGGTGGAGGCGGCGCTGCAGCAGATCGAGGGGACCTACGGGGTCGCCGTGATCTCGTCGAAGGACCCGGGGAAGATCGTCGCGGCGCGGCTGGGGAGCCCGCTGCTGATCGGGGTGGGCGAGCAGGGCGAGACCTTCGTGGCCAGCGACGCGGCGGCCGTGATCGCGCACACGCGCGACGTGATCTACCTGGACGACGGCGACATGGCCACCGTGACGGAGGGCGGCTACACCGTGCATCGCCACAACCAGGGCCCGGTGCAGCGCCCCATCAGCCGGGTGGACTGGGACCTGGACGAGGTGGAGCGCGGCGGCTACGACCACTTCATGCTCAAGGAGATCATGGAGCAGCCGCAGACGCTGCGCGAGACCATGCGCGGGCGCCTGCTGGAGGAGGACGGGAACGTCAAGCTGGGCGGCCTGACCGGGATGGACCAGGAGCTCCTGGAGACGGAGCGCATCATCATCCTGGGGTGCGGCACCAGCTGGCACAGCGGCCTGATCGGCGAGTACATGCTCGAGGACATCGCCCGCGTGCCCACCGACGTGGAGTACGCCAGCGAGTTCCGCTACCGGCGCCCCGTGGTGGAGCCGAACACGCTCTGCATCTCCATCTCGCAGAGCGGCGAGACGGCCGATACGCTCTGGGCCATGCGCGAGGCGCGGCAGCAGGGGAGCACCACGCTGGGGATCGTGAACTCGGTGGGGAGCACCATCGCGCGCGAGACCGACGCGGGGGTGTACCTGCACGCGGGGCCGGAGATCGGCGTGGCGAGCACCAAGGCGTTCACCAGCCAGGTGGTGGTGCTGGCGATGGTCACGGTGCATCTGGGGCGGCTTCGCGGCACGCTCACGGCCAGCCGCGGGCGCGAGATCGTGCGGGCGCTGCAGGCGCTCCCCGAGCAGGTGGCGCGCGTGCTGGAGCACGAGGACGAGATCAAGAAGCTGGCGGAGGAGTACAAGGACAGCCGCAACTTCCTGTACCTGGGGCGCGGCTACAACTTCCCGGCGGCGCTGGAGGGCGCGCTCAAGCTGAAGGAGATCAGCTACATCCACGCCGAGGGCTACCCGGCGGCCGAGATGAAGCACGGGCCGATCGCGCTGATCGACGAGAACATGCCGGTGGTGGTGATCGCGCCGAAGGACGCGGTCTACGACAAGGTGCGCAGCAACATCGACGAGGTGAAGGCGCGCGGCGGGTGCATCATCGGGGTGATCAGCGAGGACGACAACGAGCTGGAGAACGTGGTCGACCACGTGATCCGCATCCCGCGCACGCACGACATGCTCACGCCGATCCTGGCGAGCGTGCCGCTGCAGCTGCTGGCCTACCACATCGCCGTGCTGCGCGGCAGCAACGTGGACCAGCCCCGCAACCTGGCCAAGAGCGTCACGGTGGAGTAGGCGATCAGGGAGACCGTCAGCCACGGTGGCTTTCGAATCTAGGAAACCCCGTTCCGGCGTGCGCCGGAGCGGGGTTCCGTGTTTTAGCGCGGGGCCGCGGCTACCTGCGCGGGCTGGAGACGAGCTCGAGCGTGGCGCGGTATTCGGTGCGCTGGTCCGCGGATTCGACGTGGCCCGATGGCCTGCTGAAGAACGACTCGCCGGTCCAGTCGTGGCGGACCACCCTCCCCGTCGCCGGGGCGAAGTAGAACGTTCCGTGCTCCTCGGTACGCGTGTAGTCCTCGTAAATCGGGAACAGGTACGGGTCGGCCGCCGGGCTCGACGCGGAGCGGCGACCACGCGATCGATCTTCGAACGTCGCATCGTACCGCACGACCACCACGGGCACGCCGCGCAGGGTGCTCGTGCCTACCACGCGGTAGGAGATCGCGCGCGTGTAGCGGGTCACGAAACTCCTGTCCTCTCGCTCACCGCTCCCGTTGCTCGTCCACTCCCGGCCCGGTGTCAGCGCTCCACCGGCGAGGCGGGGGAAGATGCCGTTGAACTCGGATCCCAGCTCCGACCAGCTCGGGGGCAGGCCGGGAGCGCTGAGGATGCTGTCGATGCCCAGCGGACCCACCGCGAGCACGAACGGGAGCCCGACCACGTCGGCGCCGGCCTGCTGAATGTCCGGGCGCTCGCCGCCGCCCCTGCTCTCGAGCCGCATCGCCTCGAACCACCCGCGCGCCGTCCCATCCGCGGTGAACGTGATCGCGAGGCGCGTGTCACGCCGGTAGCGACTGCGGCCGGCGTCGGGCATTCCCGCCAATCCGAATGACGTGGACCACTCCGAGTGCTTGCGATACCTCAGCGTGTCGCCGGGGGTGCGGGCATAGGTGGCGTCGTGCGGCCCCGGGAGGGTGGCCGGCCTGGGCGGCGCGCACGCCGCCGTGCCCCCGAGAAAAAGGACTGCCGGTGCCACGCGCATGAAGATCCGCATCCGGAATCGCTCCCGTGCCCTGGACGGCACTTCACAAGCGGAAACTCGGAACCCGAGCGTTCGGGCTGAATGTAAATGGATGGTCGGTTCCGCGCAGTGTGCCGGGTGCGCTTGACCGGCCTCGCGGTCGCCCACAATGTTCGTGCAGCTCCTCCCCTGCGCCCCCCTCGACGACCCATGCGGTTGCTCCGCGCCTGGCGGGTGGCCTTCCCCGCGGCCCTGACCCTCGCGCTCCTGCTGGCCACCAAGGAGTACGTCACCAGCCTGGTGCGGGGGGAGGTGTATCCTTTCCTCGACACGTTCCGGATGACGGCGCCTCCCGCGCTGGTCTGGGCGCTCCTGGTGCCGCTGATCGGGGTGCTGGCGGCCCGCTACCCGCTGCACGGGCGCAGCGCGCTGCGCGGGGCGGCCACGCACGTGGGCCTCGGCGTGCTGATCGTGCTCGGGTACACCCTGGCGTGCATCGCGGTGATGTACCCGTTCGGCTGGTTCCCCTTCGTGGAGCCGCTGCCGAAGACGGTCCAGCTCGGCTTCGTCTACCTGCTTCCCACCGCGCTCCTCTACTATTCGCTGACGCTGGCGGTCTACCACGCACTCGCCTACTACGGCGGCCTGCAGGCGCGCAGCCTGCAGGCCCGGGAGCTCGAGACCCGGCTGGCGCGCGCGCGCCTGGAGGGGCTCCGGGCCCAGCTCCACCCGCACTTCCTCTTCAACACCCTGAACGCCGTCTCCACCCTGGTCACCGACGATCCGCCCGAGGCCGAACGGATGCTGGCGCGGCTCGGCGAGCTCCTCCGCCTCTCGCTGCGCGACGACGCGGCGCAGCTCGTTCCGCTGGAGCGCGAGCTCGAGGTGCTGGAGCTCTACGTGGCGATCCAGCGGGCGCGGTTCCAGGACCGGCTGGAGGTGCGCGTGCGCGTTCCTGAGAGCGTGCGCCGGGTGCTGGTGCCGCAGTGGATCCTGCAGCCGCTGGTGGAGAACGCCATCCGCCACGGGATCGGGCCCGCCGAGCGCCCCGGCCGGGTGGAGGTGACCGCCGAGCCGGTGGACGGCGCGCTGCGGCTGTGCGTCTCGGACGACGGCCTGGGGGCGCCCTCCGCGGACGCGGTGCGGGAGCGCATCGGCCTCGCCAACACCCGGCTGCGGCTGCGCCACCTCTTCGGCGAGCGGCAGCGGATGACCATCGCCACCGCGCCCGGCGCGGGCTTTTCCGTCGCGCTGGAGCTTCCCCTCGGCGAGCGGGGGGCCGGGTGAGCGCGCCGCCGATCCGGGTGCTGCTGGTGGACGACGAGCCGCTGGCCCGGCGCCGGATCCGCGCGCTCCTGCGCGCCGAGCCCGATGCCGAGGTGGTCGGCGAGTGCGGCGGCGGGGCGGCGGCGGTGGCCGCCCTCTGCGCCGTTCCCGCGCCCGAGCTGGTCTTCCTGGACGTGGAGATGCCGGGGCTGAACGCCTTCGAGGTGATCGAGGCGGTGGGTGCCGAGCGGATGCCCCTGGTGGTCTTCGTCACCGCGTACGACGCGTACGCGGTGCAGGCGTTCGAGGTGCACGCCCTGGACTACCTGCTCAAGCCGTTCGAGCGCGAGCGGTTCCGCGCCACGCTGCAGCGCGCCCGCCAGAAGCTTCGCCCCGCGCCGGATGCCCACGCGCCGCCGCCCCGGGAAGGCGGCCTCGCGCCGCTGGTGCGCGACGTGGCGTCGGGGCGCCCCTTCGGCGGCCGCCTGGCCATCCGCAACCAGGGGCGCATCACCTTCCTCGACGCCGGCCAGATCGACTGGCTGGAGGCGGACGGCAACCTGGCGCGCCTGCACGTGGGCGCGCAGGTGTACACCGCGCGCCAGAGCCTGAGCGTGTTCGAGGCACAGCTCCCCAGCCCTCCCTTCATGCGCATCCACCGCTCCACCCTCGTCAACCTCGACCGGCTGCGGGAGATGGAGCCGTGGTTCGGGGGCGACTACGCCTTCGTGCTGCACGACGGCACCCGCCTCACCTCGGGCAAGAGCTACCGTGACCGCGTCCGCGCGCTGGTGGAGCGCGCGCTCTAGCCCCGGCCTTCGCATCGCCGTCCGCGCCCTCCACGGCGCCGGGACGTACCTCCGCATCGCCCTCGTTGGCTCCGCCCGCGGGCGCGTCCATCCTCCGGCCGACGGCTTTTCGCCGCAGCCACGCGCACACCGGAGGAACCCATGCGCATCGATCGGGTGATCGCCTGCCTCGTCGCCCTGGCCGGGGCGGCCCGCGCCGAGGCCCAGACCGCGGGGCTCTCCAGCCTCCAGCAGTTCACCATCGGAAACTCCGACGCCGACGTCGAGTTCAGCGTTCCCTTCATGTTCACCCGGGTGAGGGGGCGGTTCGACCGCGTGGGCGGCACCCTGCTGCTCCCCGGGTCCGACTACGCCGCCGGCTCGGTGAGCGTGGTGATCGCCGTGGGGAGCATCGACACGGGCCTGCCCAGCCGCGACGAGCACCTCCGGAGCGACGACTTCTTCGACGCCGTGCGCTATCCCGCCATCGTCTTCCAGAGCCGGCGCGTCACCCGCACGCGCGGGGGCTACCTGGTCACCGGGCCGCTGACGATGCACGGCGTCACCCGCGAGGTGTCCATCTCCTTCCGCCCCACCCATCCCCTCTCGTGGGACACGGTGCACTGGACGGCGTGGGCGGGCTTCGAGGGCCGCCTGAGGCTCAGCCTGAAGGACTTCGGGATCCTGGGCGGCGACCGCCACAACGCCTGGTTCGACCGCGCCCGGAGCCGCACCGTCCCCGACTCGGTGGAGGTGACGCTGCGCTTCGACGGCACCCGCGAGGACTGGGCGCGCCGCGACCGCCCGCGCGTGGAGTCGCTGCTGGCGGAGAGCCTCGCCGGCGGCGTGGCGGCCGCGGTGGAGCGCTTCCGCGCGCTGCGCCGGGCCGGGAGCCCGGAGGCGCAGGCGTTCGCGGACCGCATTCCCCTGCTGGCCATGGCGCTCCTCGCCCGGGGGAGGGTGGCGGACGCGGTGGCGCTGCGCACGCTGGAGGCCGAGGTCGACCCCGGCTCGGCCGACGCCCATGCCGGGCTGGGGCTGGCGCTGGTGCGAGCGGGCCGGCTCGCGGAGGCCCGCGCCGCCTTCGGGCGCGCGCTCGAGCTCGACCGTTACGACACGCGCGCCATGGAGTGGTTGCGCCGCCTCCCGTGAGCCGGCGCATCGCCGGGGCGTCTGAACGCGGCTGGCCCGTCGACGGCGTAACGTTTGCGGCACCGCGATGCACGATGCGCATCGCGAACAAGCCTGCGTCCGAGAGTGCACCGGGGACGCACCGCCCTCCCGAGCGACCGCTCTTCGAGCCTCCGCGGATCCGGACCGAGGAGGAAGGGAAGCGCCCGACCTCGTGGCTCGAGTTCTTCTTCGATCTCGTGTTCGTCGTCGCGATCGACCAGCTCGCCCGACGTCTCGAGCATGGAGTCACGGGCCACGGGGCGATCGTCTATCTCGCCCTGTACGGGCCCGTCTGGTGGGCGTGGGTGGGATTCGTTCTCTACACGGACCGGTTCGGCACGGACGACATCAGCGACCGGTTCATGACGCTGGTCCAGATCGGCGCCGCGCTCGTCATCGCCGCGGCGGCGACGCAGGCGACGTCGGATCGCGCGGGAGCGTTCGCTCTTGCCTATGGCGTGTTCCGGCTCATCCTCGCCGCGCGCTATGCCATGGCCGCGCGCTACGTGCGCGAAGCGCGTCCGGAATGCGCGCGCCAGTCGATCGGCTTCGCGCTCGCGGCGTGCATCTGGATGGCGTCGGCCGCGGTGCCGGCGCCATGGCGCTTCTGGATGTGGGGCGTGGGATTCGGCATCGACCTGCTCACGCCGTTCGCCTCGCCCCGCATGCACCACATCGTCGCTCCCGATCCGGACCACATCGAGGAACGCTTCGGCACCTTCATCAACATCAGCCTCGGCGAGGGATTCGTGGGCCTGGTCGAGGCGATGCGAGACCAGCAGGCGTGGTCCGGCGCCCTGCTCGCCACGGCGGCCCTCTCGCTGCTGATCGGGTTCTCGATCTGGTGGGGCTTCTTCGACACGCTGGACCAGGCGCCGGTGGCGGAAGTGCGCAGACGCCATCGCACGGGACCCTACAAGATCTGGATCTTCGCGCAGCTTCCGCTCGCGGCGGGGGTCGCGGCAGGGGGCATCGCGGTGGGGAACCTGGTGCACGAGGCGGACGCCCCGGTGCTCGAGGATTCCTTGCGCTGGCTGGTGTGCGGGATGGTGGCGCTGTGTTACGTCGCCCACGCCGTCGTGCACATCGCCTACGCGAAAGCCGGTGCGGGACGGCAGGGGTGGCTCGTCGCCGCGCGCAAGGTTCCGACGATCGGGGCGGCGCTGCTCCTTGGCGCCCTGGGTCAGGGGCTGCCCGCCATGGCCGTCGCGGCGCTGCTCGCCAGCGCCGCGGGGGCGCAGGTCGCCTGGAACATCTGGGACCGCGCACACGCCCATGCCCGCAACGGCGAGGATCCCGGGCCGGGGCTCGTCCGCGCGCATCACTGAACCTCTCGCCACGGCCACGTCGCCTCGTCCGTCAGGTAGCAGCCCCGGACCGGCGGTGGGGGCCGGGAAAGGGAGCCGGTGCCAGCCATGCCACGCCTTCGCAAACCGTTTCTCGTGCAGAACGGCGGCACCGCCGACATCGAGGTTGCGCGCGCGCGGGGCAGCTACGTCTACGATGCGCGCGGCAGGAAATACATCGACTTCATGATGGGATGGTGCGTGGGCAACTTCGGCTGGGAGCGACCAGACCTGCGCCGCCGCATCCACGCGTTCCGTGGACCCGACTACATCTATCCGGGCTACGCGTACAAACCCTGGCGAGAGCTGGCCAGGTTGCTCGTGGGGCTCGCGCCTGAAGGGCTCACCCGCTGCTGCCGCGCGACGGGCGGATCCGAGGCGGTGGAGCTGGCGCTCCAGGCGGCCATGCTGCACACCGGCCGCAGGAAGTTCGTGGCCCTCGAGGATGCCTATCATGGCAACACGCTGGGCGCGATGAGCGTGGGCGACGGCGACGACGCGGTGCGCGTGCTGTCCGTCGCGCGACTCAAGCCACCCCTCGATGCGGACGCGCTCGACCGCCTCCAGACGCGGCTCAAGCAGCGCGACGTGGCGGCCGTGATCATGGAACCGATCTCGATGAACCTTGGCGTGCTGATTCCCGAGACGGAGTTCATGGAAGGGCTCGTTCCGCTCTGCCACCGCTTCGGCACGCTGCTGATCCTGGACGAAGTCGCAACCGGGTTCGGGCGCACGGGCAAGCTCTTCGCCACCGAGCATTACGACGTGCAGCCGGACATGATGACGATCGCGAAAGCGGCCACGGGAGGCGCGGCGGGCATCGGCGCGCTCCTGGTGCGCGAAGATCTCGCCGCGACGCTCGAAGAAGCCGGCAATGTCTACTCCACCTACGGCTGGCACCCGCTCAGCGTGGACGTCGCCATCGCCAACGTGCGCTGGATCAAGCGGAATCAACGCCGCCTGCTGGAACGGGTGGACCGCCTGAGCGCCTACTTCGTGGAGCGGCTTCGCGGGATGGCGTTCCCGGAGGAGCCGGAGATTCGCTGGCGTGGGCTGGCGATCGCCGTGGACGTTCGGGACGAGAAGTACGCCGGCCGGGTAGCGAGAACGTGTCGCGCGCGTGGGGTGCTTCTCGACTGCCAGGAGAGTGTCCTGCTCATGCTCCCGGCGCTGAACGTCGACCGCGCAACGGCCAAGGCCGGCCTGGACATGATCGAGGCATGCCTCTGAGCCGAGGGCAGCCTGCCCCAGTCATCCGGAGCGGGACCGATGACCTTCGAGAGCGTGCGCGCGATCGCGCTGGAGCTGCCGGGCGCGGTCGAGGCGATGGCGCACGGGACGCACTCCTTCACCGTGCGGAAGAAGCTCTTCCTGCGTCTCCGGGAAGACGGGGAGACGCTCCTGCTGCGCACCGACCCCTACGAGCGCGACCACCTGCTCGCGACGGCGCCCTCCGTGTTCCACGTCACGGACGAGCTCCGGGAGCATCCCTGGGTGCTCGTGCGGCTGGCGCAGGCCGACCCCGGGCAGCTGCGCGCCCTGGTGCGGGACGCCTGGCGCCGCAGGGCCCCGCGCCGGCTGGTCGACGAGCTCGACGCGCGCCGCTGACGCGGCTGGACTCGCCATGGACGACGCAGCCCGCGCGGCCCCTGCCCGGCGCGGGCTGCGTTCGTCGCCGGCATCCGCCCGCCCTCGTCATCCGCCGGCGGGCCGCCCTCCGTTCAGGTCACACCGCCGCGAGCACGCCGGCGTCCAGGAACTCCTCCACGCCGCAGTAGACGCCGCGCGGCGCGTATTCCCGCATGAAGTGCTCGGCCGACTGGCCCTCCGCCGGCTGGCCGGGATCGTACTGCGGCACGGCGGAGGTGGAGTACGGGAACGCCGGGTTCGCCACCAGGTTCCGGTACACCACCGTCATCGAGTCGACCCGCTCGTGGCCCGCGACCTCGTCGGGGTGCCGGCCCCAGGGAAGGAAGTTCCATCCCTCCTCCTCCACCTTGCGCAGGATCGCGGGGTGCCGGTGGGCGAGCACCAGCGTCACCTCGTCGCGCGCGTCGGCCTTCGCCTGGAAGTCGGGGAGGCAGGCGGTGGCGTTGGTGAAGGAGGTGTACAGGTTGAACGACCAGTAGCGCACCATCGGCGCGGTCCGCAGGATGCCGTCGGAACTACCCGTGTGCGTGTAGGTGGGCCGCTTCAGCCGCACCACGGCCACGGTGTCGGCCACCGGGTTGAAGATGCTGTACAGGTACGCCGCGTCGCCGTTGGGGTAGTAGCCTCCCGCCGAGTTGCGGTAGAAGCGCACCTGCCCGTCGTGGTTCGCCGGGGGCAGGGCGTCTTTCCCGCCCTCGCTCCCCTGGGCCAGCTGCGTCTGGGGGCACGCGCAGGTCAGCCCCGTGGCCGGGTCGAACGCGCCGATGGTGGGGAGCGGCACGCCGCCCTCCAGGCGGTGGAGGCGTAGGTCGGCGTCGGGCACGTACACGCGCAGGTACACCGACACCACCGTGGCGCGGTCGGGGAAGGTGATCACGTTGGGGGCGCCGGCCGTCGGCGAGCCCTCGGGCACCACCGTCACGGTGTAGGCGCGGTCGGGGATGCCGCGGTCGACCCCCAGGCAGAAGGGGTTGCGGCTCCCCGCGTCGGGGACGATGGAGGTGTCGCGCAGCGACGACGGCGGCCCGCCCGGCGGGTTCACGAAGTCGCCCGTGTCGCCGTCGTAGACGTTGTAGCTCGTGAAGCGGGCGTGGGCGAACCGGCCGGTGAAGCGCACCCCGAAGGTGTCGCCCGGCTGGCGCGTGAAGCAGTAGTACCAGTAGGTCGCGTACATGTCGGGGCCGTAGGGCACCAGGCGGATCTGCCCGGTCATGGCGGGGCTCCAGCCGCCGGTGCAGTCGAGCTGCGGGCTCGTGCTCATGGTCGTTCTCCTCGGTCTTTAGGGTTTGCGGGCGGGATGAAGGAGATGACGGGCTACCCGTCCGCGCGCGCGGGGACGGGGCGAAGCTGCTGCAGCGTCTGGCTGCCGAGCCCCAGGTAGTGGAAGGTGCCGCCGTAGCCGGGGCTCACGATGGAGGCGCCGTAGCGCTCGTCCAGCACCGGCGACGAGGCCACCAGCTCGCCGGTGGCGGCGTCGCGCCACACGGCCCACTCCCCCTTCTTCGGGTCGTAGTCCGTCCCGATGAGCTGCCGGTCGTCGCGGCCGCCCACCAGCGCGGCGAAGCAGAACATCTTCTGCCGCACCTTCCAGCGCAGGCTGAAGCCCCGCTCGGGGTCGAAGTCGAGCGCCGCCAGCCATCCGCCCACGAACTCGGCGGTGAACACGCGGCGGTTCTCGGGGTCCACGGCCGGCTTGGAGCCGCTGGCGCTCATGGGGCACCCCGGGAACGGCTGGAAGGTGAAGCGCCGGCGGGAGTCGTCCGCGTGGACCGCCGTGATCGTGAGCGGCTCGTTGGCCGCCTGGAAGCCGTTGTTCTGGATGATCACCCACCCGTCGAGGAGCGCGGCCGCGGTCCCCGTCTCGCCCTTCCCCACGTAGTCCACCGGCCCCCATTCCAGGTCCAGCTCCAGCCGCCCGCCCTCGTAGCGGTAGCGCCACAGGTTGCGGACACCCGGGCAGTAGACGAAGTCGGCCCCGTCGTGGCGCGCGGTCTCGATGCGGCCCAGGATCAGCTCGCGCGTCTCCACCTGCGCCACGATGGGCATGCGCTCGTCGCGCGTGTCGACCGCCACCAGGAACGAGGGGAGGTTGTGGTGGACGGCGCAGGGAAGGCCCAGGTTGGTGGAGAGGCCGCTCTCGTCGCAGGGATGGCCGCGCTCCATCGACTTGGTGAACAGGATGCCGTCGGGCGACACCACGAAGCCGTTGTACGCGGCGCCGCCCTGCCCCTCGTGCTGGGGAAGGGTGACGGTGCGGTGCTCGCCCGTGGCGGGGTCGAAGCGGGCCAGCACGTTGCCGGCGACGGCGTAGACGAAGCCGTCGGCGAGCACCGCCGCCACGCCGGGGTAGTTCCAGTGGTGGGGAAGGTGGAGGTGGCGGCGCCACGCCTCCTCCAGCGTGGCGGGGTCGAGCTTCGCCACGTAGGCGCCGGCGCCCTGGCTCACCAGGCCGCCATAGGCGAACAGCTCGTTGGCCTCGCGCGTGGCGACGTTGTACGGCGCCGGGTACTCGTGCGGCGCCACGCGCGCCACGAGCCTCACCGCCTCCGCGCCCGCGATCTCCTGCAGGGTGCGGGTGTGGGGGAAGAGCGCCGTGCGCCCCGAGTCGAAGTGCTCGAACGGGTTCAGGCTCCGGTAGTAGGCCCCGGCGGAGGGCTCCGTCTCCGGGAGCGCCGCGGGCTCGCGGATCACCGGGAGCTCGAGGGCCGCGGCGAGGGTCGCGGCGGGTGCGGTCTGCGTCATCGTGGTCCTTCCTTTCCGTGTGGAGAGGGGGTGTCGGCGCGCTCCGGCTTGCGCGGGCCGGATGCGCGGACCACTATGGCGGCAGCCCTTCAAGCCGCTTTCCGTTTCGCCTCAATCCCCGCGTTGAACGGGAGCTTTCCCCCGTGAGCCGCTTCTCCATCCACGTCCTGGGCGACCCGGTGCTGCAGGGTCCGCACGGGCCGCTGGCCGGGCGCGCCGCGCACAAGCGCCGGCTGGCGGTGCTCGCCATCCTGGCGGTGGCGCGGGGGCGGCCGGTGGGGCGCGAGCGGCTGCTCGGCCTGCTCTGGCCCGAGCAGGCCGCCGAGTCGGCGCGGCACAGCCTCTCCGAGGCCATCTACGTGCTGCGCAAGGAGCTGGGGGACGACGCGCTCCTCCCCGCGGGGGGCGACGTGGCGCTCAACCCGGCCGTGGTGGGGAGCGACGTGGCGCGCTTCGAGGCGGCGCTGGAGGCGGGGGACGCGGAGGCGGCGGTGCGGGCGTACGGCGGGCCCTTCCTGGACGGCTTCTACGTGTCCGACGCGCCCGAGTTCGAGCGCTGGGTGGACGGCGAGCGCGACCGGCTGGCTCGCGCCTACGCCGGCGCGCTCGAGGCGCTGGCCGGCGCGGCCGAGGCCGAGGGGAGCGCCCTGCGCGCGGTGGAGTGGTGGCGGCGGCTGGCGGCGCACGACCCCTTCAGCTCGCGCGCCGCGCTGCGGCTGGTGCGCGCGCTCGACGCCGCCGGCGAGCGCCCCGCCGCCCTGCGCTTCGCCGACACGCACGCCGCCCTGCTGCGCGAGGAGCTGGGCGTGGAGCCCGACCCCGAGCTGGCCGCCCACGTGGAGCGCCTGCGCGCCGCGCCGTCCCGCCCGGCCGCCGGGCCCGCGCCGCCGCTCCCGCCGGCCGCCGCCGTGGAACCTTCGCCCGGGGCAGCGGGGGACGTCGAGGGGGACGCGTCGGTGGACGAGGCCGCGCCCGCGCCGGCGGAGCCTTCTCCCCCGGCCCCCGGCGACGGCGCGCCCGCGCCCACCGGCCCAGGCACGCGGCGCCGGCCGGCGCGGGCGCTCGTCGGCGTGGTGGGGGTGGCGCTGGGGCTCGCGCTCTCGGCGCTCATGGCGGGCACCCGGTCGCCCCCGCCGCCGCCCGCGCCGGCCTACGACCCGCGCAGCATCGCGGTGCTCTACTTCGATGACGACACCCCGAACGGGGAGCTCGACTACCTGGCCGGCGGCCTTACCGAGATGCTCATCCACGAGCTGGCGCAGGTGCGGGCGCTGCGCGTGATCTCGCGCAACGGGGTGAAGCCGTACCGCGACGGGCGCGTGCCGCTGGACTCGCTGGCCGCGCGGCTGCGGGTGGGCACGCTGGTGGAGGGGAGCGTGCAGCGCTCGCGCGACACCGTGTGGGTCACGGTGCAGCTCATCGACGCCGCCACCCAGCAGCAGCTCGAGAGCCGCATGCTGGCCGGCCGCCTGGACGACGTGGTGGCGCTCGAGCGCGCGCTGGCCGAAGAGGTGAGCGGGTTCCTGCGGCGGCGGCTGGGGCAGGAGGTGCGCCTGCGGCAGGCGCGCGCCGAGACCCGCAGCGCCGCCGCCTACGCCCTGGTGCTGCGCGCGCGCCAGCTCCGCGACGACGCGTCGCGCCTCGCGGAGCGGCGCGAGCCGCTGGACCGGGGCTCCGCCGCGCGCCTGCTGCAGCGCGCCGACTCGCTCCTGGCCGGGGCGGCCGCGGCGGACCCGCGCTGGGCGCGCCCCCTGGTGGAGCGCGGCTGGGTGGCCGGCGAGCGCGCTCGCCTGGCGGAGGGTGGCGCCCGCGCCGCGCTCTTCGCCCGGGCGGGGGAGCTGGCCGAGAGCGCGCTGCGGCGCGAGCCGGGGAGCGCCGCCGCGCTGGAGCTGCGCGGGCGCACGCGCTGGGTGGTCGCCGCGGCCGCGGGCGACCCCGCCCGCCAGCGGGCGCGGCTCGACAGCGCCGAGCGCGACCTGCGCGCCGCGGTCGAGGCCGAGCCGTCGCGAGCCAGCGCGTGGAGCACCCTGTCGGTGCTGCTGCGCTTCCGCGGCCGCTTCGCCGAGAGCGACCAGGCCGCCCGCCGCGCCCTGGCCGAAGACGCCTGGCTGGCCGACGCCGACGACGTCCTGGACCGGCTCTACCACGGCGCCTCCATGCTGGCCGACTACCGCGAGGCCGCCGCGCTCTGCGAGCGGGGGCGGCTGCAGTTCCCGCTCGACTGGCGCTTCCGCGAGTGCGGGCTGGCGCTGCTGCGCGACGACCCTTCGCGCCCGGCCGACCCGGCGCTCGCCTGGCGCCTGCTGGCCGAGGTGGAGCGGCTGGACCCGCCGCCGCGCGCCGAGGCCGAGGGGCGCGCGTACAGCCCGCTCTTCCGCCGCGCGCTGGTGGCGGCGGTCCTTGCCCGGGCGGGTGAGCGCGACAGCGCCCGGGCCGTGCTGGAGCGGGTGCGCGCCCGGGCGGGGGACGACCGCGACCTGCGGCTCTCGCTCACCTACGACGAGGCGAGCGTGCGCCTGCTGCTGGGCGAGCGCGCCCGCGCGCGGCTCCTGCTGGACTCGCTGGTCGCGGCCCGGCCCTACCTGGCAGGCTTCATCCGCCGCGACCCGCTCTTCCGCGGGCTCTTCACCCCTGGCCCCGCGGCCTCCGGGGCTCCTCCAGCGGGATGACGCGGTGCCTGCCCGTCGCGCGGTCCAGCGCGAGCACGGCGAAGCGGTCGCTGCGCGCCCGCCTCGCCGCGCCGCCGGACGAGCCGTCGAGCTCGATGTACTCCGAGCGCGGCATGTGCACCAGCGCGTACGCCTCCACCGCGTTCGGCTCCGCGCCGGCCGCCCCGGCGCGGCTCGCGGCGGCGCCGTTGTAGCTGTCCAGCAGCGCCGTCACCGCCTCTCCCGCCTCGCTGCCGTACACCGAGGCGTAGTAGGGCACCGCGAACTTCTCGATCGACGACTCGCCCCAGAACACCGCGTCGGCGGTGTGCAGCCCATCGTCCGGGTCGCCGTCCACCGTCAGGTCGAGCAGGTTCACCTCGGGCCCCTCCTGCGCCCGGATGGTGGCGGAGACCACGTGGGGCCGGTCGGCCTCCTTCGGCGTACGGCAGGGGAGGATCACGGCGTCGGCGCGGGGGGCGGGCTCCGTTGCCTCCACGGCGTAGTCCAGCTCGCCGTCCTCGCCCTGGGTGAGCACGATCCAGTACTGCTTCTCGCTGCGGAACCCGCTCACCGCCTCGGCGATCTTGCGGAGCTGCCGGGAGTCCAGCACGGGCTGCGTGGTCGCCATCGAAGGTCTCTCCTGGAAAGGAAGTCCGTCGTCGTCCGCCCGGTCGGCGCGGACGCGGGGGAAGGATCGCGCCGCGGGTTCAATCCCCTTTCAAGCAGGTGGATGATGGGCGCCGGCGGGGTTCGCGGGTCGCTCCGGCTGCGCCGTCGCGCACGGAACCCCGTTGCGAGGCATGAAACGGCACCTTATGTTTGTCGCCACTGAGGGCGGTCCTGCGTTTATGGCCACTTCGCGCTTCCCGGCAGTCCATCTCCCCGTCGTCACCATCCGCAGGCAATCCCCGGCGGCCGCGCCCGCGGCGCCGGGCTCCAGCAAAGACCGGAGGCCCCCCGTGCCGGTGCTCCTCAACTCCGACGATCTCTACCAGCGCCTCGGCATCGAGAGCACGGCGAGCCATGACGAGGTTCGCCGCGCGTACCGCGCCCTCCTCCGGCAGTACCCGCCCGAGCGCGCGCCCGAGGAGTTCAAGCGCATCCGCGAGGCGTACGAGACGCTCAACGACCCCGAGTCGCGGGAGGCGTACGACCGGGCGCCGAGCCCCGAGGTGCAGGAGTACACCCGGCTGGCGCACGCCGCGATGGAGGGGCGGGACTACGCCGCCGCCATCGGGTACGTCAAGCGGATCATCATCGCCGCGCCCGAGCTCGACTTCGCGCGCAACCTGCTGGGGCTCTGCTACCTCTACCAGCGGGATGCCGAGCAGGCGGTCGCCACCTACGAGCGCCTGCTGGTGAAGCCGCAGCCGGCGCCCTGCTGGATCGGCAACGCGGGGCACGCCGCCCGCCTGGCGGGCCGCGCCGCCGAGGCGGAGCAGCTGTTCATCCGGGCGATCGCGCTGGGGTCCGCCGCGGGCGACGACGTGAGCAGCTACCACCTGGCCCTGGCGGACCTCTACCTGGAGAAGCGCGAGTTCGCCTGGGCCGAGCGGACGCTGGAGCAGGCGATCGGGGAAGACGGCGTGGTCGACTTCGCCGACCTCCCCTACTTCACCAAGCTGGTGGAGGTACAGCTCTGCCGGCACGACCTGGCCGGCCTGGCCCGCGTGCTGGACCGGCTGAAGGGGGTCTGCACGCAGGAAGACGAGCGCGAGTACGCCGCCTGGAAGCTGGGCGCGCTCGGGTTCGACCTGGTGGCGGCGGGGGCGTTCTCGGCCGCGACGCTCGTCGCCGCGACCGCGCGGGGGCTGCAGCCCGCGGACGGCGACTACCGGGCGCTCTCCGAAGCGGCGAGCTACCTGGACGCGTACAGGCTCGACTCCGTGCTGCGGCTGGTGCAGACCCACCCGTCGTTCCGCGAGGGTGGATGGCTCGTGCAGCTCGGCCCCCGCATCCGCGAGCACTGCGACCAGATGAAGCCGCTGGTGGGGATGACGCCGGTCACGAGCGCGCCGTCGCTCTTCACCCTCAACGGCGTCGGCACCATGCTCTACGGGAATCGCGACTACGACCGGCATACCCGGTCGCACGTCGCGGTCCTCTACTTCGTGATCCTCTTCCTCCCGGTCTTTCCCCTCGCGGCCTACCGGGTGATCCCGGCCGGCGACCGGAGCTGGAAGTTCGTCGGGAAGATGCCGCTCGGGGCCGGCGCGGTCCTGCACCGCAAGATCGCCGGCGGGCTCGCGGCCCTGATGTTCCTGGCGTTGGTGGTGGCCGGGCTGGCTGGCGACGGCTCCTCCGGGGATTCCGGCTCCTACTCCACCTCCTACCCCACCTCCTCCGCCGGCACCGCCCAGCAGGCGTCCAACGCGTACCTGCCCGCGGGGACCCCGGGCGGCGGCGGGTCGGAGAGCGGCGGCGGGGGACCGGCGAGCTTCGAGCGTTCCCGGCTGGACGCGGAGCGGGCGGAGCTGCAGCGAACCGAGCGTGAGCTGCAGCGGCTGGAAACCGAGATCGAGGGGAACAACGCGAGCATCGCCGAGCTCGCCGAGCAGATCCGGCGCAGCCGGGCGGCCCCCACCCGCGACGGCGCGGCCGCCGACTACGAGCGCTATTCGGGGCTGGTCAGGCAGCACAACCAGCTCGTCGACCAGACCGACGCGCTCATCGATCGCCACAACCGCATGCTGGGCAGCCTCCGGGGAAGAGTCGACGCGTTCAACGCGCGGGTCGACGCCCTCAATCACCGCTGAGCCGCGCCCGTGTCTTCTCCCGCCCTCGCCCCGCCGCCGGAGACGGAGCCCGCGCCCTGCCCCATCTGCGAGGGCCCGGCGTGCGCGTGCGGTCCCCAGGGCCGGGAGCTCGCCCGGCGCGCGCGCCGGCTCCTGGACGCGGGGCTGGCCGCCGCGCGCGAGGGGTCGCTCTGGAGGGCCCACGGGCTGCTGGGCGAGTGGGCCGGGCTCGACGGGCGCGACGCCACGGGGTTGGCGGTGCGGGGGATCGTCGCGGCCGCGCTGGGCGACGCGCGCGCCGCGGACGACGCGTGGGGGCGCCTCCCGGGCGACGCCCGCGCCGCCGCGTGGCTCGCCGAGCTGCGGGGCGGAGCGCTGAGGCGCGCCTTCGAGCACTACAACGCGGCGGTCGCGGCCGCGCGGGCGCTGGACCCGGCCCGGGCCGGCGCCGAGGTGGAGCGGGCACTCTCCGCCTTTCCCGACCTGGTGCCGGCGCGGAGGCTCAAGGGGCTGCTGGTGGCCGCAGCGGGCGATCTCGCGCAGGCGCGGGCGTCGTGGTCGGCGCTGGTCGAGCGGTGCGGCGACGACGCCGACGCGATGCGGTTTCTCGCGGCCGCCACGACCGCGTCGCCGGCCGGCGCGCCCCTCGCCGCCCCGGCCGTCGTCTCCGCCGGGGTCCCGGCTGGCGGCGGGCGGACGGGCCGGCGCCGGTGGGCGGCCGCGGGAGTCTGCGCCACGCTCTCGGCCGCGGTTCTCGTCGCGCTGGCCCTGGGCCGCGGCGACTCCGCGCGGACCGGTCCGCGCCCCGCGCCGGTCCCGGCCGTCTCCGCCGCCCGCGCGAGTGCAGTACCGGCCGCTCCGCCGGTGGTCCCGCGGCCGCGCGCGGCCTTCGACCTCGATGCGTACCGGGCCGCGAGGGTCGCGTTCGCCGCACGCGACTGGGCCGGGGTGCGCGACCGCCTCTCGGGGGCGGTGGGCGGCGACCCGGGCGCGTACTTCCACGACGACGCGCTCTACCTGCTCGCCCGGGCCGATCTCGCCGCGGGCGACTCGGCGGCCGCCCGGACCGCCGCGGTCGAGCTGCTCGCCCTCCACCCGGAGTCCATCTTCGTGAACCGGATCACGCGATCCCTCGTGGGGCTGAGACGATGAAGCACGGCCCGAGCCTGGACGTGCGGGCCGAGCTCGCCCGCCTGGTGCCCATCGAGCTGGAGGCGCCCGCCGACGCCGCCCCCGGCGCACCCCTGGTGCTGCAGTGGGAAGAGCTGTCGCGCAACCTGGCGCGGCTGGGCAAGCAGCAGCTGCGCGCCAACCAGAGCCTGGAGTTCCTGGAGAACGAGCTGGGCGAGGCGAAGGCGCGGGGCGACGAGCACCGGCGCGAGGCCGCGCGCCTGCGCGAGGAGGCGCGCCGGAACGCCCAGGCCCTGCTGGACCTCGTCGACACCGTGGACGACCTGCTGGTCTTCGCGAAGCAGCTGCGCGACGAGCGCTGGATGAAGCACGCGGAGCGCATCCTGGCGAAGGCGCTGCGGGTGTTCGGCCAGCTCGGGCTCGCGGAGATCCCCGCCCTGGGCGAGGCGTTCGACCCCACCGAGCACGAGGCCGCGCAGACCGTGGAGCGCACCGGCGACCAGCGGCCGTACGAGATCGTCGAGGTGATCCAGCGGGGCTTCCGGCACAACGGCCAGGTGCTCCGGCGGGCACAGGTCATCACCACTCGATAAGCGGAGGACGCGAACGTGATCGTTGGAATCGACCTGGGCACCTCGCGCTCCGAGGTGGCGTGCCTCAGGCACGGCAAGCCGGTGATCATCCCGGAGGTCCCGGGGTCGACCCACGGCATCCTCCCCTCGGTGGTGGCGATCGACACCGACGGCCAGGTGCGCGTGGGAGAGGCGGCGGAGGCGCTCCTCATCCCCAAGCCCGACCGCGCCGTGCAGGAGATCAAGCGGCTGATGGGGAGCGAGCAGCGGGTCCGCCTCGGCGCCGAGGAGTTCACGCCGCAGGAGATCTCGGCGATGATCCTGCGCCACCTGAAGGAGGCCGCGGAGGCGTACCTGGGCGAGCGCGTGAGCGAGGTGGTGGTCACGGTTCCCGCCTACTTCAACGACCGGCAGCGCCGCGCGACGCACGACGCCGCGGGGATCGCCGGCCTCACCGTGCGGCGGCTGATCGCGGAGCCGACCGCGGCGGCGCTCGCCTACGGGCTGGAGCGGCCCGGCGTGGAGGAGAAGATCGTGGTCTACGACCTGGGCGGCGGCACGCTCGACGTCACGGTGCTGGAGCTGAGCGAGGGCGTGATCGACGTGCTGGCGAGCTCGGGGAACAGCCAGCTCGGCGGCAAGAACTTCGACGAGCGGATCCAGGAGCTCCTGCGCCGCGAGTGCGTGGCCCAGACCGGCCTCGACCCCTTCGCCAGCGACGAGCGGGTGAAGCTGCGCAACCAGCAGAAGTTCAAGGCCGCGGCGAAGCAGGCCAAGGAGCAGCTCTCGTCGGCCCTCTCCACGCAGGTCTCGATCGAGAACGTCGGCCAGACCGCCCAGGGCGAGCCGATCGACTTCGTTCGCGCCCTCACCCGCGCGGAGCTCGAGCCGCTGATCGCCGACCTGGTCGAGTCGACCCGGGCGCAGCTCGACGAGGCGCTGGCGCACAAGAACGTGCGCCCGGACGACGTCGACACGGTGCTCCTGGTGGGCGGCTCGACCCGGATCCCCGCGGTGCGGAAGTTCGTGAGCGACTACTTCGGGGGGCGCGCGCTGCGCTCGGAGGTGAACCCCGACGAGGCCGTGGCCCTGGGGGCCGCCGTGCTCTCGGGGATCGAGTCCCGGGCCCTGGGCACCGACCAGATGGTGGTGCAGGACGTCCTTCCCTTCACCCTGGGCATCGCGACGGTGGCGGAGAGGCTCAAGGGGCTCGAGTACGACGTCTTCAGCCCCATCATCAAGAAGAACTCGACCATCCCGCGCACCGGCGTCGAGTCGTACCGCACCATGAGCGACTTCCAGGAGCGCATCCACGTGCGCGTGTACCAGGGAGACCGGGCGCGCTGCACGGAGAACGAGTTCGTGGGCGAGTTCTACCACGACGACCTGACCCCGGCGCCCGCGGGGCTGGAGGTGGAGGTGGAGATGTCGTACAACCTCGACGGCATCGTCGAGGTCGTGGCCCGCGAGCCGCGGTCGAACCCGGTGCGCGAGACGCGGTGCGAGATGCGCCCGAACCGGGCCACGCTCACCTCGGCAGACCGGGAGCGGGCGAAGGCGCGGGTCGAGCAGCTCTGGGGCGGGGCCGCGGGCCCGCGCGTGGCGGCCATGGGCGCGGCGCCGGCCGCGGCGGCCGACGCGCCGGCGTGGGCCGCGTCGCCGCTGCTGCCGAAGGTCGCGCCGCTGCTGCGCCACGCCGAGAAGTCCCTCTCCAAGCTGGAGGGGACCTCGAAGGTGAAGGTCGAGCACGTCGTCGACGAGGTGAAGGCCGCCCTCGCCGCGAACGATGCGGCCGCCCTCGCGAAGGCCGAGCAGGCGCTGATCGACGCGCTGTTCGAGCTGGACTAGGCTCCCGGACGACGTCCCCCGCATCGCACGGAGCCGCGGAGAGGCCAAGCCCTCTCCGCGGCTCCCCCGTTTGGGCGTCAGTTCGGGCTCAGCGCCTTCACGCGCTCCGACTCCTCGCCCAGCCAGGCTGGGTTGGTGGCGGTGGAGTCGAAGATCGAGGTGGTCTTGAAGGGCTCGAACTCGCCGCGCGCCGCCGCGGGGGCGGTCTTCGCCAGCAGCGCCTCCACCTCGTCCTCGCCCAGCGGGCGGAAGGAGGCCGCCGTGTCGACCGCCTGGTCCAGCACCTCGATGCTGTCGCAGCCGGTGATGACGACGGAGGTGGGGAGGTTCAGCGCGTAGCGCAGGCACTCGACCGGGGTGACGGTGCCGGACTTCAGGATCACGCCGTTCCCCATGCTCTTCATCCCCAGCACCCCGATGCCGTCCCTCACCAGCTCCGGGAGCACGCGCTTCTCGAAGCTGCGGTAGTGCGCGTCCATCACGTTCAGCGGCATCTGCACCGCGTCGAAGCGGAAGCCGTTCTCGCGCGCCACCTCGAGCGTGTGCAGGTGGATCTGCGGGTCCTTGTGCCCGGTGAAGCCGATGTAGCGGATCTTCCCCGCCTGGCGCGCCTCTTCCAGCGCGGCGTTGGCGCCCTCGGGGTCGAAGATGCGGTGGGGGTCGTCGAAGCGGATCACCTCGTGGTGCTGCACCAGGTCGATGCGGTCGGTCCTGAGCCGCTTCAGCGACTCGTCGAGCTGGCGCATCGCCTCCTTGCGCGAGCGGCCGTCGATCTTGGTCATCAGGAAGACCTTGTCGCGCCGGCCGTCCGCGAGCGCCTTGCCCATCCGCTTCTCGCTGGCGCCCTCGTTGTAGTCCCACGAGTTGTCCATGAAGTTGACGCCGCGCTCGATCGCGCGGTGGATGATGCGCAGCGCCAGCTTCTCGTCGACCGACTCGATGCCCAGGTGGTGCCCTCCCAGCCCGATCGCCGAGACCCGCTCGCCGGTGCTCCCCAGCTCCCGGTACGGCATCGACGTCCCCGCCTCGCTCCCCGCCATCGTCGTCTCCCCCGTTCGATCGATTCATGGCACTGCCCCGGCCGGGGGCGCGCTGCGAGATCCGGTCCAGCCCGCGACGCTCAGCGGGCGCCCCCGTCCGCCGAGAGGGCGAGGTGGACGATGGCCTCGTGGAGCTCCCGCGCCGACTCGCGGGAGACGTAGGGGGGCGATGGCACCAGATGGTACTCGGGGAGCCGCAGCCGGCGGCGCGCGGCGCGGGTGAGGAGCACCGCGTCGCCGCCCAGGTCCACCCCGGACGCGCCGACCTCGTCCGCCAGGACGAAGCGCACCCGGCCGCGGTGCGGCGTCACCTGCAGGAACGCGGTGCCGCGCGCGCTGAAGCGCGGATCGGCGACGACCGCCGTGACCTCGCGCCCCGCGAGCCGGCGCGCGACCTCGGCCGCGAAGTGCTCGTTCAGCCGCAGCACGATGCACGGCTTCCGCGCCCGCGTGGCGGCGGCGCGCGCGGCCGCCGCGTGGAAGGCGGTGGTCACCACCAGGTCGGCCGCGGCCAGCGCCCGCGCGGGGATCGACGCGGCATCGCCCGTGGGGCTCACCAGCACCGGCTCCACCTCCACCCCGAAGTCGGCCTCCAGCTCGGCCGTGACCGCGACCATGTGGTCCTCGTTGGACTCCACGCAGGCGCAGCGCACCGTGGAGCGCGCGCAGCGGTCCACCAGCGCCGCCACCTCCCGCCGCCCCACCCGCCGCGCCCACCCCTCCAGCAGCACGCCGGCCAGCCACCCCTCCAGCTCCGAGCGCACCGACCGCGCGTCCACGTCCTGCGCCAGGTAGACCCCCGAGCCCGGCCGGATCTCCACCAGCCCCTCCGCCTCCAGCACCCGGTACGCGTTCGCCACCTTGCGGTGGTCCACCCCGATCTCCCTCGCCACGGCCCGGATGCTCGGCAGCGGGTCGCCGCGCCTCAGCCGGCCCACGTGCAGCAGCCCCACGATGTGGTAGCGGAGATGCCGCGCCGTCTGTTCACCGTTCATCCGTTCCGGCCTCGTCTTTCGCTTTTCCGGGTGCGGCGCGGTCCGCGCCACGCGTAGCGGTCCGAATGCATGCCCCGAAGCCGCTACAATGTTTGTCGAATGTTTGGCCTTCGCCTTGCGATCCCCCGCCGCCCGTCCCACGGCGGGTCCGCGCGGGTCCCGGGTGCATCCGCTGGGCCAGCGGTGGAACGGGGACATGCGGCAGCGTCACACCGTGGTGGCGCGGGGAACGGTCGTACGCTAGCCAGACCGCTCCCTCCATCACCGGCTAGTGAGGCGAACAGGAGGAAGGCGACATGGCGAAGTTCGATCCGGCGCGCGAGGGCGAGCCGATGGTGATCGCCAGCGCGGGGGAGCTGATGTTCCTGAGCACGCGGCGGACCTTCGTGCGCAGGCTGCTGGCGGGGGGATCGGTGATGCTGCTCCCCGGGGTCTTCACCGCCTGCAGCGACGACGACGACGACAGCATCCTGGGCCCGGGCGACATTCCCGATCCCGTCACCGGCGTGTCGTTCGACCTGCGCAGCGACGTGGGGATCTTCCGGCTGGTGCACCTGAACGAGCAGCTCGAGGCGGCCTTCTACACGGCCGTGGTGGCGAGCTCTACCTTCGGCAGCTTCAGCGCCGACGAGAAGGAGCTGTTCGTGGACCTGCGCAACACCGAGGTGGTCCACCGCGAGTTCATCCGCACGGCGCTGGGGAGCGCGGCGCTTCCCGACATCCGTGGCTCGATCGACCTGAACGTGCTGAACACCATCCTCTCCAGCCGCACCAGCATCATCACCGCCGCGCGGACCTTCGAGAATCTGGGCGTGGCGGCGCTGAACGGGGCGGGGAAGTACCTGCAGGACGCGCGCAACCTGCTGATCGCGGGGAAGGCCGTGTCGGTCGAGGCGCGCCACGCGGCCGCCCTGGGGGACGTGCTGCCGCCGGCGGGCGTGAACGCCAACACCGCGTTCGCGGGCGACCACCTGGTGGACCCCACCGGCCGCGACGTGAAGGTGGAGGCGGGCGTGGCGCTCGCCAGGGTGGCGTCGACCGGGCTGCTGATGGCGGGCACGCTCGCCAACCCGCCCATCACCGCCGCCCCGACCGCCGCGCAGGGCGTGCCGTCGGCCGACTTCTTCCCCGCCAACCCGTGACCGGCCAGGAGAGTGGAACCATGGAGAATCAGCAGCAGCCGGTCCTGGACGCGATCGATCCGGAGATCACCGGGCGCCTCGTCTCGCGCCGCGACGCCCTCCGCCAGGGCGCGGGGATGAGCTCGCGCCTGGCGGCCGGCCTGGCCCTCGCGTCGGTGCCCGTGGCGCTGGCCGCCCTCTCGCGCGAGGTGTTCGCGCAGACCCCCGCCGACGTGCTCGACGTGCTCAAGTTCGCCTTCATCCTGGAGAACCTGGAGAACGAGTTCTACAGGGCGGTGCTGGGCACCAGCGCGCTGGCGGCGCAGAACAACGCCTTCGCCCCGGTGCGCGCCCTGGTCCCCGACGCGGCGAAGCAGGCGTTCCAGCAGATCCAGAAGCACGAGCAGCAGCACGTGGACTTCCTGAAGGCCGTCATCCCGCAGTTCGGCGGCACGGTGGTCGGCATCACCGCCGCGGACTTCGACTTCACCGGCGGCAACGGGAGCGGCACGGGGCCCTTCGCCCGCGCCACCACCGAGCTCGACTTCCTGCTGCTGGCCACGCAGGCCTTCGAGGACACGGGGGTGCGGGCGTACAAGGGGCAGGCCGGGCGCCTGCTCATCAACGGCAACGACGCCGCCGACGTGGCGCTGGAGAGCGCGCTGCGCATCCACAGCGTCGAGGCGCGGCACGCGGCCAAGATCCGCCGCATCCGCCGGCAGCGGAACCCGAGCGACACGGCGCTTCGCTTCAGCGGCTACGTGCGCGGCGGCGGCGCGGCCGCGGCGGGCGCGGGGAACATCGCCAACCCGCCGGCCGAGGTGGTGGCCGCGCTCAACCTGATCTACGGCGGCGCGACGCCGGAGAGCAACACGCAGCACGTGGTGTTCAACGGCACCAGCGCGGTGACCCTCGACGCGGCCGCGCTCTCGGGGCTCGACGTGATCGACGCGGCCGAGCGCACGCTGGCCGCCACGCAGGCCTTCGACGAGCCGCTCACCAAGGACGAGGTGATCGCCATCGTCAAGAACTTCATCAAGGACGACGCGGCGCGGGGACTCCCCTGAACGGGAACGCGGACGGGCGGCCCGCCATGGGCCGCCCGTCACGCCGCCTGGAAGGCGTTCGTGGCGCCGTCCGATCAGCCCGCGTCCCTGGGGGCGGTGGGGAGGGTGAGGGTGAAGGTGGAGCCCTTGCCCACCTCGCTCTCCAGCGTCAGGTCGCCGTCCATCGCGCGCGCCAGGTCGCGGCTGATGGCGAGGCCCAGGCCGGTGCCCTCGTGCTGCGTGGTGAGGCCGCGGCCCAGCTGCACGAAGGGGTCGAACACGCGCTCCGACTCGTCGGGGGGGATGCCGATCCCCGTGTCGCGCACGACGACCGCCACGGTCTCGCCCTGGTCCTCGCAGCTCACCGAGACGCGCCCGCCCGACTCCGTGAACTTGATCGCGTTGGTGCACAGGTTGAGGATGATCTGCTCCACCTTCACCTTGTCGGCGAGCGCGGCGAGCGACCGGGGGCAGCGCCCCAGCGTGAAGCCGACCTGCTTCACCGCGGCCTGCGGGTGGAGCATGGCCGCCACCGTCTGGATGCTGTCGTGCAGCGGCACCGGCGCAGCCTCGTACTCGATGCGCCCGGCCTCGATGCGGCTGAAGTTCAGCAGGTCGTTGATGATGTTGAGCAGGTGCCGCTGGCTGCGCTGGATCTTGGCCAGGTCGCTCAGCTGGTCCGGGGTCACCGGGCCGCGCAGCCCCATGGCGAGCAGCTCGGTGTAGCCGCCGATGGCGTTCAGCGGGGTGCGGAGCTCGTGGCTCATCGACGCCAGGAACTCGCTCTTGGCGCGGTTGGCCGCCTCGGCCTCGGCCACGCGGCGGGTGGCGTCGAGCGCCCGCATCTCGGCCTCGCGGCGCTCGGTGAGGTCGCGCGTGACCTTGGTGAAGCCCACCAGCTCGCCCGCCGGGTTGCGCAGCGCGGTGATCACCACGTTGGCCCAGAAGCGCGTGCCGTCCTTGCGCAGGCGCCAGTCCTCGTCTTCCACGCGGCCGTCGCGGGCGGCGACCTCCAGCTCCCAGGCGGGCTTCCCCGTGGCGAGCTGGTCGGCGGGGTAGAAGATGGAGAAGTGCTTGCCGATGATCTCCTTCGCGGTGTACTGCTTGATGCGCGCGGCGCCCTCGTTCCAGCTGGTCACGTGGCCCGTGGCGTCGAGCATGAAGATGGCGTAGTCCCGCACGCTGTGCACCAGCAGGTGGAGCCGCTCCTCGCTCTCGCGCAGCCTCTCCTCGGCCGCGCGCCGCTCGGTGAGGTCGCGCGTGACCTTGGCGAACCCCACCAGGGTGCCCGTCTCGTCGCGCAGCGCGGTGATCACCACGTTGGCCCAGAAGCGCGTGCCGTCCTTGCGCACGCGCCACCCCTCGTCCTCCACGCGGCCCAGGCGCTTGGCGACCTCGAGCTCGGCCGGGGGCTTGTCCAGGTCCTCGGGGGGGTAGAAGGTGGAGAAGTGCCGCCCCACGATCTCGCCGCGCGTGTACCCCTTCAGGCGCTGGGCGCCGGCGTTCCAGCTCAGCACGTAGCCGCCGGGGTCGAGCGCGAAGATGGCGTAGTCCTGCACGCTCTCCACCAGGAGCTGGTAGAGGCCCGCGCCCTCGGCGATGGTGCCGCCGCTCCCCTGCCCGCCGGCGAACGTGGCCGCGTCGCGGCGGCCCACGTCCCGGCCGCCGCCGCTCGCCCCCTCGCCACGCCACGGCGGGCTCATCGATCCCCTCGCACGATCATGGACCACGCACTCCGCGGGTGAAACGACCCGATCCCGCGGTCCCGCGCTGCAACTTCCTGACCCAACCGATGTTCACCCCCGCGCGGCGTCCCGGCGCTCCAGCGCGGCGCGGTCCCAGTTCCCCAGCTCCGCGGCGGTCTCGTAGGTGCTCTGCAGGAAGGCGAGGAGCACCGCGTCGGGGTCGGCGGCCTCGCGCACGGCGTCGTACGGGAGGATCCACTCGTGCAGCTCCGGGTGGTAGTACGCCCCGGCGGGACGGATCTCCGCCTGCGGGCAGCCGGGCGGCTCGGGGTAGGCGTAGGCGTAGAACGCGGGCCCGGCCAGCGGCCCGCCCCCCGGCCACCATCCCGCGCTGATGCACTCGTGCGAGTATCCCTCCACCGCCACGTAGTCCGGGAGGTTGGGCACGCCGCCGGGGTGGCGCGGCGCGGGACGCCCGGAGAAGCGCGTGCAGGCCAGGTCGAAGGCGCCCCACCAGAAGTGCACCGGGCTGCACTTGCCCAGGAAGCGCCCGCGGAACCGCTTCAGCACCCGGTCGGTCTGCACCAGCACGCGCCAGCAGCGGTTCGCCGCGTCGGGATCGTAGGCGGCGTGCACGCGGTCGTCGGCGAAGGGGATGGGGTCGGCGATCTCCGACGGCACGGGGCGGATGGAGAGGGCGATGCCGAGCGAGCCGAGCAGCGCCACGTAGTCGCGGTAGAAGTCCGCCACCGGCCGCGCCGCGAGCGGCAGCGTGCGGGTGTCGCCGTCGCTGGTGCGCGCGGCGAGCACGTGGTCCACGAAGTCGAACGAGACCTCGAAGGTGCGGCGGCCGTGGGGGATGGGCGAGGTGGTGAGCCCGCGCGGGGTCACGTACAGCGCCACCTGCCACCAGTGGTTCTCCATGGGCGAGAGCGCGAGCCGCGTCTTCCCCACCATCTGCGTCCACAGGTGCAGCGTGGCGAAGGTGTCCTGCCACCCCTCCAGCGGCAGGGGCGGCCAGGCGGCGGCGTCGGGGTGCGTGCTCATGGGTGCTCCGGGCGCGGGGCGGGCTCCAGGAAGGCCTGGTCCACGAAGCACCACCCCCAGTCCTCCCCCGGCTCGAAGCTGCGCACCACGGGGTGCTGCGACTGGTGGAAGTGCCTGGTCGCGTGCTTGTTCGGCGAGTCGTCGCAGCAGCCGACGTGGCCGCAGGTCAGGCAGAGGCGCAGGTGCACCCACCAGCTTCCGGATGCGAGGCACTCCTCGCACCCCTCCGGCGTGCGCGGATCGACGTCGCGGACCTGGTCGAGATGCGTGCAGGCGTCAGGCATCGGGCCTCCTGGGCACGGGGGACGGGGGATCGTCGCGAGGGACTCCCCCCATTCTATCACGTCGCGCAATACGGGGGGACGACTTCGTCGCGTGGATGCGGGCTGCGGCGAAAGGAGACGGAGTGTCTGGTCAGCCATCGGATCGTAGACTAGAATGGCTCCGCGGGCAGCGCTCGCGAAGCCTTCCCAATCTGCCGCGGTCCCCGATCTCCAGCCGATCCTGCCATGGCCTCGAACGGTTCCTCCCCTCCTGCCGCGGGCGACGTGGTGCTGCTGGTCGGCACCATGAAGGGCGCCTTCCTCTTCTGGTCCGACGCGAGCCGGAGCGAGTGGCGGATCGAGGGGCCGCACTTCCGCGGGGAGAGCGTGTACGCGCTGGCGATGGACCAGCGCGGCGGGCGGCGGCGGATGCTGGCGGCCACGCGCAGCATGCACTGGGGCGCCGTGATCCGCGCCAGCGACGACTTCGGCGCGACCTGGAGCGAGCCGGACCGGCAGAACGTGCGCTTTCCCGAGGGCTCGGGCGACGCGCTGGTGAACGTCTGGCAGATCCGCCCCGGCCGCGCGGACGAGCCCGACGTGCTCTTCTGCGGCGTGGAGCCCGCGGCGCTCTTCGAGTCGCGCGACGCGGGCGAGAGCTGGAGCCCGGTGGAGGGGCTGCTGAACCACGAGCACCGCAAGCGCTGGATGCCGGGCGCGGGCGGGCTCTGCCTCCACACCATCCTCCCCGACCCGGCGGACGGGGAGCGGATGGCGGTCGCCATCTCCACCGGCGGCTTCTACCGCACCGACGACGGCGGACGGAGCTGGCACCCGCGCAACGTGGGGGTGCGCGCCGTCTTCCTCCCGGACCCATACCCGGAGTTCGGGCAGTGCGTGCACAAGGTGGCGCACCATCCCTCGCGGCCCGAGCGGCTCTTCCTGCAGAACCACTGGGGGCTGTACCGCAGCGACGACTGGGGCGACAGCTGGCACGACATCGCCAACGGCGTCCCCTCGGACTTCGGCTTCGCCATCGAGGTGCACCCGCACGAGCCCGACACCGTGTTCATCGTGCCGCTGGACTCCGACCAGTTCCGCTGCGTCCCCGAGGCCCGGCTGCGCGTCTACCGCACGCGCGACGCGGGCGCGTCGTGGGAGCCGCTGGGCGAGGGCCTGCCGCAGCACGACGCCTACGACACCGTGCTGCGCGACGCGCTGGCGACGGACGGCCACGACCCCGCGGGGATCTATTTCGGCACGCGCGGCGGCCGGCTCTACGGCTCGGCCGACGCGGGAGAGCGCTGGATGGAGATCGCCGGCGACCTGCCGCCGATCGTGTGCGTGAAGGCCGCGATCATCGCGGCCGATGCTTCGAGCTCGTAGGGGTGGGGATGGGGATCACCGTGGCGCTGCCGGGGGCGCTGCAGCCCTACGCCGGCGGGAGCGCCGAGGTCGCGCTCGCCGGCGGGTGCCGCACCGTGGCCGACGCGCTGGCGGCGCTCGCGGGGCTGCACGGCGGCGTGGTGGACCGCGTGACCGACGAGCGCGGGGCGCTGCGCCCGCACGTGAACCTCTTCGTCGATGGCGAGAACGTCCGCTTCCTCGACGGCCTCGCGACGCGGCTGGGGGAGGGGAGCACCATCGTGATCGTCCCCGCCGTCAGCGGCGGGTAGCGGAGCCGGAAACGCACGCCCGCCGGCGGCTGACACGATTTTGTTCCTTCCGGGCTGCTGGACATGTATTCTACGTCGATTTTGCCGTGCGAAATTGATCCTTGCCCCCCATGATGCGGAGCGAACTGATGAGCAGCGTGCCTTCTCCTTCGGGGCTGGAGCTTGAAGACGAGATCCGGCCCTATCGGGAGTACATCCGCAAGATCGACCGTATCCTCGAGGGTCCGGTGCGAACCCTCACCCGCCAAGCACGCGAAGCCGCGAAGAAGCGCCAGGGTCCGCCCCGGATGCCGCTCTGGATCGCCAAGGACCCTGTGCGCAATAGCTGGCCGAATGCGCTCACCACCAGCCTGTGCTTGGTGACCCTCAACCGCCTGCACCGGATGCGGCGGCGGTTTCCCGCGCTAAAGAACGACTTCGCCGGCTTCGACAGTACCCTTGAACAGCTACGCGATGGGTTCGTGCCCAGCCTTGCAGAGCTGAAAGAGGACTACTTTGCCGCCTGTGGACATTTCGTGGATAGCCGCACCTTCGGGTTCCTGAACCCGCTTTCCAGCACAGTGGGATCCGAAGCTTGGAATTCACGTGACTTGAAGTCGCGGC
>JADMIO010703172.1_pt1 | contig 64896 bp, 71 predicted proteins | sample 8958161 | NCBI WGS metagenome assembly JADMIO01 (sample SAMN16585339, study PRJNA669376) | soil metagenome | isolation source: Crop rotation soil | place: USA: Cullars Rotation, Alabama | collected 2011 | reverse complement strand
ACTACCGTTACGCTTCCTGTCTGCACACAGATCGGCAACTACAATTTCAGAGGGGATGCATTCACTACCGTTACGCTTCCTGTCTGCACACAGATCGGCAACGACAATTTCAGAGGGGATGCATTCACTACCGTTACGCTAAAAAAGCATGTATTTAATGTTAAGGGTGTGGATGGGTCTTGTTTTGTGATCAAATCTGAAAAGTCTTCAAAAGGAATTAAAATTTATTCCGGATACAATCTTATATCAATTGACAAAAATATTGTCAACAAGGAGGAGTGTTTTGTTGCTGAAAAAGATAAACTTTTTGCTCATGGGAAAACTGTTAAAAAGGCCGTAGGAGACTTGCAATTCAAGCTGATCACAGAAAAATTAAGGAACAAACCAATTAAAAAGGACACCAAATTTACGGTTAAGTATTACAGGACACTAACAGGGGCCTGTGATTTTGGTTGCCGCGCCTGGATGCAAGCAAATAAAATTCCTTTCGATGTGTTGCGTAGTGGTACACCGGAGGAGGAAACTATCTTAGTTGACAATAATAAAAAGGCAACATTTATAACAGCTCAAGATTTATTGCCGTTGCTTGAGAAAACAAAGCCGTATGGCTATGAAAAGTTCAAAAAGTTAATAACATTCTAAATCCAAAAACAAAAATGAATCAACATCAAGGTGATTTAGTGCTCTCTCCGGAGGTACTGCAATTAGTCAGAGGTGACAGAAAAATAAAAACCCGCTTGGCTCTTGAATTACGAGTGGACAACAATCAGATCAATGACTGGTTAGACGAGAACAGCCCACATTCAAAATTAACCAACATCAGGTCCATTAACATTCTGCAGCAGGAGACCAAAATTCCTCCTAACAAAATACTGGTACTGGTGGGTTCTCCTCCATGCACAAATTTCAGTAAGGAAACAAAACGCTACCCTATCTTATCCGAATAATCAAAAACTATATCAACCATGTTTAAATTCAAAGGCAATACCATTACATCAATTTCTGACCCGGTCGGAGTAAAGCTATTTTTGGAGGTTTGGGGAATGATGCTCGATGAAATCGAATGGAAGCGAGAAAAGTGGACTGTACCCATAGTGCAGGAGATCATTAAGAACACTAAGCCTAAAGGCCATTATGATGTTTACGCGCATGCACTGATTGCACGAGCCGAGAAGTTCCTAAAGGCCCACACCATTGACACCCGGGAGGTCACGCATGTGATACTGGCTGGCATCGAAAGGAAGCAGCATCCTACCTACGATGATGTGTATATAGTTGCCGCCAGGTATCGGTGCATCCCCATGATTGCCTCACAACTTGAAGTGCTGAATGAGAACATGGACTATGTGTATGAAAAACTAATGTCTCACTTATTTTAAATCATAACTTATGAAAAAAGCAATTTGTCACATCGAGATTCCCGGATACTTCACGGCAGGAAAGTCATACGAAGTAATTCATGAGGCTGAAAGTTGGGCGATCCTGAAAGACAACACCAACATGGCCCATGCTCTTGTTAAGTTGAAGGGTAATTTTAATTTTAACGTTAACTAATCTAATAACATCAAGGCAATGAAAATCAAAAAAATACTTTACACAGAGGACGACATATATCTTCCTTGTTTCCGGAAATCGGGTGATAGGTTTGTCATGATCGTCAAAGGCGCAGACAGGCCAATGGTTCACTATGTAAGCCGTTATGCAGAGGACGAGCTTGATACAGTTCAGACTCGTCTTTACGACGATGTTAGCGATTACTTCGCCCCGGAGTGGGAGGAGAGCACTAAGCAGGAATTTAAAGAAATAATGTTGAGTGTTCTTACTAAAATACAGAGATTCAAAAAGCAATTAAATGTAGTTGCCGAGAAAATTTCAAATAAGTTGCACTGTTGCTCAATAGGTTGTGACAATGCCGCGGACTTCAATCTTCAGGAAGTTGGAGAAGGCAAGACCTATGAAGATTATATTCATGTTTGCCGTGATCATCTGCCTGAAATGATTTCAGAGAATGAATTGTATCAGGTAAGAAGACTCAATGCTGACGACGAACCCAATAGATAATCCTGTAAAATAAAAGTTACAAACCATATAATATATATTACAAATGAGTAACCAAAATCAATCATCCGGAAGGATAAAAAAGAGTCCCGACCAAAGGCCAGGGATGCCGCTCCCCGAAGCGGGACGTGTAAAAATTGGAATTAAGGTAGCCAATTCCAATCCACAGAAAAAAGATTATCCCATGTCTCTTGACTACTTCCGGGCCACCGGCACGTTCGCCCAACACTTCCATAAAGTGTTGGGTGATAAGCCGGATAAGCTGACAATCGTTTTCATCAGCGATAATGTGGCCGACTCCTGCAATGAAGAATATGCCTGTTGGGAAAATGGCAAGCGGTGGGGTTTCGGTGATGGTGAAACATTCACAGTGTGGGATTCTAAGGCAAAGGAATACATAGATGGTGTTCCGGCCACAGACGAGCGCGTGACGGCGAAAAAGTGGGACATCATGCTTACCCTGCGATTTGTGATTCCCGAGCTGAAAGGAGTATTGGGGCATTGGGTGTTTTCTACCAAAGGTGCTAAGACTACTATTCCATCCATCGTCAAGTCATTCGACTTCATCAAGGAAAGAATGGGAACAGTGATCGGCGTTCCGTTTGAATTTGTGGTGGAGAAGGTGAAGGGATATTCCCCCACAGACCCAAAGCAATATTCAAAGGTGAAGTTGATTCCCTGCTTCTCTGAGGAGTATATGCTGAAGGTGAAGCAATACTTAGAGTCCGGCAGATCGTTGGCGCAGATCGCTCCGCTGATGGTAACTGAGGCGAAAATGTTGGCATCCTCGCCACGGACAGAAGACGTGCCGGCTATTTCAATAGAAACGGTTACTGAGCAGAAAACAGCTAAGCCAGGCGATGACAATCTTCCGCTGCAGGTGACATTCGACATTGAAAACGCGACAAGTGTTGAGCACTTGGAGGCTATATACAAGGAGAACTTTGATCTGCAGCAGAACCAGTTGTTCGTTACCGCACTCAGCAACAAGAAAGCAAAAATTAAAAAGGGGGAATAATTATGACAGAAATTATGACAAGCGAACTAAGGATTGGTAATTTCCTTAAAGTAGGCAATCAAGCAATTGTAGTCACTGGAATTATAGGTCCCGACAAGGTGTTCGGCAGGAATATGGGGGGTGACTATGAATGTACGTATGATATAAGCATGGTTTCGTCAGTGCCTACCACAGAAGAATGGCTTACGCAATTTGGCTTTCACTCAAAGTATAAATCAATCCATGTTAAGTGGACTAGGTTCGGAGGAGATAATGCTAATTATTCAACATTTGAATTAGATCAAGTTCCTGACGAAGACGAGGAGGGAAATTCAATTCCACAGGAACAGATATTCACATTTGGACATAAATTCAATGTGCTTACGGTGCATCAGCTGCAAAATTTGTATTTCGCTTTAATGGGCCAAGAACTTCAATCAGTTTAAAAATTAACGCACCATGATATTAGAACTTGAAGATGTTAAAACCATCTACTTTAACGAAGACGCATTACGCCTCCCTTCCTACCGGTTAGGAAGGATTCCATTCGGTCAGGACGGCCGCTTGTATTACCGGTATGGATATATACACCCGGATAGTGTCGAGTTGTTCAACAGCTTGACCACTGTAATATACCAGTGCACCCCCATGCCGTATGGACTGCTTGAATGGTATCTGAGGTATGGCAGGAAGGAAGCCAATCGCATGCTGAAGGTAGCTCAGTTATACGGCACGCTGCTCCATATCGAGATCGGCAAATTCTGTATCAATCAGGAATATGATTTCGATAAGATTGATGAGGCAATCCAAAATTACCTCAGCATGAATTCCTTTTGGGATAATGACTGTGAGGAATGGGGTTGGAAACTTCGCCAGGATATGATTGCCTGGGCAGACTTTGTAGCTGAATACAATGTTACCTGTCTTGCAGTGGAAATGGTTCTCTGCTCACAACGTGGGTTTGCTACTGCAATTGACATCGTGGCAGACATGGACATGCCGGTTAAAGGTTTTCACGGTGAGGTATATAAGTCCGGTAAGCAGAAGGATCAGCCAAAACAGAGCGAGAAGCGGTTCCGGAAAAAGGTTATTATCAATATGAAATCAGGACGAAAGGGATTCTTTGAAAACCACGGACTGCAGGTGGAGGCAGAAAGAATTGTTTTCGAGGAGAACTTTCCGGACATCAAAATTGATTGCATTCTCAATTGGGCGCCTGCAGATTGGGAAAGCGCAGATGGTGATAAATTCAAATGGAAGGATTGGACTGGACTGATTGACAAGCGGGAGATTGACTGCATGTTTCAACTTGCAGAGGTTAAGTTCCGCGACAAGATGCAGGAGAAGGAGCGGATCAATATTTGGGGGTCTGTGCTGTATGGCAATAAGCCAGTGGCTAACATCAGCGTAGACAAACTTGCCGACATCATCAGGCGCATGGAGGTGAAGAAGAAAAATCCGGACGTGGCGAATGAGCCCACTGTGTTATTTGATATTCCTCCTGTCAATGACAGATTATAATTTATTCGATTGGCTTTACGGCAGGGGTAAGAAACGGTCTTCTCTCGCAATACGGTTGGTACGTAAAATATATACGATGTAATAACAGATGGAATATTTAGAATAAACCAAACAACTAATGCTAATAACTGATTTCAACTATTCCGAAGGAGTTGTTTTAATTATAAACAACCTAATTGAAGATAACCAGGTATTCACATCTTCTCCGAATACAACCTATAACTACAGCAGGGCATTTATGAATTCAAAAACAGCTAACAGGTTTGTGCTTAATTACACGAAACATGCGTATGCAGAAGCCTATAAATCATCAATGAACATAGAGGAGGCTACTAATTACTGCATACACCTTGCAATGGGACTTATTAATAACCTTATAGAATCACTTTAAACGAATTATGGATCAAGACTACTACAATGTAAAGCGATTAGCATTAGTGCTTGCTGTACAGGCTGAGATTGAAGGAATGAAATCCTGCAACGATGCAAGAAAAATAAATGGAATGACTCCTGCATACGACCAGGCAGCGTTTGATGCAAAGGCAGAAAAGTTAAGAGACCTTTCTTTCGTTCACAACGAACAGTTAAAGGATTAAAGTTTTTAAACAATTGCGTTGTTAATAACTTATAATAAATTTGAGTAATTGTTGATAACATTTTCGATGAACGCACTATGTTTGTCGGCGAAATAAAATCACTTCCGATGCTAACCCCAAAAAGATTTATCATTTAAGATAGTACCCGGCAAAACGGCAAGCGGGCATTTCGGCATCGGAAGTGTCTCTTGTCCGCCCCGTTTTACGGTTCTGTCACTTTGTAAAGCACCAACAGCTTTGCTTGATTATGGGACGACCAAGTAAAAATTCTTGTGATTACTTTTCTCATGACGCAGGGATGCGCAATCACAGGAAGATTAAAGCTATCAGAGAGAAATTTAAAAAGAATGAAGTATCGTATGGATATGGCCTTTGGTGTATGCTATTGGAATATCTCACCGGCGCCGATGGAAATGAATTTGAGCACACCGATGCTGAATACGAATTGTTATCAGGAGACTTTTCGTTCTCTGCTCAGGAGATTAGGGAATTTGTTGAGTACTGCGTTAAGATAGAATTGTTCTTTAACCGAAATGGATTCATCAGCTCCGATAGCCTGGATGAACGATTAAAGCCAGTATATAAGAAAAGGGGATTGGCAAAACAGGCATCTGAGAAACGCAAACGTAATGAATCAGGGCAATATATAAAAGAGTCTCCCGATAAACCGGCAGTTGCTGTCACAGTTTTGCCAGTAGTCCCGGAAGAAATAACTCCTCCTGCAGCAGTAACGCCACCAACCACAACAGGATCAATTCCATTTGAAGAACCTCCTCCTCCACCGGTACCACCAGTACCCGAATTTGATTTTAGAAAATCCATGTTAGCATATGGATTTGATAGCACATTGGTGAATGACTGGTTGATAGTAAGAAAGAAAAAGAAGTGTGCGAACACAGAGACTGCATTCAATGGATTTGTATCTCAGGTTGAGAAAACAGGCAAGCCTATAAATGAAGTGCTGAGGAAATGTGTTGTAAAGAGTTGGGGAGGACTTGAAGCTGAGTGGATACTGAATGATGCATCGAATAAGAACATGGGGACAGAACAAAAGAATAATGAATCAACACGTACATGGAAGAGATTGTAAAATACGAAGGAGATAGCAAAAGGAGGGGCAGTGTTAGTTCGTTGCTTTCGGGAAACTTTGGAAAACTCCCACCGCAGGCAGTTGATCTTGAAGAAGCCATACTTGGCTCTGTTATGTTGGAGAAAAATTGTATTGATGATGCAATGAGATTGCTTCACGAAGATTTTTTTTATAAAGACACTCATTCTATAATTTTTAAGGCAGCTCGTCAATTATACAATAATCATCAGCCAGTTGACATTCTTACTGTCACCAATGAATTAAAGAGAACAGGAGAACTAGATATAGTGGGAGGACCATTCTTCATCACTCAGCTTACCGGCAGGGTAGCGTCATCTGCCAACTTTGAATTCCACAGCATGATCATTAAACAGAAGTGGGCGCAGAGAGAGTTGATTCGTATTTCTTCCGAGGCGATCAGAGATAGCTACGAGGACACCACGGATATATTTATCGCCAAAAACAATCTTGATAACGGGTTGCAACTTATCGGCGAGCGCTTGATTGGCACAGGTGGTGCATCAACATGGCAAGATCAGTTAGATGATAATGTAAAGGAGTTGGAACAGCAGTTTAAGAATCCAGTTAAATTAAATGGAGTAACTACCGGAAGCATTAAGTTAGATCGCATAACAGGTGGATGGCAAAACACAGACCTAATTATTTTGGCTGCTCGTCCCGGCATGGGTAAATCAGCACGATCAGCAATGTTCGTGAAACACGCTTGTCTTGACGGTAAATCAGCATTGTTCTTTTCTCTTGAGATGGGATCAGGACAAATCACAAAACGATTCTTATACGAAGCATCCGGAGTGCATAATGACAAGATTAAAACTCGCACATTCTCAAATATTGATTTGGAAAAAATAAAGGAGAGTGCGAAGGCATTGTCTTCTATGAACTTTCAGCTAATTGATAAGCCGGCATTAACACCAAACGACATACGCTCATATGCCAGGCTTAGAAAGAAAAAGGCCGGATTAGACCTAGTTGTAATTGATTACTTGCAGCTAGTTAAACCGAATACATATGAAAAGACCAAGACCCGGGATCGTGAACTCGCTGAAATTACAGGATCGCTGAAAGAATTGGCTAAAGAATTGAATATTCCCATCATTGCTTTATCTCAGCTAAGCCGTCAGGTGGATGCTCGTCTTGATAAAAGGCCCATGTTATCTGATCTACGCGAGTCAGGAGCCATTGAACAGGATGCAGACATGGTGCTGTTTCTATATAGACCATCCGAATACCATAGTTACGCCGACCGTGAAAAGAAAGAACCATTCTATAAAAATCATACGGAAGCGGACTATTATATGGCAAGTGAGATTTTAATAGCAAAGTTTAGAAACGGCGCTCCTGCAAGTGCAATCGAAGAACATTTTATAGGGCCGCTGACACGCTTCACTACCATAGAGGAGGAGAACAAAGAACAGCCCCCAGTACCTGTGCAGCAGAGGCTTGTCATTCCCGATCCTGATCCGGAGTTCTTTGATGATTATCCTGCCCCATTCTAAGTTTTTAATGTGTTCTATATATAAATTAACAATTTAATCTTTAATCAAATGACAAGTGTAAAAAAAGACAAAAACGTAAACGATGAGAAGACTGTAGTTCCAGTCAAAGAACATCTTCCTTACAAATTCAATGATGAGGAGTTAAAGGAATTTTCAGAAAGCATGGCAAGGGCCTTCCAGGACAGGAGCAACCTTATTGCTGAGAAGAAGGCCGTCCTCTCAAAATTCAGCGCAAACATCGCCGGCAAAGATGCTGAGATTGAAGCGCTTTCACTTAAAATAAACTCAAAGCAGGAGCATCGCTATGTTGAGTGCGAAATCAGAATGAATACTCCCACCGTTGGCCGGAAGACTCTTGTTCGCCTGGACAGCAATGAAATTATATGGGACAAGAACATGACTGCCGAGGAGTGCCAGTTGAAACTTTCATTGGAAAACAAGGATAAAGTTGCCGATGCACTTGTTGAACATAGCGACCCGGACGAAAAGGAATAAGGCCCATGTCACCAGGTACAGTCTCTGAATCGAAGAAAGACCTTAAGGAAATTTACCCTAAGTCAGATGGTAAATTTTACATTAGAAACTTTACGGATGAAACAGAGACTGTACTGTGTGACAATAAAAAATATGCTCAACTATATGCCGAAACTTATGGAATTGAAATAAAATACGAAGTACGAGATGATAAATGAAAAAATAAAAAACTATACTTCTTCCGTCCCCATCGAAAGAACTATCCAACGGATTGACTCAATCTTGGTTAATGCCGGCGCAACCGACATTATGAGAAACTACGTTGACAAGGAATTGGAAGCTATTTCGTTTCGCATTTTCAGGCACAATAAATATTTCGCATTTAAGCTACCGGCTAATGTACAAGGGGTTTCTATGGCTTTGTACGGTAAAAATTACACGGCATTAAAAACCGAACAGAGGTTACAGGCACAGCGCACAGCTTGGAAATGTGTGCAGGACTGGACAGAATTACAGATTACAATGGTTAAACTGCAGCAGGCAGACATTGTACAGGTATTTTTTACTTACATGCTTGGTAAGGACGGAAAAACAGTATTTGAGCAATTGATGGATAATAACTTCACACAACTCCAATTAACACAATGAAAGATTCAAATATTCAATGGACAGATGCCACCTGGAATATTGCCCGTGGTTGCACAAAGGTTGACGAAGATTGTAAGTTCTGCTATATGTATCGTGATAGCTTCGAGAACACAAGGTACAATCCACTGGAAGTAGTCAGAACCAAAACGGTATTCAACTTTCCTTTAAAATACAAGGAAACCCATTCTAAGGTGTGGCCGGGACTTCCATTAATATTCACATCTTCTCTCACTGATGTTTTCCATCCTGCCATAGATAATTACCGTGGCGAAATGTGGGATATATGCAGGAAGACCAACCATCTTATCAAACAGATTCTTACAAAACGGCCTGAGAGAATTGTAGATCATCTTCCTGACTTTTGGGATGAGATTAAAGAATATATATGGCTAGGAACATCAGCCGGCAGTCAAAGCGCTGAGATGCGCATGCTCATCCTGCTCACCTTAAAACAGATCGCCCCTACCTTGTTTCTGTCATTAGAACCATTGCACGGCCCAGTTGTGATTCCTCATGTCAAGCAATTCCAGTGGGTGATAGTAGGGGGAGAGAGCGGAAATGAAAACGGTAAATACCGGTACCGTCCATGCAAGTTAGATTGGATTGAAGACATCGTATTGCAATGCATTGAAGCCAATGTTCCGGTATTCGTTAAGCAGCTCGGGACTCACCTAGCCAAAGAATTAAAAATGTCAGACCGGCATGGAGGCAATATTAATGAGTTCCCTGAGCATCTTAGGCTCAGGCAGTTTCCTCCGATGAAGGGGCCATGGATGCAGTCATTCAAAATCAGATAATATATAAACAGAAACATGCTAGTTGCAGCAAAACCAAATTCAGGCAAAAAGTTATCAGTGTTGGCAAGATACCAACCCGGCGATCCGTTCATTGAAAGGATAATACAGGAAGCGCTTAAATTCGATCACATAGTGATTGATGCTTTCTGTGGCTTCGGAGGAACGTCAGAAGGCTTTTGGAGAACCGGCAAGTACAAAGTCATTGCTTGCATCAACCATTGGGATAAGGCCATTAGAACGCATAACAAGCGCTATCCAAACTGCCTGCACATCGAAGAAGATTTCAAGACTGCAGACCTGCACCTTATTCACTACATGGTTAATAAGATCAGGATCCTTAAGCCGTCAATTCAGGTACATGGATGGTTCAGCCTGGAATGCACCAATTTCAGTAATGCTAAAGGTGGCATGGCTCGTGATGCCGACAGCCGTACTCTTGCAGAACACATGGATCGTTACGTTAAGATCTTTAACTTCGATTGCATTTGGATTGAAAACGTCAGGGAATTCCTATTGTGGGGGCCGATGATACCCAAGATCACTTACAATTACAAAGGGAAGACTAAAACCTATCACTTCAACCCGGGCACTGACGATCACACGATATTTGAACACATGCCAGGCGCAAGCTGCCCACTTCATATTAAGAAGAAAAAAGGCAAAGTGGAATGGTTTGGAGCATGGATGATTCCGGATCCGAAACGTAAGGCAGAAGATTTTAATCGTTGGAACAGCAGCATTGAGCAATTTGGATATAAGAGCGAACACCGCCTACTCAACGCTGCAGACTATGGAGTTCCTCAGCATCGCATCCGTTTGTTCATGCAGTTTAACCGACCAGGAGTAAGGGTAGCATGGCCCATTCCCACACATGACAAGAAAGGCGCTCATGGTCGTGAATTGTGGAATCCGATAAAGCCTTGTCTTGACCTCCAGGACGAAGGGACGGAACTTCTCAGCTTTGATTATGACAAGAAAGGTAATCGTAAGCCACGGATAGAAAGTCCCGAAACAATTAAGCGTTTGATAAACGGTTGCGACACACAAATATTTAAGAGAAAACGGAAGAAGGCCGATAAAATCAGAATCATTGACTACTACTTTGGCAATGGTTATACTAAAGGAGAAGACGAAATCAGCGGCGCCATGCGCACCAAGGACCCTGCTTCTGTAAATACAGTTCAGTTCGTAAGCGAGTTCAGGAACAATGGCGAGGCTTCAGGTCTCGATAAGCCATCAAAAGCGGCGATGACAAAGGACAAGCTCTCATTGGATACTATTCAGTATATATCAAAAAGTTATAGCGGTGATCCTGATTCAAAGAACGTTCCTGTAGATAAACCTTCCGGCGCAATGACCGGAAAGGGAGGAAATGCAGCAATTATTACTTCTGAATTTATTGATCAGCGTTATTCATCCGGCCAACAAAATAAATCCATTGATGAGCCAAGCGGAGCGCTGACAAGCAATCCTAAGCAGGTTGTAATGAATTTTGATCGCTTCATCATGGACACTCAGTTTAACAACGAGTCCGCTTCTGTTGACAATACTTCTCGGACAATCACTGCTAACCGCAAACATTATTATATCATAAATGCCGGTTGGTTTGAAGGACATGCGCATGCCATAACTCAGCCATCCTCTACCATCATTGCCAGGCAGGACAAAATGCCTCAGTACCTGATTGTTTTGGAAACAGGAGAATTGGCAATAGAAATTTACGACTACGATCCACCTCACTATGTAGCAATGAAACGGTACATGGCAGAGAATGGAATCATTAGTATTAAAATGCGCATGCTAAAGGATACTGAGATGCTGCAGATTCAAGATCTTCCCAAAGACTACCCATTGACATCATCCGCTACCGATAATAAAAAAATGATTGGCAATGCTGTTCCTCCTGCTCTTGTCGTTGCTCTTGCAAATACATGGGATAACAATTGGAGAGAATATAAAATTGCCGCGTAGAATGATTTTCTTAAACAAAATATATCAGGGAAATTCGGAGGTAGTCTTAAAGACGTTTCCTGACAATTATTTTGATACCTGTGTGACGAGCCCACCTTATTATGGACTACGCGATTATGGGACGGCGGGATCACGAAGGCACGGAAGCTATTAATATTTGAAAAACTATCAATATATAAACTTGAAGTATGATTACTATAGAAGAAATAATGAACAGCGAAGTCCGGGCGCTGAGTTGGAAACAACCATTTGCTACATTAATGGCACATGGGAAAGTGGAAACAAGACTGTGGGACACTAAATACCGTGGAATTGTGCTTATGTGTTGCAGTAAAAAAAGCTACAGACAGTATGAGGTGCTTAGTATAACCGGAGATAAACAATTTGAACGAATAGGCAATACCATTAATCTCAGCAGACAGTATTCTGTTACCGAGGGGAAGGCTATTCTTATTGGGAGACTTGCGCACACGCAACGCATGCAACCAGTAGATGAGGATAGATGTTTTGTAAAGTACAATGATAAATTATTCTGTCACATATATACTGATGTGACGCATATTATGCCATTTGAATGGAAAGGATCACAGGGATGGAGGATACTAAGCACAGAACAAAAACAGTTAATAAAAATAGCAGCATGAAACCATTAACAGAAATTCCGGAAGCTATAATGATCAATGTTCCCAATGCATTTTTCATTGACAAAGGCCGGCATCATCCCTGTGATCAGATCACAGAAGGCAAAGACCCACAGAGTCACTATTTCAAGTGTGGCTTACGATGGTTTAAAACATTTTACGAGAGCATGGGCACAGAAGGGAAGGAATCTGATTCCTTCTACCACTTCATCAGCGGTGTTCCTACGCAGGCAAAACACTTGACCAACATTTATATATGCTTCGGTGGAAAGGTTCAATACAAGGCTTTCATTGTTGAATTTATCAGGAAGTCTAATTGCGCTGACAGAGGATTTGTTGGGTATCCTGTTCGCAATTGGGTGGTAACTACCGGTCCCATCATCAAGGCCCCGGAGGATATATTGCAAAAAGGATTCCGTGGTTTTCGTTATACTAAACACCTGTTTTAATCATGAACAAACAATTATCATTTACGATGCACGATGAAGACCTGAGCAATGGAGCATCATTCTCCCAGGATATGAAGTTCCGTTATTCTTTGTGGAGAACATGGGATGAAGAACTGAAAACTGCCGCAGTATTCGGACTGAATCCATCTACAGCCAATGCCAGTAAGAATGATGCAACCATTCGGATATTGATAAAGGCACTCACACTGTTAGGCTTCGGCGGGTTCACGATGCTTAACTGCTTTCCCATAATCTCCTCCGATCCACGAATTTTGAATGACGTTGACATTGACGATGAGTATAATCGTACAAATCAAGAAGCATGGAGAGTTGAATCCAGTATGTGTACTGAGGTTATTTTCGGATGGGGCGCACATACAATCGTTTCAGGCAAAGGAATTGACAAGTTGCTTATAAATATGTTTCCTGCTGCGAAATGCTTCTGCAAGAACCTGGATGGTACACCTATGCATCCGATGTCATTAATGTGGACCGGTAAGATTAATAACCCTGAATTAATACCATTTAATTAAATACTAATGAAACGGATTAAGCAGTGGTCAACCAGTACTCGTATCAATTGGGATAGCCTTTCCGAAGAACAGAAGCAATTGCGCAGGGAAGCGCAAATAGTTCTTAATGGTGAAACAAGAATTTGTAACCAATGCTTCAAAGAGCAGGAGATAACAGAATATTGGTGGAGCGATAAGAAGAAGGGCAAGCGTCAACCAAAATGCCGTGATTGCTGTTTGCGCAACAAGGGAATAGTTGAAGTTGGAAAAGTAAGACATGCATTAGTAGTATTGGACAAAGGCTTTCGCAAGTGCTGTGACTGCAAGCGGGTACTTCCAATGCACGAGAATTTTCACCGTAATGAAAATGAGTTTGGAGGCTATTCTCATATATGCATTACCTGTGCTGATAAGCGGCAACGTAAGTTCCAATCAAGACAACAAAGAGTAATTGGCAAATCTTATGTGAAAAGATGGGCTAAGGAAAATAAATTGCCATACAATGAAGTTGAGCATTATGAGCTGTACAAAGAACAAATCATGGCGAAGCGTGTTCCTAAGTATTTCTGTGATGGCAAGGATTTTGTTACCCTGCGCGACTTCGCGCGATATATAGAGGAAAAATATTCCATTCCAATTACGGCAACTGAAAATCGTATGCATGATGGAGCAAAAGAGGAGGAATGTAAACTTAGCGATTTTCAGTATCGGACACTAAAGTCCGGATGCAATAAAGGGAGAGTTGAAGTTACCGACACGGTAACAGGCGAAAAGAAAGTATTTATTAACACTGCTGAAGCAGAGCGGGTAATGCATATTGGAGCAGGAATGCTTCTTGAATGCATCAAATCGGGATTACCTACAAGAATAGGAAACACGAGTAAGTATAAAAATCCATGTTTAGTTAAAAGATTGCTATGAATTAATATTATATATAAAATGAAAAAAGAGAAAAACCATGTAGTCCTCGTGGACTTCGAATTCACCGGCTTGGACAATAGCTACATCAAAAACAATGAGATCATTCAGATGAAGGCTATCAGCATTACTACAGCGCAAACAATGTGTCATAGCTATGGTTCACATAAACCCATATCGGCACATTCATATCGTTCACATAAACTTTACCGGTACCGTGGTCAGACTAGGTTTTCAAAAGAACGATTCTACCATTCTCTTGCTTTGTTCGATTTAAAAGAAGGCGATCCGGTTACGTTGTATGGATTCGGAGTGCAGCAGGATTTGCTCATGCTGCAGAAGTACGATATAAAAGTTCCCATCAATGACATTCGTGAAATGCTGCAGCTTTCCAAATTTGAGTATCGCATGGCAACCGAAGGATCAGGATTGGAAGACACTTACACCATCGCCACTGGAAAGATTCCAAACCTTAAAAACCATGATGGCATTGATGAGCTGTACGTCATGAAGGAGTTATACGAGATTGCCATGACTGTTAGAAAGAAAAAGTTACTAACAGTCATGCCTCATGGACACTGTGCAGGGATGCCACTGAAGGAGTATGTTGCAAGTTATCGCAAGCAGGCAGACGGATACCGATGGAATAATAGCGATATACTGGCCGCTTCATTAACGCATGCTGTAGAGGAAATTGAAAGTGTAGATAGTGATGATGAGGATTACGAAGATCATTATTGAGTAGCAAATCATGAGAAAAGATGAAAAAATGGATCAGGAGGCGAACTATTTCGCCATGTGCTTACTCATGCCTGAGCAGTTTGTGAGGGAAGAATTGAAGAAAAAGGAATTTAATTTAATGGATGATAAGGCTATCACAGAATTAGCAAAAAGATTTCAAGTTCCTGTAACTGTAATGACAGTGCGACTTATTCAACTTAATTTAAAACCAAAATAGTAATGGAAAATCTAACGAAAGAAAACTTCTTCAATGAGCTAATGGAAAAGTATCCGGCAGCTATGGCTAACTTCTGCAAGTGGATTGATGAATACAAGAAGCGCGTGGACTGGCATGGATTGTTTAATTGGAATTACCATGCAGGGGAAAAAGAGCCGGATGGTAAGGACAAGTATCGTTATCCAAAATTTCACGAAATTCCCTACGAAATGCAAATAGGAATAATTCTTAAGTGGATGCAAGAAGCTACCGAGCAGGATGAATCTATGTTGGACGTGAGGAATGATTTTATTGAAATGATGGAATTATATAATTCGCATCTTAATGAAAAAAATGATTCAATATCATGAAAGAATTTTTTGAAAACAGACTCCTTACAGGAGATATTAAAATCACTTGCAAATTCGAAGATGGTACAGTAAGAATTTGGAAGGATCGGAAAGAGGCAGTTGTACAGCACATCATTGACATTGTTGATGAATATGCTGCAGAAGGGTACGTATTGACATTAAGACAACTTCACTATCAATTTGTCAAAAGCAATTGGATTGTCAACCATGACAGTGCTTACAGTAAACTTGGTGACATACTCGATGATTGTAAATACACCGGAGTAATTGACTGGAACAACATTGAAGATCGCGGCAGAAAGCCTTACCTTCCTTATCATGTAAAAGATGTAGAGGACGCCCTGAACGATACGATTGAGCAGTACAGAATTGACCGTCAGGATGGGCAAGATGTTCACATTGAATTGTGGAGCGAGAAGGACGCATTATCTGCTATTCTACAACGCAGCACCGAGAAGTATCACATTCAATTAGTGATCAACAAGGGATACACTTCTTCCAGTGCGATATATAGCGCCTACAAACGCTTTGTTAATCACATATCTAAAGGGAAAAGGGTTGTCGTGTTATACTTTGGAGACCACGATCCTAGCGGCTTGGACATGGTAAGAGACATAAGGGACAGAGTAGAGTTAATGCTCAGGAATGGAATCCATTTCGAGGAACTTTTCCAGTACAGGGACATTCCTTCTGCGTACAGGGATTTGTGCCTGTGGCGTGGCATTGTAATCTACGAAATGAGGCAAGAACGATCCCTGCAACATAAGTTTGGAAAAGATAATCAAAGCAAAGGCATGTTTTACGATAGCCGGACATGCACTTGCGGCCATCGTATGTATTCCAACCTGAAAGGCGATGTTTGGTGTAGCAATATATATCATCCGTACTAAATGTTAAAAAATATCTTCAAAAGAGATCGTTACCGGTTCTTGAATATGTATCATGGATACGTTGGTAATTTAAGTCATGTGTTTGACTCGAATTACTGGTCGAATCATCCTGATCCTGCCATCAGAAGCCTATATATTGAACTTACCATGAATGTGCATAATGAGCCTAAACCGGACATGATAACCCTGACTAAAATGGTTCGTGATGCAATCCACCATCTAAAGTTGAAGCATGTGCTAAAACTGATCAAAAGTAATTCTCAGGCCGTTAAGCATGCTGCAATTGAAGGATCAGAGTTAACACCTCTCATACAGGAAAGAATGCGCCTGGATAGCATTAAAGTAAGTATTTGTAAAGAACTAGGTATAGATATAATATCATGAGTGAAACTACATTTAGCGAACAGCAACTCCGGGACAATTTTAATTCGTACATTTGTCACGCTTAGAATCTATCACCATGTCTCAACAACTAAATATTATTGCCCCGAAAGCTGCATCCCTTCATGGGATAGGTTCTAAGCAAACCGCAGTCGTAGGGGCTTTTTATTTAATTAAATGGAGAAGATTACAGGCATTTACAAAATAACATCACCAACAGGTAGGATATATATTGGACAGTCCATTCATATTTTAAGAAGGTTTGGTACCTATAAAAGGCTAGCCTGCAAACAACAGGGATATTTGTATAATTCATTTATAAAACATGGAGTTGAAAATCATAAATTCGAGATTATACATAGATGCTGCAGAGAGGAACTCAATCAACTTGAAGTTCATTATATACAATTTTTCAAAACACTCGACAAGAAATATGGCTTAAATATTCATGAAGGAGGCAACAGTAAAAAGATGGCTGAATCAACCAAAGATAAATTGCGAAAAATCAATCTTGGAAAGAAGATGTCCGAGGATCAAATAAAAAATATGTCCATTAGGATAAAGGCAGAATGGGCAAATGGCATCAGAAAGTCAGGATATAAACTGTCGGATGAAATCAAAAAAAGAATGTCAGATAGATGTAAAGGGAAGGCTATTACTGTTGAGGCAAGGGAAAAATTAAGACAAGCACACACTGGAAAAACATTGAGTGAAGAACACAGAAGAAAAATTTCCATTAGTATGATGGGAAAGAAAAGTCATTTAGGATTTAAGCATAGCGAAGAAACAAAAAGAATAATCAGTCAAAAAAAGTCACACAATGGGTAGAACAAAAGGATGGGATGACGAATCTGTGATGAGGCACAACTTTAAGATGCAAAAACAAGCCATTTCCTTGCCATTAAACGCATCGTTTGTCCAGCCCACGGTAATCGGTGCACACAATATAATAAATGGCGTGGCTACCATTTATATCAAGCCGTTAAGCGTAAATGACGTGTGGAAGGGCAGGCGATTTCGTACCGATACTTATGACCAATATGAAAAGGCCATAATTAGAGTGCTGCCGCCCTTGTCATTGCCGGCACCCCCTTTCAAAGTTACTTTCAAATTTGGGATGAGCAGTAAGGGGAGCGACGTGGACAATTGTATAAAACCATTACAGGACGTGTTGGCAGGTCATTATAAGTTCAATGATAATCAGATTTACGAGCTGCACGTTTACAAGAAAATAGTTAAAAAAGGAGAAGAATATTTTTCATTTATAATTGAAAGTCTCGTAACCACATAAATTCATTCAAGTTATGAATCAAGGCCGTCCAAAGAAACCAGTCTACAAATTCGACGCAGAGAAGAAGTTGGTTGGTGAACCATTCCCTTCCCTGAAAGAAGCTGCTGAAGATGCAGGATGCTCTTACAATGTGTTATATAGTGCCATGAAAGACCGGCGACTGCACAATAACCATTACTATTCACAGTCAAATGTCTTCGTAGGAAGACAAGATTACTTTTAATCATGGAAAATAAAGAAGAATCGTTGCCGGCTGATGTCAGTATGTGCACAAATACCATTTGCGAACTGAAGAAGCATTGTCTCAGACATACTGCAAAACCTAAAGGCGACTACCAGGTATATAGCTTCTTTGAACCTAACGATGCTATCTCCTGTGATAACCTAATTAAGACAAGGGAGGATCTGTTGCTAGAGCCTTAAAAAGAAACCTTGATGTTCACTCGTAGTGTCCTGTTGCTGAGTTTACAGAAATAGGAATTGTTTCAAAGTTAAATAAAGTGTAACCGGTTATGGTTAGAATTTGTTGATCTCTGAGATTGAAACGACTTCTCAAAAGGGATTAGTCTCCGTACAAAACTTTTGGGGATGCGAAAGGTGAATTATAATATATTTGCAGCATAACAAAGAACGTGGTACTATTATTTCATTCAAAAACCGACCCCTTCGCAGCCTCATATATATCAACACAAGCATTTTCAACATCGCCAACCATCATTCTTATTGACGATGCAACCATGTTCAGCCAAGCTGTGGATGAATATGAAAAGACCCGGACGGATATTGCTGTATTAGTTTCCAGGCTTAACGATGAGGTTATTGACATTGCTCTTCAGGAAGATTTGCCTCGTCTATTCTTGAAGTTTATCTGCGGAAATACAACTGCAGGTTACAGGACAATGGGGAAATCAATTGCTCACATTCTAAGAAAGTGTATTCATCCGACTTAACCCAGGAGGGGTAGTCACCTCATAACAAGAGCAGGGTTTTCAATTGTACCCTGACATTCAGAACAGCGCTCCGATGTAATAATTGAGGCGCTGTTCTCTTTTAAAGCAGGGCATACATATATGGGCATAAAAAAACCCCTCGCTGCTTGCGAAGGGTTTTTTCATATAACAGGATAAGCCTTTATAGCTTATCATGATCTGTTTTTAAAACCAACTTCCTTTGCCACATAATGCTTCCTGCCGATTTAGTTAGTGGAATGCCGATGGTCTGAGGCACGTACCAACTATATATTCGCAGTTCCGCATAAGAAGCCGGCAGCATCGCTGAATCGAATCCTTTACACTTACCGTTATCAATGTCATTTGATTTTACTGCGTAGTTAGGTGGATGGATCACATCGCCTCCTACGACAGCAACCTGGTAAGCATCAAGAACAGTGGTTGGATGAACATAAACTGCATGGCATGATTTCCCTGTCGCTGTGGGATGTGCTGAAGCCGGCAAGAGCCAACTGGAAGTGAAGAATGCAAGCACAAAGAGCATAAAACACTTAATTGCTGTTTTCATAAAATTTAATTTGGTTTTTAATTAGTGATGCTAAAGTATGCATTCGCCTAAAGGTGTCGAATTATATAGGTTTAAAAGTTACCAACAGTCCATAAAATAAGCAGACCCGGTTGCCCGGGCCTGCCCAACAGAAAAACATGAACACAAAACGTTACAAAGGTGGGAACTATAATTACAAAACCAAAATATATATCAGAAAGTTTTCAACACCTACCATAAAAAAGAAACCGGACACTTCTGCCCGGTTTCAGCTTTTGCCATAGTTCCATCAGTTTTTAGCTGACTAATTGTTACTTAACCATACAAAAGTAACTATTTTATTCCAATTCAAGGTAGCCCATCCATAATGCTAGACTCCTCTTATTGTGATCCATCAGAGCATCTATACCAAGATTCCTCCTCCTTCTGTTTGTCAGCAGGGTAATTCCCACCTCTGCAATATCCTCCGGGCTATCTACTTCTGCCATCCATTTACGCGGCGCCCAATGTATCGCAGAAGAAACAACAGTAGGAACACCCACCGATATGCCATCTGCAGTAACCATGTTGAAGGACTCAGTATAGGACGGCTGCAGGAGCAAGTCCATTTGGCTGATTAACTTTATGAACACGTCCCAATACGACCAGTTATGCTGCACAAGTGTGTTTCCGTCCAGGTCCTTGTACATCTGTTCAATGGCATTGGTAACATTGTTTTTGTCGTTCTCCCCACCGGAGCTCATGTGCAATTCAACATCAACTCCAAGTTTACGTTGAATTAAAATAGCGGCCGCGGCAGCAGTCATCAGATTCTTTTCAGGACGAGCGGCCCCGAATGCACCTATCTTCAATGGTGAATGTCCATCCCATATTGGTTTCATTCTTACGAATTCATCAATGGGATATAGGTTAGGAAGAAGTACAGCATCTCCTCCGTAGGCTATGCTCAGCCAGTGTGTGAATCTCGATGAATTTCCTCCAACGGATATGTTGCTGTGAGTCATGCTGAGTTCTATATACTTCCTTAGCAACTCCACTCCCCAAGGATCCGCCTGCAGAAATCCCACATTTGAATGTGACAGGATCACAAACTTAATGTCAGAGAAGTTCTCGATCAGATTCTTCACATCGTAGGCGCTGAGCCAGGGAGCTGAAATGATCACATGGGTAAGGCGATGGTCATGCGTTTGATGGTACTTGTCAATGGCATTAACCAAATCTATATTGTGACGCACAGGAAAAACGGTAACGTCAACACCGTTTTCTTCAAGGAATTTAGCGGTCGTGTAACCGGCCACATTCAGACCAACACAACTTGTCCTGAGCCAAGCTGCGAAATCTTTAAATACTAATGCTACATGGATACCATGAGACTCATGATGATGGCAATGATGTTTTTTCATTAAAGTGTTATGAATTAAAAACTGTTTGAATTAAACCTACTACTTCCGGAACCAATAAATTATATTTCTTCGCCCACCTGCGTTCTTTAACACCACTGGCAATGCTTGTGAAGCACATAAACCAACCGAATGCTATAAATGGAAGGGCGAACCACCTTGATACAAATAGTAGTAGCATCAAACAAAAAATAGTAATGAAAAATCCCGTCTTGTTCCCTCTACGCTTCATCCAGGCTATATAACCTGTGTCGAATTTCATCAACCACGATGCTTTAATTTCTGCGCTCAACGCTGTTTTGGTGAATTCGTTCATAACATTTTCTTGTTTTATTTGTTGCAAATGTAATAATGATCTGTACATTTGTGGCGTAGATTACTTAGTTCTTATTCACAACGATTTTAATTTAATTACCCCGCGAGAAGTTTATTTTTTCCTCTTTAGGAACAAGTAATCTACACCTTCGAGCGGGCGTTATTTTATATAATAATATCATGGGAGTAAGAATCAATTATGTTATTGGTGAAAAAATTGGAGAGTGTATTTATCTCGGAGAAGATAGAACCGAAAAACGCTTTGATGGTAAAAAAATTCAATTAAGGAGGTTTGCTAAGTTCAGATGCAAATGCGGAAAAAGATTTGTTGCACAAATAAGTAGAGTGAAAAATAGAGTGACTTGCTCATGTGGATGCTTACAAAAGCAACTCGTCTCAAAGAGATTCACAACACACGGTTCTACCATTCATCGCAATGTTTCTGCTGAATATGGTTCATGGGGAAGCATGAAACAGAGATGCCTTAATCCTAAACATCAGCATTATAAAGACTACGGTGGGAGGGGAATAATCATTTGTAAAAGATGGATAAATTCTTTTGAGAATTTTCTTGAAGATATGGGTAAAATGCCTACGCCAAAGTATAGCCTTGAACGCATTGATGTAAATGGGAATTACGAACCTGATAATTGTAGGTGGGCAACATCTAAAGAACAGGCAATAAACAAGCGGAACAATGTTCACATAACTCATAATGGAGAAACGCTTTGTTTAAGTCAGTGGGCAGCACGAATAGGTTTAACTACTGGTGCGCTGAATAAAAGACTGAAAGTATGGAGTGTAGAAAAGTCACTAACAACTTCTAAGCAGAAGAATGGATATTGCTAACAGCAGATTATTTTTTCAAATACAAAACACCAACACCCCCCGCAATAATACCGGAGGCAAGCCAAATTAACTTGTTCGGTTTTGGCAGTGGCTTTACAAAACTTATCTGATTTAATGTTCTAATTTTTGGATTTGAATTTGTAACCTCCAATACTATAGATTTAGCACCGAGATTAAGGAATCCTGACGAAACGAATTTCGATTGGACGGTTTGAATATTAAACAAAGTAAAATTCAAAAAGGTCGAATCCTTCCTTGCCCGGACATGAACATCTTCAGCACTATCAGTTTTGTTATATGAGAAAACCGGATCACATGGTAAGGAATCCTTACTGACTGGCTTATCATTAACCGTTACAACAGTCTTACCGGAATCCTGACTTGACACCTTCGTGGAAATTGCCGCTATGCTGATCGTATTGCTTGATGCCTGAGCCTGGATAACTTTGACTAACGAATCTCTCTCCGAAAGAGAGGTGTGCTTAAACGCCTCGTAATCCATCGTAATGGCCTTGTTTACGGACTTCATGCCGTCCAATGAAAACTGCAGAGGGTTATCGCCGACAATTGGTTGATCAACCGGCTTGTTACATGCTTTGCCAAACAGGAATAATATCCCCATGGCTATAATGGCTACTGCAATGATTAATCCTTGTCGTGCTGTTAGTTTAGGCATGCTCCAAAAGTAGTTAATTATCTATCCAATCGGCATATGCATATACCTCATCTTTATCACGTAGCCGGTGGAAAACTCCTATACCGTTATTACTGCCTCCTGCATTGGAATTACCCTCATAAGTGTCAAGATCCCTGCGGCCGTTCTTTCCATCAATGAAAAACATATGGAATATTCTGCCCTCCTTAATCGAATATATACCCCCCACATCTCCTTGCTTACATTCCTCGTAAGTAATCAACCTGTTTTTAGGAAACCAGTCAGGAGACCATGCACTCATCGCTCCTTTAATTCCACAGATGTAGTATTTAGCATTCACCCATATAGCGCACCAATACAATCCACAGGGAAGGTGTAGTATCCGTGACCAGGCAGCGATTTCAGGGGAACAGTTGGTAGTTACTTCTCGAACGTTTATGTCAGCATGATAATCCTCTGCGAGATCAGCTCTTATATTGCCAAAAGCGTTAGTTCCAAGCAGAGTAAATGTGAGAAGTAGATACAGAGAGTAATGATGGATTCTTTTGAGCATAAGTTATTTTCAAGGTCGTTTCGCATGTGCCTCCATCTCCGTGACCAAAAAATTCTCATGATCAGCCACAACCCGGATAGTAGGATGATTTGGGTAGTTAATGCAAGTACCGCACGCTGAATTTTTACTATCGGAAGAAATCCTGACTTGGGATCGAAGTAATAAGAGATTGCCGGCCACAACCAAAAAACAAGTATGGCTACTGAAACAATAATCAGTTCGCGCATAAATTTAGCTACAGAAACTACATGCTTATTCATCCTCACAACGCATATATGTCCTATTACTTATTCTGTTTTGAATAGATGAGATTGTATTGAGCATTGAAATCTGAACGTCTTGCATACCATCAATTTTCTTTGTCAGCTCGGCTTTATCATTGTTATCGGTATTCCATTTAACATCTTCCAAGCTGTCTCGGACATAATCGGCCCGTGCGTGCTGTTTCCAATAGCCAATAACAGTATCAATTTTTGCAAGCGTAAGTTCTTCACGAGCCTCCCTTATAGGTCTATCTTTCATGTAGGTAGTGCCTGCATCCCAAAAATGAGCAACAGCTACTCCCACAATAGCAAGGATGATTCCCTGAAAAAGCCAGTTGTTCCACCGATTTTTCTTAATCTCTTTGTGAAGGTCTTTTTCTTCTTGCTCCGACATTGTTATCTGTCAAATAAATAAATGTCCGATTGTTTTACACTATAACCCCTGATTGGGCACTAACCATTAGTGCTGAACCTAAAATTGTTGGGTCGAGTTCAACCCATTCTTTATTGCTGCCATTAAGAATAATACTCACGGCTGACATGGCAATCTTTCCTCCCGCTATTGCTCCTATTGGTGTGCCCGTAATTGTAAGTGTTAATCCTGCAGCGGGTCGTATTCTAAATGGACAAGTCGGCAGCGCACCGGAAATTGTATCAATGGTTTCTGTGGCATTACTGGATGATACAAATATTTCACCGCAATACTGAGCGTTTCCAACGGGAATACTGGACAATCCGGTAATGTCAATGTTATCAGAGGGGGCAGTTGAAATTCCATATTGAACAATTACACTACTCATGTCATTAACCATTGTAATGTTAGCGGGATTATTCAATATTACGGAAGCGTTGATGTTCTTTGTTCCGTCACTATTAAGAGTTACACTGTCACCTATAGTTGTACCATTAATGGTTAGTATTTGATTTATGGTACAGTTATTTCCAACAGATGATCCGATCAATGTAAAGTTAGCGCAGTCAGTAAGATTTACCTGTTTCCCAAGAGTTGATTCTTGAAGAGAACTGTTGTCATTTGTCACCTGGATATTGCAGTCCTGACCTATTTTTAGCTTAGTAAACGTCGCGCTATTAGCCGTAAGATTTACAATGGTGTTGTCTTCAATCGTACAAAAATCAATTTTAGTAGAGGTTACAAATCCGGAGAAATTCATTGTAATATTAGCAAGATTGCCAATGGAACAATTTCGCATGCCACGGCCACCATTGATATTAAGTTGCACATAATCTCCAATGATATTATTTCTAAACTCAGATACACCTACCTGCCAAAAAGCAAGCATACTTAAAGACTGAAATCCTGATAAAACTTTGTTTCCCGTAACAGCATTGCATCCAAATGGGAATTTCATAAGCTGTCCCGATCCGTCATTTATGTACGCAGCGTAATCAGCAACCGAATTACCTAAGTTGTCCTCGCGACTTAATATGGTTGGGCTTCCACCTGCAAGTATATACGATATGTCATATATAATTTTGTCGGTAGCTTCTATATATCCAAATGTTTCAGGATTTGCAACGTTGGATGGAAGCATCTGCCAGTTGTCAAGATCTTGGTCGGGTGTAGTAGCAGTATTGACTCCGGTTTTATTAACAAAATGCTGCCATGCTATCGGGCCATTTCCAACATTAGCATTAAACCATATAACCACATCTCCAATAACGGGAGTCATTGAAGGCAACCATATCCCCTGCCTAGCATGGAAACTAGGAACTCCCGAATAGTTACCGGCACCATTCCAGTCGGCATTTTGAAATACGCCAACAGCTTGCGGACTAAGAGCTGTTGTATCAGCTCCGTGCACGATTATCGGAACAATGGTTGTTTCAGGATGCAAAACATCATCCACAATCGCATAATCTATATTGTTGATTTGACCTAAAGAAATCAAATTGAGCATCTGCGCCCTGGTTTTGAGTTGGTATAATTGCCCGATATTCATAGACATAAAATTTAAGTTTTTGATTAATTATTTTTATCAGCCGATTGCCGTGTAGATTTCTCCACCTACTTGTTTATAGCAATCGCAAGCTTCATCGTATTCCAATTCTAGGTAATCAATTCTTTTTGGTGTAGCTGACAAATTACCTGTAAGATCAAGGAACGCCTGACCGGTGGAAAGAATAAGGTTATTCAACGACCACACCCGAACGGTAACTCCATCCGCAGGACGAATTACGACACGGTATCCATCAACAGTTGGTGCATTAGCAAAACTCTTGATGTCATTTGTTCCTGAAGTGATAGTAATACAATTTGCTGTTGGGAAAGAGGTGAAGTCAACGACATTGCCACCGTCAGCCGTGGTGTTTTGGTTCAATCTACCTAAACTTACTTTTGGATTTACCGCATCAGAACTGTCAACGGATATTCCTATTCCGGCGCGAACAGAATTAACTTGTCCACCGCCTCCACCACCCGAACCGGGTACTACGAAGAAAGGCATTTTTCATGTATAACAAAATTTTTCACTGTAGCAATAATTTGACGAAATTACGGTTATTCTCAGCATTTTCATACCGGTTATTTATAAAAGTTATCCCCCTGGACAACCCCTTTCCGTTCTTGCGTATATAGTCAATCTCTGAATTTGCATAATTCGCCTGGTTGTTTGAAATCTGATTCTCCCACAACCGCTGCCCAACAATAGGCTTATCAATGAATGCAGGACTTCCATACTCAGCAAATAGCTGATGATAGAAATATAAATCCAACATTGTTTTCAGGGCAGGATCAAAGCGCAGTCCATTCCTCCGGAACATAATCACAGAAGGCATGCCAATCGGATTGTACGAAGTCAAGCATTTGGGATCAAATGTGGCTTTAATGGTGAACTTCTTCTTCAACTTCGCATCAACGCTATAAGAATCAGACACTACCCATCCGTGATTCTTTATGCCTTCACAGAATTTGTTAAGGGCATGCTCATCAAGAAGCACATCGTCCTGATACATCGGCTTAATGATGCTGTATTTTGCATTGTCAATGGCATTGTTGGTATTGTTGGAAACCCCATAACCAACAGTGTTCCTGACATATTTCAAATCAAAAAAGTCATCATATTTCATGGCAACCTTTTCGATTTTATTGTTGTTGGAGTTATCAGAAATAACCACCTCATAAGGATGCTTACACCTCTGACTGGCAATGGAGTCCAGTAGCTGCTTAACTACAATATGTCCTTTACCCATCTGTTCATACGTTGGAATCACAATGCTGAAGGAGACATTCTTCAATGGCTCGGTGGTGCCATGGTTGACAAGATGAAATAACTTATCAACATCAAGAGTGGATACCTTCCTGCCATCCAACAGTACACGCAATGAGAACTGATCGTAGTGAGACCACAGTAAGCATGCGTTCCACCAGTTATCAAATAAGTCACAAGCTGTTGCCCGTACCGCAAATACCCCTCCTTCATACAGTCCTGCATTCTTAGGAAATCCCTTTTGCCGGTACTGCTCAACTTCTTCGCGGATGGCTGAATCAGCATATCTGTCCACCAGGTACTGATCGCCTCCAACAATACTGGCTTCAATGAAATCAGCTTCCTGATATATACAATTTCGGAAGGTGTGCTTACGGAATGCGAAATCGTTCTCTCCTAGTTGCTTAATAACAGTTTCAACGAACTTAGGTGAGTCCACCTGCACGCTTCCGTCAATCCAAATATAAATGTCATAGCCAGGAACAACCTTATGTAATTGTGTCTTGAAATACTTCGCCTTCATCCTGTTGTTCAGCGATGAAAGCGGGAATGGCGAATTGTGTTCGTTAAAATAGTACCTGTCAAATTTTATGGATTGCTCAGGAATAGACTTTTTGTAATCTATCCCTCCGAAGACAGCCGAAACGATAGCTATTTTCACTTCTCAAATACAATGATTGCGTCCAGGTCCTTTACTCCTCCCCAATCAATGACTTCGTTGTGGATGATTTTATAAGTGGAGGGCAACAAGTGTAGCATAGCATCATTGGTCATAGATCCCCTGATGCCGGGACCGGTAATCTCACTCGCTCCATCAACACCACCATAATTACTGAAATGAATAAATGCTCGGGCGCCGTCCTTTAAAATCCTTCTCACCTCATCAATGTAACTCTTCATCAGCACAAAATTGAAATGAACCATGCTGTCGAAGGAATACACAAAATCAACGCTGTGATCTTTTATGTCCTGCAGGTCAACGCCGTTGTTATTGATGAATGAGAAAATGGATTTGTCCTCACCTCCCGGCACGTCCGAAAAACGCTTTGTGCAAAAGTCAATGTTGTCCGGATTGATGTCAACCAGGATCATGTGCATTGATGAAAACTTTTGAATGACTTGATTGGCTATCCTGCCGTGGCCGCATGCAATCTCAACAACTACTTTGTCGTTAAGATCAGGAAGCCATGGATTTATATACTGCTCAAATTGAGCATGCGCATCATTCTCTGCAGGATCAAAATACTCAGGGCAACCGGTAGCCTGAAGTTTGGACAAGTATGCTGTGTTCATTGTAAATCATTTTAGCTGAAACAAAAAGGCCGATGTGCCGGTAGCATTAACAATTACAGGATCCACAAAATCCTTCTCTCCTGACATATCCCTTCCGGACTTGTTTGCAGATATTCCTACGTTGGCAGGAACTGGCACTCCGTCAATTGTTCCTCCGTCGCCTGCGAAGACGACCATCAGATCAACAGAGTTCGATGGTTCTATATACACCAGTGTGGCCGCTACCTGAGCATTGGAAAACGGATGATCAATAGCTAACAGCGTGTCATTTTTAATCTGCGTGATCTTTCGGATTTCATCATGAGCAATATCACATATCCATCCATTAACCAAAAGTTCCGACGAGAACAAGGTGTTCGTGCCTATCACCGATGTCTCTCCTGCAGCTATATCAATAGTTCCAGTTTTATTGGATGATGCAGGAAAAGTTACGTGTCCCGTCGTTACGGACGGGACACTGTTTTTATAATTTACTGCCATGACTAAACGGTAGTTATGTTTCCGTCAGCAACAGAAGACAGGATCGGTTGCGCAACGGTAATGATTGTATTTGTACCATCATACGTGGAGGAGATAACTGAATACAATCCGTCATTTCCTGTTGATCCGTCCACGAAGAAAGGAACGTCAAGCGTGTATCTGAGGTGATGGTCGCCAAGCAGCGTGAATGTGTTGTTGGCAAGGCTCACTGCAGTAATGGCATCTGTCACCGTAATTGAATTCAGCAACGCAACCATGTCCTTTTTCTTTTGCGAAACCTTATGACCCAACTGGTACTGATAGTATTTCTGCAGCGCAGCTGTGTACGACACTACGTTTGCCGTTGGTGTAGGCGTGTTGGTACCGGTGATCGTCTCAGCCGCTTGCAATGTTCCGCTAATCGGATGAACGTACATGGTCCTGATGCCATCGTCAAAAATGATTCTTGCTGTGGCCTTTGAAGTGCCTCCGGTGATGATGTCATTTACCTGGAATGTGTTTACAAGAGTGTCGTAAGCAATAACAGATAATGAACTATCGTCTTTGGGGCTCAGTGCAACTCCATATCCGATGGAATTGTTGTTGATAAGCATCGGCTTGGTGTTAGCGACGCCATCAATGCGCTCAGAGGTAATGATAAGGAATCCGTCATATAATGCGAAAACCTCATGCGCTGTTTCTGTGACCAAAACGTGGGCAATCCTTGCGGCCTGCTCATCGTAATAAATGATTTCAGTGAGCGCCACGTCGTAAGGACTGGTTGGCAAATGCTGAAACACATATTTAATGTTTGTCGCCTCGATGTCCAATGATAGTGGAGCGGAGACGAAATCAATACCGTTTATGGATACGGCTGTTACTGTAATTTTTGCCATTGTTAGATGGAGTTAGAAAAATTATTCACTAATAACTTGGATGCAATGATACATTATTTTTTAATTACATGATTAATGGATACGTATAGATGCTAACAGCCGGTGTTCAATCAGAAGCTAATTCCTAGCTTTTTACCACCTTCTATATACTCAGTGGCTTTATCAGCAACTACGTTAACCTTTACACAGTACCCCTCAACCTTATCTGCTACCTTTTTCAAGTTCCCAATCGCTTCATCCACGGTATTGCCGGTAGCGATCACAGATCCTATTTGTGACATTTCAACGTTATTGATGGGTATGTAATAGTCCGTACCTCCGATAACAGACCAGTTCTTTATTTTAACCTGTGCCGCAATGGAAGGAGGGTAATACAACGCCTGCCAATTGTTTTCTGCCCAATCGCTTGTTATAATGGCCTGTGCACCATATTTAGCATTATATTTTGGTTGCGCCAGGACACCTTCAGCCCCCTGCACCATTATTTCCTCCAAATTATCAAGCATGGTCATGAATAACTCAGATGGAGGTGATGGAGCACGACAGGTGAAGTCGGTTACGTAAGGCTTTTTATCCTTTCCGGACCTGATCTCCTGAGAAAAGAAACCGCGATACTTAGCCATTCCGAAAACAGGAGATAGTTTAGTTAATGGTTCGGTGATAATTTTTGATACGGCATCTGTTTTTTTTACTGTGCCCAGGTAGCCTAAATCTTTCACCTCGTAGCCATACAGCAATGTGTCAGGAAACTTGTCGTCAATGTAATAAGAATCGCTTCCGACCTCTATAACATCGTCCCCATCAATAGGGTAGCAGCAGATAAATTCATACTCCTTCTTTAAAAGTCCCAACTGCTGTTCCAGTTCATCCAGTTTAGGTTCTGATAATTTGTAGTTGATGCTGTGCCAGGTTTCCCCATCTCCTCTGTAATTTGTTTTGACATATATATTGTCATTCTTTTTAAGAAATGCTCGCAATGCCTCCATGCCGATAACCTTCTCCATCGGAACTTTCGGAAGACCAACTTCTCCTAAAATCTCATTTGATTCAAAGCGATAGTTTTCAAGATCGTTGCCCCTTCCACTACCCCACACCTTATGTCCATTACTTTTTAAATATTCCTGAATGTCAGCATGCCGGCAGTCGAAGAATGCGATCAGGTCAGGATTCTCTCTGACAGCATCCCAAAAGTTTTCAACGTAATTAACACCTTCGATTCCTTTTCCAACCTGAGATACATTAGAACATGGGTAGCTTGTGTCATGAACACAGTGATAGAACACATCAAATTTCTCTCTTAATGTAGGAAGCAGTGTAGTATAGCTTCCTAAGTCAAAAATTAGTAACTTCTTCATGCTGAAACAGATTTTTTCATCATTCTTTTTCTATAAGGGTCTATAGCCGCGTGGCAATCTACGCATAATGTCACACCATTGTCAATATCCAATAATTCTGCACACTTGACAGCTTCAAGATGGGTTTTAATGTTGTGCTCTTTAAGGATTTCACTAAATGATCTTTTGTGGTGAACCTCTAAATAGCATCCGTGCTTACCGCACTTTTGACAGGTATAATTATCTCTTGCAAAAACAGCCTTTCGCCAATCCTTGTATTCGTATAGTGAGTGAATTTTTTGTCTTATGTCTCCGCTTCCATTTTTGTAATTGTAATGCTCAACCCCGCGTAGTGGATTTTCTCGCAACATCTTCAACCTATCATTAAACACCCCTTGCTTCCATTGCTGTTTTGTCGAAGCACTTAAATTTTTCTTTCTTTCTTCGGTAATAACTATACCTTTTCCGAAATGATTTTCTCCTTCCTTGTATCGCAAATCGTATTTGTGATAACACTCGTAGGAGCAATATTTTTGATTGGTAATTTTTTGCTTAAAGTCCTTACCACACCCTACGCACGGAACTACAATCCGCTTGTTATTGATGTTCTTGCATTCAATGGAGCAATAATTCGATCTTTCGTATTTAGTAAAATACTGTTTCCCGCATTGCTTACAGGTATGTTCAAATTTCATGCTGCAATATACTTATATATACGTTCATGCACAAGTACAATTTTCAGTTAACTGTCCGCAATCAACACAAACTTCTTCGCCTTTCATTAGTTCATCCAATCAAACGGAAATCTTTTTTTCTTTTGAGGAACACTGTTTCGCATGCCCGGTATTTTCATTTTCATCTCCTCTTTGAAACCATCAGGTTTACGTGGCTTAGGTTCTTCGAGTGGATGGAATCCGGAATCTTTTGTGTCGAGTGCTTTAGCCAAATCCTGTATTCCAAGAGGAATAAACCTTCCGAGTTGTTCTGCAGCAGCTTTCTTAACTCCCTTCCAGGTATTTAGTTCCTCTGAGATCTTAGCCATCTCTCCATAGAAAGGCGCTTTCTCAGCTTCTGACATTGCGCCCATCACCACAGCTCGTGCAATGTCTTCTCCCTTACCATAATCTTTTGGAGAATCCTTAAACACATCGGCCATAGTAGCTCCAATCTGTGCTGATTCAACAAGAGCGTTGTGAGTAGCCCAATGAGGAACTTTCGTGCCGGCAATACTTACATCGCCTGCTTTGAGAATATTATTCTTCTGCTTGTCGTCTCTGCTGTAGTTGCCGCCAAATGCTTTCTGTGCAAGATATATACCCGTCACCATCATTGCGGATCCAACAAGTCCCTTCTTATATAACAGCATTATCCGATCTGCTTCTTCAGGAGACAAGGTTTCTATATCAGCCTTATAATGATCTGCCATCGCTTTTGCCAATCCTACAGGAGTATGTTTAATGGCGCTATCCTTCACGAAGTTGTATGGAACTTTAACGATAGGAAATAAGAACTTAGCTATTTTGGAAAGAGCATACTTCGCGCCACCGGCTTGTTCCCACAGGTGAATGTTCATCTGATACTGCTTCAGGAATTTGGAATCTCCTAAATATATAGCATCCATTGCCTTCACATAAGCATACTGATTTTTCCACAAGTCAATTGCAGGATCACCGGTAGTGCCATTACGCTTCTGCCATTCGCCGATAGCTTTCTTGACATAGTTCATTTCAGCCTGCAGGGGAACGTGTTTAATCACACCGTGAGACTTGGAAGGCCACAGAGGAATGTCAACAATTCGCTTGTTATCTCCTCCATAGGTAAGGTCAAGATCTGACTTTCCTGAGTCAGAAAACTTCTGCCAAGCACGTTTGTATGTTTCGCTCCTGCCGAATGTTTTATAGTTCTCAGCCAGGGCGACAAAGTTCATTCCTCCCTCTGCCGGCGCTTTGGTAGATAGCCTGTTCACTGCAGGGAATACTTGTAATGCTTTTCCTGCAATGTTATATAGCGGCCGGATGAGCATCTGCCTGGTGAGACCGAAAGAGCTCAGTTTCCATAAAGTTTTAACCCCTGAGAGCAATCCTTCGCGAGTATATTTGAGAACAGTGTCCACAGCTTTTTCTCCCCACCCACGCTGAGAAAGGCGAACCTTTTCTTTTCCTATATACCAATCGTCCTTTGCCTTTTGCAAGTCAGCCTGTAGTTTAACAGCATCTGCATCCAACTGAATATTTTTCTTTTCCTGAGAGGAGAAATCTCCTTCAACAAGTTTATTCCTGTATTCTGCAGCTAACCGGGCATACCTTGTTTTGATCGCTTGCAACTTGGAAGCATCGCTCTTGACGGATTTTGTGCTTTGAAAATGAGCAGCAAATGACTTATCCACCGCAGCCTTATCTTCATCAGACAGGCTCTTGTAAAATCCTTTGTCCTTCAAGCTGTCAATGCCTTCTTTTATGGCATCCACCAGTTCAGCCCCATTCTCCACCGCTTTTGCAACCAATTCTATTGCATCATTGAGTGGATTTAACCCTGCTTCCTGGACGACAATAGGATTGCCTTTCGCATCTTTTAAAATGAGCGGCTTAGTCTTCAGTTCACGTATTTTATTGGCAAGAATCTTCCCGCGCTGCGTAATGGTTTTTTTGAGGTCGCCATACTTTTTTTCCATCTCCTTCTCAACCTGCTTGGTGATGTCTTCCCTTAATTTTCTTCTCTCCTCATCATAATTCTTTTGAAAGTCATCCCATGCTTTCGCTTTCTGCCGAATGTCATTATACCTCTGTTCTACCCACTGCTCCTGCTCAGGAGTTAATGGTTTGCCTCCCTGCTCTGATCGAAGTTCAGTGTGCATGTTGGCAAGAGAAAAGTTTTTATCAGCAAGCATTTTCCTTGCATTCAGACCGCGGCCCAACTCAGTTCCCAACTTCTTTGTGGCAACCATGTTATCGTATAGGTCGTTCTGAATCTGTGCTTTCTCCTGCAGCAGTTCATTTTTGCGCTTATCCGTTATGCCCTCGCTATTGATGGCTTCGTTAACCTTATCAAATTTATTTTCAAGATCAATCTGATCGTGAAGAAGAACAGCGTTAGCAGTGTCCAGGTTGATGTCAGCAGGAACAGGATTGTCAGCTAAATCTTTTCTGAATTTATCGGTATCAATCGCCTTGTCTTTGATTTGTTTTTCTGCCTCATCCCACACCTTTCCGAAGTCCCGAGCTGCACTCTTTGTTGCATTAATGAGTTCATCTGAATATCCAAGTTCGGTGGCCCGGGCGATGACATGAGCATTCTTAGTAGCATATAAATTATCTGCCTCAGAAGTTTTTGCGTAATCAGATACCTCCTGCTCGATGTTATGTGACAGTACATCATCCCATACTTTTTTCTGAGGAGATGACAACTCGTTATACCAGTTTGATTTTTTTATGTGCTCAATTCCCTTTTCAACAGCGCCTTCAACAGCATCTTTTACTTCACCGGGTTTCTCTTTCTTTGAAAAGAAGTCATCTATATATGATTTGGCTTTCTTGATAGCGGAATCAATAAGATCTTTCTTATCGGAAGATGCAGATGGTTCGTTGACCATTGCCTGTGAATCAGGCTCTCTAACTAATTTTCCTTCGTCTGTATAGCTTTCGTAGTTTTTAAGAATATCCTTGCTATTCTTGATGTGAATCACGTCAAGCAATTCTTGTTGTATATTCCGTAGTGCGCCTCCCACAGCTTTCATGGTGGCATCACTTACCTTAGCATTACTCAATAATATTACACTGTCACCGTGCTTACCAACTTCTGAGAGCACCTTATCAACCAATTCCTTCTCGGAAAGATTGCCTGCTTCCATGATATACTTAGTGATTGCGTTGTTTCTGTCCAAAATCATAATTCCCAACTTAGGAACAGAACCCCTCTTCTGAATACTCAAAAACTCTGCAGCATCACGGCTACTTGAAATCTTAACCCTTTCGGATGATGGCTTGTGGAGTATCTGCTTATCAAATTGATGCACCTTTACCGGTCCCACATCTTTTCGATCCGTTGGAACTTCTTTTTTATCATGCTCAGAAACTGTGAACTCGGCGTACTTGCCGGAATCAAGATTTATGATCACTCCCGGCTTAACTTCAATTCCACCGGCCTCAAAAGACTTTTTAATGTTACCATATAAGTTGTGATCAGCGGCAGATGGTGTAAGGTTTCCGGATGGATGATTGTGGACAAATGTTATTGCTTTTGAATTAAACTCCTTAGCTGCGGCATATATAAGTTTTGGATCAACAACCGTTCCCGCCGTGGATCCTGTGGATAAATATAAAACTTTATATGCACCATTATCTCCATGAAGTACTGCAAATGCATTCTCACTGGCTGCACTTTCTAAGTGACGGAACAGATATGCTACATCGGCAGATGATTTTATTTTAGCAGGACCGGTTAGCTGAAGATTATCCTTTTCATTCAAGGCTCTCTCCATCCAACAAATATCACCATCCCTTAATCGAGTAGTGTAATCGGGTGTTTCACCTGCCGACGAGAATAGATCGGGTTGACCTGGCTTGTTAGATTCTTCTCTTGCTGAGGTAAACGGTATGTCTTCACCGCCTTGCGTTTTGTAATTAGAGACCGGCTCTTTCCCCTCTTCAAAGAGGCTTTGTTGGCTTGGGGAGACTTCCGCTTTTTTCGACAGTTCATTAAGTTCTGATTTTAATTTGTCTGCCTTGTCCTTTAACTCTTTAACAGTTTTGGATTCATCACTGAGATCATGCTTAAACAGAAGTTCATCCTGTTTTGATTTACCGAAGATGTCAACCTGGTTCTGCTGCGTGTTATCACCGAATTTTTCTTTTGCAGATTCATAGGCCCTCTGTGCAGCGTTGTATTCTTTTAATTTTGCTTTGACTTCGGGAGAGTCACCATATTTGAGTGAGGCTTCTTCGACTGAAGCAGCTTGCGTTTCTTTGCGAACATCGCCGCCAGTACCGCTCTTGCTAATATCTTCGGGTTCTTCGATGTCATAATCTTTTACAAAGGTATTAATTTCCTCTAAATCGCCATCCACAGGCATATTGTCAACGATTGACCGAAGTTCTTCTTCTGTCATACGATCAACATTATCAATTGCCGCGGCTTCATCCTCCTCTTGAATATCATCAAGATTAACTCCCCAGGCGTTCGCCTGCTTAATCAACTCCTTGTTGTTTTCATCAATTCCACTCGCACGCAGTTTCTTATATAGATCATTCCAATTATGAAGATCAGAAATAGCATCAGCCACTTCTTCGTTGAAATAATAGTCATCCTCCGGGGTAAACCCTGCTGACTCAGGAGCGCCTCTTGCAGACTCCCATAAGTCATGGAAGGAAGTTCCATCTTTTGTTATTGACCTTTTGAAATCAGGAGATACTTCTTTACCGGCCACTCTCAAATAATCATCCACATTTACCTTACCTCCGCTCAACAGATGCTGATAAATCCAATCTTTTAGATTGGAGGGATCTTTTTTAATCAACCGCGTTCGCTCTGCCTTGCGCTCCTTCGCTTCTCTGATCGCCTCCGGAGACCGTTTGGTTGCAGGTGGCCTCACCAGCTTCACAACAACTTCGCTTAACTGTACTTTTCCGGAAGGAGAGAAACTTTGATCGAGTTTTAATGCTTTGGATATACGCTGAATGTCAGAAAGCATCTGCACTCCCTGTGGAGTCTGTCTTGCTTTCCTACCTAACGCATTGTATTTTTTTACTTTCGATAACAGGTTTGGCTTGTTGCTCTCTGCGGCAAGTTTCTTTTCTTCTTCCTGCCGAATAGCCTCCTCAGCATCAGCTTTCTTTTTTTCAAAATCAGCAATGCGAGACTTCTGCTTCTTGTTCAACTTCATTCCCATGTCAGAAGCCTCTTTCAGCGCATCGTATTCCACCTCTGCCATCTTCTGCTTAGTGACAGCCTTTACTGCATCTCCCGGAAGATCCTGCAGATTTTTTGATTGCTCAGATTCTCTTCCATTTTCACGAAGGAACTTATTAACATCATTAATCAGATGGGTGGCCCCCTTCTTACCATAACCATTGTCATTGGCAAATTCATGAGCACCTTCCTTCGTGTTTATTGTGCTGTGGTCTTTTTCTTGTGGTACGGAAGTTTCTTTTTCATTTTGTACTTCCCCGCCCACTTTTTCGCTATCTCCGGATGATGCATCCACAGGTAACGCCTCTGTGCTTCGCTTTGGAATGGCATTGTATTTTGATTTTAATTGGTTAATAACGTCGTCAGGAGTGGTCTTGTCGGTGACCTCAATATCATTTTCTTTCGCTATGCGTTTTAAATTGTTAGTCATAAAAGCAGGAACGCCTTCTGACTTCAACAATTCTTCTGCTTCGGGTGTTACCGAAGATTCATCAGCTCTATCACGTGATGGGTCAGGTGCATTTTTAGTTTCCCCTTCGCTAGAAACCCCTTCAGCGCCTTGCCCTGTGGTTTCCCCTGCTTTCCATGGAACAGTATCTTCTTGTTTTGCGGCTTCGCCTTGACTACTATTTTCGGGTTGGGTTTGCTCGACACCGGGAGTGGAGCTACTGGTGGAGGTGTTGTTGACATCTGATTCCTTTTTAGGTTTTAGTTTATCAATATTCTCTTGATTGCTTTTTAAGCGCTCGTCAATAAGCGTCCGGCCTTCTTCATTAGGAACAACTTTTCTTGCGGTTTCTAATTTTTGTTTTGCATCTAAATTGTCCGCTTGCTCTTTAAAGCGCTGTTGTGTCTCCTGTATCTTAGACTCAAATATCTGATCGGCCGCTTCTTTACCTAAAGCCTGTGTGGTGGCGGCATGATCCTGTCTTAACTTGATATTTTCGTCTGCTATAGGAGCAATGTCCTGATGCAAATTATTAACAACAGTTTGATGAGCATAATCTCTAACATCATCAGGAGTCATTTGTTGAGCAAACTCAACTACCTTGTTAGCGTCCTTTCCACTTACTGACTTTCTCTCGTTTAAATCTTTCGCCAATTTAACCTCTCCCTTTGCTGCCAATCCGGTAACAAGAATAGGTGCCACCATATCGCCTATATCGGCCACATCTTTAATTATCGGGTTGTTCAGTGAGTTAGGGAAGTTTTCTTTAAGAATTGTATTTATAGGCTGAGTGGCCCTGTCAACAAGTTCCTTCGCCTCTATATGCTGGCCTTCATCAAAAGGTAAAGGAATCTTAGTTCCCTCGGGAAGTTTTTTTACTCCTTCGTCAATAGCCTTTAATCCCGTGGTAATAGCGGCCACTGCAGGAACTGCATTAAGCAATCCCATAGCAGAACTACCTACGTCTTTTAAAAATTCTAAATGCTGAGGAACAGTTATATTTAATGGTGCGCCCTGTGTCGCTATCATCAAAGGAACATCTTGTGTTGCTATTTTTTTTGCAGTCTTAGCGCCTTCTACAAAAGCAGTGGGAGCTGCCAAAATAACATCTTCTAAACTGCTTTTGTATTTAACCAGCGGCGCGTTCTGACCTGGCTTAGACTGTTCCGTGCCCGTTGATGTTACCTTATATACATCTTCAGGTTTCTCCGTCGAGGTAGAAGGGGTTTCTGAGTCTAATCCTGCTGAGGTATTCGATGCATTTTCGCCACCACTTTTTTTTTTAATTAGATCCGATGCATCTACAAATGTTTCGGGACTATCACTCTTTTTTATTAATGATGCTGCATCTACTAATGGCTTTTCCTGGCTCATTCTACTAAATTTTTACCATTCCATGTATATACCTTACCCTCCACTTCATACTGTTGACCTTTCTTCAGAGTAATTGGATTTATTTTTCCTGTCAGCTTTTGAACAGATCCTCCACCAGCCTTACCTGTTTTTACACTTCCGTTTTGATCAATCGAACCCGTAACAGCAAGTCTCACGTCATAAGGGCTTTTCCCAAATTCATTTTCAATCTTGGCCGCGTTAAACTCATACGGAACTTGCCTCTCAACTATTTTTGTAATCTTTTTTGTTGGGTCTTCAGGGTCAACCTCTTTCACAGTCTGATTTGCATATATAATTGGCTGCGTAGCTCCTTTAGGATATTCTATTCGAGTAGGGACAGCCTTTATTTCTTCTACATGGCCGTCCTTATCAAATACTTTGAAATTAAGTTCTTTGTTTTCGGAGGAATCGGTATGTGACATGGTAAATATCTCTCCGTTGTCATTTCTGTCGTAATGCCAAATATTGCTATCGTTATGATATGAATTGCCGGAAGCTGTCCACGTTTTTTTCTTTTCTGACTCAGGAGGTTGCTTCTGTGTCTGTTTGAATTCCTGATCCTTTGAAGTATATAGATCCTGCCTTACAGCATCTGCAGCCTTTTGATTGCCGGCATCGTCGTCGCTCAACTTCAACTCCTTTCGTTTCTCTTTTATTGCTCTCTGCCCATCAGGAGTTGTTAGGAACGATTCTACTTTAGGTTGCACGACTTCTTTGAAGTACGTAGTAGGATTGCCCCCTTCATACATTTTGTTCTTTTTGGTAGTGGAAATGAGCCCACCCTCGCTAGGGGTTTCTACTACATTGTCAGGAATTAACTTCTCACCAGTCTGCAGGAATTTCGCATAATCAAATTTCTTTGGAAGAACTAAGTTACCGGTACCATCGGCGCTGAGTGGATTTGCCTGTTTGTACTTTGCTAAATTCAATAGTGCCTCTTCTTCGTGGGCATCAGGATTAGCATCGTATGCAGCCAGTTCCCTGTCATAGATCGCTTTCCTGTTCATGGAAGATGCAACCATAGCCTCGTAATCATTCTTCTGCTGCTGCACCTCCAACGCATGCTGTCTGCCGGCAGGACTGTTTATGTAATTCGGATCAGCATATAGTTTCTGACTTAATCCGGCCACGTTGTCCTGCAATTGCTTCTTTGCAGGAAGAATGTAATTGTATATATCAGAATCCAAGGCCCCCTTCATCGGAATGTTGCCAATGGAATTGAGAATCTGTTGCTGTTTTATGCGATGCTTGCCAAGATCCGCTAATACTGTTTTAACATGCTCCTTCAAAGGTTCTATCGCTTCATTTTTGCCTAAAATGAAGGCAGAGCCTGTGTTATCTTGCCTGTTAAAAACCTGTGAATAACCGTCTATTGGCATGTTATACAAAATTATTTGTTGATGTTCCTGAAGGAGGCGTGTCAACCCCAAATGTTCCTCCTGTTGATGATACCGGAACTGCACCTTTCTTTTTCAATAACCCCATCAGCATTGCTATGGTGCTCAAATCATTTACACCTCCGTAAGCATTCTGACCACTGGCATTTCGTAGTGCTGATGCCGCCGCCGCTGATTGATTATATGGGTCAAGTTGGTTTCCCTGGAACATTTCTTTGTAGCGACCAAGCTCTTCGGAATATTTCCTGTCCTTGTATGCAGCACTGGTAAGAAGCGCGTTTGCCACATCAGAGTCTTTTTTCTGCACAAGGTCCTGATAGTTCTTTGCGGCCGTAGCTCCCAAATTGTTAGTGGCATCGTTCTGATTGCTATAAATACGTGAAATGGTATTTAAGATGTCACCGGAGTCTTTTCCTGATTCCATCACACCCGCAGTGGCATTTGACGTGTTGGCGCCTAATTTCTGCTCCATGATGCTTTGCCCTGGAAGATTTGGGTCAAGCAACCTGTTCTGAGTCCTGCTTAAATATTCTTGAACTTCAGGTGGGATGCTATACGAAGGAGGAGCATAAACAGGTCGTTGTGTTGTTAATGAATCGGCTTTATTATGTTGAAATAAAGATGCTCCCAACTTCCAAAGCGAAGGTATGGCAGCTAACCAACCAATGCCTCCTGTGGCCGCACCGGCAACTGCCGATCCTGCCAAAGATTTTAATATGCTACCAGTGCTGTCCGTACCGTCTGTATTGTCTGCCATGATTGCAAATGTAAATTAATGATTCACTTCTTGGTAAACTCCTGCAAAATGTAACGAACAGAAGCTGATTTTAAACTCACCTCCTCCGTAGAATCGTTTTGCAGTCTTATCACTATGGCATGTCCGGTTAAATCGCGGCCATTAACAAGCGCCTCCAACACGCTAGGCTTATTGGGAGTATTCAAATCTTTCTTGAATGGAGCATACCAGTCAGTGCCTACTCTGCGGAAGGCTGTTTTCTGTAACCTGGAAGCCATTCCATTTGGATATGCCGAACTTGGAGGAATGATGATTGAATCATCGTCCGGGCAGTACCATAGGTCAGAACCGTCAATTACCAACGCTAAGAATATTCTCATCTTACTGTTGTTTTGGTTACTAACAAACGTCAGCTTACTGCTGTATTGAACTCCATAAAAGTTATTCCTTATCGAATTAGTGTCATGTAGCCACAATTGACCGTTTTTAATACCGATCATCGTTCCATTGGAATATGCATACTGCTCAGCAAGGTGATCGTACTCGGTTGTCCACCGGTTAGGACTCTCCACAAATGAAATAGTCTCCTGTTTTATCAGGGGAACAGTATTCTTCCTGTCCACGAACGAAACTCCATACTCGCCACTCGAAGGATTGATGAACCCCAATGCATATATACCGTCATTGTTGACAGCGCTCATTTCCTTAGCTTTATTCCAGGCAAAAGAGGCAATTTTGTATTTAGATATGGGGAACAGACCGTTTGTTGCGTAGCGACCAAACATGCCGTTCATTCTGTCATAATGGTAGGCTCTTCCTTCTATTGCAAAAACAGACTCCGGGTTAACTGTGCCTGTCAACAACTCCAATGGGTTGACTGTTCCGATAAATGAATCCGACCGGGTTAATGTTTTGTTACCTGAAGAATCCACATATTGAATTTCCCTGATGTAAACGGAGTTTATACTCGATGGCTGATAGGCAAGCAGGATACGTCCTACTGTCTGTAATTTCGTAATTCTTCCCTCTCCCTTTTCGATGTCCACGGCATCGTTTGATATAACCCACGAAAGGAGGTTAATCTTGGTTTGCTGTATATACACTCCGGAAGGAAGAAGTGTTTTCTCCCTGCGCACCTGCTGAGCGTTAATATCCAAAATGTTTATGCGTCCAATATTATCATCTTTTGACGCGTAGAAATCGGAAACGCTCTGATCATCCACCACTATTACATTCCTCACAGGGGCTGAGTGACCGTAAGGAAGATACGGTATCTGCCTTTTCCTGTACCATGCGTCGCCTGTTCTAAATGTTCCTGTAGCCGGACTATTATATGGGTTGGCAGGGTCCTGATCAGTTGTAAGTCCCTTATGGAATGGTATTCCACGACTTACTCCAACCTCGAACTCCTCACCCATCTCATAGTAAATTTTGTTGTTTACGTTAAGACGTGGCGTATATATCTCAAAAACAGCGCCTCCTCCTTTAAATTCGGCAAGCGATAAATCCCTCACTACAAAGATGGCTGTGGAGTCCTGATATACAATTTCGTAATCAAAATATTGATTGAAATAATTACCATTAGGATCGGATATAAAACGGATTCTATCACCTTTCGACCATGTATATCCAACCAGGGAGGACTTATTTATGTCAGAATAACTTTTAATGTTACTGAGGTCAATACGAAGATAATTAGCAAGCGCATAAGGCACTACCGGTGCCGTTGCGCTAGGCAAATCAACGTAATCTATGGTATTGGCTATCCACTGCAGATAATAACTAAGAGCAAGATTAGATGTTCTCACCCACTGCCAATGTGTGGCCCATGCCGGCGGTAAATTCCTCACCTTCCATGAGACTGACGGTTCTCCTTTATTTGGAATCAATCCGGTATTTGGATCTTTCTCTGTGTAGAAGACAACGCTGAGGTTTGTTTTCTCTGTGTTATTGACCGTTCCGCTGCGCAACCCTCTGTCATAATAGACTATTCCCATCTGCCAGTTACCTCCCCGCTTGAATGCATCAAGAGCTGTTCCGGCGGTTAATGATGCCAACAGGTCTGTGGCAATCTTATGAACTAAATTATTATAGTTGCTTGCTCCGATCAGTAACCCAATAATTACTTGTGGTATTACACTGATGTCATAAGAACAAAGCGCGGATGGAGAGGCCAGGATGAGAACATTGTTTCCGCTCACATAGTCATAAAAGCTGATGGAATACTTTCCGAAGGAGTCGGTAACTTCTGCTCCGTGATAAGGAATAACAACCGTTACCCCCGATACTGCATTTCCATTAACATCTTTTACAATTCCATCAATGAATGTTCTGCCGTTATCAGTAAGGTTCTTATTGCTAAAATACCGAATACCGTAGCTTACCTGTTGTGTAGCTGCCGAAAGTACCGTAAACGTAGCAGGGAAGGTATCAAAGTTGTACATGGTGTTGGTAAGATCCGGAGGCAGATTGCCAATGTCAACTTCCTGCAACTGATATTCAAGCAAGGTAGCTCCGAAAGAAACACCTGTTCTTGAATCATAGAAAAATCCATTGTGGTCAGATACGGTTTGAACGATGTGTCCTAAATGTCCGGTATCTATATATGCTATTTTAACTACTGCCCTGGTAACTCTCTCATGGGTGGAGAGCATCAAATCAAATGATGCCGGCACCGCCTGTGTTTCGCTATCTACCAAATAACCAATTAGCCCATTTGTGTCAGCGCAATTGGTAATCGTCTTTCCATCTCCCTGAATTACGTTCACCGGTGTTGCAGGGCCTTGACTTATGTCTTGTACAAGGGTAGTGAAGTTGCCGCTATAATTGGATGCATATATGTTGAAGCTGTCAGGATCACGCAAGTTTATTGTGCCATCCTGCAATATTTCAACAATAGCTTCTGTCTTTCCACTGCCAAGTACTCCTGACTGATGCAATAGTCCATTGGCAAATACCGTGGTGCTACGACGCTGATATTCCCTGTCTGAACTGGTGAGGTCTGCGGCCGTGGTAAGGTGACTTGCAACGCGCAATGAATAAACTCCTGGAGGAACACCTTTTATCACCCACTCACTTGTGAATCCATTAACTCCACCTCCTGCATTGATGATATTCCTCACCTCGATCATGTGAACCTGAGAGGAAATGTTGCAAAGTCCTGTTACTGAATCCTGGCATGGCGTACCAGTATATTTCTGCTTGCTGATTCCGTAATAATCAGTGCCGGCAAGATAAAACACGAAGCCTCCCAGGGGATTAGTCTGAAAATATCGCGTGTCCAAATGATCGGTAACACCATACGATCCGAATGGCTGAGGTTGGAAGCCTCCAAACATGGTAACGCCGTTCGGATTGTTTGTGGCGCCGGTAAAAAAGAAAAGCGGAGGATATAAAGGATTGTGAGGGTCTGCATTATTAATGATTCTCACCGTTCCTTTAATGTCATAGACGTTTAAGATAGGCTGTGCATAATCAACTTTCAACTCAGCATCAATGTTAACATTATCGTATCCTTCAACAATATCTCCGTCCACAAGATGGTTTCCTATAAATTCCTGTGCTCCGTTTGTGATGGGCACGGCAGAAAATAGCGTAGCGGCTGTGGCATCATCAAGCACCTGATATATACCGTCATTATAAAAGTTAAGTACGTTCTTGCCGATGCCAAATTCATACTGCTGCAGCGTTTTGATGAGCTGAAACTTGCCGGTGTTTCCTTCCCTGAAATAAACGTTTACGTATTGAATAATAGAGCGAGAGACAAGATTATTTAATCTGCCATCCCCTGTAAAATCAACTTCAATGTAATTGTACAGGCTCTGTTGTATGGACTGCGTGCACTGCGCTCCAAAATCAGGAATAACACTTATCGGAGACAAAGTAGAGGGCTCATCATCATCATATACATATTGAACGGCAAATTGAAATATGCGATTCTGAACATAGTTGGTGTCCCTGTGGGTATCAATTTTATAACTGGCTGTCGGCTGAAAGTGAGGAGGGTATTTCAACCTGTCAATGATGTCGAAGCTGATAGGCGAAGGATAGAAGTTCTGAGCAACAGCAATTACCTGGTTGCCTCTATTGCTAGTAATAACAAGGGTGTATTTGCCCAAATTCTTCATGGTCACACTTAAAAATGCTCCGGTGGGAAGAATACTTATATAGGCATTGGCAGGGAATACAGTTGACAGGTAGTGGCTAACATAAAATCCATCTGCTGCAGTTCCCGGTGGAGGTAATGGAACTGCAGGGCTGTTCCACGTGAAAACGGTTGATTTGGAAGGATCTTTAACGACAAAGTGATACGTTTCACCGGTCCCTGACCTTAAACCAAAGTAAGCATTGTAAATCCTGACTTTGTTTTCAGTGGACTTGATGATATTTATTTTCTTGGAAATACCTCCATCTGTCCAGTACAACAGCTTCTGCCCCACCAGGCTCATGTGATTGATCCTGTTAAATTCGGTGAATCCTAAGATTGGATCCTGAAGAACAGTTTCAATGGTTTTGGTGGTGGGGTCGAACAGGTAAATTCCATGATTCAACAGATCGTTGAAAATAGCATAGAAAACCTTGCCTGTATCCGTATCGCTCCGAGCTCCAATGCATACGTTGCGTCCTGCCGGCAATTGGAAATGGACCAGGGTCGTTCCTTTGATGTTGACAACCTTAGCCATATTCTGACCATTGTTGTCATATATCCTGATGTTTTTAGTGCCTGCAAGCAAATAGTCGCCCTGTGGAATAGAACGAACCTCATCATCTGCATTGGCTCCTTGGAAAAATATTTTTTCTTCTAATGGCATTTAACAAGACACTCCGTTGGTAATATGAAAATGTGATTTGCATCCGGTAAGCCGATGAATGGACGGTGTTATCGAATTACCCTGTATCTTCCAGGTTGGTCTTGTCCCTGGTATCAAATTTAGCACTATATCATCTCCGCAACCGCATGGACACTTGAATTTCGCCCATTTCTCATTAGGTGAAATATATACCCTGTTAGGCTGTGCTTCTACTTCCCAATGCTCCTTATCGGTGTTTTCGAAAGTATATTTCGTTCCAATAAAATTCATGTTATTATCTTGAAGGAATTGCAGTTGATACGCGATACTTTGCATCCAGGTATTCTTGGACGCTGAACTTCTGCTTCAGTTTACGGAAATTGTTGAACTCGATGCCATACAACCTTTCCTTACCTCTCTTATTAGAAAGACTTTCTTTGTCGTTATGCTCGAGGCGCTTCCAGTGAATTCCTGCTGTAATTGCCGGCACCGCTGCGTATGGAACTTCAACAGTACCATCACAATCAATTCCTGTGCTACGATATTCCAAAACAATTTCAGACCGGGGAACAACACTTTTAAATTGGATCTGTTTGCATTCTGTGTCAACTTTAAAGTAGCCACGTGAATTCCATCCTCCCCCCATGGCAAATTGTTCTCCTACGTACTGCCCACCTCTGAAAGCGCCTGAGAAATAGTAGTAGTATGGATATATGCCATCAAATCCGGTAAATGGATGCTGCTGAATTTGATCTATTGGAACAGGACATTCGTTGCTTCTGTTAAAGGAGATGTTGTCGCTTACAGACAGAAGAAACAACCGTCCACAGAGATTTATTCCAACGGCGATATAATCAACATAGTCGGATGGAATATCAATAGTGTTACGGTCAGATAGTTTCAGCCACTTAGTTTTTATGGACGGGTTGGCATACAGGTTCATGTCCTGGAATATGTCAAATGCCCAATTGAGATAATAAGGATAGTTCTTAGTTGTAACTTCCCTCAAATCTGCCATGACCTTATGGACACAGTAATCAAGAGTTTTTGTTGAGCTATTTATCTCAGACATGGTGAATTAAATTATTGCTTCTGCGTTTCAGGAGTCAACCCTTCCCTTACCTCTTGCGGAATCTGAAACTGAGGAAAGAAGTACTGCCCCACCTTATTCAACAGGGTCTCTTCGAACTCTGCAGGAATAGGCAATGCTTCATTTTCATCAAAATCGTAAACCGATGCTATCTGCTTAACAAGCACCTTCTCATAATCATCGGGTATATTAACGTAATATATACGAATTGACTGATCCGTTCCAATTTTTACGCGCTCTATATAACACCCTACGTTTCCATGTAGCTCAGCAGCTTCCAGTGATTTGAAGGTGCTCAAAAAACCATTCGGAAGGATGATGAAACTTTCCTTTTGATTTTTCATCGGTGAGACCTGTCTCAAACCGGAGTAGTCGCCAAATGAAATCAACCTGGACGGAAGGATGCTGTACTTCTGCAGCGTTATCGGATCGCACACCACATCAACTCCATTGCCATCAGGCCCCAAATACTGAGTAACAAACTCTCCGCCAAGATCTCCATTCTCCTTGATGGATGCCTCCATGGCACCATTGCGAACAATTTCTATTCGCTCGTACACGTCCCTGGGAGTAACCCTGCGATATGAAGCAATCTTGCCTCCTTGACCGAAAGCAATGACGATGGCAGCTATTTTTTCTTTAGTAAGACTCATACGCCTTTCACCTTAATTAATTCTGCATACTGAAGCAACTCTTCATCTCTGAAATTGATTCCTACATATCCTAATATCAAGCGAGAGAACGTGATGTGCATGATGTCCTTCCATTCCAACTGCGTACTTCCTGACGGATCATAAACCGCCTCATCATTAATGATGTTGTAATTCCAAAATGGAACAGCCGGCTTACGCAGGTAGTTGAACTCAATGGGAGAAACAGTTTTAGGGGCAACATTCAGCTTCCCTGACAAAAATGTTGCTGAAGGATATAAATCAGTCGGGAAGTTGATCGGATCAATAATTGTTTCGTCGTACTCCCTTTTGGTGAGAAAAGTTATAATCTTATTGTTGGCAACATTTGTAGCCGACACAGCATGCCGGTAATCAGCAGGAAGAGTAAATACTCCGTTTGTGCCAACGAGCTGAGACGGAACAAGGAAAGGAAGGAGCGCATCTGTTGAAACCTGTGAGTTGTCAAAAAAGATTGTTCCATTCGCAAGTTCTCTCAGCCCTACTTCTTTTCTAAATAAATCCTCATTTGCACGGGCGAGGTAAGAATTGTATTCATCAGGACTTACAGAATTTCCAGTCTGATCCCGATTAGCAATTGCATTTATAAAAACCCTTATCTCCTCTACCGTCATGTCTCATTAAGAATAAATTTTGTAACGAATTACGGACAAGAAACACTGTACTCGGCCACCGGCCGTAGGTTTGCTTGACGTTATTTTGAGTGGGTCATTTGCCTGAAGTACTGCTCCGGGACCGATGACAGTACTGCTTACCGTTCCTACGGCAGAACTGATCGGAACATTTATAGTTGCCACATTTACTGCGTTGGCGAAAACATTTAGCGCTCCCGGATCGGTGTCTGCAATAGTCTTATTGACACAAGTCTGAACCTTTACAAGTTGACAGCTAAATGGAACATTGAACACTACATCTCCAACCTCATCTGCTTCGAAACTTGTCTGCATAGTGATGATTTCTGCCTGTCCATAAGCATCATCAAGAGCAGAAACCTTCTGAGTTACAAAAACTTCATTGTCTGCATCCCACCAGGCGAATACCGTAGTGTTTCCGCTCTTTACTTCTGCATCCGTAAGCACCTCTCCGTAAATCGTTACGGTATGTCCGTTTGGATTAAGCCTAGCCTTATAGTTGATGATAAATGCATCGCCTTCGCCCGGAACTGTGGGGGCCGGTACGGCAAGAGGATTGTATTCAACAGTAATGTCGCCTCCCAAATCATCGTGTCCCGTGATTTCCTGATTCATCAAATCAAGATTGACATCAAGATTCATAACCAGTGCTCCAAGAACAGCAGTATATTCTCTGCTCGTTAAGCCCCGGTTATTCTTTTCTACAAATAAATCCTGAGAAGTCACTTTCCACGCTGCACCATCATATATACACATGAACAGTGTATTTCCGGCCAGTGCCTGCTTTTGGGTTAGCTTGGTATCAAAAACCGAAATGCTGTTACCGTCCAGTTCCCATTGACCCTGATACCACACAACCACCTTGTTAGGTTTTGCCGTGGTGAGTGAATTGGAAAGGTCTGCAGTAATTGCATAGTCATCGGCAAGCGTACCACTGCCTCCGAAAAAATATAAGCCAATACGCTCGGTATTAGGCATCTCATAGCCGCCTGCATCGGCGATCATGGTTACTTTTTTAATGTCTGTATATAGCGGCATGGTTTAAGAAATTTGCTTGTACTCTGCGTACAATTTATTCAATGTGATCCCACCTGCATCACCGTTTGTCTGTGCCCAATACTCCACCGGTATTACTGCGGTGAAGTCAGCTGCTGTCACTATTTCAGATAAGGTGTCAACAGTTCCACCTATTCCTACTGCCTGAGAAGTAGTAACCAAATACGTCGTTGATGTAATCCTGTCAATCGTAATGTTGATGACCGCTACCTGATTGGTAGAAGAGAAGGACGCAAACCCTGTCATGAGCGATGCTGTTCCGACCCTTATTTTAGCAAACGGAGAATGGGTGAACACTGTGCTTAAATCTTTCAGTACTGCCATGATGCTGATGGTGTCGCCATCATTCTTTAGCGTGTTGGCAGGAATGTTATCCGTCTTTATTTTAGTCAGCACACCAAGAGTGTCACCGCTGTTTGGCTGTGACAAGTCATTGAAAAGGATGATGACAGAATTTGTTCCTGCGCGGCCGGCAATAGACAAATTCCAATCTGAAAATGTTCCTGACCCTCCGGAGTTATTAATAGCAACAAGCATTACGCCGGTAGATGGGTCGTAGCCAATCACAAACCCCTCCATGAAATTTGTCGCGTCGGCACGGCTTACTATTCGCACGTACGAACCTGCAACGTATGCCTTGTTCAAGCTGATGGTCAGTGTAATGCCTACATTCTTTACAATGGTGAGGCTTGTAGAAGAAGTAGCATCATAACCTCTTCCATCAATCCCGGGAGCGCCGAGGTATCTCTGAAATGGTTTTGGGAAATTATTGACAGTTAAAAGTGTGGCCGGCTTCTGTAATATAACACTTGATATATACGGAAGGCTGTCATCAGGAACCAGGCTGAATCCTGTTCCATCCGATGCTGAGGCGTAAGCAAAATATAAATATGAAGAAACTCCAGGATCACCTTTCGGGCCTCTTACTAATTCTGCGCAATCTTCGGTATCGCAACCCATTTTTTAAAAATTAAAAGTTATTTCACGAGCAACCTTTGCAGTTGCAATCACAGTATGCCTGTAAATATTTTATGACCTCCTGCGCCCGGCTTAATTTGCCGCACTCAATCAACGGACAAATAGAATCGTACAGAGCATTTAAAGTGGCGATGCATTTAATCTCTTTCCAATCGCATTTACATACTCCCCTGCAGGTGCATGACACGCTTTTAGGAACAGTCACATTCTGCCTCAATTTACTGATGCAGCAAGCAATACCTTTTATCAATGCAGCATATATAGTGACAACGATGGTCTTGCCATCAATGGTCTGCACAAGGTATTCTATGGCCCATATATCATTTGGCAATTTTGCTCCCTGTGCACCTCCAAACAGAGAATAAGGAATTACTAACTTCTGAGAAGTGTCAATTGTCGGGAAGGATAAATTCTGTATCGTGGAAGGAGGTACATATACATTAATAGGATAAGTAATGGTCTCGCCTAACCTGGTGAAATTAAGTACTGCTGACAGAATGTTGTCTGCAATTACCGGATTAGGACTGCCCCATCCTCCCAGGTTGGACAATGAATATGCTCCTGTCAATTCTGAGAAGCTAACTGCTAATCTATCTGCAGTTTCCGGTGCGATAATTTTTGCTACTACTGCCACGATTATTGTTTTAAAGTGTCTTCAAATATATTTCTTCCACCACAGCAGCAACCACAGATGGTCTTTGCCTTTTCAATTGCCAAGTTCTTCTGATCTTCTGTTATGCATACGCCCTGCTCGTAACAGCAGATGTCTTTGAGATAACCCTGCAGCAGTATCAGCTTGGCTATGGTGCATTCAGCAACATCATTTAACCCATTCCTTTTTGCCCACACATATATATACGCAAGGTCTGCCGAGCAGCAGAAAAGCATCGAAATAACGCCCTGGCTCTTATCAACAAGTGTAACAATCTCAGTGATATTGCATCCTGCAGAATCCGTTACCCTAACGCTATAGGTGCCGGCAGAAATATTGTCAATCTGCTGAGTAGTTGCACCGGTATTCCACAGGTAAGTTAGATTTCCAAGATTGCCTGTGACAATTGCTTTGAGAGAACCGTCTGATCCTCCCGAAGTCGGATATTGAAAATCGAAATCTACATACAGTAGAGAGGTGTTGACGTAAAAAGTTTTAACAACCGTGGCGCCGATCGAGTCCGTTACTCGTACCCAATATGCGCCGGGAGTAAGTCCGGAAATGTTTTGAGTAGTGCTGCCGTTGCTCCACTGAAAGGTATAGGCCGGGATTCCACCACTAGGTGTTATAGTGATAGAACCAGTCGGACCATTCAGACAGCTATGAACAACGGTGCCACTAACATTCATTCAAATTATGCCGTTTCCAGCTTTTTAACTTTATTTTTCCGTTCCTCAGCAAGACGTTCATTGAACCAGTCAATGTTGTCCTCGCGTGTAGCAGTGCTGAAGTATCTTATCAATCTATCCTTTTCGTCCTCATTGTTCATGCACACGCAAATCTGAGACACTTGTTGTGGCTCATCTTTACCCCATGACCATACACGATCTTTCGGATCGAATTGAATGATTCCATACCCAACAGCTTCGGTTATTTCTGCACGCTGTTTCATTTTTTCACCGGTTGCACGTGCGTAAAAAATCACCGGGTTTCGTTTCATGACCTGCATGAGATAATCACGAAGCATGAATTCTTCCTTATCCATGGCATTTATGTCGCCCAATTCAAGAGCAACTTCCCGGAGGTCGGATAATTTCCATGTCTTAAGGATGAGCTCACGTGATTCGAGTTCTTTTCCTTCTGCATCCAGTCTTTCTTTTGCGTCCTTCTCAGGATTGATTTGATAGAAGATGGCACCCTTCTTAGGGTCGAAATTAGGACTGCTTGCATTCTGCGGATGAAGACTCATCCAATAATAAAGTTCTATGTGAGACAGGACGGTGGGATCACAAACGATGTTACCCTTACTTAAGAATTCGATCTCGGTAGGGGTGTGAATGAATTCCTGCAAGCCTCCCCTGTTGCTTACCCGCTGCGTTTCCGCATATCGGAAAATCACCAGTTTCTGACCAAATTCTTTGTCCTCCACGGCCATTTGATAAAATGGTTCAATCCCACGAGATCGCGGGAAAGATCTTTTACCGGTTATGTGTGAAGTTGGGGTTTGAGATACGTGTAGCTCAAACGTTACTGGCTTTTTGAAAGCATTAAGAAACGCCTTTGGCGGATCTATCCTTTTACCATCCTGGATTAACATATTTCACTTGTTTTTAATGAACAGGCAACAGCAGTATTGCCATTGCCTGTTCGGGTTTACTTAGTTGTTTGATTACTGAGGATCCAGTAATACGAAGCGATTGAGACCTATGTGATGAGCACCGGTATGGGTTCTCATGAAATAGTTCGCAATATCTTCAGCAAGCACCTTTACGCCTGGGCCTGCACCTCTTTGATCCCACACTTCCATCTTACGGCTGTATGGACCAAGTTCTTTGTAGCGGCAACCGATAGAAGGAATGCTTTCTCCGGTCTTTTTGTCCTTACGCATGTCAATTGGCAGGAACAATCCCATCTTAGGATATTTATAGCCTGCAGCGCCACCAACCTTCGGATGAGTGAAAATACCCATCTTTTGGAAGTTGAAGTTACGGCTTCCTTTACGGAATGATTTGAAACCAACGCTCATGGCAAGTTCCTTGTTGCCCTTGAAAATGCTCTCCGTTACGTAGCTTATCTCCGTTTCTTTGAAGTAATCCACGAACGTGTTTTCAATTTCAAGATACAGGTCAAGGCCGAGCAGGCAGACGATGTCGTTGCCGCAGAATTCACGGTCCTGTTTCTTAACGATGTCATCAAATTTGGTGACACTGAAAAGTCCCGGGGTGTACGGAGTGATTTGACCGGCCCTGCGGATTGCAGGAATCAGACCTTCTGTACTCTTTACCTTTGAATTGGTAGGAGTATTCGGGTCATTCAAATCCGTATTGGTGTTGTCAGTTGGGTCCTGGAACAGAAGTGCATTGGAAGTCTTCAGGGCAAGACGGTAATCCAGGTCAAGTTGACCTTTCATCACGTAACCCAAAATCTTCTTCATGCCGCCGTTGTCAGACACGTACTCATCAAACCAATCCTGGTTGGTCATTTCGCTACCGGTAGCGTTAAGAGATTCCTTAACGATCTGCAGGTAGTTGATGTATTTGTCAGTACCGCTCAAAGCACCTTTCGGCTGAGTTGAACCTTCTGCAAATGCATCAGAGATGATAACCACTTCCTGACCTGTTACCAGGGCCGGAATGTTTTTGGTGAGTCTGTTAGGAGTCACCTTGATGGTTGCTGTACCGAAATTCTGATTGACGGTCACCTCGGTGATGGATGCTGTTGTTTCGCCGGCATCATCAAAGAGGACGGTGTCCCACAGGCGCGGATACACATAATAAATTGAGCCGAAATGGTCAATCGAAGATGCAGCAATTGTAAGGGTTACAGTTGCACCCGCAGCTCCGGCGCCACTGTTAGCACCAATTACGAATGTGTCGTGGATAAAGCGCTCTTCGTAATGCTCATACTCATCACGGGCTACAGGCAATTCAAATCCTAACGATTTTAAAATCATCAGGTAACTCATTCCCTGGTCTCCTTTTATCCTGAATAGTTTATTGAGTTTTTCGGGTTTTAATATGTCGAAGTTCGACACAATATCACTGGCATACGGCGCGGCCGATGCTTGATTTGGTTGGATAGGCATTATAAATTAGAAGTTAACTAAACTTCACTTCCCACGTTAGTAGCCGCGTTCACGTTTCAATTGCTTTTCATACAAATCGTCTTCGTTACTCTTAGCTCCCGGTACAGGAGGTTTGTCTCCTGCAGGCGGTTCGTCGCCGATGTGGTACTTGTCTCGGTACTGTTTATCTATTGTTGTTTTTGCTTCGTTCCAAATCGCTTTCACGATGTTGGCATGTTCTCTGACAATTACCCGGTCTCTGAGCACATCATTCAATGCTTTGATGTTTTCAGGAGTGGGTTGAACGTCCCATGCATCCAAAATTCCATTGGCATCTTCCATCAAACCATCTTTCAATTTCTGATCACTGATCTTAAATTGAAAAGTTTTTGTTGGATTGCCTTTGTCATCGGTTTCAAGGACAATGTCCAATCCGTTTGTGGCATCAACTAAATTTTTAACCTGCGGCTTCCAATCAGCGACACGCTTTTGTTCGGCCTCCTCGTTAATTAAACGTTGACGTTCAGCATCCGGAACGGATTCTTTTTGTTTTATGGCTTCAAGTTTCTTCTTTGCTTCTTTGGAGTCAATTGCAATGTCCACGAGACCCAATTGTTTCTCCGGTTCGTCAAAGTCTTCTGTCTGTTGATATTTTTTATTGAGTTTCAGAGTGATTTGCTCATCTGTCAACTCAGGATGATCCCATTTGTATTGTGCTTTTATCAGTTCAAGTCCTGAAAGTTTGTCCAGGTCGAGCGCCTGCACGCGATCATACGTTTCTCTTGTGCCACCCTTCGATAAATAGTCGTTGAGACCTTTTACATAATCGTTTACAAATACCGTCTGATTTTTTTCAAGATCAGCCAGTTTTGCAGACAATGTAGGAAGATCACGGGCCGCTAAAGCGATTTTCTTAGCAGTTTCCTTGTCAACTCCTTTTGTTCCGAAAATTTCTTCGAGAAGTTCTGTTGCGTATTTGTCTTTGTCCAATACTGAATCAGCAGGAGAGTCAGCAGGCTTGTCAGAGGCGGGTTTGTCTACCGGTTTATCAACCGGCTTGTCAATAGGTTTGTCAGCGGGAGGGGTTTCAGCGGGTTTATCTACTGGCTTATCTACCGGTTTATCGGCAGGAGAATTAGTTTTGTTTAACTCTTTACCTGCTGCAGATGTTGGATCAACATCTTGGTCGTCAATTACAACTTGTCCCACTATTTTTCATTTCACTTTGGTTTTTCACTGGTTAAAAACTGCCCTGCGTTTCGAGCAGTTTCTTTTATTTAATTTTTATTCATCCGTACCCACACAAAGAACGCTGCTGTCGGGATATAGTTCCAATATTACTACCGAAACTTATCATCCACTTAACCGCTTGACGGCTACCGTAATTTCGGCGTGGACTCATCTATGATCAAAATTTGTAGCGGGGACAGGACTCGAACCTGTGGCCTTCGGGTTATGAGCCCAACGAGCTACCAACTGCTCCACCCCACAATATATGTTAAAGAACGAGGCAAATATAGATTATTTATACCCAAATGCAAATTCAGCATTTTTATTTTATTAACTACACGGGTTTTGTTAATTATATCTATACAAGTTCCTTCTTGTTTTCTTCAACAGATGCTTTGGTGATTATGTTGTGTCCTTTGCCGAGTGAGGTTTGTGCAATTTCTTCCATCTTATTTTTATGGCGAACCATTTCCTCTGCAATGGTATCCTTGCTCTTTTTATCCTGCAGCGCAAGGTCAGCATCACGCTGAGCATTAATCTTCGCAACTTCATTTTGACCTTTTAGTTGCTCCTGATCATTCATGTTCTTGCCATTCAACTTCATGTTGTCATCCTGCATCTTAGCGGCCTGCTGAGCATAGACTTTCTCCTTGTAAGCAAGGTACAACCGGGCATACTTAAGATTTCCGGTCTGAATTTTGTCTTCGATGTACAGGTAGTCCCCATGGGAAATTCCTCCCTGTTTCGGGCCTAGCTTCTCGGCCTCCAATGCCGCTTGCCTAACCGCCTGCTTCATTTCATCTGTCGGCCGCATAACAACTTTCAGGGCATACTCTTCATGTGAAACATCGGAAGTGAGAACAAATACCTGGATAACATTGTTTCCAAGCGAAGGAAGATAACCTTTAATGTCACCATCTGCAGCCATTGTCTGATAGCGGCTGATAATCTTCTTGCTTGCAGATTCTTTTACGGATATATATCCTGAGTAAATTGGCTGAAGAGCATTGTTGGCAGCTTCGGCGCTGACAAGACTGGTTTTCACCGGCGCCCGTTCAGCAGGAGCGGAAGCATCAATCACTTCGTTGATACCGGTAATGGAACGAATGAGCTGAATGTCATAGTCCATCGCTTTGATAAACTCATCCAACTGCTTGCCGATTCCACCATCTCTTTCCTGTACCGGAGATGCCGACCCTGCCTGGTTAACTTCTGAATGGTGAGTAGTGAGATTATAAATCAAGTCACCAGTCTGCCGGCGCAGAGCTAATATCTGAAGTGGTTTCATTATTCCATCTCCCATGTCAATGTTCTCCAAGGCGCCAATCTGAATGTCAAGACCTGCCGGTGCCGCCATGACTTTTGCATTTTGCAACTTCAGCCATGATAACTGGAATGAGTCCAGGTTAGGGATGATGGATGCAAGCATGCTCTTGTTGGAATATTTGTATCCATTGAGCGAAAGTTTCGGATGCTTGAAGTTTTCTCGTGGTTGTATATATGCTTTTCCGCAGCCGAATGTGTATTTAGTTCCAACAATCCAGTACCCTTCCATAGATACCTGGTACTTATGCGTGTCAAATGTTTTTTTGGAATCACTGTTCTTCTTCCGGTCAGGAGTATAGTTTTCGATCAGGTGAGTATTCCGTTCACCGTTCTCTCCAACTTTTATTTTATATACTTCCGTGTTGGAAGTTATGAACTGGCCGCGCAACACATTAACCCGGAAGGTATCCCACGGAAGTTGAGAGTTTACCGAATTAATGGAATTGCCACTGATGTTATAGTAGTCCTCGTCCCATTTGAAATCAACAACATTATTGCTGAATCCTGCATAGTTAAATGCAATGTCTTTCAGCGTGTCTTCGTCCAGGCCACTTTTAACACGTAGTTCAGAGATGGTCATCTCATCCATGTAACCCCAATAATCTATGTTGGAGAAGTCCGGGTTTTTAGAGTAGCGAACAATTGTTCTTTCCGGTTCAAGATAACGGACTTTTATTTTCTTATCAACAGGATCCACAAAGTCTTCTGAGAATGCAACTCCTTTTCTGAACCAATCTGTCAACATTCTCTTTTTTACTTCCCTCCAATTGGAAAGATAGAAGGCGTAGTCAATCCCCATCTCCATTGCAATCTCAGTCTTCAGCTTGAAACTTTCGTTCATGAACATTTCAAGTTCAGCAATGGTATCAGGCAACCATTCCTGTTGAGGAGATTCTATTCCTGCCTTTGCATCCACAGAGGAAAAGAACTCCTGCAGTTGTTTTGTGGCCCACAAATTCCATTTGTAATCCTCCTTCTCTGACAGGGCCTTGTCATTAATAGCAGTAACTGTGATGTCATGCTCAACCTTTTCGAACATGCCAACAAAAATCTTTTCAAACTTCGGGGCCACAGATAAAATGTCCCACGATATGTTCATCCATCCTTCTCTTTTTTCAGAGACCCTGCCTCCTTCAAGTCTCTCCCGGGGGCAGAGAATATCCATGTACTTTTCAGTCGGCTGATTACCTTCAGCGTATAGATTGTAAAGTGTAAAATCAAATCTACGCGAATAGGGAATCCCTCCACGATCCTGCACGTACTCCGCATACATGGCTTCGAAATATTCTAGGAAGAAGGAATCGTCTTTTTTTCTCGACGAACTGGGAAATTTTTTGTCTTTTGCGTCAGCGTACTCTTTGTCCTTGAAGTAATCCACGTGTCATATCAAAAAATGTTTTTCACTTCCCATATTGAAATTTTCTATGGTATGGTTGTACACGGACAGTTTCCAATGGTTTGGGGTCCTGACGAGTCGAAGCGATCAATGCATAACCTCCGGCCACAAATCTATCAAATTTTAACATATCATCCCGCACCTCCAGGCACTCATTTAATAACTCATCATGTACACAACATGCAGCACGGTTTGCAACCCAATACAGATATGCTCCCAATATGTTTTCATGTGAAGTCTGACTTCTCTCAACTGTATATCCTCCGGCGTTCTTGAATTTCTTACCGGTCTTGATGTCGGTCTGATAATACAGGTAGCCTGGGTATCCCCTCTTTTTGAAGTGACGAAGCAATGCGTCCACGTTAATTTCAGGGAACATTTCAATTCCGTAGTATATACAGGCCATGAGCATATCCTCGCAGTACTCATCCACTGTGTCCGGGCGATAGGAATAGGTAGCGCAAAAGTTATCAGTCTTCCATGTCATCGGATCACTGTTAATGTCATCAGCGCTCATGTCGAATTTCCTATATATCGCACCACCCCCATTACTTCTATGGTATTTTGCATCATTCACCTTGAATGGATCTCCGCCGGCCACAGCTGTATGTTTCATGGCAGGAACTTTCACTCCATAAACATTAATCGAACGGTTGCTTAAATTTTGAGGAGGATACCATGACACCCACCACCTGCCTTTACTTGATGGAGTAAATACTACTTCCGTGTCCGGTTTAAGGAAAAAGTCTTTGTCCTTCCAGTTCTTATCCTTCCAATGAAAGTCACCTCGGATCTTATGAGGATTGCCAAACCGGAACTCCTCGATACGATCCATCAATATTTTTTCATCGAAATGACAGCCGCCTGCAGAGGCACGGAAGCACTCACGAAGATATATAGGGAATTGCCTGACAAATTCATTGTACCCATTCAAGTCTCCGCTTTTGAGGTAGTCGGCACGTTTGTCTTCCAGGTACTTCTTTATCTTATCCTTGTCGCTGTTACCATACTTATCAATGAATTTAACATCTGTTTTCTTGTCTTCAATGTTCAACCCTTCGATGGATGATATAAACAGGTTGTATAACCCGGTTGTGGTTTCACCGTCGCTACCTCGTTCATGGAACATGGAATGCTTCACTTTCTCCTGGAACTTCTCGCCGCCCCCCTTCACCATCTCTCCAACCGTGGTGGTGGCAATATGAAACCCTATATACGTGTTACCATCCTGCAGTGTAGGCTTTATCTTGTTGAACCGGTCATACACATCGCACTCCAACGTCTTTCCTTCTTCATCCCCATAGTGCACACGCAATTTCGCTCTGTCATAATAGCCGGCAGTACTTGTTCCGAAATCAATGAACGATTCAAGAGATTCTACAACATTGAGGTTAGTTCCTTTTTTAGAAATGGTCTCGCTGACTGATTTGAATTCAAGTTTGCTCTGCGGATCAGCCTTTCCTCTTGACCGCGGCTTAAACCAAAACATTATCTTCTTGTGAGAATTTACAATGTGCTCAATGAACACTTCCGATGCAGAGTCTTCGTCTTTGGATTGAATACCGTAATGCTTATTCATTTCCATTGAGCACAGCCAGTAGATGAAGCATGCCACCTTGCTTGTGGCGCCTTCTCGACGGAACTTAGGATAATTAAATCCGCAGCAGAATTTATCTAACAGGCACATCATCAGGAACAGGTAAAATTTCCGGTCCCTGCTCCGATAGTCAGGTCGTTTGCGTCCATGATGCCAGTACACCAGGTAGAAGTAGTGAACACCTGCTATATATGTTGGAAGACCGTTATTGAAGAACCAATAACCGTTCATACGTTTCTTCCATTCGTTCTGAATAAACTTTATCTCCTCGCTGTAATATTCTTTGTTTTTCCTGATCTCAGAAAAGCACTGCTCTATTGTGCTGTACTTTTTCTGCAGCATCATCAGCTTGGCAGGAAAGACAGGAGGGGTGAATACCTGATCCTCGGGCGCCAATCCGTAACCATCTATAGTTTCAAGTGGAGGAGCATCCGGAAGTTCAATTTCTACCGGTACCAAGTCAGGATCGTCGTCATGTACGATCAGTACTTTTTCAGCTTCCTGATAATTGTATGGGCGTTTCTTCTCCATCAACCTTAGCTGTTATTTGTGGATGATCAACAATCCACTGATCGGCAAAATCTTCCGGGGTTAGTTTTATATATTCCTCTTCGGTCATGTCAGCCACGGCGTAAAGTATGGAGTTCAATGTGTTTGAATTGTCACCGCTGAGCAGTTCTGTTGAAAGAGCATCCATCTTCTTAGCCAGGTCTTCGGCCTCTGCCAACATTTTCATTTTAAGAGTGGTCTCCTTCAGCACATCAGAATCCTTCCCTTTCGGGGTATAGGTCATGAGCTGCTTGATGGTATTGTAATAGGTCTCATTGCCAACAGTAAGCAATATATATGTTCGAGACCTCACAAGGCGGCAGTAACGAATGATCATTAAATTGATCGCATTGTTCTTGCAGCGAAACATATCATCAACCTCTGTTTCAAAAGTGCCATCCGGTTTTGGTTCAAAGCCGGCAAGCAGTGCTGCTGTTACCTTCTTTTTAACAATGTCTTCAATCTTCTGTAGGGGACTACCCTTGTCATAGCAGTACCCTATATACTTTATGACTTTGTTTATTTTATATCCAGGAAGTGGCTCAAGAAACTCTTTGTACTTCTGCAGTATAGGAAAACAGTCGAACACATCTCTGTCTCCAACTGCGAAGAAGGAGAAGAGCATGTGATTAAAATCATCGGCTTTGTAATCGGGAGCAATGCTCATGCAACTTGCAGTGTGACAGAATTTACCTTATAGCAATCCTTTCTTCTCATTCGATAGAGAAGACCCAACTCAGCGTGAAGTTCATATTGAATTGGGATTGCATCCACATCTCTAAACCTGACTTCATCACCGGCCTGTATATCAGGATCCGTGCCCACCTTTTTGTCGTGGTCATAGTAATTCACCTGAGAGGAGGCGTACTTGACAATTCCTTCTGTCATAGACCTCCTCCCCTTCACCATGTCCGGAACATGCAGTTTGGTTTTTGGAAGTGCAACTTCTTTCGGCTCAACCAACAACCATCCGTTGATTGGAATTATTTTATCGCTGCGGAGAATGACATACAACTCATCGTAACGGATGAAGATTAACTTTTTACCATCCTCTACAAAGTATCTGCCGTGGTTGATCGCGTCCTGCACACACAAGAAATGGAAGATCACTGCATCACCTACCTTCACTTCGTTGTCATAGGTGCAATGACTGTAATGATCACCTACAGTGTCAACAGAAAAAACATCTGCCTCGCAGTTTTTGATGACAATACCTTTTGTCTGAGAATGCTTCTCAGGTTCAAAGGTCGTGTCAATCCACAACTTGCCATTGCCAAGTTTAATCCATTCGTTGCTGTCATCAATCTGCACCAGTGTGTATCCGGTGTTAACGCTTTTTACTTGCATGTTACAGTTTTATTGTACCGATTAATGTTTCGAAAGAAGTGTTGGTCATCTGTTAAATTTCCTTTCTTTTTCCATTCGACGGAGAGTTTGTTCGGGTAATTCACCATGTCGCATTTGATAACTGCAGCCTAATGTTCCACCTTTCCATGATCCAGTACCTTCTCCAACTTCATCATTAAAATCAACGGCTATAGTTTTTCTTGTAATGTTTATATATGGAAACCACATGAGAGATTTCCATCTCCATTCTCTCTCTTCAACCCGGAGCGTAGCAAGTCTTTCCTGAACTGTTCCACTTTTCAAAACATATGTATATGGATATGTTTCTCCCCAAAGAATAGTTCTCCATTTATCTTTATCCCAAAATGACTTACTGCCTTTGTCCTTTTTCATGTCATGCTCCCATGTTCCATCTTTTCTCAGGCAGCTGGTTCTATAGCATTCCCACTCCCAGGGCATGTGAAAGCAGGTGGTAGTTTCTCCCCACTTCCACCAAAAACTATCAAATACCTTTCTACCTTCTGCGTATAAGTAAAACCCATACTCAGGATTCTCGCAGTCATTACGACCCGAATATATAGGAAGATTTAAATAAAACTCTCCCCACGGCGCAATGAGGAAAGCAACAATTATTAACCAACAAAATATTGGAAGCGAAATCCAAATGGAAGTTATTAATCCGAAGATCGCTAAAATTGTTGTTAGCTGACTGACAAGCTGCAGGCGTTCATCAAAATATGAACCTATCTCCAACTTAAAACTCAACTTGTGAAATTTCGGATAGAATGATAGCCATTGCTTATATTCAGGATATATATTCTTATTCCTTCTAAGGCTTAACTTGTAGGGCCACTTCTTCTCTTTTTTTGTCGTGTTGATGTTAGCAACTTCGACTGCGTCACTTGTTTTTGAAATCATACTTTCACTGATGTTATTCCCATTGCAGGGATGGTTAGTTTTTTAATTTGATCAAAGAGTCCGTCAATAGTGTCATCTTCCAATGTCACGCCCTGGTAGTTCACCTTGCAGTAAAAGGTGGTCTTACCGCGCTTGTCTTTCGGAACGTCCAATCCATGCACGTCCTTCGGGACATTTACCGACCATACTTCCAGTGACATCGCCATCATTTTTTAAAGTAAAGCTTCTTGGCTTCTTTCCAGTTCGCATGCAGTTCCTTTTTCGTTCGCCCGGTAGTGAAGATTGAATGCTTATCGCTATAAGCGGAATAGCCAGTACTGGTTTTCTCAATAATCATTTTCACTCTACGAACTTTTGCCATCAGAACACGTGTATTGCATATACCTCATCCAAATTCCAATAATCCAACGCCTCTCTTTTTTTGTTGAACCACTCTTTACCAAGGAACCGAACCTCAGCAACAATGTTACTACCAAGAGGAACAGTAGATAACTTCTCGATCACATCGCCCACAGCTTGAAACAACCTGTGCTGCTCCCCGCGCTTGTCACCGTCGAAGCTAAGAATAAAATCTCTCACCTTCCAATTCTTCACCTTTCGCTCAGGAAGAAGACGATGCAACTTGCCGGTAACAACTCCTACCTGGTAATGGGGAATGATTTCAATTCCCTCCTGCTGCAGCGTGATCAGCTCATCGCCCAGGCGAAGTGTGATCGTCCGATTATTAAGTCCCTTGATAATTTCCAACGTGCCATCACGACCGTCAGTGGACTTAACCGGGATATGGATCTCAGTTACCTTCACGCGCCAACACTTTTTTAAACCCCTTCTTGACAGGAGGAGTTGGTATATATATTTCACCACACTTGCACACAGAAACCTTCTTGCCATTTATACTCTTCTCTTCGTAAGTGTGATAATTGCGGCGATACGCCCAACATGCGAAGATGGGTTTTCCATCTTTAATGTTGTTCTGCTCGGTGAACTCCTTGATTGCCCTGTGGAATATGCTCATGGTTAAAGTTTTTCGCACTCCATCGCTGTGCGAGTGATGCTCAACTGTGATTGACTCATGCTCTGCAGGCTTCCGTCGAATGGTTCCGGATAAAACTCCAACAGTTCAATCCTGTGCCGCTCAACATAATCCATTAGTTTTCCATAGACTGCAGGCTCTTTCTCCTTCAGCCGGTCAACATGATTTTTTTCTTTAGAAACCTTAGTCTCAGTTTCAGAAACATAGCGATCATAATATTCAAAAACCTTGTCTAATTGAGACTTATCCTTGATCTCGTGTGTCCACCAACCGCCCCCTTGTTTTTTAACGGTTTCATCGCGATCAGCCCACTCCGTGCTGATGACATCTATTCTGAAAGTTTTAGGAGTAAACGGAAATGATTTTATATACTGTTTGCTCGTTATGATTTCTCCATCCAACTTAACGCTTCCCTGGCTTGTGAACGAACCTCCCACATCTCCATCAAACACAATAGCATCAATAAAATAACTACGTGAATTGTGATCTGTCCTGAAAATCCTTCCGTCACGGCTATTTTGAAACAGAGTAGAACCCCCATTCATTTCGCTCACATCATTCCATTCATCTTTTCCACCTGAGATAGGACACAGGGGCTCATGAAGGCAAAGTTTTTCAACAACTTGCGATAGGGCTCGTGCCGTGTATGGAGCAGACCCTCCGCTTTGTCCGGATTTTCCAAACTTATCACACAGTTCTAAAATCTCCTCAATGAATGGCTCGATGATAGGACGATTGTTAGTATCGGTGCTGGTTTTAACTAACACAGCCAACTCCCTGTCGGCGTGCTCATATGTGCTTGATCTTTTCATTGTTTTTCACTCCGGCTGACCTGCCTCCGGACGGTATATATATTATGATCCCAAAAAATAATACTCGTTCTTGCGAACCCTGTCAATCAGAGAATCGCTATTCTTCGCAATATAGCTTATCAGCGCCTCCGCTGTCATCTTGTCAGGAGACTGTACCCTGCCAAAAAACGTGTTCAACGTTACCGCCTGATGACCTCCCCTGGGAAGAACAGCCATTTCAAGAAGTTTCTGCTCTATCGCCCACCAGTCCGCAAACGGCCGCGCACCAATACTCGCATCATACCGCAACGGACACCCAAGCGAAGCATCATCTATATACAAATGAGCAAACTGTTTTGGGCTCTTTGACCAGGAAGACTGCCCGGGATTCTCATTAACCCCAAACAAATCAATCCTGTTTTCACTGAACCAATTCACCGCTTCTGCCAGGTATTGATTTTCCGCACCCTCCTTGTTATCACGCATAGTCCACAGTATCAGCTTGTGACCACACAGCACCAACTTACGTAATACCGGCGCCGCCCCGATGTCCTTGCCGATCTTAGGATACTCATGCGTTACACACGTCCCATCAAAATCTATTGCTATAATCATGTTCTGTTATTTGATTATTTCCGTCAAAAGATAAAAGTCGTCCTCGTATGTACGCCCCAACGGTATGCCCAACTCCGAATCATTGTACAACATCAAAGTCATCCCATCAACAACACTCTTCACATAATCCATATTTACTACGTAACTTTTATGACATCGTACAAAATTCTCCTTTCCCGAAACTCGCTCAAGAAAACTACCAATAGTACCATGTAACACGTACACCATCCCGTCACAGCAACACACCTTGTAGTAATCTTTCACCCACTCTACATACATCACATCATCCCACCGTATCCTAAACAAGGTTGTAACCAAATTAACTTTCTTCCTCACAAAAAGATAAGGCCCCTCTTCTTTCAAATTCTTGTTACTACCCATAGTTCAGCGTGTTATAATCGGACAGTCACTGCCCCAATGCTGGCCCCCCTGTTCGAAATGGGAAACGGGAATCGCAGACCCG
>JADMIO010803637.1_pt1 | contig 64901 bp, 51 predicted proteins | sample 8958161 | NCBI WGS metagenome assembly JADMIO01 (sample SAMN16585339, study PRJNA669376) | soil metagenome | isolation source: Crop rotation soil | place: USA: Cullars Rotation, Alabama | collected 2011 | reverse complement strand
CCGCGACAACTTGTCCACGTGGAATTCTAAGCTTAGGATCCCAATGTGCTGGAAAGTTGATCAGGTCGACCTGGAGCGTCCGCGACAGATGGTCGATCCCATTAACGATATCCGCCTGGGTCGCGATCGCCGCGCCGCCCGGGAACACTCGAATACTGAAGATCTCCGCGCCCGGAGCGATTCCGGCGTACCGACGCGCCCCGTCGCCTGCCGGCTGTGCGCCGAGGATCCCGCAGACGTGCGTCCCATGCTCCTCGATATCGGCGCCGGCCTGTGAGTCGAAGCTGCCGTTCAGGTAGGCGCCGACGACCTTTACCTGGTTGAGATAGCTATGCGGGCCGCAGCCGGTATCCAGGACGCCGACACGCACTCCCGCCCCGCGGGTAGCATCATAGTCCTGAATGCCGAGCGCCTCGTGCCACCAGCCCAGCGGGCCATCCGCCGGCAGCTCTCGTAGATGCAGAAGATGCTCCGCCTTCGGACCACGGACGAGCGTGGTCCAGTAGCGTCCGCCCGGCGCGACAACAAGCGCTGTCGGGATCCAACCCGGATGAAAGGCGAAGGAGACCTCGCCGGAGACCGCGATCGTCTGGGTCACCGAAGCGGCGCGCGGCGCCCCCGGCAGGGAGCGCAGATAGAGAAGCGCCTGCCCGCCCATGGGGCGCTTCGCCGCGCCGCGCTCTCTGCCGCCGATGGAGAGGAGCATGGTCGCCCCTTCCCCGGCTGCCCCGTCGGCGAGGGGCTTCGCCATGGCAGCAAAGGGAACGGCGGAGTGGGCAGCCAGGATACGCGGGACGGTTGTGTGGTGAATCTCCGGCTCTACCAGGACATGCTCCCCCAGATGACGCGATTTCGCAGCGACCTCCTCCGCATCCGCATCGAAGACAATCACCCGGCGTGCCGTATCGTCGTCCGGCGCATTATCGCCGATCGTCTGCGCTCCGGGCTCCAGATGGGTCGCGAAGGCCGCATCCAGCTGCGCCCGCGATCGCTGCTTATCGTGCCGGGCAAACTTGCCGGCACGGCGGTGGGAAACGACATATCGCGCCATAGACGTCGCATTCCCCAGTCCGCGATGCGATTCCTTCAGAGACAGCCGGTAGAACGAAAACGACCGGCGCAGATAACTGCACCGGTCGTCTCAAAAAGATCGCCTTTTACCAGGCGACCGCTATGGACGCGGTTGGGAGAACGGGCGCTCCGTACCCACCATCAGCGGGTTTACCGGTCGCTGCGGTAAGGAAGGCGCCTGCGGCTCTACCGGCTGCAGGGAGCCGGTCGTACCGGCGCTCCAGCGCTCCGGGCAAGCGACACTATACGGACGGGGGCGGGGCGCTACCGTTCGCGAGCGGGTACCGGCAAGGCTTCCCACCGATAGCAAAGACGGTCGCACGACGAACAATACCAGCACGGCGGCAATCGCACAAATTAGTATAGGGAGTATGCCCGTTAGTTCCATTTCAACTGCTCCAGGGGGGTGATCTTTTCCACTGTTCTCTGCCGTCTTTTACCGATTCGAAAGGAAATATAAACGGGTAGGGGCGGCCGCCGATTCTTTATTTTAGCGGCCGGGCGGCAGTGCCGCCCGGCCGGGGTCGTTCTTAGTCCGAATACCACGTGGTAACGGTCGCCGCGTACTTGGCCGCGATCTGTCCACAGGCCGTGTTGGGGCCGGTAGCCGTCGGGATCACCTGGAGCGGATTCGCGCAGTAGCCCGTGTAGTAGTTAGTATCGCGGGGCAGTCCGAGGTTGCCGGAGGGCGACTTCCCGACCCGGAAGCGGACGTTCTTGGCGTGCCCGTCCATAAAGACGATATTGAAGTTCCCCCGATGCCGCAGCGCGCTGTTGTTCTTACCGGTGAACGTTCCCATCACGGAATCGATCGCGATGGTCGCCAGTGCCGTATCGTAGGTGTCGCTCAGCGCAAAGGTGTCTGCCGGGGCGACGAAGTTAGCGAGCGGTCGTCCATAGTGCCAGACAAAACCGTGCCCGGCCAGGTCCGTTCCGTACTGTGCTCCGCCACTCAGACCTCCCTGGTTGTGCGGATAGATGGTATTTCCGGATCCGTCGACGGTGCTAAAACTGTCAAACGCCGGGCCGACGTTCATGCCGTAGCCGCCGCAGTGATTGGTTCTCGGCAGCCGCGGTGTTATTCCATCTTCTACGCTGCAGGTGTTCTCTCCGCGGTTGGGGCAGTAGTAGACATCCTTATTCTTGACGTAGTTGTTGAGATTGGCCATAAAGCCCGAGTAGGAGCGCGGCGCACCGGCCGCCGAGTTGACGTTGTTCTCCGAGGTCAACGGCGTCATTTCGTCGTTGTCCTGGATGTACATCAACATGCCGGTGCCGATCTGCTTCAGGTTCGAAAGGCAGGCGCTGCGCCGGGCGTTCTCTCTTGCCTGGGCGAAAACAGGAAAAAGGATGGCAGCCAGGATCGCGATTATCGCGATCACGACGAGAAGCTCGATCAGGGTGAAGGCGCGCACCTTCGATGTGTTCAATGAGTGACTGGGACGTAGCATGGCACTACCTTTCCAGAGCGTCCGGTAGAAATACGTAATTCTCTATACCACTCAGCCAGGCGATCTATGACAGAAACCGACTAAAAGTTAGTATGGAATTCGTCACGACGCCGATGGTCCGGTGAGGCGCTCGCGAAGAGTTCCATCCAGCGGTCCGAATGGCGGACCGTGGATGGTGCATGCATACCGCAATTTTTTTGCCACACCCCGGCATATGTCGAGGTGTGGCAAATTACCATAGGAGTACGAGTGGATACTGGAGCGCCACGGGGCGGCGCTTTGACGGTGATCTGCCGCAGATTAGCCGTGGATCAGCAGAATGATTGCGCTGATACCAACGAGAAAAACAAAGCAGGTAAAACAGACATCCAGCCAGGGGAACCGCGGCCTATCGGCCCTATCGTAGGGCATTGCGCTATCGTTGCCGTTGCCGCCGTTCCCAGAGATCTGATGGATCATTTTTTGTGTTCTCCTATCGCGTTGTCGTGTTGTTTTAATTGTGGGTCCGACAGGAGTAATAGCGCAATAGCGGTGAGCCCGTAATTCCTAAGGGATAGACATCTCGCGTGGGATGGGGAAAGCGCTACAGCGCTTTCCCCATCCTGGCGATTACTCGCGGAAGGTGACCAGGACTCGGTTGCCGAGGCCGTTGTCCGGATCGATCGAGACGGTGACGGCATCGCCGGGGCGGAGGTCGTCCAGTCCTATCTGCTGGCCCTTATTCATCACGAGGATGCCACGGCGGACATCGATGGACCGGCCGTCCTGCATCTCCAGACGCGCAAGACGATCATCGAGGCCGATCCAGCGGCGGAAGCGGCCTTTGAAAACGGCGGCATTGCTTCCGTTGTTCGCCGGCTGGCGGTTGTCGCCGCGCGCCAGAACGTTGACCGCCTCGATCGTGCCGTCACTATCGCGCAGCACGGCCACCCGGTCGCCGACCCGGATACGGCCGATGGGGATGGTCACCTCGTTGCCGTTCGGCCGATCGACGGTCAGAGCGGTGTCCTGCCGGATGAGAACGGTGTGGTCCGAGCCCGGATCCATCCCCGGAATGCCGCCATCACTGGCGATGCGGACAACGAGACGCGACGGCGAGACATCAGAGTAGACGGCCTGAACCGTTCCGATGAATGTCGCATTACCCGAGGCCTCCGTCCCGGGGATCCTGCGCGGGAAGGGACGGCGCTCGTTCGACGCCGACGTGCCCAGTCCCCCATTCGAGGCTACGGACAGAGAGCCGGTGTTCGGCGCAAAGATAGAGACGGTGTTCGCCGCGACGTTGTAGTTGACCTGGGCGCCCAGAGACTCCGCGACGAAGCGAAGCGGGACCATGGTAGAGCCATTGACGACCTGTGCCGGTACGTCCAGCGTGACATCGCGCCCATTGACGGTCGCCGTCCGCTGCCCGATCGGGAGGGAGATCTTCGACTCCCCCTGAAATGCGGTGACAGTCTGCGAATTGCTGTCATACTGCACGTAGGCGCCCATCTTCTCCAGGACGCCGCGTAACGGCACCAGGAGGCGACCGTTCTGCTCGATCGGGGGCTGGCCCGTAAAGGTGACCGGCTCGCGATTGACCCGGACTGTTACCGAGGAGTCGCTCCCGCTCTGTGCCCAGGCGACCCCGCCCAGCGCTGCGGTCGCTACCCAGAGGCCAGCGGCTCTGCTGGCGAGTTGTCGGACGTTCCACGTCTTATTTGGTGTGTTTTCCTTCATGTTGGTACTACCCTTTCGTTATTGCGGGTCGCTTTCGCGGCGCCGATACCCTGGTCGGGATGTCTCGCGCTGCGAAGGCGATCCGCCTCCACAGGGTCTGTTTTCCCAGATAACGCACACATGACGCAAAACGCCCCTTCGCTGGTCATTCGGCGAAGGGGCGTCCTCGGAATCAGAGTCGGTCCGGTGGCCCGTCAGGGGCGGTAGGTCACCACCATACGGGTCGCGCTATGGGTCCTCGGATCGATATCGATCATCACATAATCGCCGGCGCGTACCGCCGCCATACGTATCATCTGCCCGGCGAAGAGGATCGGTATCTCGTGCGCCACGTCGATCGTACGGCCATCCTGCATCTTCAAGCGATAGCGATGGTCATCGGTCACGTCCCAGCGGAGAAAGGTGCCTTTGAAGATAAGGTCGTTTGCGACGGCGGGCGTCCGTGGGCGCACCGAGGGAGTGGCCGGCAACAGGATGTTCACTGCCTGAGCGGTCCCATCGACGGCGCGCAGCACCGCGACGCGATCTCCGATCTCCACCCGTCCGAGCGGGATCGGGACCGGAGTGCCGCTCGAATGCTCCGCCGTTAGCGCGACCCCCTGCTGGAGCGGGAGCGATTGATCCGCCGTGTCGCCGGCGCCGGTCGCGCCGGCGCCGCCGCCCCGAACGACGATACGTGCGGGGGCGACATCGGCATACACACCGACGACTGTCCCGACCACCGTCGTCGGCGCCGTAGGCGCAACGGGCGGCGTGGGGGCGGGCGCCGTCACGGTCACGGACGGGGATACCGGCGTGGGTGCGGGCACCTGTACCGCAGCCTCCGGCGTGGGTGTCGGGGCAGGCTTCGGCGGCGTCGTCTCCGGCGTGATAATGGACACGGTATTTGTGGCGAGATCGTAGGAGACCTTCGCGCCAAACGCCTCCGCCATAAACCGGAGAGGCACCAGGGTCGAACCGTTGACCTCCTGTGCGGGTGCATCCAGCGGGACATACTTCCCGTTGACTTTCGCCGTCTTCTGACCGATCGTCAGGGAGATCCTATCGGCGTCCCGCACGGCGAATACGGTCTGCGTGGGACGGTCATACGCCAGTGAGGCGCCGAGTTGCTCCAGAACGCCGCGGAGCGGGACGAGCAGATGCCCGCTCTGCTCGATCGGTGCCTGCCCGATGAAGTTGATGGGATGGCCGTTTACGGAGATGACCAGCTGTGGGGTAGCATCCGCCTGAGCGGCGGCCGCAACGCTTCCCGGCGGCGCCGTTGGAGCCGGCGGCTCCTGCGCTCGCGTCGCTCCCGCAACCGCGGCGGTCACCGCAAAAAGCGTAAGACAGGGCGCGGTGAGCCGCCGGGAGACCGCGCGCGGAAGACAGTATCGGTGACTGCGTCTCATGTCCAGATTCCTCATGGTGTTTTATCGGCGGCGTCGATCGCATTCGATCGGATAGGTTGCAAAGACGGTCATCGGACGGCGGAGTCCACCGCGCAGCAAACAAGCTCTACTGGCGCACTATACCGCGGGAACGGGCCAAACGGGAGAGAGAGCACAGAGAATTCCACGTCTGCCTCGTGCGCTCCTCGAAATGCAGGCTGCCTCCGGGGTTCCGATACAATATTTCCGAACCTTCGAAAGAAGTGCGGAGATCATGAAGCGTCGCTCTTTTTTTACCATCCTTATGCTTGCCTGGGTGATTCCCCTGGTGCTGGTCGTCGCGCTTACCCGCAATCCGATCACGGCGTACTTCGCGCGGCAGGCGTACTGGCTGCATAGCGCGCGTGGAAGCAGCTGTTTTTCCCACGAGGACTACCCCTGCGCCGAGGCGGAGTATGAAAAGATGATCACGCTGCAGCCGGACCGGGTGGAGGGGTATGAGCGGCGGGGGCAGGCGCTGCTGCGGCTTACCCGCTACTCCGAAGCGGCGGCGGACGATACGGCGGCGCTGTCACGCCTTACGGGGGCGCCCTCGAAGGGCGGAAGATCCGCCGAGGATCTGCGGACGATGCGGGCGCAACTGCTCTGTGATCGGGGCAAGGCGGAGGCGGGAATGGGCCACTATTCGGCGGCGCTGACCGATATCACGCAGGCGATCCACCTCTGGCCGGAGATCGACGATGCCCATACCGTGCGGATGCAGGTCAGTTATCAGGCCGGCAAGACCGATGCCGCTAGCGCCGATGCGGATTACGTGATCCAGCACCAGGAGATGGGCATGAACGTGGCGTATGTGATCCGAAGCAAGATCGCGGCGCGGCGGGGGCGTTTCGGGCGCGCCGCGAAGGACATGGCCGAGGCGTGTCGTCTCCAACCCGGTATCGCCGACCAGTGGTTCGACCTGGGCTGGATGCAGCTGAAAGCCGGGGAGGCATCGCAGGCAGTGGCGACCTACAAGGAGGCGCTGATCCATGATCCGGACCGCCCCTCCGGCTGGTTCCGTCTCTGTATCGCTCAGCTTGCCGCGGGCGACTCCAATGCCGCGATGGAGACGGTGAACACGGCTCTCCCCCGATCCGCCGCGGCGGATCGCACCGCCGCGTGCCATGACCTGGCCGACGTTTACCACGACTACCCTTCTGCCGCCGATCAGTTCGACCGGGCTAACGGCTGGTTCCGATAGCCCACCGCAGATCCGGCGGCTTCGCCGATCCAGCCGATTTCTTCTTCCTCGGAAGTACAATACTTCCGGCCGCGACGCTGCGCCTCCCCTGCCCGTTTTTCCGGAATCCGCCATTTCGCGGAGGGTTCTGCGTGGGATCGGGGATATTACTGTACCGAGACGACGCAGGAGGCATGAAGACAAATGACGCTCGCCCCGGAGGAGCTTGAGAAGATCGACGCGTACTGGCGCGCCACGAACTATCTTTCCGTAGGACAGATCTATCTGCTGGACAACCCGCTGCTGCGAGAACCGCTGGCGCCGGAGCATATCAAGCCGCGATTGCTCGGGCACTGGGGAACGACTCCCGGCCTGAACTTTATCTATGTCCATCTGAACCGGCTGATCAAGAACCATGACCTGAACGCGATCTATATCTGCGGCCCTGGTCATGGCGGGCCGGGTATGGTGGCCAACACCTATCTGGAGGGGACATATACCGAGCTTTATCCGAATATCACGCAGGACGAGGCCGGCATGCGCCAGCTGTTCAAGCAGTTCTCGTTCCCCGGCGGCATCCCCAGCCACGCCGCGCCGGAGACGCCCGGTTCGATCCATGAGGGTGGCGAGCTGGGCTATGCCCTGTCGCACGCTTATGGCGCCGCCTTCGACAACCCGGATCTGTTTGTCTTTTGCGTGATCGGCGACGGCGAGGCCGAGACCGGCCCGCTGGCGACCAGCTGGCATTCCAACAAATTCCTGAACCCGGCCACGGACGGGGTCGTCATCCCGATCCTGCACCTGAACGGCTACAAGATCGCCAATCCGACGATCCTCGCCCGTATCCCCCAGGAAGAGCTGGAGGCGCTGATGCGGGGCTACGGCTACAAGCCGTACTTCCTGGAGGGCGACGATCCCGCCGCAATGCATCGGGGGATGGCGGCGATCCTCGACGATATGCTTGCGGATATCCGGGCGATCCGAGAAACGGCCCGGCGCGACAGCGAGGCCCCGCGGCCGAGCTGGCCGATGCTGATCCTGAAGTCCCCGAAGGGCTGGACCGGCCCGAAGGAGGTCGACGGCCTGCGGACGGAGGGCTACTGGCGCTCGCATCAGGTCCCGATCGCCGACCTGCATACGCAGGAGCATCGGGATCTGCTGGAGCAGTGGCTGCGCAGCTACCGGCCGGAGGAGCTATTCGACGAAAGCGGCCGGTTGCGTCCCGATCTGGCGGCGCTGGCGCCGCAGGGCGCACGGCGGATGGGGGCGAACCCGCACGCGAACGGCGGCCAGCTGCTGCAGGATCTGAAGCTCCCGGACTTCCGCGACTACGCGGTGCCGGTGGTCAACCCGGGCGCGACCTACGCCGAGGCGACGCGTGTCCTGGGCGACTATCTGAAAGAGGTCATGTCGCGGAACCTGCCCAGTCAGAACTTCCGCCTCTTCGGCCCGGACGAGATCACGTCGAACCGCCTGGGCGCGGTGCTGGAGGTTACGCCGCGCGCCTGGGAGGCGGAGCGCTACGACTACGACGACCGCCTGGCGCCGGAGGGGCAGGCGATGGAGATCCTGAGTGAGCATACCTGCCAGGGCTGGGCGGAGGGCTACCTGCTCACCGGCCGGCACGGTCTCTTCACCTGCTATGAGGCGTTCATCCATATCATCGACTCGATGTTCAACCAGCACGCCAAGTGGCTGAAGTCGACCCGTCATATCCCCTGGCGCCGCCCGATCGCCTCGCTCAACTATCTGTTGACGTCCCACGTCTGGCGGCAGGACCACAACGGCTTCTCCCACCAGGACCCCGGCTTTGTCGACCACGTGATGAACAAGAAGGCTGAGGTGGTACGTGTCTACCTGCCGCCCGATGCGAACACACTGCTCTCGGTCGGCGATCACTGCTTGCGGAGCCGTCACTATGTCAATGTGATCGTCGCCGGCAAGCAGCCGGCGCTGCAGTACCTGGATATGGATGCCGCGGTCAAGCATTGTACGGCCGGGATCGGTATCTGGGAGTGGGCGAGCAACGACCGCGGCGGCGAGCCGGACGTAGTCCTTGCCTGCGCCGGCGATATCCCCACCTTGGAGGTACTGGCCGCGGTGGATCTGCTGCGTCAGCACTGCCCGGATCTCAAGGTCCGTGTGGTCAACGTGGTCGACCTGATGAAGCTGCAGCCGGAGTCGGAGCACCCACACGGCCTGAGCGACAAGGGGTTCGACCTCCTGTTCACGACAGATAAGCCGGTCATCTTCGCCTACCACGGCTATCCCTGGCTGATCCATCGACTGTGCTATCGGCGGACGAACCACCGCAATCTCCATGTCCGCGGTTACAAAGAGGAGGGCACGACGACCACGCCGTTCGATATGGTCGTTCTGAACGACCTGGACCGCTATCATCTGGTCCAGGACGTCATCGACCGCGTCCCTTCGCTGGGATCTCGCGCGGCCTACCTCAGCCAGTTCGTCCGTGACAAGCTGATCGAGCATAAGCAGTACATCCGCGAGCACGGCGAGGATATGCCCGAAGTCCGCGACTGGGTCTGGCCGCACGGGTAAGTGCCGGGCATACGCCCGGCACAAGAGCCCTCACCCCCTCACCCCCTCTCCCGACGCTGCGGGAGAGGGGGAACCAGAGGGATGGCACATAGCGCCATACGACCTACACTATCTCTTACAGGCGTTTTAAACGCCGGCTTCGCTGGCAGTGAGGTGAACGAATATGCCTGCCTGGTTTCGCGCAAGCGCTATGATAGCGCTAGTGGCGTCCATCGTTTGCGCCCATGTCGCGATCGCACGGCCCGCCCAGAGCGAGGAAGCCGCTCCGCCGGCGTCAGGCGCCGCCGGCGAGCTGCACTCCCCGTCTCCCCAGAAGACCCCGCCGCCAGAGCCGGATACCGAACCCGATCCGAAGCAGATAAAGATCACCAGCGACATTACCGCCACGTTCCTCGGTGAGGATCTTCGCATCGCCATCATGCATCTGGAACCGCCTTACCACATATTCCCACACCGTAACGACTGGCTGCGTATCGTCGCGCCCGGTCCGGGCCGAGACCTGGTCTCGCTATACCAGCTGATCGGTCTGGTCCGGATCGACAGCCCGGCGAAGGCTCTAGAGTATGTACGACTGCGAACCAGTCCTTATACAGGATTGCGTGGTGATCCCCTACCACGAGAATTTGAGGTGGTCTCAGAACGCGAGCTGCCGACCATGCCGAACTACGGTCTAGCTGCCGGTACGCCCTTAGAGCGCCCCGAACCCGATCAGACATCTATCTGGGGATTTCTCGGCGTACTCTCCAATGAAGGATTCCAGCAGGGCGGCTTTACCAAGCCTACTATCAAGTGCTTATCGCATGGATCGTCTGTCTGGGCATACCAGATTACCCGCTGGACATTCTTACCAAGCCAGACGAAGCTTCATAAGAAGCCTGGCGGCACGGGCTTCTTCAAAACCACCACTCCCGCCACCGTCCAGCAGATAGAGGAGACCGTTACTACGGACGGAATGTACTGGCGTGAGGAAATCGCCAAGCGCCCGCCTCCAAAACTTCCTCATACGAAATGGCAGCAAATGTTCAGATTCTGATAGGCGTCATCGGCGGGTATATACGCAGCGGCGGCAAGCATGCGGACCTGGAGAGGTATTGAATAGATGAGTATAACGGACACACCGGCGGCGATCGGCGCCACGTATCTGCAGTTGACGGTACAGATGGTGAACGGGAACCGGGAGGAGTTCGTTCAGTCGGACCCGGAGATCGCCGGGACGATCCTGGGAAACGTACGCCCGGACCGTCTCTTCAACACGCCGCATATCACGCTCATCGACGCGGGTGCTGTGACGATCTTTCCGACCGATCGGATCGAGCGGCTGGAGCTGCGTTCCGACCCGTTACCGCGCTGGCAGCAGCGGCCTCAGATCTCCGAGGTCGAGGAGATCTCGGCGAGCACCTTCCAGCACATCGCCCAGCGCAGCCAGGGTCACCTTCCCATGGAGTACGGCATGCAGGCCGAGATGCGTAGCGGCATCAACTACTATCTGCGTATCCGCTTCCGTCGGCCGACCGGCAGCGAACTGCGGGAACCCCTGACTGCAGACGATACCGGCCGCTTCCTGGCGCATCTCTTTACCGGCCCGGCTGTCTTCGGCTCCTCCCGTACGGAGGACTGCCTATTCCTGCTGAACCCGGCGAACGTGGTCCGCTTCACCCTGGCGCCCCCACCGGCAGCAGTCTCCGGCGCCTGGAAGATGCGCATGCGAACACCGGCGGAGACGTTACGGTAACGTTCAGCCCTTCAGCCGGCTCCCTTTGGAAGTCGGCCTCTAAATTCGGATTTCGTACGCTTCTCCCCTATTTCCGTGTACCGGAACTAAGGAGTGTGATATAGATAGGGAGTACATCATGGCGTTTTGGGAGGCATTCTCATGCCTCCTCCCGGTCAGTTTGCGAAGACTTTCTCGTCTCGCAGAATCAGTACATTGGTGCAAACGATCAACGGCGGGTACCGATGATACTGCCGTCGTTTCTCCATTATAGCGAACGATAGTTTCCCCGTCAAGATCGGATATCCGCGGTTTGGGGTGGGTAATTTTCAGAGCGATCGGCCGGTAATTGAACCGAGCAAACTTTCTCTTCCTCGAATCTGAGAGGAGAAAGTGCCCGGATGACGCAAGCGGACCTACTCATAGATGTAGCGGGCTGCCGAAAGTACCCACACTAAACAGCGGATAGCCGTATAGAGCCGGCACTCAGCCGTTTGATCCCTCGTCAACAAGCTAACCACGGCGCATTTACAGTCCTCCGGAAGCAGTGGAACGCTGCCACTATGCTTTGGACTGACGCCAAGCGTTCTCAACATGGAATGTCATCTCAGGGAACGGCTTAGGGTGCTGCTCAATGATGCCGAGGTGTAGCGGGTGCGGGAAGTAGATGCCCACGAACTCCTCCGACAGCGGCCACACCGACGCAGGCACGACAATCAGGCCGCACATCTTCCGGTAGCTATTGGGATGAAACAGCCCACCCTGCTCGCGGTCGCTCCAGGTACTTTCCTCGCCGTCAATTCCTACCCAGCTACGGATCACATGATCACCATACAATGCATCGGCGACAGTAGCCTGATCCACCCATAGACTGCTGTCGCTCTCCGGTTGCACTACAACCAGGTTGGCTTGTTGCGGTCCGGGGTCCCGCGCCAAGGTATGCCGCGCCTTATCCAATTGACCGTCGAAGGCGCGGCGTACAACCTTGTGATCGAGCCGTTGCGCCATCATCTGGACTCCCCCTCCAGGCCATGCTTCCTTGAAACTCCCGGTCAGCATGACAATTCCCAAGTGCAGGTGCGGCAGTGCCTCTGCGGTGCTGGCAGCATGAAAGGAGAACCGCGCCTTAACGTGATCCGTCACGCTCTCAGTCGGCCACTGATAGTCGAACGCCGGGGCAGCGTCGTCCGGCCCGGGAGTGAAAATGCCCGCGTTCAGGCCCTTCTTGATATGGAAGAACAGGCCGTCAATATCGCTCTGGGCGAACTCCTCGGATAGCCATAGATTAAGGAACCAAGATGTGGGAATGCCTGAGGCACGCTCCTCAAACCGCCGACGGAACTGGGTCTTATCGCGGGCGTTACTGATCGCGTACAGGCGTTTCACTTGCACATCGAAGCGGACGTCGCCGATCCAGAACCGGAAGTCAGGCGCGCTGTTTCCCATGTCCTCAGGTTCATAAGCCAGGTCGTGCACGTAGGGGTTGCGGCGGAGCATGCATGCCAACCACGCCTCGAACAGAATATCGCGGGCTTGATCGTCCTGGCGTGTCTCAAAGAGGCGAACCAGTTTACCGAACCCGGCACCGTCAAGGGCGTTCAGCATACCGTTGAGTGCGGATACGCGCTCCGGATGTTCCACGAAGCCCGGATAAGGGGCGAGATTCTTCAGAATGCACGAACTGTAATCAGTCATGATCTCCCTCGAGTGGCACGGAATTTACAGAACAGTATCGCCACAAACCGCCGTTTGCTAATGCGGCGAGGCAATCCGCTGTATGGTGCGGGTACCTCTCAGGGTGATCAGCCAGCAGTTGAGCTGAGTGGGCTTTCTCTTCTTCGAATCTGAGAAGGGGGAAGGGCCCAGCGAAGGCAAGCGAGCTTACTTTCAGACGCAGCGACGTGCAGAAAGTACCCACACCAAACAGCGGATTGCCTCAAGATCAGCTCAGCTCCTGATGCGCATTGCGGAACAAATCCGCCAACTCGCTTCTCGAGGAGGCCGTCGGCTGAAGTCCCGGCTTGCAGTCTCAAAGCGCGCCTTCGCGGACTACGGAATAGACTGCGCGGGATTACGAAGGGATATCGTAGCCGGATGGCGTTGTTATCCGTGACCAGCATGCAAACCTGTCATCGCCAGCTATACCCATATAGAAATTGTAGACGCCATTCTGAATGGGATATACGCGCACCGAGGTTTCGAACGACATCATATTTCTCCCCATTGTCGTCAGAGCACCTGTCTGTGCTATGTGGATACGAGTTCCCCGTCTTCGTTTATCTCGAAGTCCTGTCCCCAGATCAGTACAAAGAGGTTCGCCTCCTGCCAGAAAGCAATCGCCTCCCGGTCCTGTTCGTCAAACTCTTCGCCCTTGTCCAACATCTCCTGCCAGATCGGCGGCAGATGCTGGATGCGAAGATCCTGATCCGGGAAGGAGAACTTCTTGACGGCGATGGTTCCGTGCTCCAGACCAAGTTCTTCTGCCCACAGGTCCAGTTCATCCCAGTAGTTGTTCCACCAGGCGGGATCGTCGGTGCTACAGGAGAGGGTCGCTTGCGATATCGCTTTTGTCAGCGTTCTTACGTAGTTGCCTTGCGGATCGAACTCTACCGCAACGAAGTCATGCACTGACCTTATTGCGCCTATACTCATGAGAAGTTGTTGCCCATTTGAGAGATAACCCGCGTAATAGTAGCCTGGCTCACTTTGAATTCGATAGCGGCGTTCCGCGATGTCAGTTTCCATAGTGCGCTACAGCCTCAAGGAAAGGGCCGACCGCCTGGCACGTTCCGTGTTGCGCCGCTGCCAGGCGAAACGATTCTATGTCGATGTAATCTCCCCTGTGGCATCCAGCCACAAGTCATCGCCACCAGAGAACAAAATCCTCGTTTTCCTGCCACGTCCGGATTTCTTCCTCGATTTCAGCAACTTCCGGATCGTCGGCATCCCATTCTGTATGGTAGTCGATGAGGTCATCCGGTAAGTCCTTGATACCGATCCGTCGATCCGACAGGAAGAACTGCCTGACGTGTATCGTCGCCGGTTTATAGCCGATCGCTTGTTGCAGTTTATGGATCTCTTCGTCCAGCCGATCGTCATCCATAACTTTGATACCGTAGCTGTTAACAGATACGAAATCAGGAGGAATCTTTTCCGTGCGAACGCCTAGATAGGTCCCATCGTCGCCAAACTCAACGACGACCAGATCAGGGAAGTAAACGCCCATCAAGACCTGTCGGCCGTCCGGCAAGAGGCCGGTGTGGAAATTGTAGGTGTCGTTCTGAATGGCGTACAGGCGCTCCGGGGTTTCGGCCGGCATCATATTTCTCCCATCTATGGACCTTCAGGTAATTCGGGTGACAGGGAGTCATATCGCAAGATCCTTATCGCTGTAACTTCCCACCCAGGCTAGCGAGCTTAAAGTTCGCCTTCACAGGCAACGGAAAGAGAGGCACAGTGGCTCCAAGCGATGTTAGCGATGTTGGCAGCCACGACGTCAACTGAATTACCTGAAGGTCAATAAGAGCGCTTTCTGTGCTATGTGGATACGACTTCTCCTTCCTCGTCAATGTCGTAGTCCTGCCCCCAGACCAGTACGAAATAGTTCCACTCCTGCCAGGAGGTGATCTCTTCTTTCGTCTGTTCATCGATCTCTTCGCCATTGTCGACCATCTCTTGCCAGATTGGCGGCAGGTCTTGAATGCGCAGATCCAGTTCTGGGAAGGAAAACTTCTTGACGGCGATGACGTCTTGCGTGAGACCGAGTTCGGCAGCCCAGAGATCAAGCTCATCCCAGTAGTTTTGCCACCGGGTAAGCGCACTTTTATCGCTAGATAGAGCCTCTTCAGAGATGCCTCTTGTCAGCGTCCTCACATAGTTGCCATAGGGATCAAACTCTACAGCAACAAACTTCGTCATCGGGCTTATCACCCCGATACTCATTAGCAGCTGATTTCCGCCTCGAAGATGTCCAGCATAAAAGTGACCAGGCTCACTTTGAATACGATAAAGGCGATCTGACGAATTCAGCATTATAATGTATCTCCCGTCTTAAAACAAACACATAAAAACGTCTTCACTTATTCCCTGCCCGCAAATCCTTAAGAATCGTGCTCTTATCCCACGGCAACGCATCATTCGGTATAAAAAGATTCTTTTGTTGATTGAACAGATTCTCCTGGATTTCGGATTCAAGCTTAGGGTTCCTGCTGCGTGCAGTCTTTTTATCGACTTCGAAGATATCGATGGCAATCTGGCGTCCTTCACTTCTCGCTCTTGTCGCATATCCCCCAAACCGGCCAGCGTAATTATTAGTCTGCCCATATTTGAGGATTTCACCCGTTTCTACATCACGCACAACGTATTGTACATATCCTCTTGTCCTACCAGTAAGCCCCGGTAATGCGGCTCGCATTCCCGCAGTGTTGATCCTATCCATATCCAAAGTGGCCATACCATAAGCCTCAACGACTCCCTTCTCTACAGCCGCTTTTTGACCGCCTGGCGTGATAAACGAGGCGGCTAGAGCGAGATCACCGCCGACTTGGGCTCCGTACTTCTCCGAGAGATTACTGGAATCGACGGCGTACGGCGGGGGAGGTAGGATACCCTGGGCTCTCATCAGCCAGGCGGGCGGGTACATATCTGCCAGAATGTCGTAGGCGCCGTTGACGAACCCTTCCCCTACGCCGCGAGCATAATCTCCAATCGTTGTCAGATCTGTCTGGCTGATGCCCCAGGTGCCGTTCGGGTCGGTGAAGTCGATCGGATCGCCGGAGCAGAACGCATAAAGGTTCATTCCGCCGGCGAATCCATAGGCGTCCCGGCTGACAAACCGCCCGAGATCCGGGAAGTAGTAGCGTGACCCCATGTAGACGAGACCGGTCTCGGCATCGTTGTAGGCGCCGAAGCGGCCCTGCCATCCGAAGCGCATGCCGTACGGTGCAGAGTTCACCATCTGATCGCCATAGGCCGTATTCAACAGTTCGCCGGAGACCGTCCCATCGACGCTGCTGATCTCGGCGCGGGTGTTGCCGGTGGCATCGTAGGCGTGGAAGTTGCTGACACCGCTCCAGCAGTCGTGTGTGCTGATCAGCCCGGTCGATCCCCACGTATAGGTGGAGATGGGGGAGCCGGACCAGGCGTCGATCTCCGCAATCAGGGTCTGGCCGTCGTACACAAAGTACGTGGTCGCCCACGCATTGCTGCGGGCGACCCGGCGCCCCAGACAGTCATAGGTATAGGTCTCGTCTGTCCAGCCGTCATCGCTCGTCACTTCCGCAAGTTGTCCGTAGACATTCCAGTGGAGTGTGCGATTGTTCAGATGGGTCACATTGCCGGCAGCATCGTAGGCGAGATCGGCAGCGCCGAACAGGCCGAATGCACCGCCCCAATAGGAGGCGCTTGTGACCTGATTGCTGCCGTTGTAGGTCCACGCGGACTCACCGGCATCGGGGTTATTAGCCTGGACGTTGCCGGCGGCATCGTACGTGAACGCCGAGTTCCAGTTTGTCTCGGATGCCGGTGAGGAGAAGGATTCGTTGTCAGCGGTGACGCGACCGCGCGCATCGTAGGCGAAGGTCCGCGTCTCGCCAAACATTCCGTTCTGACCGCTTCCGTCTTGCTCCAGGAGTTGTCCGGAGTAGGAGTGCGTCAGTGTGTAGGTACGGAATGGCTGTCCGTTCACCTGCTGGGTGATCGTACGCAGATACGCGGGGGCGGTCGACGGGTCGCTTGCCTGCCCGGAAACTCCCCAGGTGTTGGCCGTATCCAGCGTCGCGGTCCCGCTCGTCGTCGATTCATCGATCAGGCGGCCCGCGTGATCGTAGCTCCAGGTAGTTACCTCACCGTAAGGGTTGGTGAGCGTCGCCAGGCGACCGTCGGCATCGTAGCTGTAAGTCGTCGTCCCGGCCGGGCTGGTCATGCTCTGGCGCTTGCCGTCGCCGTAGTAAGCATACGAGACGGTGAAGGTGTAGCCGCCGATCGCGTGATCTATTGCGGTCAGCCACTTATTCGGGTGATCGTAGTGGTATGTCAGGCTTTGAATCAGGTTGACCGCAGTAAGAATGCGTCCTGCGGCATCATAGGTGAAATCCCACGCAGCATTGGCATCGTCCGGGGAGAAAACCTGGGTCAAGCGGTCAGCGACGTCGCACCGGGTATCCGTGGTCAGCCCGCGTTCATCTACCACATGGTGATGCCGGCCGATGGCATCGTAGTAGATATGATTACCGGCGCCGTCCGGCCAGGTTACACCGGTCACCTCGTCATTCGCCCCGTAGGCGAAGTGCGTTATGCTGCCGTTTGCGTCCCATACCTGCTTCGGATTGGACTCCGAATCGAACCGGTACTGTTCGGCGATTCCGGTCTGATCCGTGATTGCGTACACCCGCCCACGACTATCGAAACTATAAGTCGTTTGCGCAATGGCTGTCCCGTCCGGCCCCAGTTTCTGGCTCCCGGTCAGGACACCATTGTTATAGGTATTGACCACATGTACGCCGTTCGGATATGTCTCCGACAGAGGCTGTTGCGTCGGGCTCCAGACGATCGCCCCGGCTAGTTGAACCGTAGAGGTCGCCGGATTTCCGGTATCAGGATAGTTGAGGAACGACGTCGGGTCGCCAAGTGCATCATGGGCGCTGATCGTCGTGACATCGCCCACGGGGCTGGTGACTTTTGTCAGATCCCCCGTGGTGACATCGTAGTCGAAGTGTGTGGTCTCATCCGTGCCGGTTGCACTGACCGCAGCGGGACTGGTAGTCTGAATGGTCTGGCCATAGCTGTTGTACGCCAGGATACCGGTCGTATGGCCGGCAGGATCGACCACACTAGTGAGGCAGGAGGCAGGCGCACCGCCCTCACCGTAGTGAAACGTGCTTGTCAAACCAGTCGCATCGGTGGCACTGGTCAGTTGGGTGCCGTCACTGCTGTAGCTGAACGTTCCGCCGTTTCCAAGGGGATCCTGAGCACTGATCAGGTTGCCGTTGCTATCGAAGTACGATAGCCAGTTCCCCATGTGCGTCTGCATTGTGATCTGCGCCGGGCAGTTGATGTTCGGCGAATACTGGGTCAACAGCCAGTTGGTATTAGCTGGCGCGCCCCCGTAGTCGGGACCACGGACGAACGTCGATCGTACGACTCCTACAGGGGTGTCATCGATGGCAGTGCCATACGAATACTGAAAGACGAATTGATTCCCCCGGCTGTCCGTCACGTGATCCGTATGGGCAGCCATTCCACTCGCGGACACATCCTCCTCCCCCAATTCCATGAGAACGGTTCGCTTCACGGACGCCGTAGAGCCATCGGAACTACTGGTATCGGTGTCTAACCCTGCCGCAGAGGTCGTAAACTTGGGGATAGCCATGTACCAGCCGTCCTGAGTGCCCGCATTATCCGCATACCCGTAAGTCACGGTGCCAAGATTCCGCGATGTACCCGTGAAGGCATGAGGAAAGGCGGCAGGGTAGGTGAATGCCTGAGTCCGATATGGCCCGGTCCCATCCCCAGCATAGGTACTGATGTTGATCAGGTGCCCACCACTATCGAATTGTGTTTGCGTTACCGCACCGGCCACGGGCAGTGTCGCATCATAGGCAGTGACCGTAGCCAGGTAACTGTGACTCGTTGGTACGCCTGGTGTTGCAAAGGTGAGAGAGCGGCCAGAGCTGCTATCAAGTACAGTCAAAAATGTCGGACCAGACGAATTCCAGTTAAGCGTCTGCTGATTACCGGCGTCATCCTGAATCGATATCAACCGCGCTGACAACGAACGGCTCTCTGGAGTCGCCTCGAACGTGTAGGAATAATAGCCTCGTTCTTCTAAGGCGCCGGGAGGACCGGCATGACTAAGGACATACGTTCCATCCGCCTGCTTTGCCAAAACCGAGTGAACATCACTGTATGAGGTAAGCGAGCTATTGAATCTCAGCCGGTGACCGTCGGCATCGATAATGGCATACGCTGGTGCGAAGTCGCTGGGAGGGATGACATTGCCATTCGTGTCGAACGCAATGCTGTGCCAGGGAAGGTCCGGATGTGCATCCGCATGTAGTGAAATGGAGTAGGGGCAGTTGACATTTCCCCACGGAGCGGAAAGCGGGCCTGGCGCATACCGCACTGGCTGCGAATTCAATGTGGGAGTAAATGAAAGAGGAAGCCACCGGGTAAAGGACGGATCAGGGACGCTCTCGCTGTTGTCTCCGTGATGGGACAGGATCGGCGAGTGTGGCGCTGTCGCATTCCAATTTCCCCCGGCAAACTGGTAGGGAATTACTCGGTAGCGTAATAGGTGCCAGCTATAAAGGTCGCCACCATTACCGGATTCACTGGCGCCAAACGTTCTCTCTGGCAGCGAAATCGTAGAACTATGATCCGGATTGGCAATTACCTTCACCAGAGTGACCGCATTCGCCGGATTCATCGGGACACCGGGGAATGCGGTAGCGATGTCGCTGAGTAGGGCAGCACTGGTGCTCTCACCACTCTGTTCTTGATAGACCTCCCATAACTGAACGATATTCGGTGGCTGGCTGGTCCCCTGCCAGGTGATCACGGCGTGATAGGTGTAATTCACGACATCAACTACCGTGGTACCGCCAGACGGACCACCGCCTGCTACAGCCCCTAGGGGTTCATTGCTACTGGTAGCAGCGGGAAACGACGTAAGGTTATAGGGGTTGGCCCAAAGATCTGCCGTCGTGAAGTCGGTGTCGACAGGTTGGTAATTCTCGATAAATAAACTTGGAATAGAAACGTAGGAATATCCTGTTTGGTGAACTTCGTAGGAGATGGCCCAGCCATCTGCGGAACACCGGCTCACGAACGACAACTCGCAAATAAAAAAGGTAAAAACGATCAATAGAAGCTTCGTCAAAACACGAAGCAGGGGAAATACATAGCGATTATCAGTGCAATGCATTGCGTTCCCTCCAAAACGACAAATTTATGACGAAAGGAATTTCGGCGGAGCCACGCACAGAATCATTCGGTTTTGGGTAGCGAAATCACATAGAGATGAAATATTACGGTAATCAGAGAATTTACGTCAAGCAAATTATCAGAATGTGGTTTTGACCGATTCGGTCGCCTCTCAAGCCGTCGCGCCGCCCATGGCCGGGTCGCTGTAGCTCCACATGCCGGTCTCGACACGGCCGGCATAGCGGTACTCGAACCCGGAGATGTTTGCCACGCGGACACGGATGTCGTACCAGCCGTGGCTGCGGCGGGTAGCGACTGTGACCGTTGCGGTGCCGCCCGCGGGAAGAGTTTTGTGGATCTCTCCGGTTCCGTAGGCGTTGTCCGTCACCGTGATGGTGTGTTCGCGGCTATCCTGGTTTGTCAGATGCACTTCGACGGCGCCGGTCAATCCGGAACGGGAGCGTGTATAGCGGACCTCGACGGCGATGGCGGGATCGCCGGTCGCCCCCTGAAAGCTGCGGTGGAAGCCGTTGGGGCCGTCGATGCGGACGTGGTAGGCGCTGCCGGTGAAATCGGAGACCGCCCAGGAATCGGAGAGGGTGTCGCCGGCGGCGACGGCGTAGGTGCGGGCCTGTAAGTGGTCCGGACCGTGGTAGGCGTAGGCGTTGAACGGGGCGCCCGTGGCGCGCTTGCCGAAGACGGCGTTGCCGGCAGCAAGCCGGATCGCGAAGTGGCTCCGGTCTGCGCTCAGGGTGCCGTCGGCGTAGAGTTCGTAAGGCAGCGCCGCTGAGCGGCGGATACCCGGCTCCTGTTTGGGAAGCAGTGGCGAGTTCACAGGAGAGCGCCGGATACGAGCGATCTCTTCGGGGGTGAGACCATGGTAGTTGCTGGGAATCCCCTTGAACTGCGCGCGGTGTATACCCTCGATAAAGGTGTCGCGCGGCGGGAAGGCGGGCGAGGTGACCGATTCGCCATGGTACGGCTGAAAGGCGGAGGTCAGGTCGCCGCAGATGGTACGGCGCCAGGGGCTGATATTGGACTCCGTGATCGGCTTACCGGTTTTTTGGGTCAGGAAGGTCTCCAGGAACTGCAGGGGGGACGTATGGTCGAAGACCTCCGAGCAGACGCAGCCGCCGCGACTCCAGGGGGAGGCGATCACCATCGGGACGCGATAACCGAGGCCGATCGCGCTCTCCTGCGGCGGGTAGCCGGGACGCGCCCGCAGATCCTGGTCGTGGTCGATGTAGTCGACCGCGGTGTCGATCGCGGGAGAGGTGCGGCCCGTCTCGGTTCGGGAGGGGTGCGGGGCGACAAACGGCGGGACGTGGTCGAAGTAGCCGTCGTTCTCGTCGTAGGTCAGGATCAGGATGGTCTTCTTCCAGACCTCCGGGTTGCGTGTCAGGATATCCAGGATCTCGGAGACATACCAGGCGCCGTACCAGGCCGAGGAGGGATGGTCGGAAAGACGCTCAGGTCCAACCAACCAGGACACCGTAGGCAGCGCGCCGCGGTTGACATCCTCCCGGAACTGATAGAGCACATCGCCCTTCGGCGCCAGGACGGTCCGGGGTATGCCGCCGTCGCGGTAGCTCAGCCTCTCCAACGTGCGGTACTGCGGGTCGCCGGCATTATTGCAGAACGCCTTCTCGTGCAGGCGCTTCTCCCGCGGCGAGAGCCGGTCGTAGTTCGCCTGGTTCCAGCGCCCGCGTGCCGTGGTGACCTCGGCCAGGCGGTCGGTCTTCTCCTTGAGTTGCTTCTCCAGGGCGGTGCGCGCCTCGCCGGCGGGAAGCGCGGCAACCTGCCCTTTCAGCGCATCGATCTCGGCGGGAAGTGTCCCCGACAGCTTCTCCAGATGGGCGCGGTGGGCGGCGGCGAACCGGACCTGGAACTGGGAGAAGTACTCGATGGGGTTATCGCCGAAGTTGGAGAGCCAGGGGTCCTCCTCGCCCTCGAACCCGGTATCGGTGGAGATCTCATTCTGGTAGATCTTCCAGGAGATCCCCTGGTCTTCCAGGCGCTCCGGAAAGGTGGTCCAGCTTACTTCATGGTCGTAGTCGGCCTCCTCGTTGTAGACCTTCGCGGGAGACGCAGGGTCCGGCTTCTCCCGGATCGTTCCGGTCCAGAGGAACAGGCGATTGGGGGTCGTCCCGGTGAGTGAGGAGCAGAAGTGCTGGTCGCAGACGGTGAAGGCATCGGCGAAGGCGTAGTAGAAGGGGATGTCTTCGCGCGTGTAGTAGCCCAGGGTCAGCGGTAGGTGGGAGTAGCGTTCATCGCCGGAGGCTTTGGCGGATAACCAGCGGTCGTAGCGGCCGTTGTTGCGAGCTGCGACCTGATTTTCCCAGGAGTGCGGCAGAGACCCCATCCAGGTCGCTTTTGTCTCTTTTATATCGAGGCGGAATGGGGCGTAGGTCTCGCCGGCAGCGTTGGACTGCAGCCAGACGGGGTTGCCGTTGGGAAGGGTGAAGGCGCGGGGATCGTTGAAGCCGCGCACCCCTTGCAGGGCGCCGTAGCAGTGGTCGAAGGAGCGGTTCTCCTGCATGAGGACGACGACATGCTCGGCATCGAGGAAGGTGCTACCCGTCTCCGGATCGATCGCGAACGCTCGCTGGATGGATTCGGGCAGTACGCCCCAGACGGCTGCCGTGCCGGTAAGCAGGGCTGCCTGCTTGAGAAAATCCCGTCGTGTCGCCATTGCTATGATTTCGGCCTCCGCGTTCAGGTTCGGGTTGGAGCAGCGGGATACCTTCCGGGGTGTCTTCCTCCAGCCAATCCCACCGCCCTGCCCAAACCCCACAGGCTTGTCCGGGGAGAGCGCTGAGGGAACAGGAGCGCTTCGGAATACGGTACGCTAGACTGTCATCCGGAGGGATTAAAGATGGACAAACAGCTTGCGGTTATCTTTGCCCTGACGTTTTTGATCCACCTGATCGCGACGCTGGCGTATTCGGTGCGGATCGCGGGGGCGCGAACCGGGAGGATCGCGGTCTCGCTGTCGCTTTTCAATATCCTGGTCCTGATCTCACGGACCTCGAATTCGTTTCAGGAGCCGCTGCTGGCGAAGCGGGTGGAGCACGATCTGCTGCGAGGGGTGACGGCGGGGGCAGCGGCGGATTTTCGCTGGCTGTTGTTTGCGGCGACGCTGGCGACCGTGCTGGGCGGTCTGATGATCCCGACGTTCCAGCGGGTCTTTGGCCGCGCGGTCATCGCTTTTGCCGCGTATCGCTTGGTCCCCCGACTGCTGCAGCATGCGTTTTCGAAGTCGGGGATCGCTTACCTGCAGCGGTCGATGCGCGTGCCGGCGCTGGCGAATATCACGCAGCTTCCGACCGGTACGCGGATGTCGTCGCGGGTGATCCTGCTCAATATCATCGCCACCGCGGTGGCGACGGTAGGTGTCTTCGCCTCGCTGTATGCCGGGTATCTGAAGCCGGAGCTGCGCGTGACGGCGGTCAGCCTCTCGGCGATCATCAATGGGGTAGCGACGATCTTTTTATTCGTCTTTATCGATCCCTATCTCTCGATCCTGACCGACGATGTGACACAGGGAACGGTCAGCGAATCCTACTTCCGCCGCTCCGTGGTCTGGCTGGTCTGCAGCCGATTCGCCGGCACGGTCCTGGCGCAGGTCCTGCTGATCCCGGCGGCGAGTTGTATCGCTCTGGTAGCGGAGAGGTTGTAGTGATGGCAGCATCCCCCTTTGAGATCGTGCGGGCAGGCAGTGCAGACCTGGAGCCGGTGGCCCGTCTGTTCGATGCGTACCGGCAGTTCTATGAGAAGCCGGCAGACCCGGAGCGGGCGCGGACATTTATGGCAGAGCGGCTGGGCAACGGAGATTCCGTGGTCTTTCTGGCGCGCGTGCCCGAGGACGGGACAGCGCTCGGGTTTACGCAGCTGTATCCCTCGTTCTCGTCCGTATCGGCACAGCCTATCTGGATACTGAACGATCTTTACGTGATCCCGGAGGCGCGGCGGAGCGGTGTGGCGCGCGCTCTGATGCTAACGGCAGAGGCATTTGCGCGGGAGACGGGGGCGAAGCGTCTGACCCTATCGACCGCACATACGAATGCGCAAGCACAGGCATTGTATGAGTCGCTGGGGTATCAGCAGGATATGGACTACCGCCACTACGACCTGGAGTTATAGCCAGGGTCGCAGCGGCGGCGTTTAGCCGAGGATTCGCTTGACGAACGACAGCAGTTCGGCCGGGTTGAACGGCTTGGTGAGGTAGAGGTCCGTGCCGCTGTTATACCCCTGGGCGATATCGGTATCCAGCGTCTTGGCGGTCAGCATGATCACCGGCAGATCGGCCAGCTCCGCATCGCGGCGCAGGCCGGCGACCAGCTCAAAGCCGTCCATCTCGGGCATCATGATGTCGGTGATCAGCAGATCCGGCCGGTGGGTCATCAGGCGACGCATCGCCTCGACGCCGGTCAGCGCCGTATCCACCTGATAGCCGTTCGTCTGCAGGTTGAATTCGATCTGGCGCAGGATGATGGGATCATCTTCGGCGACTAAAATACGCCGTCCTGTCCGTTCGACCTGGACCCTGCTGCCCTCTCCGGTGTCGCCGTCCTCGCTTCTGCGCGCTGGCGCCGCGGCATCTTCGTCTGGCCGCATTGTCCCATCCATCTGCGAAATACTGCCCTTCCCGGTGCGCCCCGCTCCCTGACTCCCTATCTCTCAATAACATGTTCTGCCGAGCTGGCATCGTGCACACGCGCGACGACGACAGCCCACGGAATTGTCCTATGGCGCCCCTTTGATTTTCTCATATTTCTCACACGATTGACAAACCGATTTATCGGGGTACAATTAACCAAGGTTAAATTAACCATGGTTAATCAAGAACGAGATCCGAGGCACCTGACGAAAGCGACCGGCGACATACTGAAAGCGATCCATCTGCTCCTGATCGGCGCAGAGCCGTCGGCAGTGGCGCTTCCCTCGGATATCGCGGCGCGAACGGGTACATCGCGCGCCTTTGTCACCAAAATGCTGAAGCACCTCAAAGAGCAGGATCTTGTGGAGTACGCCCCCTACCAGGGCGTACGGCTCTCGCCGACCGGTGCACGGGCGGCGACCGAACTTTCTCGACACCATCGGCTTTTAGAGTATTTTCTAGCCAATACGCTGGGCTTTTCTTTAGACGAGGCTCATGCCGAGGCAGAACGCCTGGAGCATGTCATCTCCGAGGAGTTCGAGGAGCGACTGGCTGCCTTTCTCGGTAACCCGGTCGCCTGCCCGCACGGTACGCCGATCCCGAATCCGGACGGCACCTACCCGGATGCGCAACAGCTGGCAGCGGCGCACGCCCAGCAGGGAGCGACAAAATGACGGCACGGCGAGCGGGCTTCTGGCGAACGGCTGCTCTTCTTGCCGTTCCGCTCGGGATCGGCGTATCTGGTGTGCGGGCGGATGCGCCGGCGGGACCGGACCCGATCGCGACGGAGCGCCCCGGATTCAATAACGGGACGGAAACCGTTCTGCCGGGCACGCTGCAATTAGAGCTGGGTTACTCCTACTCCTATTCGGGCAGTGGGGAGACTCATGTCAGCCAGATCGGCAACGGCGCACAGCTGCGTATCCCGATCAGCGATCGCAGCGAGGTCCGCTTCGGGCTTCCCTCGTACCAGTGGGCGTATACGAGCGGCGCCCCGACACAGAGCGGGCTGACAGACAGCACGATCAGCGCCAAGCTGCGCTTTCTGGACGGTATTACGGCGCAGCGGCCGTCGCTGGCGGTGATCGCCGGAACCACACTGCCGACCGGCGCCGATGCCTTTCGGGAGAATCGCACCCAGCCGTTTGCCGCCCTGGAGATCACGGAAGCGCTTTCGGGGCTGTGGACGCTTCAGGCTTCTACGACCTATGCCGACGCCCGCAATGGCGGTGTCCGCTTCGATCAGTTTGGCGCCGGTGTGGGCGTCAACTACGCCGTTACCAGCAATGTCGCTACCTTTCTGGAGGCCTATCGGATCTCGCCGACCGGTGTCGGCGCGCCGAATGGCGATTATATCGACGGCGGCGTTACCTTAGCCGCCGGTAAGAATGTGCAGTACGACGCCGCGGCGGGTAAAGGGATCGCAACGGGAGCGAACCCCGATTTCTACCTCAGCGTCGGCTACTCCCTTCGGTTTTAAAAGCGATCCTGCTAGAAACAACCACACCCTATGAGCGTACGTGAAGTCAGTCTGAATGGAAGTGAGCGCGCGGAGGTACATCCCGGCTGGCGCCGCCCCGCCAAACGTCCGTCGCTTCCGGAGGTGTTCCGCACCATCTCGGTACCGAAGAACGCCTCGTTCTGGCGGCGATTCCTGGCCTTCTTCGGTCCCGGCTATCTGGTCGCTGTCGGCTACATGGACCCCGGCAACTGGGCGACGGATATCACCGGCGGGGCGCTCTTCAACTACCGCCTGCTCTCGGTCATCCTCATGGCGAACTTCGCCGCGATCTTTCTGCAGGCGCTGTCGGCCAAGCTGGGGATCATCTCCGGCCGCGACCTGGCCCAGGCCTGCCGCGATGCCTACCCGAAGCCGGTGTCGCATGCGCTCTGGATCTCGGCGGAGCTGGGGATCATCGCCTGCGATATCGCGGAGGTGATCGGCGCCGGGATCGCGCTGAACCTTCTGTTCCATATCCCGCTGTTCGTCGGCTGCGCGCTGACATCGCTGGACGTCCTCCTGGTCCTCGCGCTGCAGGGCAAAGGCTTCCGCTGGATCGAGGCGCTTGTCATCACGCTGATCGCGACGATGATGGTGATCTTCGCCGTCGAGATGGTCTACGCCCAGCCAGACTGGGGCGCCGCGCTGAAGGGGTTCATCCCCAGCACCGATATCGTCCGCGATCCGAAAATGCTTTATATCGCGCTCGGTATCCTGGGCGCGACGGTCATGCCGCACAACCTATATCTGCACTCCTCGATCGTCCAGACGCGCCAGATCGGCGAGAGTGAGGGCGAACGCAAGAACGCGCTGCAAGCCGCCTATACCGACTCGACCGTCGCCCTGATGCTTGCCCTGTTCGTCAATGCGGCGATCCTGATCCTCTCGGCGGCGGTCTTCTACCGCAGCGGCCATCACGAGATCGGCGACATTCAGAGCGCCTATAAGCTTCTCTCCCCGATGCTCGGGGCGGCGCTGGCGACCCCGCTCTTCGCCATCGCGCTGCTCGCCTCCGGCCAGAACTCGACGCTGACCGGTACGATGGCCGGTCAGATCATCCTGGAGGGCTTCACCCACTTCGAGATCCCAGCCTGGCTGCGGCGTCTTATCTCCCGCCTGCTGGCGATCATTCCGACGCTGATCGTGGTCGGTCTGTACGGGATGGAGGGAACCGGTAAACTGCTGGTTTTCAGCCAGGTGATCCTTTCGATCCAGCTTTCGTTCGCGGTGTTCCCGCTGATCCACTTCACCAGCGACCGGAGCAAGATGGGGGTGTTCACCAACGGCCTGATGACCAAGATGATCGGCTGGACCCTGGCGACGATCATCCTCGGCCTGAACGCCTATCTGGTGGTCACAACCGTACGGGAGATGCTGGGATAGAGTTATGTCCCCTTGCCGAGCAAGGGGACATGGGTTCGATGTTCGAGAAATCCTGGTATTGGTGCATAATGGATTTGTGACCGATATCCAGACTCCGTACGATGATGCGATCGACCTGCGTCCGCGCGCCGGCATCCCGGTCTTCCTGCATCCTGACTCGCTTTCCCTGCACTTCGGCCCTGAGGTTCCCGCAATGGAGGCGGAGAAGCGAGAGGCAGGGGAGTTGCGGCCGGTGCTTCTTCAGCCGGAGGCGGCCGCGCCGGATGAGCTTCTCTACTCCGTGTATCGCGGTATCATCCCGTCGCCCGCGGCCGGCGAGGAGCTGGTTCAGCGCGGCCTGATCTATGTCGCTCTGGCGCTCCGGCCGGGAACGATCGGCCCGGAGCTATCGCGGACGCGAGGGCATATCAACTCGCCCGCGCCGGGAACGCCGGTGGCGTATCCCGAGGTGCATGAGATCTGGCACGGCCATGGACTGCTGTATCTGCAGTGCGGCGCTACGCGAGATGCCGCTCAGGAGACGGTCGTCGTTCCGATGAGCCCCGGCGACAAGGCGGTAGTCGCCCCCGGTTGGGCCAGTCTGCTGGTGAATGTCGATACCGAACCACTGGTCGTCGGCACCTGGCGGAGCATCGACTGTATTTTGCAGCACGACGCCCTGGCGCTGCTGGGCGGAATGGCGCACTATATACAGGCCGGGGACCGACCGGGCGCCTATACGTTCACCCCCAACCCGCATTACGGCGAGGCTATTGGCGCACCGCGCCTGGCCGAGATGCAGGATATCAAGGATTTCGGTCTTCTGAAGGAGGAGCCGATGCTGACCTCTTTCCGTCGGAACCCGGACTATCTGCGCTTTATGCAGCGCCCGCAGGATTTTGCCGATGTCTGGCCGGCGCTGTACGAAAACGCCCCCGCCGGCGCATGACCTTTCCTATGTCTGCTGAAAACGCGCTCGTTCGTCTCGCCGCGCTCCTGAATCCCGAAAGTATCCGTACGGACGAGGAGTCGCGCGGTCGCGCGGTCGCCTCCTGGAGTCCGCTTTATTTCAAGCAACGCCGGCCAGACGGCGCCGTTGCCACCGTCCCGCTTCCCGATGCGGTCGCCCTGCCGTCGGACACCGCGCAGGTCGCGGCGATCGTCCGCTGGGCGAACGAGAACGGGGCCACGCTCCTTCCGGTCGGCGGCGCCTCGAACACGGTCGGCGCGAACGCCGCGCCGACGGATCGCGCCGCGGGCGTCGTCGCGGTCGATCTCTCCCGGCTGGATACGCTACGCTGGGATGAGGAGTCGCTTCTGGCGCACGTGGGAGCGGGTGTGAACCTCGGCGTGCTGGAAGAGCAGCTGAACGCGCACGACTATACGCTGGGCCATCTCCCCCAGAGCCTGCACCTGGCGACGGTCGGCGGCGCGGTCGCCACGAATGCGGTCGGGCTGCTCTCGGGCCGGTACGGCCGGCAGCGGGACCTGACCGCCGGGCTGGAGGTTGTGCTGCCGACCGGCGAGACGCTCCATACGACCCCCGGCGCCGATACCGCCTTCGATCTCCACGATCTCCTGATCGGCTCCGAGGGCGCCTTCGGCATCGTGACGGAGGCATCCCTGCGGATCCGCCCGGTGCCGAATGTCCGCGCCTGGGCCTCCTTCACCTTCCCGAACTTCGCCGACGGGATCGATGCGGTACGCCTGATCTACCGGAGCGATGCACGCCCGGCGACGGTCCGGCTGATCGACCCGGACAGCGCGAGAGAGCGACTCTACGCACTGGGGACATATACGCCGGCCGCCCTGCTGCTGCTCGCCTTCGAGGGCGATGAGTTGGTACAGACCGGCTCCTATCAGGTCGCCTACGCCATCTGCCAGCGTATCGGCGGCAAGGACCGCTCGCCGGAACTGGGCGAGACGTGGTTCGAGGAGGCACGCACGCAGAGCGGTTGGATGTCGGCGAACGCCCGGCCCGGCGGTATCGCCGATATGCTCGCCGTTTTCGCCCCCTGGTCCGCGATCAAGGGGGTCGAGACGGCGGTCCGTAAGGCGATCTCCCCGCTCGTCCGCGAGCTGGAGGTCCATCTGGGGCATCCTTCCCTCGAAGGCGCCGCGCTCGATATCCGCTTCTCCGCCGATGCGACCCCGGCCACGCCGGAGGCGGCGATCGCCCTCTATCAGAGGATCGCGGACGCCGGGCTGACCGCGGCGCTCGCTGCCGGCGGCAGTGCCACCCACCACTTCGGTGTCGGCCAGACCCGCCGCGCCTACTTTGAGCGCGAGCGCGGCCCGGTTGCGATGGCGGCTCTACGGGCGATCAAGGGAGCCCTGGACCCGAACGGAGTGTTGCCCGCGATTTAGCGGGCACAGCGGAAGGTCGGTGGTGCCTGCGTGGTGATCTGTGTGGAGTACCAGCCGGCTTCGGAGACGGGGGTTTCTCCGACATGGCCGTAGGTGAAGGAACCGGTCGCCTCGGCGCGACCGCTGTGCATTGTCAGGTTGACGAAGGCTAGCCAGGTAGTCGCCCACCCATTTCCCCCCGTCGCTCCGGTATTGAATCCGACACCGCGATATTCCCACTCGTTGTGCCAGGCAAGGAGCAGAAAACACTGGCGGTAGAACTCCCGCTCTCCATCCGGGTCGAGGACGCCGGTCGATGTCCAATCAAAGATCGTAAACACCGGGTCCATCTCCGCGGGCGCCGGCTTTTCTCCGATGGGCAGAAGATACCGGTTGCCCTGCAGGATCTCTCGCGGGTTCGATACGACCTCGTGCAGTCCGTAGACGCTGACATCGTCGGGATACAGTCCGAACGGATGCGGGCTGCGCCAGAACCGCATTTCCGATCGGTTCAGGGCGGCTATCCCCTGGTAGAGGTTGGAAAAATCAGAGCCATCATCCGGCGGGAGCGCTCGTATCGTGGTCGCATTGGGATGGCGCGACTCGACCTTCTTGGCAGCATCCATCGTCGCCTGGACCGTTCGGGCATTTCGTGCTTGAAAGACCTGGAATATCTGTAAGGACATCTGGTTCAGTCGATCATCCGCCGCCTGCGCCCATTCGATCTTTGTCACGCGGCGCGCATGGTACCACTCCGCCTCGGTCAAAAGGCGCACCCCATGCTCGACCGCGTAGGCATCGGCATCCTCGAAGGACATCCCACATGCCGGCAGATCCGAGCGTAGTTGCGGTTCCTGCAGTTCCAGAGGCGGCCAACCGGCGGGGATGGCGTGAATAGAGCGTTTATCGGTCGTTGCCAGCCAGGTACGGTACTGTCCATTGGTGATCGGATAGGCGTTCGCGTAGAATCCCGGCGTGCAGACGACATCGGTTCCGTACGCCCGCTGGTGCCGGTATCCCGCGGCGCCGCTCAGGCGGGTCGGTCCTCCCGGTATCCAGACCATCTCCGGCGGGATCGGCGCCGGGGAGTTGCGATTGCCCAGCCGCACAGCGGTGCGGTCCGGTGCGATGGCGACCTCGGCGACGATGGCATGGAGCCGGGCAAAGGTGGTAAAGACCGGAGCCGCCGCTGAGCCGCCGGTCACCATACCGACCGCTCCCCCGCTCTCCGCATCGACAACGACGGCGCCGACAGGGAGCGGCGCGTCCGATTCTCGCCCCGCCAGTTCATATTCGTCGCGCTGTGCGGTGCGCGTTCCGACGGTCGCCGTCTGCGCAGCGACCTGGAACCCGGTCGGCGCCACCCCTTCCGCCCCTTCCGGCACGGCGGTCAGCACGCGTACCTTCTCTCCCGGTACAACACTGCCGGCATCCAGCAGCGGCAGACCGGGCACATGGTAGTCGTTGATCTTGAGCAGCGCATAGCCGAGAGTGGAAAGGACATAGGGGTGCGCCATGGCACGAGCGACCGCCGTCTCTTTCGGCGCCAGCCCATCGGCGTGCGCGACGACGACCTCGACCGTCTCTTTTTGAAACGCCGCATCACGCAGGAGCTTCGGCACGAGAACAAACCCGTCACAGCGCACGACAAGACCGGTCACGCAGGCGGCGCCACCGCCGGGCAACTGGCGGCGAACCAGCACGACGGCCTCTTCGGGTTGCGAGGCGACATGGGTCTTCCAGCCACTGTACGGTGCCTGATCGTCCAGGCCGGGTGCATCCGGGAAAACCGTCGGCCAATAGTGCTCCATTTCGGCGCTCGTGTTGGACATCGAGAGCCCCCGTGCCCGAACGGTATGCGGCAACAGGGTCCAAAGAAGCAGCAGAAGCAGGACGGCGAATGTGGTTTCCGCGCCGGTCCCACCGGCCCCGGCAATGGCCTTTATCGAAAGGAGAGAGCGTGGTGATGGCGAGGTGCGGCGCATGCAGCGTGATCCTTCTCCGGGTCTCGTTACACGCTTAACGCCTCTTACGCTTTTTGTGTGACGGTGATCTTGCAGCTTGGTAACAACGGACCAGGTTGGATCGGAGTTACGCGGTGTCACATTGAACAGCCAGCAGGATTCACGCAAGACACAGAGATATACAATAGATTTTTTATACAAAAAATCTATTGTATAAAAAATCTATTGTATACTTTATTGTAGGAGTAGTGGAGAGGACTAGATGGCGCTATGAGCAATGGACAGGTGATACAACGTCGAGTCAACCGAGGCGGCACTATCGCCATCGCCGATATCGTTGGGCGGGATGATCTTATCGCAAGATTATGGCGCATCTTAGAGGTTCAGAGTATTGTCCTAGGTGCCGAGCGTCGTATTGGCAAATCGACCGTTGTTCGCAAGATGGAGGCGGACCCAAGACCCGGCTTCCTCGTGATCAACCGGAATGTCGAGGATATTAAGAATCCTGCCGACTTTGTCGATCACCTCTGGCAAGACGTCGCCAAATACCTCCCCAAACACCTTCAGGCAGGTGGTTTCCTTCGGAAATTAGCAGGATCGTTCAGCGGTGCCGAGTTCAAGGGAGTCAAACTACCAAACATTCCGGCGGCACAATGGAAGCCTCTGCTCGAACGGACTCTTGCCGCTCTGGCTGCCGATAGCGAACCGCGAATCGTCTTTATCTGGGACGAGATGCCGACCATGTTGGAGCGGTTTCATCGCGAGGACGAACGGAACGGCGAAACGACAGCACGGGAATTGCTGGATACGCTTCGTCACCTGCGGCAGACGCACCCTCGCCTTCGCATGGTTTATACGGGTTCGATCGGCCTGCACCATACGCTCACTGCCTTGCAGCGTGCCGGCTATACGGCAGCCCCCACCAATGATATGCTGCCGGTCCATGTGCCGGCGATCGCTTCCGAGGATGCACGAGCTCTTGCCCTCAGCCTTCTCCTAGGTGAGCTTCAAGGTCGCATTGCCCTTCCGGATATCGACGGCATATCGCGTTGCATCGCGGAAGAGGCTAACAACATCCCCTTCTTCGTCCACCAGATTGTCGGCTCCCTTGCGGATCAGATCGATACTCTCACTCAACTCGAAGAGAAGGACGTTCTCGACGTTGTCGTTGACTGTCTGCGAAGCGCCGACGATCCCTGGAAACTTCGCCACTACCGACAGCGCATCGGTTGGCACTACACCTCTGGGTCGCAACCCCTTGCGATCGCTCTCCTGGATTCCCTGGCAATCTCCGATTCGCCCCTTACCTTCGCAGATCTGTTTAACCGCCTGAAAACGCAACTCGCGACTGAGGATGAGGAGGCTGCCCGGGAGGTCCTTACTCTGTTGCTGCAGGACTATTATCTGGAGCAGGAGCGCACCGGCGCCTATCGCTTCCGCTTCTCGATCATCGCCCGCTCCTGGCGATTCCAGCGTGGATTGTAAGGAAGTCACATGAATTCGGAAGCGATCTTTTCCTCTTTTACTCCCAGTGCCATGAGTCCTCAGACGCTGGAGGCGATCTTCGTACAGCGCGAACCGCTCGCGCAACAGATTCAAGCCCGAATCCGCGAGAGTGCCTTCACCGACGCTAAAAGCCACACGCTGCTGGTCGGTCCCCGCGGCATCGGCAAGACGCACATCGTCTCACTGCTTTATCACCGGATACACGAAGAGAAAGACCTGGCTGCACGCCTACGGATCGCCTGGCTGCGCGAAGAGAATTGGGAGATTACCTCCTTCCTCGAACTCCTGGAGAGTATTCTTACGGCTCTTGCCGGCGAGTATCCGGAGACAGGATTGAAAGACCGCATTGGGGAGCTTATCCGCCTGGATGTCGAGGAGGCGGAAGCGGAGGCAGAGCGTCTGCTGCTGGAAATCCTCGGTGATCGCACCCTATTGCTGATCGTCGAAAATCTGAACGAACTCTTCGAGGGCTTGGAAGAGGACGGGCAACACGCCCTTCGCGCTTTCCTGGAGAATCATCGCAATACCGTTCTGCTCGCCACCACCCCCAGTCTGTTCCACGGTGTCTCTGAGCACGAGTCCCCGTTCTACAACTTCTTCAATGTATCCCACCTGCGCGAACTGACCCGCAAGGAAGCGGCGGAGATGCTGGAGAAGGTTGCGCAGCTACGCCGGGATCAAGAGCTTGCAGATTACCTGCACACCGACTCCGCTGACAACCGCCTTCAGGTCGTCGAAGACCTCGCGGGCGGCCATCCGCGCATCTGGATTCTGTTTGCCGGTTGCCTGACCCGCAGCCTGCTCGACGAGTTGGTCCCGCTCTTCATGAAGATGCTGGACGACCTAACCCCCTACTACCAGGATCGCATGCGGTATCTGCCGCCGCAGCAGCGCAAGATCGTCGTCTACCTTTGCAAACGACAGGGTGCCATTCCCGTTAAGGAGATTGCAGAGGGCTGCCGTCTAGCTCCACAAGGTACCGCGGCGCAACTGCACCAGTTGGAAGAGAAGGGTTATGTTCGCACCGCAAAAGAATCGGATACCGTCGCTCGCTCCGGCGGGGATCGCCGAACCGCCTACTACGAGTTGCGCGAACCGCTGATGCGCCTGTGCTTCGATGTCAAGGAGAGCCGTGGCAAGCCTATTCAACTGATCGTGGACTTCCTCCGACTCTGGTACGAACCGCCGACTCTGAGCACCTGGCTTGATGCTCTTCCCACCGAGGCGGGTGTAGAGCGTCAATATGTCTCGGCGGCACTTTCCCTCAGCACAGTGAAAACGGCCTTAGGGAGCGCCGAGCAATCGAGCGCTGACACCCCACTTCCTCCTGCCTCGCTAGATGCAGAGATTGAACGATTGCGCGATGCTGGAGACTTCGAGGCAATTGTAGCCCTGCTGACCCGGCGTATCCAGTGGAAAACGACCAATGGGAAGCTCCAAAAGGCGTCTGATTGGGACACATTAGGCTACTGGCTAGTTGAAACAAAAAATTACGAGGAGGCATTAAAAGCCACCGAGCGGGCAATCGAAATCAATCCTGATTTCGCCCGAGCACACAGCCGCCGAGGAGTCAGTCTCAGCAGATTGGACCGTCACGAAGAAGCACTGCAAGCCTTCGACAAAGCCATCGAAATCGATCCCAACTATGCTTTGGCACACAACAACCGGGGAAACAACCTCGACAGATTGGGCCGTAATGAAGAGGCGCTGCAAGCCTTCGACAAAGCCATCGAAATCGATCCCAACTATGCTTTGGCACACAACAACCGGGGAAACAACCTCGACAGATTGGGCCGTAATGAAGAGGCGCTGCAAGCCTTCGACAAAGCCATCGAAATCGATCCCAACTATGCTTTGGCACACAACAACCGAGGAAACAGCCTCGGCAGATTGGGCCGTCACGAAGAAGCACTGCAAGCCTATGAGCAATCTCTTGCCTGCAATAATCCTGACCCCTCATACCCCCAGTTCGGACGCATCAGGACGCTTCTCCAACTAGGGCGCTGGGATCAGGCGGTTGAGGCTTTGCGTGAATCAAACCAAACAACGACGCCTATTCCGCCACACGCGTCTGGAATAACGAAACAGATCTGCCAGACGTTGCTGGCAGAGATAACGGAAATTCACAACTGGTCGAAACGAATCGAATCCCTTATAGACATATACGCCACAAAAGAGATACTGGCGGACCTGGGTCAAGGGGTTACGCAGAGCATCCGAGCACTCTTTGCCCCAACCATAACGGACTTCATCGCGGAGCGCTGGCGCGATGCATGGCGTGAGGCCGCCGTCGGCAAAGACGAACTGGAGATCCCGATTCGCCTGCTCGATGCCGCCGTCAAGTGGCGCGAGAAGCGCGACCGTAAGCACCTGCTCGCCCTGGCGATCGAGGAGCGGCGTGTGCTGGAGACGCTGTTGCCGAAGTCGTAAGATCCCGCGCCCGGCACCTTCGGAGGTACAATCAACCGGACAAGCAGAAAAACGAGAAAGCCAGGCGTCACAATGGCAACCGGCACTGCAGCCGTCCTGCGCCTCTCACCGTTACCACGAACGCTTCGTACCAGGAGAACTACCATGTCGCAGATCCGTTTTGCCAGGCCGATCGCTGCAATGGGCGCGGCGCTCTTCCTTCTTAGCGCCGCCGTTCCCGCGCTCGCCGGGCCGGCCGCCAAGCCGGCGAAGGTCGCGAAAACCGCCAAACCGGCGAAGAAGGCGGCGGCAGTCCCAATGATGTTCGAGTGCAGTAAGTGCCATATGAAGGTCACCGCCGCGGTCGCCAAGAAGGACCACCTTAAGGACCCGATGGACGGCGGTATACTCGCCCCCGTAAAGTCGGGAAAAGCCGCCGCCCCGGTGATCGGCAAGAAGGAACTGGTTATGTGAGACCGCTCAGGCGGTACAATCCAGATACGGAATCTCGGCAGCCGCGTCGACACCCGATGCGGCTGCCGGCTACTTTCAACACACACGAGGCGTTCAAAGATGAACCCGACCGAGACCCGATTCTGCCCCGCCGGCGGCGCGTTTCTGCTCGCCGCCGACACCCCTGCTCCCCTGTTCACGCCCGAGGATTTCTCGCCGGAGAGCCGTCTGATCGGCGCATCGGCCGATCAGTTTCTGCGTAGCGAGGTGCTGCCGCATACCGAGCGGATCGAGCGTGGCGACCATCCGTTGATGCATGCGCTGATGCAGAAGGCCGGAGCGCTCGGACTGCTGGGGGCGGATGTGCCGGCCGTCTACGGCGGGCTGGGGTTGGATGTGCCGACGGCGGCGCTGATCGCGGAGCGGATCAATTATCAGCAGTCGTTCGCGCTGACCCATGAGGCGCATACGGTGATCGCGACGCTGCCGCTGCTGTACTTTGGCAGCCCTGCGCAGAAACAGCGCTACCTGCCGAAGCTGGCGACCGGCGAATGGATCGGCTCATTCGCGCTTTCCGAGGGGAACTCCGGCTCGGATGCGCTGGCGATGGCGACGCGGGCGACGCTCGCTCCGGGAGCGGATGCCTACCGGCTGAACGGGATCAAGTGCTGGATCACGAACACCGGCTTCGCCGATCTGTTCACGGTCTTCGCACGGGTGGACGACGGGATCGGGGTCTTCCTGGTGGAGCGCGGCTTTCCCGGGGTCTCGTTCGGCCCGGAGGAGCAGAAGCTGGGAATGCGCGGGACATCGACACGGCGGGTTTTCCTGGCCGATGTCCCGGTGCCGATCGAGAACGCCTTTGCGATCGGGAGCGGTCACTACGCCGCCTTCTGCGCGCTGAACCTGGGCCGCTTCAAGCTGGAGGCGGGCGCGGTCGGCGGCTTGAAGGAGGTGCTGCGGGTCTGTACGGCGTACACGCAGCAGCGCAAGACGTTCGGGCACCCGATCGCCCACTACGGGCTGGTGCAGCAGAAGCTGGCGGAGATGGCGGGGGCGATATTCGCCCTGGAGAGCATGGTCTACCGGCTGGCCGGCGACCTGGAGCGCGGGTTCGCCGGGATTGATCCGGTGGCCGACGATGCCCCGGCGCAGTACCATCGGGCGGCCGAGGAGTATGCGATCGAGTGCAACATCGTCAAGGTGATCGGCTCGGAGGCGTACAGCCGGCATACGGACGAGGCGATCCAGATCCACGGCGGCTACGGCTATACGGAGGAGTTTCCGGTAGCGCGCGCCTGGCGGGATCAGCGGCTGCTGCGGATCGGCGAGGGGGCGAACGAGATCGTCCGTGTCGCGATCGTCAACCTGCTTCTGCGCCGCGAGCGCGCCGGCCGCCTGCCGCTCCTGACCACGACGGCGCCCCGGCCGCTTGGCGACAATGCGCTCGCAGTACAGGCGGCGGAAGCCAAGGGCCTCGCGCTTTCTCTGTTGCGAATCGCCCTGGAGCAGTGCGACGGTGCGGCAGGTCTACTGGAAGCCCAGGAGATCGCGGCAGCGATCGCCGATACCGTCTGCGCGGCCTATGCGCTGGACAGTATGGCGTTACGGCGCGCCCGGATGCGGCGCACCGGCTCGCCGCCGTTCGATATCGCGGAGAGGCTCGCGGCCGTCGCGGCGCTCAGCTTCACCGAGACGGCCGCCAATGCGGCGCGATTCGCGCTTGCCTGTCTGGAGACGTCACCGGGAGAGATCACCTCGGCCATCGAACGGATTACCGGCGCCAATGGTAATCCGATGCGGTTGCGCCGGGATCTGGCGGCGGTCGTCCTGGAGACAGGCGGGTATCCGCTCAGAGACTCGTAGGTGCGCTCTGGGCGTACTGCTCCCCGCCGCGGATCGCTTCGTAGAGGCGGGCGGCAAGGGCGGCGCCAAGGCACGGGCCGAGCGCGTAGATCCACCAGGCAGCGAGCGGGGCGCCGCCGGCCATCACTGCCGGGCCGAGGGAGCGGGCCGGGTTCATCGAGCCGCCGGTGACCGGTCCGCCGATCCAGACGGCGAAGACGACGGTCAGACCGATGGCCAGGCCCGGAACCGCACCGTTCACCCGGCGATCGGTGGCCACGGCGATGATCACCAGCATCAGCAGGAAGGCGAGGGCGGCCTCCACACCGAGCGCTCGCAGCGGCAGAACGCCGGGCGCGGGTATATGGATGCCCCAGGCGCCGGCGCCGAAGAGCAGGGATGCCAGCGCCGCCGCCAGCAGACTTCCGGCGACCTGCGCCGCCCAGTACGGCAGTACGCCACGCCAGGGAAAGCGCCCGGCAACGGCGAAACCGAGGGTCACCGCCGGGTTGAAGTGCGCCGCCGAGATCGGGCCGAGCGCGTAAATCATCGCCAGGACGGCAAGCCCGGAGGTCCAGGCGGCAGCGGCGAGGGAGGGATCGCCACCGGACAGGCGCCCCGATGCGGATAGGGCGACCGGCGCAAAGACGATCCCGAATGTCCCGATCAGTTCGGCCAGACAGCGCCGTCTCACGGGCGGCTCCCGTTCACGCCAGCGCTGACCTCCGCCAGCAACGACTCGACCTTTTCCCGGATCTGGTCGCGTATGGCGCGGACGGCCTCGATCGGCTGTCCCTTCGGGTCATCGAGCCCCCAGTCCTCCAGGAGCGGCCGCAGCCGCGCCGGGCACGCCTCAGCATCGACCCCGCAGCCCATGGTGATGATCCGTTCAGCGGTCTCGGCGATCTCCGGGGTGAGCGGTTTGGAATACTGCCCCTCCATGCCGATACCGATCTCTGCCATCACGGCCAGCGCTGCCGGGTTGATCTCACCGCCGGCAACGGTCCCGGCCGACGCCGCACGGACCGGAAGCCCACGTTCATGGGCGATATGGTTCAGGAACGCCTCCGCCATCTGGGAGCGTCCTGCGTTATGGACACAAACAAAAAGAACGTTCTTCAAAATGCCTCCCAAGACGCGATCTGTAGATTCGCGCCGTTTCTCCATGACAAGCCAGAGCAGCGGGGCGTCCGCAGGACAGGCGCCACGGAACTCCGGCGACGCGCGCAGCGCAACAGGCGCCTCTGATCGCTCTGCCGGCACGAAACCGAAGCGCCGGAAGAAGCCGGCGGCGGTGGCTGTCAGCAGGTAGATCGTGTGGAACCGGCGCCCCTCTTTTTCGGTGAGAACGCCTCGTACGAGTTCGGCGCCGAGACCACTGCCGCGGGCGCCGGGAGCCACTGCGACAGATCGCAGCAGCGCGACATCCCCGTACGGTTCCAGGGCAGCGCAGCCGACGAGGCGTTCCGCTTCGAAAGCGAGCAGAAAGTAGGGCAGGCACTCCCGGGCGCCCTCCTGCGGCAGGCCCGCCTCCGCAAGGAGGCGGGTGATCGCCGGCCAATCGGCTTCGACAGCGGTCCGGAAGGTGGGCGTCGGCATCGCGCTATCCTTTACAGCAGTCCGAGCCGCAACAGCCAGCGACCGGCGCCGGCTTTGTCGCTTTGATGAAGGCGCTCAGGATTCGGCTGTCGGCGGATGCCGATGAGCCGCAGCAACTGCCGCAGTCCTCCTGCGCGCCGAGAGTGTAGCGGCGGGTCGGCTCGATGTGTACAGACTCGAAACCGGCACCTTGCAGGCGGGCAATATAGTCGTTCCTCTCCAGCGCGCCGGCGATACAGCCCACGTAGGCTTGCTGATCGCGCCGTACGGCGTCCGGCAGATCTCCTTCGATCACGACATCGGAGATAGCGAGGCGGCCGCCGGGTTTGAGGACACGAAAGGCTTCACGCAGTACCGCATCTTTATCCGCCGAAAGGTTGATCACACAGTTCGAGAGGATGACATCGACACTCCCAGCGGGAAGCGGGATCTGCTCGATATATCCCCTGAGGAAGGCGACATTGGTCACGCCTGCCGCCACCCGGTTCTCCTCCGCGAGCGCCAGCATCTCCGCGGTCATATCCAGGCCGTAGGCGAAGCCGGTCGGTCCGACGCGCCGGGCGGAGAGGAGGACATCGATCCCGCCGCCGCTGCCCAGATCGAGGACGATCTCCCCCTCACGCAGCTCCGCCAGCGCGGTAGGGTTACCGCAGCCGAGCGATGCTAGCAGCGCCGCCTCCGGCACTTCGGCCGCTTCGGCCGCCGAGTACAGGTCCCGGGTGATTTCATTTTCGGAAAAGCGTTCCTGAATTGCATTTGTTGCATTAGAATCACTACAGCAGGACGAGCGGCTGCCGGAGAGCGCTCGCTGCGCTGCCTGTCCGTACGTTCGCCGCACGATCTCACGAAGGTCTTCGTGCGAAGTAAGGTCGATTTCGGGTGTTTCTGACATCTGCATCCCTTTCTGATAGGGGGTCCTGGCTCAACAGCAGCGGCCAGGCGATGAGGGTATTGCCGCGCCGGCCTGCGCGGCAAAGAAGGCGGCAAGGTCCTGAAGGGCATCCGGGTTGACGCGGCAGATCACGTGCCGGCCGCGCCGTTCGGTCACGATAAGCCCGGCGATCCGTAGCTCCTTCAACTGCTCCGAGACGGTCGAGGTCACCAGGGGGCTGCCGGTAATATGGCAGCAGACCTCTCCGACCGTGGCTCCCTCTACGGGGCGGACATCGCCGCTCTCCTCGACCGCGACGGCGCAGCAACAGTCACAGAGAAACTCAAAGATCCGCAGCCGCAGGGGATCTCCGAGCGCCTTGAACATTGCGGCGCGATCCCATCCTCCACGCTCCGGGCTTTCCACCACTTCGTCACTTCGGGAATTCACGAAGTAAATTTACCGCCGTTTTACGCTTCCTGTCAAGGATTACTTCGGAAAACGCCGAAGTATTTTCTGATCTCCGTTCGGCGGGCAGGTGTGTAAAGGAACCGGCATGACGTCTGTCGAACATCCCTTTCAGACAGAGCGCCGGGATAGCCGTGCGCCAACGGAAGAGAGTGATACATGGCGGATCGGAAGGCCCTGATCGTCTGGGGCGGTTGGGATGGGCATCAGCCCGAACAGGTGGCGGAGCTGTTTCGAAAGGCGCTGACGGAGCATGGGTTCACGGTCGAGGTATCGAATACCCTCGACGCCTATGCGGATGAGGAGAAGCTGAAGAGCCTCGACCTGATCGTGCCGGTCTGGACGATGGACAAGATCACGCGAGAGCAGTTGAACCCGCTGCTGAACGCGGTACAGGCGGGGGTCGGGCTTGCCGGCTGCCATGGCGGTATGTGCGACTCGTTCCGCACCGAGACCGAGTATCAGTTCATGACCGGCGGCCAGTGGGTGGCGCACCCGGGGAACGACGGCGTGGAGTACACCGTCGAGATCCGCGATCCGGATCACTTCATTACTCAGGGCGTGCCGGCCGTCTTCCCGGTGAAGTCCGAGCAGTACTATCTGCACGTGGACCCGGCGGTCCGCGTTCTGGCGACGACGCGCTTCCCCACCGTCGATGGGCCGCATGCGCCCAACGGTCCGGTGGATATGCCGACGGTCTGGACCAAGTATTACGGTAAGGGCCGCATCTTCTACACCGCGCTCGGTCACCAGGCGGATATCGTCGCTCAGCCGGAGGTGCTGCGGCTCTGCACCCGCGGATCACTCTGGGCCGCGCATGCCGAAGATGCCGCCGGAGACTGATCCCCCACCCGTGAAGATCGACCAGGACCTTCTCGTTGCCCCCATCCCGCCGCTCTCGGAGGCGCCGGGATGGGACCGTGTTCCGATCGTGGAGTGTGGCGAACCGCTCGTCCCGCTCCCGATCGAGGACACGCGACTCCGCTGGCGCGCCCTCTACGCGGAGCAGGGCATTCCGAACGCTCCGGATATCGTCTGGGTGCGGGCGACCGTCCGCGATCGTCTGCTCCAGGCGGTACAGGCCCTGCCGGCATCGCTCGCGCTGGTCGTCTTCGACGGCTACCGGCCGCTCGCCGTCCAGCAGTTCCTCTGGGACCACTATATCGAAAAGATCGGAACGAACCAGTCGCATCTGACACCGGAAGAGGTAATCACGGTGGTTCGCCGGTTCGTCGCCCCTCCGACCGCCTCCCATGCGGCGCCGCCGCCGCACCGCACTGGCGGCGCGGTAGATGTCTATCTGGTGGATCGGGCGACCGGCGAACCGCTCCCGATGGGTACCGAACCCGACGAGGCAGCGCCGGAGTCCGCCACGTGTTACTTCGAGGAGCACCCTGTTGCGCCGGTCACCGAGAACCGGCGTCTCCTGTTCCACGCGATGACCAACGCCGGCTTCGCCAACTATCTGGGCGAGTGGTGGCACTTCGATTTCGGCAACCAGCGCTGGGCGAATATCACCGGCGCCCCCCACGCCGTCTACGGCGTCACCGACGATCCCCTGTGGCAGCGCAGCGATCCGGGGATCTGATTCGCCCCCTGCGTTCGGCCCCTCACCCCGCCGCGTAACCACGGCGGGGTAGCTTTCGTTTCCCCTTCAGAAATGAAGATCCGTGCGGCTGTAATGGATCAAACCGTGCAGCGTCTAACGGGTGGAGGGACGGGAGAGAATGTCGGTATCCTCACTGGCAGCGTGGCATTCGACCGAGAGGCGAGACGGCGTCCGTGGCGCCGTGCTTCCCTCGGAGGCGGAGATCGACGAGCGCACCCTGGTCTCGTGCAGCCGTAACGGCGACGTGGCAGCGTTCGGCAAGTTGTATGCCCTTCATGAACAGGCGATCTACCGGTACGCCTATCGCCTGCTGGAAGATGCGGACGAGGCGGATGATATTCGCCAGGAGACCTTTGTTCGGGCGTTCCAATCCCTTTCCCGGTTTCGCGGCGATGCGGCGTTCCGCACCTATCTGCTTTCGATCAGCGGCAATCTCTGCCGGGACCGACAGCGACAGCGGCAGCGCCGGCCGGAGCAGGGATATGGACTGGAGGCGCCGGAGAGCGCCCGTGCGAACGCCGGCGCCACGATGGACGCGTTCGCACAGAAAGACCCGCTGCTCCGTCTGGAACAGGCGGCGCGGGCGGAGACGGTGTGGAAGGCGATGCGGCAGCTCCGCAGCGCCGAGCGCGAGATCCTGATCCTGCGGCATGTCGAGGGACTGGATCTGGATGAGGTAGCGCAGATCGTCGGCTGTTCCCGGGTCAGTGCGCCGGTGCGCCTGTTCCGGGCGCGCTGCCGCTTCAAGCAACTGTATCTTTCGCTCCTGCAAGAGGAAGGGGAGATTTGACCGCCATGCGACGGGCGATTTTTCGAAGAAACTGCGGCGCGGTCGCGCCGCTCCTCTGGGACTACGCGTCGGGCGCTCTGGGCAGCGACACGCCGGAGGCGGCTCCGGTAACGGCGCATCTCCAAACCTGCGACCGGTGCCGCCGGGAGGTAGAGACCTGCCGTAAGGCAGCCAACGCGCTGGCCGCATCGGCGGCGACGCCGCCCGGCGGTATCCCGGACCGTCCCGGGGATTGGGACGCCGTACGTTCCCGGATCCTCGGGGCGACGGCCAGTGCCCCGGAGCCGATCCGACGACGTGTCAGCCGGCCGGTCCTGGCGGGCGCTCTGGCAACGTTTGCCGGCGCCGGCGTCTGCGCCTATGCGATCCAGCACACCTTCCAGGCGGATCAGGTGCGGCGCCAGACGGAGCAGCAGGCGTTAGTGGCGACGATGACGCCCACAGCAACCACCGCCGACACCGCCGACACCGCCGACACCACGCCTTCCGAAGCGCCGCCGGTCGCGGAGAATGGACTCCCCTCCCCGCAATCGGTGGCACCGCCGTCGCCGCTTGCGGTGGATGCCGACCCCTGCTTCCTGAACCTGCGCACCAATGGTGTCTATCCGGTCGTCGTCACCCTGCAGAACAACACACGCGGGTCGCTTACCGCGGATGTCGCAATCGAGACGACACTCGGACCGGAAGGGAACCGCTGGACACGGCAGGTAGAGATCGCCGCCGGCACGAAGCGCCGCGTCTTCCTCTACCCCAACATCTCCTTCGGAACCGGCCTGCGCGTCCAGGTAAACAGCCCGGTCAGCCAGAAAACGATCGCGATTCCGCCGTCGTCCAGCAACGATACGTACCGTGCCATAACGCTGATCGGAGACCATATCGGCGGTCTCACCCCGAGGCAAAACACACAGTTTATCGCCCGGCAATATACCTCCTCCAACCCGGAAGCCTGGCTGTCCACAGCGTATTATGCGCGTCCGGAGGATGCACCGGACCGTGCGGAGGGTTACCCGACGGCCTTCCGCACGGTGGTGCTGGATACGGGAGCGCGTACACTGAATGCCGCGCAGTGGCAGGCGCTCCGGGAGTGGGTGATCCGTGGCGGATCGCTCGTGTTGCTGCAGGCAAGTGGTCCGCAGGCATACGGAACCGACGCGCTTCCGGCTCCCACGGAGACGGTCGGACCGGTACAAACGCCGTTCGGGCCGTCCTCGCCTTTGCGCAGCAGCCATCTTGGCATGGGGACAGTCCTGTATGCCGATTTCGACCCGACGCAGATCGCGTTTCGGGAGTGGGCCGGCTTCCCGAAGATGTGGGAGCGGATACGAAACCTGGCCGCCCCCACGATTCCGGTCGATACGCTCCGGTTCGCCTCGCAGGAGTTGGACGTCGCCGCAGGCTTCCGTTTCGCCCAGGGAGACCGATCGCCGGACCCGTTCCACGCAACGCTGCCTCCGATGGAGACCGTGGTCTATCTCTTCCTGGGGTATTTCGTACTGGCGATCCCGGTAACCTTCGCGGTTCTGCGACGGACCCGGCGTATGAATCTCGCCTGGGTGACCGGACCGCTCCTGTCGTTCGGGGTCACCGGATTGCTCTTCACCCTATCGGACGGTCTGCGACGTGTCCCGATGAGTCGGCGTACCTCCGGTATCATTGTCGTTGCCCAGGGCGAACGGGAAGCGGAGTTCCAGGGAACGACCGAACTGTTCTTCCCGCAAGCGGGCTCCTATCCGGTGTCGATCCCGGGTGCGCAATCGATCTCCTCCGGAGAGATATATAGCTCCAGTGGCGGCGGCAGCTCGCTCCGGGCTCTCGGTATCGTCGACGACGGAACGACGGTCCGTGTGCCCCATCTTAACGTCGCCAACCGTACCTACCGGCGCCTGAGTCATAGTCAGCGTATCCCCTGGGGTGAGGGCGTGACCGCAGAGATCGCCTGGGACGCGGAAGGACGCCTGAACGGTGTCATTCACAACCGCTCCGGCAGGACTCTCGCGAATGCGGTCGTCCTGTTGCCGAACCCTCCCATGCCGGAGCGGCTACGCACGATGAGTCCCTCTATACAGACCAGAGCCTGTTATATCGGCGATATCCCCGTGGGTGACCGTTCCATACACGGCTTGCCCGCAATGGGCGACACGAGCATGAAGACCGAGACTACCGCTTCGGCACGGGTCGTGAGCATGGCCACCGCTCCGCTCCTCCGCGCACAACTCTCCGGGGAGTCGTTCGGGCCGGACCTTGGCGAGTGGAAGGGCCAGGATTCCGTGATCACCGTTCTGATGGATCTTCCGCCTCTAGGAAAGGCAGAGACCGTAAGCGTATCGAAGCAGGGAGGTCGACAATGATCACGCGAGCTTTTCGGCATCTCATCCTCGATAACCCGATGACCCTGGAGGGGGCGCGCTTCTGGCGGCGGTTCCTGCGGACCGGCGGTGATACGGGCCGTGCTGTCAACGCCACGATCCTCGTGCTTCTGGGGGTCTTCTACCTCTGGCTGATGTTCGCGATCGTTCATTTCCAGGAGGATCTCAGCCAGCCGATCCTCGCTCTGGAGTTGGCGCTGCTGACGCTCATCGTTCCAGCCTCGCTCTATGCCTCGGTCTCCGGAGAGCGAGAGAAGCTGACGTGGGACGCCCTGATCCTGACCCGACTGACGCCCGCGCAGATCGTCGTCGGCAAGTTGCTCTCGCGGCTGGCGCTGATCGGCGGCGTCCAGGTCCTGACAGCCCCGCTGCTGCTGCTGAGCCATCTTTGCGCGAAGCGCAACGTGGAGTACGCCGGGAGCGCACTCGTCGTCTCGCAGATCGACCTGTTTCTGTGGTCGCTGCTGCTCGCCGGGTTCAGCCTCTGGATCTCAACGCGGACCAAGCGCTCGGTGACCACCCTGGCACTGATCACGTCGGCGCTGCTCACCTTCCTGGTGCTGCTGCCGTCCCTGATATTCCTCTTCGGAGCCAACACCGGCAACAATAGTCCGGAGGAGGTGCGCTGGGAGAGTACGCCACTGCAACAGCTGTCGGCGTTCCTGCTGCACCTGCACCCTCTGAGCGTCCTGTTCGGCGATCTGGCACGACAGCACAGCTATCAACCGGGTGATCTCTGGTACCTGGAAAAGCTATTCAACACGACCCCCTGGGCCTACGGGATGGGCGCCTTGCTCTGCCTGTTCGGCGCCTGGCATGCGCTGCGCGGCATGGAGATCGCCCGGCGCAGCCGGGGTTAAACGGAGGAGAGGACGACAGAATATGCTTGAAGTCAAAAACCTCCGCAAGACCTATGGCGGACTGGTGGCCGTCGAGGGGATCAGCCTGCAGCTCGGGCCGGGAGATATCTTCGGATTTATCGGACCGAACGGGGCGGGGAAGACATCCACGATCAAGATGATCGCCACGCTTCTGCGCCCGACCAGCGGAACGGCGCTGATCGACGGGATCGATGTCGTTCAGTATCCGCTGGAGGTGCGGCCGCTGATCGGCTATATGCCCGATGCGTTCGGCGTCTACGACGATATCAAGGTCTGGGAGTACCTGGACTTCTTCGCCGCCGCCTACCGGCTCCGCCGCGATGAGCGCACGGCGACGGTGGACCGGGTGCTGGAGATGACGGACCTGACGGAGAAACGGGAGTCCTACGTCCAGGGGCTTTCGCGAGGAATGCAACAGCGTCTCTGTCTGGCGAAGTGCCTGGTGCACGACCCCAAGGTGCTGCTGCTCGACGAGCCGGCGTCCGGCCTGGACCCACGCGCCCGGATCGCGATCAAGGAGCTGATCGCCCGGCTCGGCGGCATGGGCAAGACGATCATCGTCAGCTCGCATATCCTGCCCGAGCTTTCGGACTTCTGTAATCGGATCGGCATCATGGAGCGCAGCAAGCTGCTGATCGAAGGGGATGTCGAGACGATCGTCCGGGAGCTGCAGCCAACACGGCAACTGCTGATCACGCCGCTCGGCGGTGTCCACGCCACCCCGCCGCTACGGGCGCTGCTGGAGGAGACCGAGGGGGTCGAAAAGGTTAGCCTGGAGAACGGCGACGATGGTACGCTCCGGGTTGCCTTTGCCGGCGGGCTGGAGGAGCAGGCGAAGTTACTGCGGATGCTGGTCGAAAACGGACAGCAGCTCTGCTCGTTCGCGGAGACCGCGATGGATCTGGAAGATGTCTTTATGCGCGTGACTACGGGGAGGGTTCACTAGCCCGCGATGAGCGCTGTTTTTAACCGATTGTTCGACCGGTTCCCGATCCTTCGGGCCTTTGCCACCAACCCGGTCGTGGTGCGCGACCTGCGCGCCCAGATGCGTGGCACGAAATCGTACTGGTATCAGGGCGCCTACCTGCTGGTAGTCGGCGCGATCGCGGTCGCCGGCTATGCCTTTGCCAGCAACCAGGGGCCCTGGGCCAATCCGATGTCGTCGTCCTCGTATTCGGACAGTATTGTCGACATCCAGGCGCGGATGGAGCAGTTCTACTACTTCATCTTCCTGACGCTGGCTGCCCTGATCTGCCTGATCGCTCCGGCACTGACGGCGTCCTCGATCGTCGGCGAGCGCCAGCGCCAGTCGCTCGATCTGCTGGTGACGACGCCATTGACGGCGGCGGAGATGCTGATCGGCAAGCTGCTCTCGTCGATCGCCTTCCTGGGTCTGCTGCTGCTGCTCTCCCTGCCGGCCTCCGCACTGTGTGTCCTTATCGGCGGCGCGACGCTCTCGGATATCTTCCGCATCTACCTGATGCTGGCCGTCGACGGGTTGGTCCTATCCGGGATCGGCCTCTACTTCTCCTGCGCCTGCAAGACGAACCTGCTCGCGCTGCTCTGGACCTACGGGGCCGTCGGCGCGTTCCTTCTGGTAGTCACAGCCGCTTACGGAATCGGGACGCCACATAGCCTGACAGAGATGGGCCACCCCTCGGTCTTATCGGCGATCGGCGCGCTCAATCCGTTTGTCGCGGTTCTTCCGCCGGCCGGCCAGTCGCTCAGTGTCGGTCCGGTAACGATCCCGATCTTCGTGGTCACTCTGATCGTGGCGGCGCTCTCGCTGCGCCTCCTGCTCGCCGCGACCACCTATCGTCTGGGCGCCCATGGCGGCAGCTCCGCGCCCTCCCTCCGGCGCCAGATCCTGGTCCTGACCGGTCTGGCATCGTTCCTGGTCTATCAGTGTTGCGCCCAATCGAACGCTCTGTTTGGCACGTCGACGGATACCAGTTACAATAATAACAACCTGCTCACCGGTCTACCGATCCTCTTCATCCTGGCGTTCCTGGCGGCATCGATCTTCCTGCCCGCCCTGTTCGTCCCGGCGGCTGCGGAGGATGCTCCCCCAGGAATGGCGGCCTCCGGGATGAGCGGCGACCCGGGATGGTATAACCTGCGTCGTGCGTTCCAGCCCGAACACGCGGGGGCATTGCCCTATTTCCACCTGCTGCTGGCAGTCGCTCTCCTGGGAAGCATCCTCGGTGTCGCGGTCGCCGGAACTCTTGTTCTGGATAGCGCGATCCCGCTGCTCGGAACCGCCGCGTTCTATGTCGGCGGCCTGAGCTTCCTGGTCTGGGGGGTCGCCCGGTTTGCGGCGACTCTGACGAAGGGTGTCTCCCAGGCGCGCGGTATCACCTTCGGGATCTTCGCCCTCCTGATAGCGGTCCCGCTGATGGTCTTTGTCTGCATGTCTAATACCAATCCCAGTATCAACAACGATAACCCGCTACAGGCGCTCTGGCTGCTCTACCCGCTCACGAAATCCAAGCCGGAGGAGATGCTCGCCTGGCTGCCGCTGGGAGCGCTCAATGCTCTCGTCTGCGGTAGTATCTTTGTAGGCGCGGCAGGGCTTCGCCGGCGGCGGGCGACGCTCGGAGAGCCGGCTGGCTTCGCTGCCGCAGGACGGATGGAGGACAGATCGATCTGATGCATGTGGTAAGTGTGACGGTCAAGGTGGTTCCCGGTGCGGCCGATCGTTTCGCCGAGGCGGCGCGCAAGAATCATGAGGCGACGCGCCAGGAGCCGGGGAATCTGCGATTCGACGTTCTGCGGGCGGTGACGCCGCCCGCAGAGGGCGAGCCGGAGCACTTCCTGCTCTACGAAGTCTACCGAACGAAGGACGACTTCACTGCGCATCAGCAGACCGCACACTACTTTGCATTCCGCGAAGAGGTAGCCGACATCATGGCGGAACCCCGCCAGGGCGTCCACTTCACCTCGGTCTATCCCGAACCCTACGCGTAGTCGGAGCGCGGTTACAGGATGGCAAAAAACTCCCTCCCTGAGGCTGTGTAGCCTCAGGGAGGGAGTTTTCGTCGGTGAGTGGCAGGATCGACTATTCGGATTCTTGTCCGTTGTCTATCGGACGGGCCGCGGGTACCAGGTCGTTCTGCGTCCACCAGTGACGCGGCCCGGAGCGCGGAGCGGACGCTCCCGACTGCTCGGGAAGACGACCAATCGATCCCACGGCGATACCGCTCTGCGGCCTCTGCTGCTGAACCTGCGGCATCTGCGCGCGGCGGGTATCGACCTCCCGGATCATCGCCTCCCGGTTGGTGTGCCAGGCCATCTTCGTGGCGAAGTTGTAGCCGATCGTGGCCCAGGGTGCGAACCGACCGATCTCCGTCACCGTGTCGTGCGCCTGCGACTCGGACCAGACCGAGATGCGATACTTGCGGCCATTGCGCGCATGGATGTGGACGTGGCACGATCTGCCGATAGGCAGACCGTTGCGGGTGTGGGTGGTGATGTGCGTATACGCCCACAGGATCGACATCCGCGGGATGACGTCCGTTCGCAACGGGGAGAAGCAGTAAAAGAAGGAGTCGGTGAACCCGAGCTTCCGGCCGAACTGCGGCAGTTCCCGACTGTTAGGCAGCTCCCGATCGATCCGGCTTTCGACGTCCTGCGGCGTACCGAGTTCCGGCCAGACCAGCGCCGGATGCGAATAGCGGTCCCGCCGCCAGGTGATATTCCGAAACAGGTTATAGCCGGCGGCGGCAGCGAGCGCCAGAAAGACGAGCAGCGGCAGAAGCGCTTCGCGCTCCGCAGGAATGGGATCGGCGCAGGGAAGCAGCGCCACCGTGAGCGATACGATCAGCAGGAGAGTCCACAGAGCAGTCTGCCCCCCACAGGAGCGGGCGATCTGATCGGCGATCAGGCTATTGGCGAAGCGCTGCGAGGACGCGGAGGGGTTCGCCGTAGAGACGCGTGTGGCGGCCTGTCCCTCGGACTCCCATTCGACCTTCGACTCCGTACCCGGCATGACGATCAGCCCCGATTTCATCGCTCTCTCCTTGTATGCCTGCATGCTAGAAACGATTTATCCATTATAGCGGAAAATCGTTTCTAGCGTGCAGAGCGAGAGAAGCCGATCCGCTCCTCCCGAGTTCAGGAAGAGCGGATCGTTTGAAAGGGCCGCCTGCGGCGCGAGGATGCTCACGCCGTCCCGGAGGCTATGGTCGTTCCGACCGCAGGCTCTGCTCTTCACGAAAGCCGGGCAGTCCTACAGTCCTACAGAATAAACAGTAAAAATCCTACATTTCTGCAGATGAAGTTTTTGGAAGATCATGGCAAAACTATGACGTGTGATCTCCTTTTCTCTCCCGATTGTTGTGGAAGCGGTCAGGCGCAGCAGTAGACTTGTCCTGCTCATCGCCTGACCGTATTTTTTGCCAGCCGGGTAGCCAGCCCGCTCCTGAGCTATACGGTCACCTGACAGCCACAGGCAAGCGAGATCAGGGTCGGCGACACATAGCGTACTTCGGAGTGAGCGGGACGGAAGTGACGCACTTCCCCGGTCGCCGGATCCAGGACGATCACATCCTTCAGGCCGGAGCGCAAATAGAAGGGCACTCCGATTGTCAGATCCTTCGCTTCGTAGCCGGGGCTGATGATCTCGATAACCGCCTCGGGCAGCATCGTAATAGCGTCGGTCTGCTCCTCCGGTTCCCGACAGAAGATCGCGATGTCGGGCCGCTTCAGGGAGCCATCCGGAAAACGGATATAGACATCCGCGACATGCACGCATCCGCACGCGCCATCCGCTCCTTGCGCCGCTCCTATCGAACTCTGGATACGAAAGACCTGGTTCTGATGGCGATAGGAGGGAAACGCCTCCCAGGTCGTGATGCCGCCGGCTATCTCCAGACGTGCACCAGACTCTTCACCTAGCTGAATGGCAGTTTCGTAAGGAAGCATAGCCTCATTGTACCGTCGCGCCCCTTGCGCCTCCTTTTTGTGCAAAAAGGAGGTATTTTTGCGCCTGCGGTGAACGAACGCATTGGCAATGTTAGCGCTCGGTATGGTCGTGCGGTGTCTGCAGGGCGACGCCCCCCTACCTGGATCGCTGCTACCCCAAGAAAAGAGGACGGTTTCGTGGCATTGAAGGACAGCAAGGTCAGAGTCGCTATAGTCGGCTGCGGCGGTATCGCCAAGGGCAAGCACCTGCCCGGTCTCTCCAAACTCGATAATGCAGATCTGGTCGCCTTCTGCGACATCATCCCCGAGCGCGCTCAGGAAGTCGCCGCGAAGTACGGCGTGCCCGGCGCGAAGATCTACACGGACTACAAGGAGCTCATCGCCTCTAACAGCACGGATGTCATCCATGTCTGTACCCCGAACGCCTCTCACGCCCCAATCACCATCGCGGCACTCGAAGCCGGCAACCATGTGATGTGTGAGAAGCCGATGGCCAAGACCGCGGCGGATGCCAAGGCGATGGTCGAGGCGGCGAAGCGCACCGGTAAGAAGCTCTGTATCGGCTATAACAGCCGCTACCGCGCCGATACCCGCTACCTGAAGGGGCGCATCGAACGCGGTGACCTTGGCGACATCTACTTCGCGAAGGCGCATGCGATCCGGCGGCGTGCGGTCCCGACCTGGGGCGTGTTCCTGGATGAGGAGCAGCAGGGCGGCGGTCCCCTGATCGATATCGGCACCCATGCCCTGGATCTCACCCTCTGGCTGATGGACAACTACAAGCCGAAGCGTGTCCTCGGCTCCGTCTTCCGCAAGCTGGCGGACACGGAGAACGCGGCCAATGCCTTCGGCCCGTGGGACCCCAAGCAGTTCACGGTGGAAGACTCGGCGTTCGGCTACATCACGTTCGAGAACGGGGCAACGGTGTTTCTGGAATCGTCCTGGGCGCTCAACACCCGCGAGACCGGTGAGGCGATCTGCACGCTGTGCGGCAGCAAAGCCGGGGCGGACTTTAGAGGCGGTCTGTGGCTCAATGGTGAGGATAGCGGACGCATGTACGATACCAAGATCGAGATGAGCGCTGGCGGTGTCGCCTTCTACGAGGGTGCCAGCGATGATCCCGCCGATATCGAGGCCCGTATGTGGATCGACGCCGTCGTCAACGACCGCGATCCCGAGGTCCTTCCCCAGCAGGCGTACATCACCTCCCTGGTCCTGGAGGCGATCTACACGTCCGCTAAGACCGGCGAAGCCGTCGACGTCAGCGTCGACCTGTAATCGTTCCTTACAGAAAGCCCCCTGCCGCGCTGCGGCAGGGGGCTTTCTCTATGTCTCAATTCCGCAGGTGCTTACCGGTCTCCAGAAGATGGCGCATGCGCGCCAGCGTCTCGGGTCGGCGGCAGAGTTCGAGAAAGATAGCGCGTTCCAGATCAAGCAGATGCTGCTCGGCGACAATGCCGGGCATGGCCTCGTCACCGCCGCAGAGGACACAGGCGATCCTATCGGCGATGTGGGCATCGTAATCAGTCAGACAGCCCTCCGTGCGGAGGGTATCGATATCGGCGCGTAGGACGACCAGGCCAGCGGCGCCGGTCACCCGCACGCCCTTCTTTTGCGGCGGGCGATACTCCGCCAGGGCGAGCGCCACGACGCGCTGCTTCGCCTCATAGAGACGTCGGTCCGCATTATGGCTGATGCGGTCGGTCGGACGCAGCCAGCCGTCGCGCTGCGCCTCATAGGCATTGGCGGATGGGCGCGGCAGAATCAGGGTCCGTAGCGCCGCGCGCGCCGCTTCCAGTGGATCGGCATCCGGTCCCAGCCGCTCCAGCGCACGGATCAGCACCTCCTTGATACCGCCGCCGCAGGGAATAACCCCGACCAGTAGTTCCGGCAAGCCCATCGCAAGCTCCGGCGCCGCCTGAATGGCGGCACAGTGAAGAGCGCATTCGCCGCCGCCCCCTAGGGCGAAGCCGTGGACGGCGGCGATTACGGGAATAGCGGCGTACTTGATCATCAGGAAAGCGTCCTGGCAGATATGCATCTCGCTATGGATCGCGCCGAAGTCCTTGCGTTCGATCGGGGGTATCAGACGGCCGAGATCATAACCAACGGAAAAGTGCGCCCCCTGATTCCCGATGATCAGACCGATCCCTCCCTCTGCGGCTACAAGGATTGCCCGCCGTACAGACCGGCAGAGTTGCGGGTTCAGCGTGTTCATCTTGGTGTGAAACTCCAGGCAGAAGACGCCGTCGCCAATATCGATCAGGGATGCCTCGGGTGTCTCCTCGACGCTCCGCCCTGCTCGTTTACAGGCAGCAAGATCGATATACTCCGGCTCCTCCGGCCAGGAATCCTGTCTACCAGAAAAGGTGCGGTACGTACGGTTCGATAACGCACCGGAATAGTTCGGTATGCTCAGCTGCTTCCAGTGATCCGTAATGGCGAACGGACCACGATCCCAGCCGAAGCCCCACTGCAGGGTTCGGTCTATGGACAGGACATCGTCCGCGATCTCCGGTCCGATCGCTTCGACATAGCGAAGCAGGCGATCCAGGATCGCGTGAATGAAGCGATAGGCGTGGTCGTCTGCAGGATCGTCGTGCCGGGACAGGATCTCGAACCGCTCTTCCAGGGGTTGGAACTGCAACCGCAGGATGTCGTTTACCGGTGGTTCAATGCGCGGGCGATACTCCAGCGTTGCCAGGTCGAAGGTCAGGATCTCCTTGCCCTCGCGCTTGTAGAAGCCGGCGCCGGCCTTCTCGCCGGTGCGACCGGTATCGATCAGGCGGTGCATCACCTCCGGCAGCAGAAGGCGCTCCCGCAGGGGATCATCGGGGAGAGCCGCGTACTGGTTAGCGGCGACGGCGGCGATGATATCCAGACCGACGACATCCGCCATCCGGAAGGTCGCGCTGCGCGGCCGGCCGATCAGCGGCCCGGTCAGCGCATCCACGGTCTCAATGGTCACCCCCCTCTCGATCGCCGTATGGATCGTATCCATAAGGTGGGTGATCCAGAGGCGCGTCGAGATAAAACCGGGCGTATCCCGCGCCCGGACGACCCGGTGCCCGAGGATCTGCTCGGCGAACCCCACAAAGCCGTCAATGATCCCGGCGGCGCTCTCCGGCGTCGGGATCACCTCCAGCAGTTTCAGGTAGCGGGGTGGGTTCAGAAAGTGCGTCCCGAAGAAGCGGCGCCGGAAGTCGGCGCTGCAGTGCGCCGACATCGCCGCCAGCCCCAGCCCGCTGGTGTTGCTGGTGACGATCGTCCTGGGTCCGATATGCGCCTCGATCTGCGACAGCACCGCACGCTTGACCGCCATCGACTCGGCGACCGCCTCGACGACCCAGTCGGCGCTTGCCAGAGCGTGCAGATCCGCGCCGGTATCGCCGATTGCAATCCGTTCGGCGAACTCCGGCAAAAACAGCAGCGGTGGCCGCTGCGTCAGAAGACGCTCCTTACCGGCCGCTGCGGCATCGCGGCTGACATCCAGCAAGTGGACTGTCCATCCCGCGTTCGCAAGATCGGCGGCGATCCCTCCTCCCATCGTCCCGGCGCCGACCACAACCGCTTTTCCTGACAAAGAGCTTTCTTTCATGTAAAGTTCTCGGATCTCCGGCGTCTAACAGATGTAGACACCGATCACTTCGCTTCCAAAGGACCAGGTTTTTCCGATGCGCCCTTCTGCTCCCGTTGCCGCTGTCGCCGCCCTTGTCGTCTTTGCCGCCGGTTGCCTGACCAGCACCACCCCGATGCGGTCGGCCAAAGCCGATGAAAACCCGAACCGTACCTTCTATCTTCACCTCTATCTGAAGGACGGCCGCATCATCGATGTCGAACTGAGCGCCGCGAAGAACGCGCTCTCTCTGGACGAGACCGTGGAGAAGGCACGGCTCGCGATGGACCGCAGCAGCGAGTTCGTTCTCGCCAGCGACGGCGGCGGCATCGCCTTCCCCCGAGCGAATGTCCTTGGATATGTGGTCTCGGCAGAACCCGTCTATCAAAGCCGTCGCGGCAGTCTTTAAGACGGCGCCTGATACGCCACCCCCTCCGCCAGTCGCCGCCGCACGGCGATCATGTCCTCCCATAGTTCCGGCAGCCGCGTTTCGATCCGCGCCCAGAGGGCGCGATCGTCGATAGACCGGCAGACCGTGTGAGCGGACGCACGGATATCGCGGCAGGCGCGATCCAGGACGACAGTAGCAGCATCCGCGGCCTCCGCCGCGAACGCACCTGTCCGACGCGCCGCGCGCAGGGTAGCGCTTTCGGCGGCGAACAGGGCGACGATCGCATCGGCACAGGCGCCGGCGGCCTCCTGCGCTTCATCGGCTATCCGCTCCGGCCGGTGGCGATCACCGAGCGCCGTCAGCATCTCCCCGATTGTGGCGCGAAGTGCCGCGATCGGGGAGATGCTGACGGCGGGAGCCTCACAGAGTGCCAGTCGCCCCTCTTTCAGGCGACGGCCGATCTGCGCGATGACCGTCAGGCGGTTGATCTCGTTCGTGCCCTCAAAGATCCGCGTCACGCGGGCATCGCGGTAGGCGCGGGCGACGGGCAGCGCCTCACTGTAGCCGTAGCCGCCATGGATCTGCAGGCTCTCGTCGACAACGAACGCCAGCGCCTCCGTCGCGTAGATCTTCGCCAGCGCGCACTCGATCGCATACTCCTCGGCGGCCGGTGGCGGAAGGACTGTTGCCTTCGCGGAATGGGCGTCAAGCAGACCGGCGACCCGGTAGACGATGCTCTCAGCGGCGAATATCCGCGCCGCCATCTCGCCGAGTTTCTCGCGGATCAGTCCGAACTCCGACAGCGAGCGGCCGAACTGGCGACGCCCACAAGCGTATTCGGCCGCCCGCGCCAGATTGTCTTTTGCCGCCCCGACGGCGCCCGCCGCGATATTCAGCCGCCCCACATTCAGCGGGTGCAACGCCACCCGATGTCCACGGCCCGGCTCACCGAGAACCCCACCTGCCGATACGAGGACATCGTCCAGAAACAGCGCGCAGGTCGATGTCCCGCGCAAGCCCAGTTTTTCCTCCTCGCGGCCGACCCTCACGCCGGGAGCCGCCCGCTCGACCAGAAAGGCGGTCACGCCGGCATTCGGCACACGGGCGAAGACCGTGAACAGATCGGCGATCCCCGCATTCGTGATCCAGTTCTTCGTACCGGTCAGACGATAACCGCCGCCGGCGACGGGAACGGCGCGGCAACGCGTCGCCAGCGCATCCGAGCCGGCGTTCGCCTCCGTCAGTGCGAACGCCCCGATCGCCTCCCCCCTGGCCAGTGCGGGAAGGTATCGCGCCTTCTGTTCGGTATCGCCGAACCAGGCCAGCGGCAGCGTAGCGACACCACTATGGACATTGTGCGCCAGGGCAAAAGACGGCGCCAGGGCGGCGCGCTCACAGAGCGCAACGACCGCCGAACGGGAGAGGCCAAGGCCGCTGTACTCCGGCGGCACGGCGCTGGCCAGCAGGCTGAGTTGCCCGGCCTCCTCCAGGAGACGACGCAGCAGGCCCGGTTCGTGCGCCTCCAGCGCGGCGGTGCGCGGCAGTACCTCAGTGCGCACGAACTGCTCCATGGTCGCGGCCATCAACCGCGCCTCGTGCGACAGGTCTTCGGGGATGTGGACACACTCCGGCGCGGTCGGCCTACTCAGGAACGCCCCGCCCCCCTGGCTCACGCCTGCAGCCTCGCGATCCACTCCTCGACCGCGGGCACAACATCTGCGACAAGCCCGATATCAGCCGCCTGGAAGATCGCCGCATCCGGGTCGCTGTTGATCGCCACGACCCACTTCGCGTTCCGGAAGCCCGCCGTGTGCTGGTCCGCCCCGGAGATCCCGAGGGCGATATACAGTTCCGGCGCGACCGTGCGGCCGGTGACGCCGACCAGCAGATGCATCGGCGCGATCCCGGTATGGACGGCGCCCCCGGAGGCGGCGACGGCGCCACCGAGCGCGTCCGCCAATCCGCCGACCAACCGCTCGAAGGTCGCCGCATCGCGCAAAGCGCGCCCCCCGGCAACCACGATCCGCGCCGTCCCCAGATCGGGTCGCCCCGAGGGGTGTGGTTCGAAAGCTATCCGTTTTGCTTCGGGAATCGTGGCGGAGCGCAGAAGATCGTCCGCATTTGTCTTCTGCGCCTCCGTCCGGCCGCGTCCGCGAACGGTGAGTAGGCAATCCTGCGAGGGTATAGCGCCGACGATCTCCGTGAGCCGTCCGGCGTGGACCACTCGCGTATATCGCGGCGCTCCTCCCTCAAACCAGGTATTGATCACGCCTGAGATAAGCGCTCTTCCCCACCGCCCCGCGATCCATGCTAGCGTATCCCGGTCCTCGTCCGCACCGACATAATGACAGGCGCCGATCCCGACTACCGTATCGGGGATATCCGTCAGCGGTTGATCCGTTGTCGCCCCCCTTCCCGATAGGGCATCGACAGCCTCCATCAACTCCTCGACGCTCGTTGCCCGACAACAGACCTGATGCCGTCGAATCAGACGATACTCGAAAACCCAGGACGTTACCGCCGTCGCCGGGAGCGGCACCACGGTGATGCTCTCCAGCGGCTTCTCCTTCGCTCGGAGGATATCGAAAAGCGGGATCGGGCGCGGATCACGCCCGCGCAGGTCGCAGGTCACGACGGCGGGTAACGCCGTCTCCAGCGTCTCGCAGCCAGCATCCGTCTCCCGAATAGCCCGCACGATCCCGTCCGTGAGAGCGATTTCGGAGACCGCGGTGACGAACGGCCACTCCAGTATCCCGGCAACGCGTGGTCCGGTTTGTCCGTCCTCCGAGTCGGCTCCCTGTCGGCCGAAAAGGATCAGACCGGGCGACTCCTGCCGGACGATATCGGCGAGGCGGACGCCGACCGCCTCCGGCATCAACTCGCCCCTGTCATCGATCACCAGCACAGCACGATTGGCCGCCCGCGCCAGCGCGGCCCTTAGTATCTCCTCGCCGATAGCCTCCTCCCCGGTGCGGACGACAGTCACCGCGACAACCTCGGTCGCCGCCCCGCTCTCCCGCAACTGATAGGCGTGATCGAGCGCGATCTCGTCGTAAGGATTGACGACGGGCCGCGCCAGGGAGGTATCCAGACGCCCCTCTGGCGTCACGACGATCCGTCCATACGGATCGGGAACCGGCTTTACTGCTACCAGGATCTTCATCGCAAAATCTGCCTCATGTTAACAGCCCCTTCCCCCACCCACTTGTGGGTGGGGGAAGGGGCTATACGACTATGCGCACCGCCTCCTCGATCTCCGTCGCGTTCTTCACGATCGCCTGCAGGAACTGCGCGGCCTCCACTCCGTGGATCAGACGGTGATCGAAGGTCAGCGCCAGGTTCACGACCTGCTTGCCGCCCTGCTCGAACGGCGAGCCGATAAAGAGAACGGCGGCGGCGGGGGCGACCAGGACCGGGACGGCATCCGTCACCTCGTAGGGTCCCATGTAGGTGAGCAGGAGCTGCGTGGACTCATCAGCCTGGTCCTCGCCGGCGCGCGCCGTCTGGATGCGCTCCTGGGCGGTGCGGATGAACGTCTCGAAGTCGAGGGCGTCGGCCTCCGGAACGACGGCGATCGTCAGTTCGCCGGTCGGGATCGCGACGGCGATCCCGAGGTTCAGGTGGGCGAACTCGCGGACCGTATCCTCCCGCAGCAGCGTCGAACGGAACTTCGGATGCTCGGCGACAGCACGAGCGATACACCAGGCGAGGCACTGAAAGGTGGAGGGCTGGACGCCGCCGCCGGCTTTGCGGGCATCGGCGAAGGCGCGTATCCGGTCCCAGTCCATCTGCCGCTTCGCGGTCGCGGGAACGACCATCGAGGCGCTGCGCTTCAGCCGGTAGATAAAGGTCTTGTCCTGCTTGGAGAGCGGTCGTTCGGTATACTCCGCCGCCTCTGCCGGCGCCTCCGGGGGAGCGGGCACGGGAATCGTGGGCTCACCGCGGGTCTCCAGGTAGGCGTCGATATCGTTCGGCATCAGTTTCGCCCCGGAGGGGGATACGGTCATTAGCTCTGTGTCGCTGAGGCCCCTTTCACGCGCATAGGCGCGTGTCCGGGGTGGGATATTCCGCTCCCGGATATCGCTTCCCGCCGTCGCCACCGCCTCGGTCAGCGCCGCCATCGGCGACGCTCCCATCGCCCGGCCAGCCGCGCCGTTACTCGCGGAGCCGTTTGCGCTCGGCGCCTCCGCCGCGATCTCCATCCGGGCGATCGGCGCCCCGATCGGGACCGTATCCCCCTCCGCCGCCAGCCACTCGACCAGCACTCCCTCGTGCGGCGACTCGACCTCCATCGTCGCCTTATCGGTCTCCATATGGTAGATCGGCTCGTCCCGGTGGACAGTGTCCCCCGGCTGCTTGGCGAACTCGACGATCAGGACCTCATGCAACCCCTCGCCCATCTGCGGGACGAGCACCTCGACGATCGGCATGTATGGATCACCTCTCCGCGATTGCCCCGTCGCAGGCTACGAAGAGCCTGCGGCAGGGGGGGTTATCGATGCAGAAAGCTGCGCAGGTCGGCCTCGGAGACACCGGGTTCGCCGGGAGCGACGTTGTTCAGACGCCCCTTGCGCATCCAGCCCTCCAGGTCACCGACCAGTTCGAACAGATGGTCGAAGGAATCGACGATAAAGAGCAGCGGCTGGTAGTGGTCGATCTCGAACGCCTGGTTGACCACCCATTCGAGCTGGAGCGGATAGCGCTGGACATCCGGTGAGAGGATACTATGCTCGATCTCCCCGTGCGAGCTGAGCAGACCGCTCCCGTAGACCTTGAGCGTCCCGTTCTCCTCGCCGCGCATCAGGCCGAACTCGACGGTGAACCAGAAGAAGCGCGCCATCGCACGCAGGATCGACGACAGCCGGCGCACCTGCTCGTCCTCGTCCTTAATATCCGCCACGATCTCCGCCGCCGTGTGTGCACAGTCGCCGAAGCGCACCAGGGCGTTGGCGAACGCCGGGTCGGTATGCATCGGCACATGCCCGGCGATATCGTGGAAGATATCCGGCTCCGGCAGATAGTCCAGCCGCTCGGCATCCCGGATCGTGATCGTCGTCGGGAACTCCCGGTTCCGCAAGCAATCGAAGAACTGAAAGGCCGGGATGTAGCCGCTGACCGGCTTCGCCTGGAACCCGGTGCGCGGCGAGAGGAATCCATTGACCTCCTCCAGTCGCGGCACCGCCTGCGGGTCCAGACTCAGGCAGTCGATCCCGCGCAGGAAGTGCGGATTGGCGAAGCGCTGCCAGGACTCCTCCTGCCGCGCAAAGAGCAGCCGCCACGCCCGATGGTTATCCTCCGTGTAGTGGGCATAGGGCTGCTCGATATACAGCCGATGCGCCGCCCGCGCCTGTTCGATAAACGGGGCGCGCCCGGTAGTGAGTCCGGCGCCGGGCGTATGGCTCGGCTGCGCTCTGCCCCTACCGTGACCGAACGGGGTGAGTTCCAGCTCTTCGCGTTCGTCCAGAAGCGCGACATCGTTAACCGTACCGCCCCCCTCCCAGTGGGCGAGCGAGGCAGGAGAGTGAGTGACGGGGGTGCGAACAAGCGACTTTGCTTTCATTTCGTAGGCCTCCGGAATTCGGCGTTGCGCCAGGCGGCAAAGCGATCACGCAGCTTGCCGCGCTGGTATTTGCCGGTCGTAGTGACGGGAAAGGTGTCGCCAAAGACGACGACCTTCGGGCTCTTGGCGAAGGGGAGATGAACGCGACAGGCGCCTAGGATCTCCGCCTCAGTAAGAGATGCGCCGGGTTCCACTTGCACGTACGCGCCGATCTCCTCGCCATAGAAGTCGTTCTCAAAGCCGACCGCCATCGCCGCGCGGACCCCGGGAATGGCGTTCAGTACCTCATCGATATCGAACGGGGAGTAGTTGACACCGCCCCGGATGATCAGCTCCTTCAGACGGCCGGTGATGAAGAAGTACGCGCGGCCGTCGTCGCCGGGTCGATAGAACCCCTCGTCGCCGGAGCGGAACCAGCCATGCGCGAAGGTGTCCGCATTCGCCTCCGGCCGGCGGTAATAGCCCCGCATCACGTTATGGCCACGGATCACGATCTCTCCGCGGGCCTCCGGCGGAAGGGGGTTGCCTTCGGTGTCGTGGATCGCCATCGCGTTCTCCGGGATCGGGCAGCCGATCGAGGGAAAGCCGCACCCGGTCATCCAGTGGCGCTGCGTCTCATCGTCCAGATCGATCGGCAGGAAGCAGGAGTAGCAGGTCGTCTCCGAAAGGCCATAGCCATGCACCACCCGTGCGCCGCAGACCCGGTCGAAGCGCGCCGCCAGATCAGTGGTCAGCGGCCCGGCGCCGCAGATGATGTGGCGGAAGCGGCCCAGATCGAGCCCCGCCATCGCCTCCGCGCCCTGCTCACAAAGGAAGGCCAGGATCGTCGGCACAACGCTCGTCCAGGTGCAGCACTCCCGGGCGATCGTCTGCCAGAAGGTGGAGGCGCGAAACCGACGGGAGAGCACGACACTGCCACCGGCATAGAGCGGGGTCATCAAGGTGACCGTCGTGCCGTTCACGTGATGGATCGGCAGGACGTTCAGTGCGCGGTCGTCGGGGCCGAACCGATGCCAGTCGGCGATCCCGCGGGCATCGACCATCAGGTTGTACTGATCGAGCACCACGCCCTTCGGGGCACCGGTCGTCCCCGAGGTGTAGACGATCAGCGCCTCGGCATCGGGAGTCAGTTCTGGAAGCGCCGCCGGCATCGTCTCCGCCTCGATCGGTTCGGCGACGACATCCACCACGCGCGGCCCGCCGGGTTGGATACGCCCGACATACTCAGGGAGCGCGAAGACGACCTTTATTCGGGCGTTATCGAGGACAAAGGCAAGCCGGTCATCGTCTTCGCCCGCGTTCAAAGGAACCACACAGATGCCGGCCAGCCAGGCGCCGAAGTAGAGGAGTACGGCCCGCGGATCGTTGCCGGTCAGGACACCGATGCGGTCGCCCGACTCCAATCCCAGATCCAGGCTCAGCCGGGCGGCCACACGGCGAGCCCGCTCGTGAAATCTCGCGTAGCTCAGGGACCATTCGGGGACCGGGCTGCCATCCTCCTCGTAGAAGGAGAGGTAGAGCGCCTCCGGTGTCGTACACGCCCGTTCGGCAAGCAGGGTGCCGATACAGGGGTAGGGCACCAGCCGATCGCCGATATCTCGCTCGGGCAGGGAGCGCGCCTGCCGAATCAGTGGCGCGGTCTTCGGGTAAATACTCTCCAAGGGATCGCTCATCATCGAGCCTTCCTGTGGCGCGGCCCGACTCTGGACCGTACCGGTGGGATAGCCTACTATCCTATACCCCCATTATACGCCCGGCGTCACCCGAAAATACGCTACCCTCACCACGAGATATAGACCGGCTCGCCCGTCAACGAGATTGCCGTCCCTCCAGGGATGGCGACCGACGTCCTCGCCGGGTCGCCGGTGAAGCGTGTCACAGTCACCGCCCTCCCTCCCGGTATCGGCAAGATCTCGCTCTGTGGCAGCGCCGATCGTGTCCAGGCGACGATCCGATGTCTCCGCCCCTTCTTAAACAGAAACACGTACGTGTCTGACGAACCGGTATCCATGCGCCGATCAAACGCATAGCCCGCCAGTTCCTGCGACAGTGTCCGCAGGGCAAGATACGCCGGCTTCGGTGTATAGGCCGGACCGTCCGGCGTCGTCCGATACGGGTAGGCCACTGTCCCAAAGTTCTCCTCGGGCTCCTTCGGATTGGCGCCGTCGTTGTGCCAGTCGTACCAGATAGAGACAGGAATGCCGCAGGCAAGGTTGATGAGCATCTCCCGGGCCAGATACCGCGCCTGCCGCATCTCGTCATAGCCGCCCCAGGCGGCAGAGTAGCCCCACTCCCCGGAGAGGATCGGGATCGTCTTGCCCGGCGGCGCGTAGCGCGCGATCAGCGTGCGCAGTGTCGCATAGTCCTCAGCGACCGTCTCCGGATCGACCTGCCGATACGGATGTACGGTGACCGCCGACCAGTAATCGAGCAGCCCCGCCTTGAAGCAGCTCTCCAGAAACCCGAAGTCCATTGTCGACGTTGCCGGACCGATATACTGCTCCCCCGGCGCCACCTCCCGGATCGTCTTCCCCACGGCACGGGCAAGCGCTGCGTAGGCATCGACATCCGGCTTCGGCTTCCAGAACCCGATATTCGGCTCGTTCCACATCTCCCAGAGGATGCCACGGCCCCGGTAGCGTGTCACCGCCGCTGCGACCCAGACACAGAACGCCTTCCGCGCCTCCTCCGTCGCGGGAGAGCGTCCCTCGTCGTACAGAGGGTTACCGTAGTCAAGGATAAATAGCGGCTTGATCTTCTGCCGACGCAGCGCAGCAAGCAGCCCATCGTACGCCGTGAAGTCGTACTTGCCCTTCTCGCGCTCGATAGACTCCCAGCCGAAGTCCATACGCACCCAGCGAAACCCGGCTGCCTTCAGCATCTCCAACTCGCCCGCCTGCGGTTTCGTAAAGTGAATATTGACGCCCAGACTATCCGGCACCCGCACCGGAAGCGCGCTGTCCTCACTGCGTGCGGCAACGGCGCCGCCATACGCGGCGCTGAAGATAAGGGAGGCGCTGGCAACTGCCAGCGCCAGCGCCCGGCGACATTGCTGCTTGCCGTAGAGATCCGATCGCTGAGGCATAGTGTTTCTTTCTTCGCAAGCCCAGCCCGACCACGAAGAGGCAGGGCTGGGCTACGTAAACGCCCCTTCTCTGGAGATAATATAGATCATCACACCCAGGAATCAGTTCGTGCGGCATATCGCACCAACCATAAGGCGCATCACCACCGCAAGCGCCTGCCTGCTGGCAGGCGCGCTTGCTACCCTCCCCTGCCGCTCCGCGTCCCCTGTCCCGATTCCGCCTACCCCGGTCAAGGTCACGCAAACCCGAGATACCGTCCGCGTGACAAACGGGCTTCTTGCCCTGGAGTACTATCTCTCGAAGGGACTCTACACCGTCTCCTGGCCGGGAGGGTCGGCTCTATCCGGCGTCTCCTGCCAGGCCACGCTCTCCTCGGACGGCGCCTCGCTGGACTCGACGACCTATCCGACACACCTTTGCACCGGCGCCGATATCGAACGAAAGCGTGACGCCTTCGGTGAGGGCACGCATATCACGATCCGGCACCAGTCCGCGGGCCGCCCGGAACTGCGGCAGCAGTTCTGGTTCTATCCCGGTCGGCGCTATTTACTGACGCGCCTGGAGATCGTTGATGCCACTCCCCACTCCACGAACTATATGGCGCCGATCCTCACCCTTTCCAGCACAGTGGGATCCGAAGCTTGGAATTCACGTGACTTGAAGTCGCGGC
>JADMIO011485830.1_pt1 | contig 64902 bp, 54 predicted proteins | sample 8958161 | NCBI WGS metagenome assembly JADMIO01 (sample SAMN16585339, study PRJNA669376) | soil metagenome | isolation source: Crop rotation soil | place: USA: Cullars Rotation, Alabama | collected 2011 | reverse complement strand
CGCGACAACTTGTCCACGTGGAATTCTAAGCTTAGGATCCCAATGTGCTGGAAAGACCAAGGTCGAAGGCAATCCACAGCATCCGGCGAGCCTCGGCGGCACCGACACCTTCACGCAGGCGTCGATCCTGACCCTGTACGATCCGGATCGGAGCCAGACTGCGCTCTTTCGCGGCGACTACCGAAGCTGGGGAGACTTCGTCACCGGCGTCAGGGACACGCTCACCAGTCACCGCATCAACCAGGGCGCGGGGATCCGTTTCCTGACCGAGACCATCACCTCGCCGACGGTCCTCGAGCAGATCTCGCTGATCAAGCAGGCGTACCCGCAGGCCACGTGGCACTCGTGGGAGCCCGTCCCCCTGTCGCGTGACGCCGTCTATCACTTCGACAAGGCCGACCTCGTCGTTGCGCTCGACGCGGATCTGTTCGGCTGCGGGCCCACCTCCATCCGCTATTCGCGCGACTTCGCCGCGCGGCGGCGCGAAGGCGTCGACGTGGAGCACGAAGGCGGTTCCGAAGCGCCAGCTGCCGCGGCGAAGCCGATGAACCGGCTCTATGCCATCGAGAGCACGCCGACGCTGACCGGCGCGAAGGCCGATCACCGCCTGCCGCTGAAGGCCTCGGAAATCGAAGCCGCGGCCCGCGCCCTGTCCGGGTCGGGCGGCGGATCGTTCTCGAATCCCGAGGCGCAGAAGTTCATCGACGCCGTGGTGAAGGATCTGCAGGCGCACCGCGGCACTTCCGTGGTCGTCGCCGGCGACTACCAGCCCTCCTCGGTCCATCAGCTGGCGCGCGCGCTGAACGAATCGCTCGGCAACGTCGGCGCGACGGTCACGTATGCGCAGGGCGCGAGCGCCGCGGCCGATCCCGCGGCGTCACTGCGCGAGCTGGCGCAGGCGATGGACGCCGGCCAGGTGCAGCTGCTGGTGATCCTCGGCGCCAACCCGGTGTTCACGGCGCCCGCCGACCTGAAGTTCGGGGAGAAGCTGGCGAAGGTCGGCCTCTCGATCGCGCACACGACGCATCCCGACGAAACCTCCGCCCTGTGCCACTGGAACGTGCCCGAAGCGCACCCGCTCGAGAGCTGGGGGGACGCGCGCGCCTTCGACGGCACCGTCACGGTGCTGCAGCCGCTGATCGCGCCGCTCTACGACGGACGGACGACGGCGGAAGTGTTGTCGGCGTTCATCGACGCGCAGGCCGGCAAGTCGGCGCACGATCTCGTCAAGGACTACTGGACGCGCGCGCACGGCGGCCAGGTCGCCGGCTGGACGATCACGGATCCCTCGGGCCAGCCGTTCAAGAGCGCCGACAGTTTCTGGAAGCACGTGCTGCACGACGGCTGGGTGCCCGGGAGCGCCGCTGCGGAGGTTGGAGGTCGGAGGTCGGAGGCCGGGAACGGTGCTGTTCCGAGCGGCGTTGCTTCGACTTCGGCCACGGCTCGCGGCGTTGCCCCGACCCCAACCTCCAACCTCCAACCTCCGGCCTCCACAGCGGCGGGTCTGGAGATCATTTTCAGACCAGACCCGACGATCTGGGACGGCCGCTTCGCCAACAACGGCTGGCTGCAGGAACTGCCCAAGCCGCTGACGAAGATCACGTGGGATCCGACCGCGTGGGTCGGCCTGCGCACGGCTGAAGAGCACGGGCTCCATGACGGCGATCTGATCGAGCTGAAGTTCCGCGGCAACACCGCGAGGCTGCCGGTGGCGATCGTGCCGGGGCATCCCGATGGCGCGGTGACGGCGTTCTTCGGCTACGGCCGCCGGCTGGTCGGCCGCGTCGGCCAGGCGCCTGAAGACGTGGCCAAGGACTTCGACGTCTATCGCCTGCGCACCTCCGACGCGCTGTGGTTCGGCAGCGGGCTCGAGATCGCGAAGGTCGGCCGCTACACACTCGCGCGGACGCAGGAACACCACCTGATGGAGGACCGCGACCCGGTCCGCGACGTGAAGATCGAGGACTACCGCAAGGATCCCGAAGTCGTCGCGCACATGGGCGAGAAGCCGCCGCGCACGCTCTCGCTGATTCCCGAGTGGGAATACAACGGCTACAAGTGGGGGATGGCGATCGACCTGACCGCCTGCACCGGCTGCGGCACCTGCACCGTGGCCTGCAACGCCGAGAACAACATCCCGGTCGTCGGCAAGGACCAGGTCAACCGCGGCCGCGAGATGCACTGGATCCGCGTCGATCACTACTTCTCCGGCATGGTCGACAACCCGCAGACCTATCACCAGCCGGTGCCGTGCATGCAGTGCGAGAACGCGCCCTGCGAGCTGGTCTGCCCGGTCGGCGCGACGACGCACAGCGCGGAAGGCCTGAACGACATGGTCTACAACCGCTGCGTCGGCACGCGCTACTGCTCGAACAACTGTCCCTACAAGGTGCGGCGCTTCAACTTCCTGCTCTACCAGGACTGGAACACCTCCAGCCTCGAGCCGCTGCGCAACCCGGACGTCACGGTGCGCAGCCGCGGCGTGATGGAGAAGTGCACCTACTGCGTGCAGCGCATCAACTACGCGCGCATCGACGCCAAGCGCGAGGACCGGAAGATCCGCGACGGCGAGGTGGTACCGGCCTGCGCCGCGGCCTGCCCGGCCGACGCCATCGTCTTCGGCGATCTCAACGATCCGCAGTCGCGCGTCGCGAAGCTGAAGAAGCTCGAGCGCAACTACGGCATTCTCGAGGATCTCAACACGCGCCCGCGCACGACGTATCTCGCGTCGGTCCGCAACCCGAACCCCGATCTGCCGGAGCCGGCGCGCGCCGCGACCACTCATGATTAATCCGCAGCCCGCCTCCTACGATCCGGCCCCGCTCATCCAGCCGGGGCATAGCTTCGGCTCGATCACCGACAAGATCGCCGGCGTCGTCGTCGGCGGCCGCACGCCGATCACCTGGTTCGTGGTCGTCTCGATCGGCCTGATGGTCTGCGGCATGCTCGGCCTGGCGGTGACCTACCTGATCCTCAAGGGCACCGGCATCTGGGGCATCAACATCCCCGTCGGCTGGGGCTTTGCGATCATCAACTTCGTCTGGTGGATCGGGATCGGCCATGCCGGGACGCTGATCTCGGCGATCCTGCTGCTGCTCAAGCAGGGCTGGCGCACGTCGATCAACCGCTTCGCCGAGGGCATGACCATCTTCGCGGTTATGTGCGCGGGTCTGTTCCCGCTGATTCACACCGGCCGCCCGTGGCTCGCCGCCTACTGGCTGTTCCCCTATCCGAGCAGCATGGGGGTGTGGCCGCAGTTCCGCAGTCCGCTGATCTGGGACGTGTTCGCGGTCTCCACCTACTTCACCGTGTCCCTGATGTTTTGGTACGTCGGCCTGATTCCCGACCTGGCGACGCTGCGCGACAAGGCGAGAAAGCGGCCGCAGCAGATCATCTACGGGATGCTGTCGCTGGGGTGGCGCGGCTCGGCGAAGCACTGGCAGCGCTACGAGCACATCTACCTGCTGCTGGCGGGCCTGTCGACGCCGCTGGTCCTCTCGGTCCACACCGTCGTGAGCTTCGACTTCGCGATCGGCATCATCCCGGGGTGGCACGCCACGATCTTCCCGCCCTACTTCGTCGCCGGCGCGATCTACGCCGGCTTCGCGATGGTGCTCACGCTGGCCATCCCGCTGCGCAAGGTCTACGGGATGGAAGACTTCATCACGATGCGGCACCTCGAGAACATGGCCAAGGTGACGCTGGTGACCGGGATGATCGTCGCCTACGGCTACATCTCCGAGGCGTTCTTCGGCTGGTACAGCGCCAACAAGTACGAAGGGTTCATGATCTGGAACCGGATGACCGGCCCCTACTGGTACATGTACTGGACGCTCGTCCTGTGCAACATCATCACGCCGCAGGCGCTGTGGATCCGCAAGGTCCGCACCACGCCGATGCTGATCTTCGCCGTCGCGATGGTGGTCAACCTGGGGATGTGGCTCGAGCGCTTCGTCATTGTCGTCACCAGCCTGCACCGTGACTTTCTCCCCTCGTCGTGGGGGATGTATTACGGCACGTTCTGGGACTGGGCCACCTTCGTCGGCACGCTCGGCATGTTCGTGACGCTGTTCTTCCTGTTCATCCGTTTCCTGCCGATGATTTCCATCTTCGAGATGCGGACGCTGGCGCCCGAAGCGAAGATGCCGCAGCGGGAGGGGCACTGATGGACACCTCGCACCAGCTGCCTCCCGCGATCTACGGCCTGATGGCGGAGTTCGACACCCCGGCATCTCTGGTCGCCGCGGCGAAGCGCACCTACGAGGCCGGCTACCGGCGGCTCGATACGTTCTCGCCGTTCCCCGTCGAGGAAGCGTGGGAGGCGATCGGGCATCACGATTCGCGGCTGTCGGCGATCGTGCTCGCGGGCGGGATCACCGGTCTGCTGACCGGCATCGGCCTGCAGGAGTGGGTGCACCAGATCGCCTACCCGATCAACACCGCCGGCAAGCCGCTCAATGCCTGGCCGCAGTACGTGCCGGTGTGCTTCGAGCTGACCATCCTCTTTGCCGCGCTGGCGGCGGTGATCGGCATGATCGTGCTCAACGGGCTGCCGCAGCCGTATCACCCGGCGTTCAACGTGCCGCGCTTCGAGCACGCCAGCCGCGACAAGTTCTTCCTGCTGGTCGAGTCGGACGATCCGAAGTTCGATCGCGGTGCGACGCTGGAGTTCCTGAAGGGACTCAACCCGAGCGAAATCAATGAAGTTCAGCCCTGAACCGAGGTCCGAGGTGCGACGTCCGGCGTTCGCCGCGCTCGGCGCGCGTCTGCTGGTGGCGTGCGGGGTGCTCCTGGCGGCGGCCGGCTGCCGGCAGGACATGCACAACTCGCCCAAGGCGATCCCGCTGCGCGAGAGCGTGTTCTTCAAGAACGCTTCGAGCGCGCGGCCGCTCGTCGACGGCACCATCGCGCGCGGCACGCTGAAGGACGACGTCTCGTTCTTCACCGGCAAGAACGGCGCGGCCGTGGTCGACGCGCTGCCGTTCCAGCTGACCGCGGAAGTGCTCGACCGCGGCGAGCAGCGCTACAACATCTACTGCTCGCCGTGCCACGGTCCGAGCGGCAAGGGAGACGGCATGATCGTCCGCCGCGGCTTCCGCCAGCCGCCGTCGTACCACACCGACCGGCTGCAGAACGTGCCGATCGGCCATTTCTACGACGTCATGACCAACGGCTTCGGCGCCATGCCGGACTACCGCGCGCAGGTCTCGCCGCGCGATCGCTGGGCGATCGCGGCCTACGTCCGCGCGCTGCAACTGAGCCAGCACGCCTCCGCCGCCGACATCCCGGCAGAGGAGCGGCAGAAGCTCTCGCAGCCGAAACCGACCGAAGGCGCGCCCGCGGCAGGAGAGCACAAGCGGTAATGACTACTCACGCACTTACGACGATTGACACGGATCGCATCGGCCTGCTGCGCCAGCGCGGCATCGTCGTCGCCGCCGCCGGGCTCGTGCTCGGCGTGATCGGCATCGTGCTGCGGCCCTCGGACTTCATGCCCTCGTGGTTGATCGGCTTCCTGTTCTGCACCGGGATGTCGCTGGGATCGCTGAGCCTGCTGATGACGCAGCACATGAGCGGCGGCCACTGGGGGCTGGTCTCGCGCCGCATCTTCGAGGCCGGCACGCGCCTGCTGCCCTACTGCGTCCTGCTGTTCCTGCCGATCGCGATCTTCGCGCCGAAGCTGTTCCTGTGGGCGCAGGGACCGCAGGTGGTGCAGGCCGACGAGATGCTGCGGCACAAGCAGCTGTACCTGAACGTGCCGTTCTTCGTGATTCGCGCCGCGATCTATTTCCTGGTGTGGCTCGGCTGCTCGATGCTGCTCAACAAGTGGTCGGCGCAGCAGGATCGCGGCGAGGCCGGGGTGACCGAGCGCGACACGCTGCGCTTCCGCGTGATCAGCGGACCGGGCCTGGTCGTCTACGTGGTGCTCATGAGCCTGGCGGCGGTCGACTGGATCATGTCGCTCGACCCGCACTGGTACTCGACCATCTTCGGCTTCATCATGGTCGCGGGCCAGGCCTTGTCGGCGCTGTCCTTCGCCGTCGCGGTGCTGGCCATCTTCGCCACGCGCGAGCCGATGAACAGCGTGCTCAAGGCCGGTCACTTCCACGATCTCGGCAAGCTGATGCTCGCCTTCGTGATGCTGTGGGCCTACTTCTCGTTCTCGCAGTTTTTGATCATCTGGGCCGGCAACCTGCCCGAGGAGATTCCCTTCTACCTGCGCCGCTTCGACGGCGGCTGGGGCTACTTCAGCCTGCTGCTCGCCTTCGGCCACTTCGCGCTGCCGTTCTGCCTGCTGCTGTCGCGCGATCTGAAGCGGCGGCCGCACCTGCTGGCGCGCGTCGCCTGGTTCATCATCGCCATCCGCCTGGTCGATCTGATCTGGCTCGTCGCGCCGAACTTCAATCCCAACACCGGCGGCTTCATGCCGGTGACGCTGGCCAACATCGGCGTCCCGCTGGCGCTCGCCGGCGTGTGGTTGTTCCTGTTCGCGCAGCAGCTCGGCAAGCTGCCAATGGTGCCGGTCAACGATCCCTATTTCAAGCACATGCTCCTGCAGGGGCATGAAGGAGGGCACTGAGATGTCCTCGCATGACCAGGCCGCGCACCACCCGCACGGCGATCTCGTCAACCCGGACGTTCACCACGAAGAGAGCGACATCAACCTGCCTGCGCTCCTGTGGTTCGTGGCGATGCTGACCGCGACCGTGATTGCCGTCGACATCGTCTGCATCGGCATGTTCAAGCTGATGAACCGCTACGAGACGGCCAACGAGCCCTACACGACGCCGCTGGCGGTGCCGCACGGACAGGCCCCCCCCGAGCCGCGTCTGCAGACGACGCCGTGGACGGATCTGCAGAAGCTGCGCGCGCAGGAGCACGAGTACCTGAACAGCTACGGCTGGGTCGACGAGCGCATGGGCGTCGCGCGCATTCCCATCGCGAAGGCGAAGGAGATGCTGCTACAGAAGGGCATCCCGGTCCGCCCCGAGCTGGCCGACGCCACCGAAGGCACGCACATCCAGGCGACAGGCGAATCCAACGGCGGACGCTCACTTCCCGCGGGACAGCCCGACAAGTCAACGCCGCCTTCCGCTTCGCCAGCTGCCGGCGCGACGCCTCCCGCCCCCGTGAAACCTGGAGGGGGCGGTGACTAGGCTTTGGGCTTTGGGCTTTGGGCTTTTGGGCGGGTTCACCCGGCGACTTGCCGGTTTCACTACGCCGGGATGGTTAGCTACGCCTGCTTTCCGGGTGACGCGGCGCTATTCCACTCGTGTTGCCGCAAGGAATGAAGCCCTAAGGCCCAAAGCCCAAAGCCTAAAGCCCGCCGTCGCAACCACGGCGGCGCTAGGCGCGCTCCTTGCGACGGCGATCCCCGCGTACGCGCAGTACGCGACCGGTCCGCAGCAGATGTCGCCGCCGTCGCTGCAGCAGCCGGACATCCTGACGCGCGTCGGCATCGATCAGAAGATCGGGCAGCAGCTGCCGCTCGACATGGTGTTCCATGACGAGACCGGGCGTGACGTGCGGCTCGCCGAGTACTTCGGCAAGCGGCCGGTGGTGCTGGCGCTCGCCTACTACGACTGCCCGATGCTGTGCACGCAGGTGCTCAACGGGATGACGGCGGCGCTGAAGACGCTGAACTTCGACGCCGGCCGCGACTACGAAGTCGTCGTCGTCAGCATCGACCCGCGCGACACGCCGCGGGTCGCCGGCGACAAGAAGATGGCCTACGTCGCCAGCTACGGACGGCCGCAGACGGCGGCCGGGTGGCACTTCCTGACCGGCGCCGAGTCGTCGATCAAGCCGGTGGCCGACGCGCTCGGCTTCCGCTACGCCTACGACCCGGGGCTGAAGCAGTACGCGCACGGCGCGGCGATCTACGTGGCGACGGCGAAGGGCGTGATCGCGCGCTACCTGCTCGGCATCGACTTCGCGCCGCGCGACCTGCGGCTGTCGATCGTCGAGGCCTCGAACAACGTGCTCGGCACGGTCACCGACCGGGTCATGCTGCTCTGTTATCACTACGACCCGGCGACCGGACAGTACGGCGCGGCGACGATCAACGCGGTCCGCATCGGCTTCATCGCCACCGTCGCCGGGTTCCTGGCGTTCCTGTTCGTCAGCCTGCGCCGCGAGCGCGACCAGGCGCGGCTGGCGAACCGACTCTAAACGATGTTCACGAACTTTCCCTTCTTTCCGGAGCAGGCGTCGGAGCAGGCAGCGAACGTCGATGCGCTGTACTTCTTCCTGGTCGCCGTCTCGGCGTTCTTCTCGGCGCTGATCGCGATTCTCATCTGCGTCTTCGCGGCCAAGTTCCACCGCCGCCACGACGCGGAGGTGGGGGAGGCGATCCACGGGTCGCTGGCGCTGGAGCTGATGTGGACGTTCATTCCCCTCGGCATCACGATGGTGATGTTCGTGTGGGGCGCGGCGACGTTCTTCCACATGACGCGGCCGCCGAAGAACGCCATGGAGATCTACGTCGTCGGCAAGCAGTGGATGTGGAAGCTGGAGCACATGGACGGCGCCCGCGAGATCAACGAGCTGCACGTGCCGATCGGACGGCCGGTGAAGCTGATCATGGGATCCGAGGATGTGATCCACAGCTTCTTCATCCCGAGCTTCCGCGCCAAGGCCGACGTCGTGCCGGGACGTTACAACACGATGTGGTTCACGCCGTCGAAGGCCGGCCGCTACCACATCTTCTGCACGCAGTACTGCGGCACGAAGCACTCGAACATGATCGGCTGGGTCACCGTGATGGATCCCGCCGACTACCAGGCGTGGCTCGCCACCAACCTGCCGGGCGGCACGATGGCCGAGAACGGCGCCAGGCTGTTCGCCGATCTCTCCTGCAACACCTGCCACCTCGACGCGGGGCAGCAGGGGCGCGGCCCGAGCCTGCGCAACATCTACGGGCAGAAGGTGCTGCTGCAGCGGCTCGAGACCGCCGTCGCCGACGATGCCTACCTGCGCGAGTCGATTGTCAACCCGCAGGCGAAGATCGTGGCGGGCTTCCAGCCGCTGATGCCGACCTACCAGGGGCTGGTCAGCGAAGAACAGCTGCTGCAGTTGATCGCCTACGTGAAATCGCTGAGTGACATCCAGCAGCCGGGACGCACCGCGCCGACGCCCGAAGCGCCGCCCGCCGCGGTGAAGAAATAACTATGGAAACCACGGCCCCTCTTGCACCGACGCTGAACTACCTGAACAACGGCTACGGCCTCAAGTCGTGGCTGTTGACGAAGGATCACAAGCGCATCGCGCTGCTGTACCTCTGGTCGATCACCGCCTTCTTCTTCCTCGGCGGCTTCTTCGCACTGATGATCCGGATCGAGCTGCTGACGCCGGCCGCCGACTTCGTGCAGCCCGACACGTATAACAAGCTGTTCACCATGCACGGCGTGGTCATGGTCTTCTTCTTCCTGATCCCGTCGATCCCGGCGGTGCTCGGGAACTTCCTCGTTCCGATCATGGTCGGGGCCAAGGACCTGGCGTTCCCGCGCATCAACCTGCTCAGTTGGTACATCTACGTGCTGGGGGGCCTCTTCACCATCGTCGCCGCGGTGACGGGCGGTGTCGATACCGGCTGGACGTTCTACGCGCCGTACAGCACCTCGGCCTCGAACTCACACGTCATCCTGGCCGGCGTCGGTATCTTCATCACCGGGTTCTCGTCGATCCTGACCGGCCTCAACTTCATCGTCACCGTGCACCGCATGCGCGCGCCGGGGCTGACCTGGTTCCGTCTGCCGCTGTTCGTCTGGTCGATGTACGCGACCAGCCTGATCATGATCCTGGGTACGCCGGTCATTGCCATCACCGTGCTGCTGGTGGCGGTCGAGCGCGGGCTGCACCTGGGAATCTTCGATCCGGCGCTGGGCGGCGACCCGATTCTGTTTCAGCACCTGTTCTGGTTCTATTCGCACCCGGCGGTCTACATCATGATCCTGCCGGCGATGGGCGTAGTCAGCGAGCTGGTGCAGGCGTTCTCGAGGAAGAACATCTTCGGCTATTCGTTCGTGGCGTTCTCGAGCCTGGCGATCGCCGTCATCGGCTTCCTCGTGTGGGGGCATCACCTGTTCGTGTCGGGGCAGTCGACGTATGCCGGCCTGGTGTTCTCGCTGATCAGCTTCTTCGTCGCGATTCCATCGGCGGTGAAGGTGTTCAACTGGACGGCGACGCTCTACAAGGGCTCGATCTCGTGGGACTCGCCGATGCTCTACGCGTTCGGGTTCATCGGGCTGTTCACGATCGGCGGCGTGACCGGGCTGTTCCTCGCGACGCTCGGCATGGACATCCACCTGCACGATACCTACTTCATCATCGCGCACTTCCACTACGTGATGGTCGGCGGCGCGATCATGGGGTATCTCGGCGGGCTGCACTACTGGTGGCCGAAGATCACCGGACGGATGTATCCGGAGGGCTGGGCGAAATTCGCGGCGCTGAACGTCTTCGTCGGCTTCAACCTGACGTTCTTCCCGCAGTTCATCGTCGGCTATCTCGGCATGCCGCGGCGCTACGCGATGTACGCCCCCGAATTCCAGGTCTACAACGTGTTGTCGACCGCCGGCGCGACGATCCTCGGCGTCGGCTACCTGATTCCAATGATTTACTTCACCTGGTCGCTGAAGAGAGCGGCGCGCGCCGGTGCCAACCCCTGGGGCGCGCGCGGCCTCGAGTGGGAGATCCCGTCGCCGCCGCCGACCGAGAACTTCCCGGCGACGCCGGTCGTGACCGAGGGAACGCACCAGTACTCGCCCAGCCGGGAGGTTGGCATTGCCTGAGTGGCCGTCGAAGTATCAGCCGAAGCCGGTGGCGATCCACCCGGCGGCGCAGGCCGAGCACGCGCCGCATCATCCGTGGCTGCAGCACCATTTCGACAGCATGCCGCAGCAGGCCGAGGCGTCGACGCTCGGCATGTGGGTGTTCCTGGTCACCGAGATCATGTTCTTCGGCGGGCTGTTCATGGCCTACCTGGTCTACCGCCACGCCTCGCCGATGGGATTCCAGGAAGCGAGCCACCACCTCAACGTCGGCTGGGGTACGGCCAACACCGCGATCCTGATCGTCAGCTCGCTGACCATGGCGATGGCGGTGCGCGCGGCGCAGACCAGCCAGCCTTCCAAGGTGCAGGTGCGATGGCTGCTCGCGACCATCGTGCTCGGCATGGGGTTCCTTGGCATCAAGGCGATCGAGTACTACGACAAGTTCCGCGATCACATCGTGCCGGGAGCGCACTTCCAGTGGGAAGGGTTGTACCCGAAGCCGGCGGAGCAGTTCTATTCCCTGTACTTCGCGATGACCGGGCTGCATGCGCTGCACATGATCATCGGCATCGGCATCATGTCAGTGATCACCTACCTGGCGTCGCGCAAGACGTTCGACAGCGAGTACTACACGCCGGTCGAAGTCGCCGGCCTCTACTGGCACTTCGTCGACATCGTCTGGATCTATCTGTTCCCGCTGCTGTACTTGATCGGCCGGCACTACCATCCCGGCGCGTAGGAGAGACAGGAACCGCGCATGTCAGGACACGTCGCACCCAAGAGCATGTACTACGGCGTCTTCGCCGCGCTGATCGTCGGCACCGCGCTCACCGTCGCGGTCGCCTTCGTCGATCTGGGCGCGCTGAACAACGTCCTCATGCTCGGCATCGCCTGCACCAAGGCGCTGCTGGTCATCCTCTTCTTCATGCACGTGCGCTGGGCGACGCGCCTCACCTGGCTCGTGGTCGCGTCGGGGTTCTTCTGGCTGCTGATCATGTTCGGCATCACGATGACCGACTACTTGAGCCGCGGCTGGGTTCCCGGGACCCCTCGCTGAGCCGCGCCTTCGGCGCCGCTTCGCTCGCTGTCAACTCACAACGCCGCAACTCGCAACGCCCAACGAACTCCCAAGTTCCAGGTCTCAAAGCTCCCAACTTCCAACCCGGTATTTGTTGGAACTTCTGGGAGTTGCGTCGTGGGCGTGCCTTGGGAGTTGGGCGTTGTGTCGTTGGCCGTTGACAGCGACGCCACCCTCGGCCCGTTCACCGACCCGGAGCCTCCGTTCGCCGCTCCGGCTGACCCTCCCACGGCGTCGGACCGTATTGTCTATACTGTGAGGCTCAGAAACTCCCCCTTTGTGGTTACCCGTCTGTCATGACTGATTTGGCCAAGGACCTGGCGGCGCTGCGGATTGCGCAGGACGAGCGTGGCGGTGGACGCGGGCGCGGCCTGCTCGCGCTGGTGGTGACGCTCGTCGTCATCGCGGCGGGAGCCGCGGGCGCCTGGTACTGGGCGACAGCCCTGCAGGCCGTGCGCGTGAAGGTGGCGCCGGTGACGGCGCGCGGCGGCACTGCGTCCTCGCCCGGCGCCGTGCTCAACGCGTCGGGCTACGTCGTCGCGCGCCGCCGGGCGACGGTGTCGTCGAAGGTCACCGGCAAGGTGCTCGACGTGCTGCTCGAGGAGGGGCAGCCGGTGCGCGAGGGGCAGATCCTGGCGCATCTCGACGATACGCAGCCGCGCGCGTCGCTGGCGCTGGCCGAGGCGCAGCTGGCCTCGGCGCGCAAGGCGGCCGCCGAGGACGAGGCACGCCTGCAGCAGGCCGAGTTGACCTTGCAGCGGCGGCAGCAATTGCTCAAGGACGGCGTCATCGGCAAGGCCGAGCTCGACCAGTCGGTCGCTGACGTCGACTCGCTGAAGGCCAAGATCGCCTACACACAGCAGCAGATCGGCGTCGCCGAGCAGCAGGTCAACCTGCAGAAGACGATGCTGGCCGACATGGTGGTGCGGGCGCCGTTCAACGGCGTGGCGATCTCGAAGGACGCGCAGCCAGGAGAAATGATCTCGCCGGTGTCGGCCGGCGGCGGGTTCACGCGCACCGGCATCGGCACGATCGTCGACATGTCGTCGCTCGAAGTCGAAGTGGACGTCAACGAAACCTACATCAACCGCGTCAGCGCGGGGATGAAGGTGGAATCGGTGCTCGACGCCTACCCCGACTGGCGGATTCCGTCGCACGTGATCACCACGATCCCGTCTGCCGATCGGCAGAAGGCGACGGTGAAGGTGCGGATCGGGTTCGACCAGCTCGACCCGCGCATCCTGCCCGACATGGGCGTGAAGGTGTCGTTCCTGCGCGACGCGCCGGCGCCGGGACAGGCCGCCGTCGTACCGCGCGCGGTGGTGCCGAAGACCGCGGTGCGCAGCGACGACGGCCGGACGGTGGTGTTCGTCGTCAAGGACGATCGCGTCGAGCGGCGCGCCATTAGCGTCGGCCTCGAGAATGGCGATCAGGTGGAAGTGATCTCCGGCGTGAGCGCGGGCGAGCGGGTCGTGGTCGAAGCGCCGCAGTCCCTCAAGGACGGGGACAAGGTGAAGGTTCAGCAGTAGCGCGAACGAGCGGAGCGAGTGAGCCACGCGAACGGAGCGCGCCGGCGAAGCGGCGCGCCATTAGCGTCGGCCTCGAGAATGGCGATCAGGTGGAAGTGATCTCCGGCGTGAGCGCGGGCGAGCGGGTCGTGGTCGAAGCGCCGCAGTCCCTCAAGGACGGGGACAAGGTGAAGGTTCAGCAGTAGCGCGAACGAGCGGAGCGAGTGAGCCACGCGAACGGAGCGCGCCGGCGAAGCGGCGCGCGAGAGAGCGTGTAGGGGAGTCCGAGGGGCGAAGCCCCTCGGCTAAAAAGGACGATCGCGTCGAGCGGCGCGCCATTAGCGTCGGCCTCGCGAATGGCGATCAGGTGGAAGTGATCTCCGGCGTGAGCGCGGGCGAGCGCGTCGTGGTCGAGGCGCCGCAAACGCTCAAGGACGGCGACAAAGTGAAGGTTCAGCAATAGCCCCAGGAGCAACGATGTCGAATTCCCTCGTGACGGTCCGCGATCTCCACAAGGTGTTCATGCGTGGCGGCCAGCGTATCGACGTCCTGCAGGGCGTCAATCTCGATATTCCCGCGGGAGACTTCCTGGCGCTGATGGGCCCGTCGGGTTCCGGCAAGACGACGCTGCTGAACCTGATCGGCGGGCTCGACACGCCGACTGAAGGATCGATCACCGTCTCCGGCGATCGCATCGACAAGATGTCGGGCGCGAAGCTGTCGGCGTGGCGGGCGCGGCACATCGGCTTCGTCTTTCAGCTCTACAACCTGCTGCCGGTGCTGAGCGCGGCGCGCAACGTCGAGCTGCCGCTGCTGCTGACCAAGCTGCGCAAGGCCGACCGCCGCAAGCGCGTCGAGGTGGCCCTCGCCGCGGTCGGCCTCGCCGATCGCATGCATCACTATCCGCGGCAGCTCTCGGGCGGCCAGGAGCAGCGCGTCGGCATCGCCCGGGCCATCGTCACCGACCCGACCCTGCTGCTCTGCGACGAGCCGACCGGCGACCTCGATCGCAAGTCGGGGGACGAGATCCTCGATCTGCTGCAGACGCTGAACCGCGACCACGGCAAGACCATCGTCATGGTGACGCACGACCCGCACGCCGCGGCGCGCGCCAAGCGGACGCTCCATCTCGAGAAAGGCGTGCTGGTTCCAGAAGGCAGGGCGGAGGCGCTGGTATGAAGTTCTTCCCGATCGTCTGGCGGAACCTGCTGCGGCGGAAGTTCCGCACCATCTTCACCATCGGGGCGGTGTTCTTCGCCTTCATGCTGTTCGGCGTGCTGATGGCGATTCGCTCGGCGTTCAGCATGGGCATCGACATGGCCGGCCAGTCGCGCCTGATGACCATCGACAAGGTCTCGATCATCAACCCGCTGCCGGCGAGCTACATGAACCAGATCCGGATGGTGCCGGGCGTCACCGACATCACCTTCGCCAACTGGTTCGGCGGCTACTACCAGGAAGTCCGCAACCAGTTTCCGACCTTCGCCACCGATCCGGAAAGCTGGCTCCGCATCTACGCGAAGGAGTTCGAGCTTCCCGAGGACCAGAAGAAGGCGTTCATCGCCAACCGCACCGGCGCCGTGGTCGGCATCGACACGGCGAAGAAGTACGGCTTCAAGGTCGGCCAGAAGATCCCGATCAACGGCACGATCTACCGTCGGCCCGACGGCGGTCCGTGGGAATTCACCATCGAGGGGATCTACGACTCGAAGATCAAGGGAGCGGACAAGACCAACCTGCTCTTCAACTACCAGTACCTGCGGGAAACGATCCCCGAGCGCAGCGGCTTCCGCGATCGCTACAACTGGTACGTGCTGACGATCGCCAATCCCGACAAGGCGCCCGAGGTCGCGGCGAAGATCGACAGCGTGTTCGCCAACTCGCCCAACGAGACGAAGACCGCCACCGAGAAGCAGTTCGTCTCCGACTGGTCCAAGCAGGTCGGCGACATCGGCAAGATCATGATGTGGATCGTCGCCATGGCGATGTTCACCATCCTGCTCGTCGCCGGCAACACCATGGCGCAGTCGGTCCGCGAACGGATCAACGAACTCGCGGTGCTGAAGACGCTCGGCTTCGGTGACGGCCGGATCCTCGGGATGGTGCTGATGGAGTCGTTCTTGATCGCCGCTGCCGGCGGCATTGCCGGTCTGGCCGTGTCCTACGCGTTCATCACGCTCTCCGGCGATCCGACGCACGGCCTGCTGCCGGCGTTCTTCTTCCCGACGCCGTCGATCATCATCGGCGTGGTCCTCGTCGGTGCGCTCGGCGTCGCCTCCGGCTTCCTGCCCGCGTGGCAGGCGAGCCGGCTGCGGATCGTCGATGCGCTGAGGAGAAACTGATGCTGTCCCAGATCATTGCGGTTACCGGCGTCAACATCCGCTCGTTGCGCGCGCGGCTGGGATCGTCGAGCGTCGCGGTCATCGGCATCGCCGGCGTCGTGCTGGTCTTCGTCGCGGTGCTGTCGATCGCCGAAGGCGTGGCCGCGACGATGAAGGCGTCGGGCGATCCGAACACGGTGCTGATCCTCCGATCGGGCAGCGACACCGAGATGACCAGCGGCCTCGCCGGCGACAGCGTTCGCGTCATCCAGGACGCGCCCGGCGTCGCGCGCGACGGCTCGGGCACGCCGCTGACCTCGCCCGAACTGTTCGTCGTCGTCGATCACCCGCTGAAGCGGTCAGGGAGCCCGGCGAACGTGCCGCTGCGCGGCATCACGCCCGAGGCATTCAAGGTGCACGATCGCATCAAGATCATCCAGGGGCGGAACCTGGAGTTCGGCAAGAACGAGATCATCGCCGGCCGCGCGGCCTCACGGCAGTTCGACGGGCTCGACGTCGGCACGACGCTGAAATGGGGCGACAGCACGTGGACGCTCGTCGGCATCTTCGCAGACGCCGGCTCGGTGTCGGAGTCGGAGCTGTGGTGCGACGTGAAGGTGCTGCAGCCGGCCTACCGCCGCGGCAACAGCTACCAGTCGGTGTACGCGAAGCTCGCCGAGCCGACGGCGTTCCAGCCGTTCAAGGATGCGCTGACCAGCAATCCTCAGCTGCAGGTGACGGCGATGCGCTCGCCCGACTACTACGGCACGCAGACGGCGACGCTGCAGATGATCGTGCGGACCATCGGCGGCATCATCGCCATCCTGATGGGCGTGGGCGCGGTGTTCGGCGCGGTGATCACGATGTACACCGCGGTCGCCAGCCGCACGCGCGAGATCGCCACGCTGCGCGCGCTCGGCTTCGGCAGCGTGCCCGTCGTCATCTCGGTGCTGGTCGAGGCGGCGCTGCTGAGCGCCGTCGGCGGCCTGATCGGCGGCCTGGCGGCCTGGGCGGCGTTCGACGGCTACGAGACGGCGACGATGAACTTCCAGTCGTTCAGCCAGATCGCCTTCGCCTTCCGCGTGACGCCGTCGCTGCTCGGCACGGCGATGATCTACGCGCTGATCATGGGCCTCTTCGGCGGCATGCTGCCGGCCATTAGAGCAGCTCGCTTGCCGGTGGTTACTGCGCTGCGCGAGCTGTGACCGTATTGCAACCGGTTCAGTGAAACGGCCCACGGGCTGAACACGAAGACCGCGAAGATCACAAAGATCACAAAGATCACAAAGATCACAAAGATCACAAAGAAAAATCTTTGTGGCCTTTGTGTGCTTTGTGGTCTTTGTGCCTTGGCCGTGACCCGTCTCAGCTGCCGATCATCTTTTCAGCCATTCAGCCAACACCGGCGCCTGGGTCTTCCTGACCGCGGCGCAGACGCCAATCCGTTCGAGCGCCTGCTGCAGCGAGCGCTGCGCGTCTGGGACGGGGTGCGCGGCGAAGAACTCGCGGATTTCGCGCGCGCGCGCGTCGCTGCAGAACGACCCCAGCGCGGCGACGATCCCGGGATTGGCGAGGAACGGGCCGACCTTCTTCTGCAGATCGGCCCAGCGTTCACGCAGCACCGGCCACGCTTCCTCGCGCGTGTCGGGGTCCGACAGGAGCTGCTCGACGAACCCCGGCGCATCCTGGGGGCGAATGTCCGGCGAGAGGGTCAGATCGATCGTGCGCCGCACCAGCGCCGGATCGGAGAAGCGCGCCAGCGCCGTCAGGTAGCGATAGTGTTCTTCCGGGTTCGCCACCGCAGCCTTCGAGGCGGCCAGGAACTTGTCGTAGAGCGCGCGATCGCCGCCGATCGCCGCGAGCTGGACGACGGTGTCGCGCAGCTCCGGGTCGATTGACGCACGGCGGCTGAGACCCTGCTCGACCAGCGTGCGCGCACGCGCCAGCACCGCGGGATCGCGGGCGATTCCACCGAGCGCGCCGACGACTTCGGCGCGCAGCACCTTGCGTGAGGCCGCCTCGTTCGCCCCTCCGCTCCATCCGAGCTCGGCGAAGGCGGCCCCGAGCAGGCTCGAGACCCACTGACGGTACTTCGGCCGCGACTCCGCGGTCGTCAGCTCTTCGTCGAATTGCGCGAGCATTCCCGTCAACGATCCCACCACCGTTTCCTGGCGTTCGTCCGCCAGGCCGGACGCCAGGTCGAGCGCGACCGAGACGTCGTGCCTGCCGGCGCGCACCAGCGCCGTTTCGTCGGCGATGAGCGCCAGCCGCTCGGCCGGCGTGATCATGGTCGTGTGCGCCGCGATGGCGCGGACGATCTCGGGTGGATATGCGACGCGGTAATAGCCGATGCCGTCTTCGTTGCCAACCACCCAGGCCGGACAGGTCGAGAGCGCCATCGATCCGGACGGCTGCGACAGCGACTCGCACTGCCCCGATCGATCCGGCAGCCGGACGCACGCGGGGATGTCCCAGCGCTCTTCGCCGCGCACCGTCTGCGTGACCTGCCGGTAGCGCTCCTGCGTCATCTGGATGTTCGCGCTGCCGTCGCCGCACTTCAACGACAGGGACAGCAGCGGCGCGCCGGGCTGATCGACGAAGGTCGACATCACCTTGTCGACCGGTTTGCCGGTGGTTTGCGCCATCACCGTCCAGAAGTCCTCGGCGCGCGCGTTGCCGTACTTGAACTGCTGCAGGTAGGCGTTCACGCCGGCGCGGAACGGCTCGGCGCCGACGTAGCCTTCCACCATCCGGAGTATCGCCGCCCCCTTGTTGTAGGCGATCGCGTCGAACAGCTCGTTGATCTCCGCCGGCGTCTCCGCTTTCGTGCGCACCGGCCGCGTCGAGCTGAGCGCGTCGAGGCGGAGCGCGGCCTGGTTGGCGACCACTTCGTCCAGCTCGGAGTGCCAGCCGGAGTTCCAGGCCTTGAGCGGCTTGGTCTCCATCCAGTTGGCGAATCCTTCGTTCAGCCAGAGGTCGTCCCACCACTCCATCGTCACCACGTCGCCGAACCACTGGTGCGCCATTTCATGCGCGAGCACTTCCGCGATCAGCTTCTTCGTCCGTTCGGGGGCGGTCTTGCTGTCGGCCAGCAGCAGCGTCTCGCGGTAGAAAATCGCCGCCGTGTTCTCCATCGCGCCGGCCGAGAAGTCGGGTACCGCGACGATGTCGAGTTTCTTGAACGGGTACTTGATCGCGTACCAGGCGTTGTAGAAGCGCAGGTTCTGCTGCGCCGCCTCGAGCGCGTACGCCGTCAGCGGCTGCTTGTCGGGCGTGGCGCAGACGCGGATCGGCGTCCCGTCGGTGCTGCCTTCGCGGCAGACGAAGTCCCCGACCGCGAGCGCGACCAGGTAGGTGGACATCCGCGGCGTCGTGTCGAACGTGATCGTGTGCTTGCCGCGCGGCGGACCCGGCGAGTCGGAGAGCACCGCGCCATTCGAGATCGCGTGGTCGGCGGCATCGACGATCGCCGTCAGCGTGAAGGTGGCCTTCATCGCCGGCTCGTCGAAAGATGGAAACATCCGCCGCGCGTCAGTGGCCTCGAGCTGCGAGACCGCGTAGCGGCGGTTGTTGGCGCGGCTCAAGTACAACCCCCGCAGCTGATCGTTCAGCGTGCCGATGTACTTGATGCGGATCGTGGCCGGTCCGGCGCGGAGCGGCCGCTCGACGTGGAAGGTCGCCTGTTCCGCGGCGTCGTTCGTGGTGACGTTCGCGCGCTGTTCGCCCTCCCCCGCGTCGATCGCGACCGACTCGAAGCGGATCTCGGCCGCATTCAGCGTCACGTCGGACGTCGCGGACTTGACGTCGACGCGAATGGTCTCGTCCCCCTTGAAGGACGCCTTCGCCAGGTCCACGTCAATCGTCAGGTCGTAGTGGGACGGCAGCACCGTCGTGGGCAGCCGCTGGGCGGAGACATACTGGGGTCCCACAATGAGGATAAGCCCTACCAGGAACATCCGGCCTTTCATCCAAGCACCGCCGTAGTGAAACATGACAAACGATCCTTCACAGGCGTACGATTTATATGCCCCAGCCCGGCCATGCCGGCCAAGCCTGCCTTCGAGCTCATCTATCTAAACGCTTTCCAGTCAGCCCCTTAGCCGATCCGTGTCCAATAAAAGAACCCGAAAAACTGGGCGGTACGCCTGTTGCTCCTTCCTTGGTACCTGCACAACAGGGGATCGAGCTCACGGCGGAGGGATCCATGCGCATAGAAGACGTGCTCCAGCGAATCCAGGGCGAATTCGTAGAAATGCCCGGCCTTCGCTTGACCGCCGCGCAGGCACAACGCCTCTGGGGGCTCGATAAGAAAGTCTGTGAACAGCTGTTGAGCGTGCTCGTGGATGCCAAGTTCCTGTCGCAGACGCGCGACGGATCTTTCATCCGAACCGACGGCGGACCGACGCGAGTCGCTCCGCGCAGTGCGGCGTAGACAAGAACGAAAGGTAAACAGCGTAGGCACTACGTAAAAGTTACCCCACCGGAGCCGGCCGGCTGGCAACCTGCCTCGTCAGCCTTAGAGGCCGGCTCACTTCCTCGTTCCCGGGCTATGGAGCCCGCGGCCAGGCTCAGATCGGGAGTTGAAGGCGAAAGCCTTCAACCTCCCGACTCCGACCCAAAACACACCCAACGACGCAACGCCCAACTCCCAAAACGCCCAAACGACAACACTCTCGAGTCTTTGAAACTCGAACTCCCAGCGCCTACCGTCGCTTGTACGGCGACAGCATACCTGGCACTGACGGCACGTAGATCACCGACGCATCCCCCTTGCGGCGATAGACCACCCAGCCGTCGTAGGTGCCGATCTCTTCGAGCGCCGACGCGTCGTACTCGATGGCCTTTCCCGCGGCATACCAGCGGCGTCCGTCGAAGTTGATCCAGATGGTGTTGGCGCCGGTGGGCGGAATCACCGTCGTGACCGGGCGCGGCGGCGTGATGGCCTCGGTTCGCCCCGACGTCCCGACTGGCGCCGGTTCGGGGGATGCTGCAGCGGGCGAGGGGGATGCGATCGCGGCCGCCGTGGACGGGACTCGTCCCGTCATGCCGGTCGGCTCCGGCGCGGTGAAGGGCGCTGACACGACCTCGTAGGACGGAGCGAAGGTCGGCGGGGCCGGCGCCTGCGCGACGCCGTTCATCCCGATCATTTCGGTCGCGACCTGAGTCGGCAGCGATGGCGCGCGGCTGCCGGTCGTCCCGGCAAGGATGCCGGTGCGGCGCCGTTCGTAGGGCTGCATCCGCCCGCCCGTCAGCGGCACGAAGACGAGGCTGTAGGGCTCGATGGTGGAGTCGATGTAGAGCGGAATACCGCGATACGAACCGGAACGTACCATCTGGTAGCCGTTGAAGCCTTGCGCGGCGCCGGCGAGATAGTAGATGTCGCCGTTCCATTCGATCGGCTCGCCCGACGCGAACCAGGTCGTGTTCTCGGCGGTAACCACCGGTGGGGGCGTGGGTTGATAGAGAACCTGCGCCGCGCCGTCACGGGCCAGAAACAGCAGCGCAACGGCGAGGGCGAAGTGATGAGCTCGGCGGACCATGGTGCCTCCGAGCCCTGACAGATCAACGTTTGCGCCAGTACCGAGCCAGCCCCTGGAACGAATAGCTGAGTCCGCCGGCCTTGGTGTAATCCGCCGCGTCCGCCTCTCCCAGTTTCCGCTTCAAGTCGAGCAGCGCCTCGTCGATGAACCGCTGCTGCCGCTCTTCGTCGGTGAGCGCCGCGTCCGCGAGCAGCCGGCGGACGATGCGGCTCCACTCGGCCATGTTCTCGAACAGCCCCTGGAAGTGCTGCCGCGCCCCCTGGTACGGACCGAAATGCGTGAGGAAGAGCGTGTCGGGATCCCACGCGAGGATCTTCTTCTCGCTGTCGTGCCACGCTTCGATGTCGATGTCGGGCGGCGGCGTCGGCGGCATCACGAAGGCGCCGGATCCGCGGCGGATGCCGGCCGTGTCGCCGACAAACGCCACGCGCGACGAGGCGTCGAAGTACGACACGTGATGCGACGCGTGTCCCGGCGTGTAGGCGATCTTGATCTCGCGGCCCGCGGCGGTCAGCGTCTCGCCGCCTTCGACGGTCTTCATCCGCTCCATCGGCACCGGCTTGATCTCACCCCACAGCCGATCCATGTCCTGGCCGTAGAGGCGTCCGGCGCTCGAAATCAGCTTGGTCGGATCGACCATGTGCTTCGCGCCGCGCTCGTGCACGACGACCTCGATATGCGGGTACTTCTCGAGGAGCGAGCCGGTGGCGCCGGCATGATCGAGATGAATGTGGGTCAGCAGGATCTGCCGCACGTCGTCCCACCGGATCCCCTTGCGGCTCAACGCCGTCGTCAGCGGCGGCACGGTCGTGGAGGGCCCGGGATCGACGAGCGCGACGCCCGCCGTGCCGTGCAGGATTGCGGTGGCGATGATCTCGGGGCGCCCGAGGAAGTTGAGGTCGACGTAGTCGACGCCTGAAGCAATCACCGGCATGATGAATCCATTGTAGAAAAGAAAACGGCCGGCGTTTCCGCCGGCCGTCTTCGTCTACTCGGGGCAGTTCAGTGACTCCCCCCGATAGTGTCTGCCATGCATGCACCTCCCGGCCGCGACCAGATAAATGGTGCCGCTGGCAGAAGATAACCGCGGCCGTGGTCGCTAGGAGCCTTTTTTTGTCGTCGTCACGTATGCGAGCGACGGTGAGTCCAGAATAGCACGCCTTCACCGCCGCCTTGGTAGAATAAAGACGAACCCGATGGGCGAGACCGAGCGTCAAACAGGCGGGGAAGTCCTCGAACGCACCAGGCAGGAAACGAAGAAGCCTGAGCTGTTCAAGGTGCTTCTGCTCAACGACGACTACACGACGATGGACTTCGTCGTGGAGGTCCTCGAGAACGTCTTCAACAAGGCGCCCGCCGAAGCCTATCGCATCATGATGGCGGTTCACACGCAGGGCCAGGGGCTGTGCGGAGTGTATCCGTTCGAGGTCGCGGAAACGAAGGTGGCGACCGTGGTCGATCTCGCGCGCACGCACGGCTTTCCATTGCGGGCCGCCATGGAGCCCGAGTAGCGGCCCGCAAGGACACGAAGGAAGACGAAGGAAACGAAGGAACGTGTTCAGTCCGGCTCTGGAAGTCATTCTCACCGTCGCCTACAGGGAGGCGGCCGCGCGGCGTCATACGCACCTGACGCTCGAGCACCTGCTCTATGCGCTGGCGCACGATCCCGACGGCGAGCGGATTCTGTCGGCCTGCGGCGCCGACCTGCCGCAGCTGCGGCGCGATCTCGACAAGTACCTCGACGAGCACATCGAGCAGTTCGGCCGCGGCCAGCAGAAGGAGCCGGAGCAGACGATGGCGTTCCGCCGCGTGCTGCAGACGGCCGTGCTCCACGTGCAGAGTGCGGGACGGCAGGAAGTGCAATCGGGCGACGTGCTGGCGGCGACGCTCCAGCAGTCGAAGTCGTACGCCGCGCAGCTGCTCGCCGGCCAGGGCGTGTCGCGTCTCGACGTCCTCGAGTACATCACCCACGGGATCAGCAAGGTGCCCCCCTCGTCGAGCGGGTCCGACTCGGAGCAGCCGTCGGGAGATGCCGATGCCGGTACGGGCGAGCGCGGGCAATCGACGTCGCGCGATCCGCTCGGCGCCTACGCGATGAACCTCACCGAGCGGGCCAAGGACGGTCTGCTCGATCCGCTGATCGGCCGCACCGGCGAGCTGCAGCGCACGCTCGAGATCCTCTGCCGCCGCCGCAAGAACAATCCCGTCTTCGTCGGGGACGCCGGCGTCGGCAAGACCGCGCTCGCCGAAGGGCTTGCCACGCGGCTGCTGCAGGAAGATGTCCCCGAGGTGCTGCAGGGGGCGGAAGTGTTTTCGCTCGACGCGGCGGCGCTGCTCGCCGGCACGCGATTCCGCGGCGACTTCGAAGAGCGCTTCAAGGCGGTGATCAACGCGCTGAGCAAGCGCCAGATGCCGATCCTGTTCATCGACGAGATCCACTCGACGGTCGGCGCCGGGGCGACGACCGGCGGGACGATGGACCTCGCCACGCTGATCAAGCCGATTCTCACGGCGGGCCAGCTGCGCGTCGTCGGATCGACGACGCACGAGGAATTCAAGCACATCGAGAAGGATCGCGCGCTGGCGCGCCGGCTGCAGAAGGTGACGATCGACGAGCCGTCGATCGCCGAGGCGGTCAAGATCCTGCAGGGGCTCCGCTCGCGCTACGAGTCGCACCACCGCGTGAAGTACTCGGACGACGCGCTGGAGGCGGCGGCCAAGCTGGCGGCGCGTCACCTGCGCGATTACCGCCTGCCCGACAACGCCATCGACGTGCTCGACGAAGCCGGCGCCAAGGCGCGGCTCGGGGCGCCGCCGCGCGTCGACGGCGAGCCGGTGGTGGTGATCGACGTCGCCGTCCCGCAGATCGAGGAAGTGATCGCGCGGATGGCGCGCATTCCGGCGAAGCAGGCCTCGGCGTCGGATCGCGATCGGCTGCGCACGCTCGAGGAATCGCTTGGCCGCGTCGTGTTCGGCCAGGAGGAAGCGGTCAGGCTGGTGGCGCGCGCGATCAAGCGCTCGCGCGCGGGCCTCGGCCAGCCGGAACGCCCCGCCGGCGCGTTCCTGTTCACCGGGCCGACCGGCGTCGGCAAGACCGAGCTCGCCAAGCAGCTGGCGCTGCATCTCGGCAACGAGTTCCAGCGCTACGACATGAGCGAGTACATGGAGAAGCACGCGGTCGCGCGCCTGATCGGCGCGCCGCCGGGATACGTCGGCTTCGAGCAGGGCGGATTGCTCGTCGACGCCGTGCGCAACCATCCCTACAGCGTGGTGCTGCTCGACGAGATCGAGAAGGCGCATCCCGACATCTTCAACATCCTGCTGCAGGTGATGGATCACGCGACGCTGACCGACAACAACGGCCGCAAGGCCGACTTCCGGCAGGTCGTGCTGATCATGACCTCGAACGCCGGCTCGCGCGAGATGAGCGCGGGCAGCCTCGGCTTCGCCGGCGCGCCGGTTGAGGGCGGCGTGGATCAGCGGCAGCGCGCCGCGCAGGCGCGATCGAAGTCGGCGATCGAGCGGGTGTTCAGCCCCGAGTTCCGCAACCGCCTCGACGCCATCGTCAACTTCCGCTCGCTTTCGCCGGACGTGATGGAGACGATCGTCGACAAGTTCATCATCCAGCTCGAGGAGCAGCTCGCCGAGCGGCGCATCGCCATCACGCTGCAGCCCGAGGCACGGAAGTATCTCGGCAAGAAGGGCTACGATCCCGTGTTCGGGGCGCGGCCGCTGGCACGCGTGATCCAGACCGAGGTCCGCGACCGCCTGACCGACGAGATCCTGTTCGGCGCCCTCGAGTCGGGCGGCACCGTGACGATCGGCATGGCGGGGGATCAGCTCACCTTCACGTTCGCGCCGCAGTAATCGATCCCCGATGTCCGATGAATACGACGTTCCCGTGAAGGTGGTCGACCGCCGCTGGTGGGCGCGCGGCGAAGATGCCGCCGGCGCCGCCCCGTCGGCCTCGCTCAAGCCGTCCTACGTCGAAGAGCTGGAGCGCAAGGTCGCCGCCGCCGAGAAGCAGGCGCAGGAATACCTCGGCAAGTACCGCCAGGCGGCGCAGGAGTTCGAGGAAGCGCGCGCGCGGATGCGCAAGGAGCTGGCGAAGGACGCCGAGCGCAACCGCCGCGACGTGCTCGCCAGCCTGCTCGAAGTGGTCGACAATCTCGATCGCGCGATCGACGCGGCGAAGAAGGACAGGAACGCGGAGGATCCGCTGCTGCACGGCGTCGAACTGGTGCGGCAGCAGTTCCTGTCCAAGCTCGAAGGCTTCGGGGTGACCCGTATCGCCAGCGAAGGCGCGGCGTTCGATCCGCTGGTGCACGAGGCGGTGACGACCGTTCCGGGCGACGAGACGACCGACGGACGGATCGCCGGCGTCATCGCGCATGGCTACCGCATCGGCGACGACGTGCTGCGCCCGGCGCTGGTGGCGGTCGCCAAAGCGTAGCGCGCGCTCAGCGTTTGCGAGCTCTCTTCGCCACGTTCGGATCCCTCGGAGATCTCCATCCGATCGTCGCGCTCGGCCTCGAGCTGCGCCGACGCGGCCACCGTGCCGCCATCGTCACGTCCCGGTATCATCGCGAGCGGATCGTCGACGCTGGCCTCGACTTCTTTCCGGCCGCGCCGGATCTGCGCCCGGACGACCGCGCGCTCATCCAGGCCACGATGGACGAGCGGCGCGGCCCGGAGATGGTCTTCAAGTTCATGGTCGCGGACCTGCCGCGCACCTATGCAGACATCCGCCGCGCGATCGACGCGTACGCGCCCGACGTGCTCGTCACCAGCGAGCTGGCGTATGCGGGTCCCGTCGCCGCCGACAAGGTTGGCCTGCGCTGGGCGTCCGTGACGTTGTCGCCGCTCGCGTTCCTCTCGGCCTACGACGAGACGATTCTTCCGCCCGTGCCGTGGTTGAGCCGCCTGCACGCGCTGGGACCGCGCCTCTACGGCCTCGTGCTCGACTTCGCCAAGCGCGGCGCCACTGGTCTTGCCGCGCCGGTGAACGCGTTCAGGCGCGCGCAGGGACTTCCATCGGTGCCGCAGCCGCTCTTCGAGGGCAAGCACTCGCGCGAGCTCGTGCTCGCGATGTTCTCGCCGCTGGTCGGGCCGCCGCGTCCCGACTGGCCGAAGCAGACCGTGGTGACCGGCTACGCCTTCTACGACGGCAGCGAGCCCACGCTGAATCCGCAACTCGAGGCCTTCCTCGATGCCGGCGATCCGCCCATCGTCTTCACGCTGGGATCCGCCGCCGTCTTCGATCCCGGCGCGTTCTTCGAAGAGAGCGTGCAAGCCGCGCAGAAGCTGCAGCGCAGGGCCGTGCTGCTGGTGGGCCCGCAGCCCGATCGCGTTCCATCGGCCAGCGAGGCGATCGCCGTCTTCGACTACGCGCCATTCTCGCAGCTGTTTCCGCGCGCCGCCGCGCTCGTGCACCAGGGAGGCTCCGGCACGACCGGGCAGGCGCTGCGCGCCGGCCGCCCGATGCTGATCGTGCCGTACGCCCACGACCAGCCCGACAATGCGCTGCGCGCGAAGAAGCTGGGCATTTCCGCCACCGTTCGACGATCGCATTACGCCGCTCCCGCTGTTGCCGCCGCTCTTGGCGATCTTCTCCGCGATCCAGCCGTCGGCGCGCGCGCCCGCGAGATCGGTCGAATCGTTGCCGCCGAGAACGGCAGCGCCGCCGCCGCCGACGCCCTGGAGCAGACGTTCGCAGCAACCTGAGCGGCAGCCGTCAGTCGACCTTCAGCACGGTAATCGGATCGACGCGCGTCGCTCGCGCGCCCGGCACGAGCGACGCGGCCGCCGCGGCAAGCGCGAGCAGCGCCGCGATCGCCGCAACGACCGCGGGATCGCCTGGCTTGACGCCGAACAGCAGCGTGCCGAGCAGGCGTGACGCGAACACAGCGCCGGCGGCGCCGATCGCGAGTCCGATCGCGACCGGCCGCATGGCGCCCGCGACGATCATGCGAAGCACCTGTTCACGCCGCGCGCCGAGCGCCACGCGGATGCCGATCTCGCGCGTGCGCTGTGTGACCAGGTAGCTCACCACGCCGTAGACGCCGACGACCGCCAGCACGAGTGCGACCGCGCCGAAGGCGCCGAGCAGCATCATCGGGAATCGCCGCGAGCCCAGCGACTCGCGCTCGACGCTCTCCATCGTCGCCACGCGGCCGACAGGCAGATCCGGATCGATCTTCTGCAGTGCCGCGCGCACGGATGCCGCGAACGCGGCGGGCGCGCTCGCCGTCTTCGTCACGATCGTCATCATCGGCCAGGCGGACTGGCTGTAGGGACGGAACATCTCGCGCCTTGCGACGTCGTCCAGTCCGAAGTGCCGCACGTTGCCGACGACGCCCACCACCGTCATCCAGGGAAACGGCGACTCGCGGCGTCCGAGCTTGATCCGCTTGCCGATCGGATCTTCGTCAGGCCAATAGCGCTTCGCCGTCTCCGCGTTGATGATGACGGCACCCGGCGCCTCGAGCGTGTCGCGCGCGTCGAAGTCGCGTCCCTCGAGCAGCGGGATCCCGAGCGACGTGAAATACCCCGGGCACGTGAGGCGATACGCGGCCGAGGCATTCTCGCCGGGAGGCATCACCCGTCCTTCGATCGAGAACGAGCGTCCCGCGTTCGCGCCGCTCAGCGGCAGGTGACTGACGGCGCCGACCGACAGGACTCCCGGAAGGGTTCCGACACGCTCGGTCACGTCATTGCAGAAGTTCCGGCGCGCAGGCGGACCGTAGAAGTCCGGCTGCGGCAGCGCCATGGCCACCGTGAGCACGTTGTGCGGATCGAGCCCGGGGTCGACGCTGACCAGGCGCGCGAGACTCTTGACCATCAGGCCGGCGCCGACCAGCACGATGAGCGCCAGCGCCACTTCCGCGGCAACGAGCATCCCGCGGAGGTCCGCCATGCGGCCGGTTGCCCCGCGTGCGCCCGACGACTTCAGGTCAGGCTCGGCGATCCCGGCGATGGGCGCGAGGCTGAAGAGGAGGCCGGTGATCAGCGAAATCGCCGCCGTGAATCCCAGCAGCCATGGATCGAGTCGAATCCCGGCGCCTGCGTCTCGAAACGGCGCGTCGACGATGCTCCGCGGCAGCGCGCTGGCGAGCGCGGCGGTGCCGGCCCACGCCACGGCGAGCCCCGCGCCTGCGCCAAGCGTCGCAACCGCGCCCGCCTCGCAGAGCAGCTGGCCGGCGAGCCGCCGGCGGGACGCACCGAGTGCGGCCCGCACGGCGAACTCCTGGCGGCGTGACGAAGATTGCGCGAGCAGCAGGTTGGCGACGTTGACGCAGGCAATGAGCAGCACGAACGCCACGGCGCCGCTGAGCGCGATCAGGGTCGGTCTGAGCTGCGCCACGCCGAACTCGCGCATTGGCGTGATCACGGCAGTGCTGCCGCTGTTCGCGTCGGGATACTGCTTCGCGAGCGCGCGCGCGACCGTGTCGAGCTCGGCCTTCGCGGCCGCTGCCGTGACGCTCTCCTTCAGGCGCACCGCCGCCTGGAACGAGTGCGAGCTTCGGCCGCGGTCGTCCTCGTTGAACGCGATCGGCGTCCACACGCCGATGTCGCGGTTGAAGAAATGGAATCCCGCCGGCATCACTCCGACGATCTGGTAGGGCATGCCATTGATCCGCGTCATGTGCCCGACGATGTCAGGACGGCCGCCGAAGTGCGCCTGCCAGAAGGCATGGCTGATGACCGCGACCTCGTGGCCGGGCGCGTCTTCGTCCGTCGTGAACGTGCGCCCGAGCGCCGGCGCCACGCCGAGCATGGGAAACGCGGAAGCGGAGACGCGCAGGCCGGGGACGCGCTCGGCTTCGCCGTCTCCCGAGAAATTGAAGTTCAGGTATTCCCAGATCGCCGTCTGCGCGAACGACGACACGCCGCGCTGGAAGTCGACGTAGTTCGGCATGCTGAGGATCGTCATGCGCGACGGGTTGGCGGCGTCCGCCTCCCAGAGCATGTACAGCCTGCCGGCATCGGGGAATGGCAGCGGCTCGAGCAGCAGCGGGCGGACGACGCTGAAGATCGCGGTGTTGGCGCCGATGCCGAGTGCGAGCGTGACCACGGCCACGGCGGTGAAGCCGGGCCGTGCGCGCAGCATGCGGAAGGCATAGCCGAGGTCGCGGCGGAGGGTGGAGAAGATGCTCACCCCTGCTCAGACGTGGCTGGCAGCGGTTCGGTTTACGAGGCTATCGCGCCCAGGCCATGCCGTCCGGCCCGCCGCCGGTCACGATCTTGCCGCTTTGCTCGAGCGTCTTCAGGTCGATGACGGCGATGTGATTGTCGCCGTTGACCGCGACGTAGGCCTTCGTGCCGTCGGGGTGCATCAGGATGCCCTCGACCATCCGCCCCACCGGGATCTTCTTCGTCACCTTGCGAGTGGGGACGTCGATGACGAGCACTTCGCCGGCGTCGAGATCGGAGATCAGCGCGAGCTTGCCGTCGAGTGTGAACTTCAGACGGTTCGACCGTTTCGTCTGCACGTCGAGCGTGCCGGTCACTTTCTTCTGCTCCAGGTCGATGATCGAGACGCCGCCGTCCTGCGAGTGCGCCGCCCACAGCTCGCGCCCATCCGGAGAGACGTCGAACCCTTCGGGTCCGCGTCCCACCGGGATCGTCGTCACGTTCCAAGTCCCGTTCGGGTTCTGGGGGCGCTCGAGAATCGAGATGCTGTTCGATCCGATATTGCAGGTGAACATCCGCGTGGCGTCGGCGTTCACCCAGACCATGTGGGTGCCCGCCTGGCCGGTGCCGAGCAGCCAGTCGGTCTGGTACGTCGCCGGATCGAGGCGCGCGACGATGCGGTTGGTCTCGGAGGTGTAGTAGACCTTGCCGTCGCGGAAGAACACGCCGTGCGGGCGTCGCAGCGGCGTGACGTCCACGCGCTTCAGCTCCTTCATCGCGGTGAGATCGATCACCGAGATCGTGTTGCCGCCAGGTCCCGGCCCGCCGTAGTTGCCGACGAATGCCGTCCGCCCGTCCGCCGAGACCGTCACTTCGTGCGGCCCTTCGCCGGTCGGCACGGTGCCGAGGATCTTCCCGCTCGCCGGGTCCACTTTTATCAGGGTGGCGTCGGTCTTGTTGAGAACGATGAGCATCCCCGCACTCTGTGCGGAGGGGACCGCGAGCGCGAAGGCGAGGAGTATCGCAACTGACAGAAGTGGCTTCATGCCGCGCATATTATCGCGGCCGACTTCACCGGCCATCACCGAGACGGGCCACGGCCGTCTGCACAAAGACCACGAAGACCACAAAGAACACAAAGGAATTTTTTCTTTGTGATCTTTGTGACCTTTGTGATCTTCGTGTTTGACGCCGTGGCGCGTCTCAGCGTGGCGACTCAGGTGCGGGCTGCGGACTCGCGGCCGGCGGCGAGCCAGCCGACGCGGGTCAGGAGCGATCCGACGATGGTCGAGATCGCGGCGGCCTTGCGCGCGGCCGGCGAGCGGCCGGCCACCAGGCGAAGCGCCAGCGGCAGCGGCCCGGACATGACGCCGCCGGCGCGCACGACACTGCCGGTCCAGTCCTCTTTCAGCGGGACGAGCGCTGCGCTGCTCGAGAGCTCCAGCGATGCGCCGATCAGGGTTTCGACCGCCGCCGCGCCGGCGCCGAGGATGTTCAGCGCGGGATCGCGATGACCCAGCAACTCGAGGATCGACACCGCCGTGCCCACCGCCGACGCGCCGAAGTGGACGGGCAGGATGCGGACGTTCTCGGACCACGCCGGGATCGCGGTGGCGCCAATCAGGACGCCGGTGTAGGTGGACAGAACGAGGCCGGTCGCCGCCGCGAGCGTCTCGGCGGCGTTGCCGATCACGCGCACGGGAATGCGGCCGTTGCTGGCGCGATCGATCCAGTCGGCGAACGCCGCCGCGCCTGCGGCGTTCGAGAACGCCACCAGCGTCCACGCGCCGACCGACATCGGGCTCTGCAGCTTGAACACGCGCAGCATGTTCAGGAAGCGCTCGGGCCGGCCGAGGTCGGCGACGAGCAGCGGCGGAGAGATCGCGCCCCCGGCCGCCGCGATCCAGCGCGCGTCGCGCACCAGCTCGGGACGGCCGCCCGCCATCCGCGCCGCCGCGGCGATGGTCGCCGCCGCGCCGGCCGCGCCGCCGACGAAGAAGTAGGCCGGGACCTCCCAGGTCCAGACCGGCTGTTTCAGCGTGGGCAGTCCGTAGTAGTCGCTCATTCGATTCGAGGCCTGCGTGGCGAGTTCAGCGCGCGCGACGAGCGCGGCGTGCTCAGAAACGCCGCCAGCGTGCCAAGCAGTATGAGGCCGGCGCCCACGGCCGCACCAGTCCAGCCGTCGCGCAGGTGAATCGTCGGCACTTCAGGTTTCGAGGGCAGGTTGAAGTCCTCGGGACGGCCGCGCAGGACGAAGATCGCGTGCGTGCCGCCGACGCTCGTGTCCTGCGGATCGTAGACGACCGCATCGTCAATGCCGCGCGTGCGCAATTCCTCGACTCTCGCGTGCGCGCGATCGCGGAGCGCGCCGATCTCGCCGAACAGGATCGACTCGGTCGGACATGCGGTCGCGCACGCCGGCTTCAGGCCAACCTTCTGCCGGTCGTAGCAGAACGTGCACTTGAACGCGCGTCCATCGTCGGGCCGGCGATCGACGACGCCGAAGGGGCACGTCACCACGCAGTAGCCGCAGCCGTTGCACACGTCGGGTTGGATGTAGACGCCGCCGAACTCGGTCCGCACGATCGATCCGGTCGGGCAGGCCTCGAGGCAGCCGGCATGCTCGCAGTGCTTGCAGACGTCGGACGAGAAGTCCCAGCGAAAGGTATTGCTCTTGTAGCCGCGTGACTCGCTGGCGCCGCCGTCGAACATCCGCTCGACGAACTTCACGTGACGCCACGTCGAGTGGCCGAGGGCCGAGGTGTTGTCGTAGGAGAACCCGGTGAGGCCGTCGCCGTCGCTCGGCACCTGGTTCCATTCCTTGCAGGCGACCTCGCACGCCTTGCAGCCGATGCACAACGTGGTGTCGGTCAGGAACGCGGTGACCATCGGTCGATTCTGCAGACGAGCGCCTTGGCTTCCATGATCTTGACGTTGGGTTCTTCGGAGATGGCGACGAGATCGTTGGCGATCGCGCCGGTGGAGAGACCGCGATAGCCCCAGTGCCACGGCAGGCCGACCTGGTGGACGGTGCGTCCCTGCACGACGAGCGGACGCATGCGGCCGGTGACCAGCGCGCGGGTGACGATCGAGCCGCGCGGCGTGGTGAGCTCCACCTGGTCGCCATTGCGGACGTTGACCGTCGTGGCGAGCTCGGGCGAGATCTCGCAGAACGACTCCGGCTGCAGCTCGGCGAGATGCGACAGCGTGCGCGACATCCCGCCGGCGGTGTGATGCTCGGTCAACCGGTAGGTGGTCAGCACGCACGGATAGCGCGGATCGCCGGGAGAGTCGGCGTAGGGATTGTCGGGGCGCGCCTTCGCATCTGAAACCGGATTGGTCTGCTGCGGGTAGACCGCGTTGGTGACCGGCGACTCGAGCGGTTCGTAGTGGGCCGGCAGCGGACCGTCCTTCAAGCCATCGGGCACCCAGATCCACCCCATCCCGTCCGGATGCATGATGAACGGCGCGTCACCGCGCAGTCCCTCGTCTCCCGTACTGCCCGGCGGCGGCACGTAGTCGGGCGCCTTCGTCTTGCCGAAATCGGGTGTGTCGAGGCCGGTCCACTCGCGCTTGCCCTCGTCCCACCAGACTAATTTCTTGCACTCGCTCCACGGACGGCCGTCTGGCCGCGCCGACGCGCGGTTGTAGAGGATGCGGCGATCGGCGGGCCACGAGAATCCCCAGCCATGTCCGTAGGGCCCGTGCGGATCGCGCTCGTTCGCGCGATTGCGGCTGGCGGAGGGATACACGCCGGAATAGATCCAGCAGCCGCACGCGGTGCTGCCATCGCTCGCCAGCGCGTGGAAGCCGGGCAACTGCGATCCATCGCCGATGCGGCGTCCGTTGATCTCCTGGAGCACGTGCTCGATGTCGGGCTCGCCGTGCGGACCCTCGACGCGGTAATCCCACGTCAGCGCACGGAGGCCGGCGTTCCTCGGCGCGCTGTCGCGTGCAGCCTTTTCCTTCAGGCGCCGCCCGAGGTGATACATGAACCACGCTTCGCTGCGCGCATCCCCCGGTGGATCGACAGCCTTCTGATGCCACTGCAGCAGACGCTGCGTATTGGTGAAGCAGCCGTTCTTCTCCGCCTGGCCCGCGGCCGGGAAGAAGAACACTTCGGTGTCGATGGCATCGGGCCGCAGCTCGCCGCGCGCGACCTCGGGTGAATCGAGCCAGAACGTGGCGGTCTCGGTCTCGACCATGTCGCGCACGACGAGCCACTTCAGGTTCGCCAGCGCGCGGCGCTCGAGGCCGGCATTGGCGCCGCCGACCGCCGGGTTCTGTCCCATCACGAAGAGGCCTTCGATCGTCTTCGCGTCGGCCATGTCGAGCCAGTAGCCGAAATACGAGTGATCGCCGGTGATGCGCGGCATCCAGCCGAAGCCGAACTCGTTGTGCGGCTGCGCCGCGTCGCCGTACCAGGCCTTCAGCAGCGAGACGATGTAGCGGTCGTAGTGGGCCCACCAGCCGCGCGGCAGCCTGTGCTTGTCGATGTACGAAGGCAGCGAGGCGGCATCGGCGCCGAACTTCGGCATCGCGAGATACCCGGGCAGCACGTCGTACAGCGTTGGAATGTCGGTCGATCCCTGGATCGACGCATGGCCGCGCAGCGCGAGGATGCCGCCGCCGGGCCGCCCGATGTTGCCGAGCAGCAGTTGCAGGATCGCGGCGGTGCGGATCGTCTGCACGCCGGTGGAATGCTGCGTCCAGCCGAGCGCGTAGCAGATCGCCCCGGTCCGGTCGGGTCCTGACGCGCGGCAGTAGGCCTCGGTCACCTGCAGGAACGCGTCGCGCGGCACGCCGCACACCTCTTCGACCAGCGCCGGGGTGTAGCGCGCGAAGTGGCGCTTCAGGATCTGGTAGACGCAGCGTGGATGCTGCAGCGTCGGATCGCTCGGCGGCGTCTCCGGCATCTCCATCGCCGAACCGCCGCGCTCCTTCGAGTGGCCGCCGCGATCCTCGTGCATCGCATCGGGACTGCTCTTCGGCTTCGATCCTTCGTAGGCCCACGATTCGGAGCTGTACTGCTTCTTTTCCGGATCCCATCCCGAAAAGAGCCCGTCGAGATCCTCGGTGTCCTCGAAGTCTTCGCGAATGATCGTCGCCGCGTTGGTGAACGGCACGATGTAGTCGCGGAACGCGAGGTCGTGGGTGAGGACGTGATTGACCATCGCGCCGAGGAACACGATGTCGCTGCCGGCGCGCAGCGGCACCCAGAGATCGGCCATCGCCGACGTGCGCGAGAACCGCGGATCGACGTGGATGACCGTGGCGCCGCGCTCGCGCGCCTTGATCACCCAGCGGAACCCGACCGGATGGTTCTCGGCCATCGACGAGCCCATGATCAGGATCGCGTCGGCATTGACGAGATCCTGCTGCGCGGTCGTCGCGCCGCCGCGCCCGAACGAGGTGCCCAGACCGGGCACCGTGGAGCTATGTCATATCCGGGCCTGGTTGCTGATCGCGACGATCCCCAGCCCGCCGGCGAACAGCTTCTTGATCAGGTAGTTCTCTTCGTTGTCGAGCGTGGCGCCGCCCAGATGCGCGATCGACGGACACTGCATCAGCGCCTGGCCGTCGCGGGTTTCCTCGAAGTGACGTTCGCGCGACTGCCACACGCGATCGGCCACCATGCCCATCGCGGTCTCGAGATCGATCTCCTGCCACTGGCGCGACTTCGGCGCCCGGTACTTGACGCGCGTGGCCCGGGCCGGATGCGTGAGCAGCTCGAACGTGGCCGCCCCCTTGGGGCAGAGATGCCCTTCAGAGATCGGCGACTCCGGATCCCCTTCGACGGAGATCAGTCGTCCCCGGCGGTGAAAGACCAGCTGACCGCATCCCACGCCGCAATAGGGACAGATGGATCGCGCGACTTCGGCGCCGCTGTGCCGCGGTGTCAACGAGTGGGTGGCCGCGGTCATCGACTCGCGGCCGGTGCCGTCGCTGCCGTTGACGATCTGACGGTAGACGGGCCAGCTCGTCAGCAGATCCTTGAACATGATCTGATTCTATCTGTCGAAGATCACTCCGGGCGCCAGCTTCCATTCCGGATCGAGCGCGCGCTTTACGGCGCGCATCTGATCGATGCCCTCGTCGCCGTAGAGTCCGCGCAGCAGCGCCTGCTTCACCGGATGTCTCCCGACCCCGTGCTCGGCGAGCGGACAGCCGCCGAGTCGCGCCACGTCGCGGCCGAACGCGAGGATCGCCTCTTTGCCCTTCTCGACATCTTCGTAACAGCGTGGAATCACGTTCGGGTGAACGTTTCCGTCGGAGATGTGCCCCCATACCGCGAAGTCGAGGCCGCGCGAAGCGAACCCGTCGCGATAGATCTGCAACATCTCGGCGAAGCGCTCGAACGGCACGATCATGTCGGCAGCGGTCTTTGCGATGCGCGCGTCGATCTCCTGCTGCGCGCGTCCGACCCTCTGGTTGACGCCTTCGGGCACCGCTTCCCGCAGCGCCGTCAACTGCCCGGCACGGTGCGCGTCGCCTGGCAGCGCCATCTCCGTGTCGTCGAAGACACCGCGCGCGCGAAGCCTTTCGCAGACGCGGCCGATAGCCGTGCCCCCGCTCCGCTGCTGGATCTGATCGAAGGCGTCCTCCTGCGTCGTCCCGGATGCAAGTTCGAGTTGCACGAGGAGGGCCAGCGCGGTGTGCGGCGGAAAGGCGACGTCGTACCGCCGATCCGCGCCGTCTTCATGCAGGATCTCGAGGCAGCGCCGATCCATGTGCTCGATCGCCGCGACCGCGTCTTCGCGGCGCAGGTCGCCGACGAGTGCGATCGCCTCGGCTTCGGATCGGCAGGGGACTAGCGCCATCGCTGTCGTCGGAACCGGTGACAGCGTTCTGAACGTCACCGCCGTGACGATCCCCAGTGTCCCTTCAGAGCCGATGAAGAGATCGATCAGGTCCATGCCGGGGGCGGCGAAGTAGCCGGCTGAGACCTTGTCCACTTGTGGCATGCGATAGGTGGGGAGGACCACATCGATCGGTCCGCGTGCGCTCGGCACGCTCAGCCGTCCGTCGCGCGCATGGGTCTCGCCGCGCCTGATCGTCAGTTCCGATCCGTCCGCGAGCACGACGCTCAGCGCCTGCACCCACGGCCGGACCGAGCCGTGCCGGAACGTTGCCGCGCCCGCGGCGTTGGTGGCCACGATGCCGCCGGCGAACGCGCCGGTAAACGTGGGAACCGGTGGAAACCACGCGCCGCGCGCGGCCAACGCCTCCTGGATCGAGACGACCGGAACGCCCGCTTCGACGCGGATGTGTGTGGGCCCGATGTCGAGGATGCGTGCCAGCTTTTCCGTGGAAAGGAGGCGCTCGCCCATCGGCGTCGCGCCACCCGTCAGGGACGACTGCGCGCCGACGGCCAGCAGCGTCGTCGCAGCGCGGACGATGTCGGGAATCTCCGCGGTCGTGCGCGGCACGACGACCCCGGCGGTGTGGCCGCCGGGGAAGTGCGCCGCGTCCGAGAGACCTGGCACCGCGATGTGACGTTTACAGGCCTGACCCCCGAGGGGCGCCGCCGGGCTGCTGCGGGGGCGCGGTCAGCGGCTTCTCGGCGCCGCGATGGCACGTGAAGCAGGTGACGCGCGGCTCGCCGGCCGGCTTGTCGCCGACGGACGCGAGCTGCGAGTTGACGTCGGTCACCATCTTCAGCATGAGGCGCGCCGTCTTCTTGTTGGCCTTCTCATCCGACGCGAAGTCGAAGGTGCTCAGATCCGCGCCTTCCTCGCCGACGTGGCAGTACGGGCAGCGCACACCGAGACCGCGCGTGAAGCCGCGCATGATCTGCGTGACCTGCTGGCGGGTCAGTTCCTTCGGCAGCACCTGCAGGTTCTTCGGCGGCGGCTGCGGGCCGCGGCCACCGCCGGGCGCCGCTCCCTGCGGCGGATTCTGTGGCGGCTGGCCGGCTGGCGGCTGCCCCGTGGGCGGCTGCTGCGCGGCGACGGCGAGCGTGACCGAGAAGAGTGCGACGGCACACACCATGGCGAGCTTTTTCATGGGCACGAATACTATCCGATCTAGTGTCCGCCTCCTCCGCGGATGAAGCCCGGCTGCTTGAGCGTGGTCGGCGGCGGCACGCCGTTCAGCGGATCGACCGTGTAGCGCCACGCCTCGATCTGCCAGTGATCGCCGCCACCGACGAGGACGAGCGTGCACCAGCCCTTGTTGTAGCGGTCGGGGGCCAGTCCGCGACCCGGTTGGGGCGCGCCCTCGGCGCCGGCGGGATCGACCAGGCGGAGTTCCCACTTACCGTCGGCAATCGCGACGGTCGGATTGATACAGCGGATGTCGTAGAGCGTCATCGGATGCGTCGAACCGCGGTATTCCTTCTGGTTGAACAGCTGCAGCCGGTTCGCGCGAATCGTGACCTGACCGCGCTCGATCGTGCCGTCGGGATGCCGCATGTCGCCGCTGTCCGTGAACAGCTTCGAGATCGACTCGGAGTCCATCTGGCGCCAGTAGCTGCTGAAGCGCGCGCCGATGTTCCTGATCGATCGGTCCTCGAGCGCGGTGCAGCCGTTGATCTGCCGTTCATTCGCGTCGCCGGAGCTCGGTGGCGGGGCGCGACGCGGCGGAGCTGGCGGCGGCGGAGCAGGCTTCTTCGCCTCCGGCAGCGCCGCCACGCGGATTTTCTCGATGTCGTCCAGGGCGCCGGACACCAGCGCGTCGACCAGCACCTTTCCTTTTTCCCTGGTCGCGAGCGTCGGATCGCCGACGACGCCGGAGGCGGAATAGGTGCCGGGGGCATCTTTCTGCCGCGTCATCGGGCCGGAGCCCGGCCCGTACTCGCGCACCGCTTTGCTCATGTCGACCGCCGCGGGGTCCACGAACAGCATGATCGACGTCTCGACTTCGTCCGCGTGCGCAGCGCCGCGCATGGGCGTCTGATGCTCGCCCGGCACGGCGGCGCTGGCGAGACGGAAGTTCATATCGGTATAGCCAAGCAGGATGCCCTCGTCCGCGAGCTTGTCAGCGGCGTCGCGCAGCGCGATCGTCGTGGAGATTCCGGTGTTCAGCACGTAGAAACGGCGGGGGCCGTATTTCGCGAGAGTCCTGACAATATCGGCGGTCATGTCGCGGGCGGTGGTGCGCGACAGCGAGGTCGAGCCGGGATACTCGAGGAACGTCGGATAGAAGTGGTAGTTGAGCGCGGGGGCGATCACGACAGGGCTGGCTGCCTGCACGCGCGCTGCGAGATAGCGGGCGAGCCGCTCGTTGTTATTCAGCTTGAGGTGCGGTCCGTGTTGCACGGTCGCCACGCCGAGTGGAATGACGACGACGGTGGAATCGGTCAATGCCTTTTCCGCTTCGAGCCACGACAGGTCGGCGAGCATCACGCCGGATTTCGCGGCGGCCGGCGGGACTGGCGACGGCGGGCGCGCATCTCTCGGCGCCTGGGCTGCCGCCATCGCCGTGACCACGACCGCTCCCGTCAACCCCGCGAACACTTGCCGCATGGCATGCCCCCTCGGCTTGAGACGTCCGCCTACGCCGGTTGGCTTCGGCGGGACAGGTCCGCCTACGCCGGTTGGCTTCGGCGGGACAGGTCCGCCTACGCCTGTTGGCTTCGGCGGGACAGGTCCGCCTGTGCCTAATGGCTTTGTCGGACTGTACACTGAGGCTTCGAATGATGGACTGGAACGCCGAGCGCTACCACGAAGTCTCGGCTCCGCAGCAGGCCTGGGGGCGCCGCATACTCGAGCGGCTGCCATTGCAGGGGCACGAACGTGTGCTCGACCTCGGGTGCGGCACGGGGCGAATCACCTCTGAAATCGCGGCACGGGTCCCGCACGGACGCGTCGTCGGGCTCGACCGTTCGGAGTCGATGCTGCACACGGCGGCGATGTGGCTGGCAGAGCACTCACCGGCCACGCGGCTGGTGCTCGGGGACGGCGCGCAGCTGCCGTTCAGCCGCGCCTTCGACGCCGTCTTCAGCGGCGCCACGTTCCACTGGATCCACGATCATCCCGCGCTGTTCCGCTCGATCGTCACGTCGCTTCGCCCCGGTGGCCGCCTGGTGGCGCAGTGCGGCGGCGCGGGCAATCTCGCGACGCTGATGGGACGCGTGACGCAGCTGATGGACTCGCGCCGCTTCGTGCCGTTTTTCAACGAATGGACGGAGCTGACCTACTACGCCGATGTGGAGTCCACGACTCGGCGCCTCGCCGCGGCCGGTTTCGCCGACGTCGAGGTCTGGATCGAGGCCGCCCCCACCACGTTCGACAGCCCCGATATGTACCAGCAGTTCATCGCGACGGTCTGCGTTCGCCATCACCTCAGCCGGCTGCCGATGGACGAGCGCCGCGCGTTCCTGCGCGAGCTCACCGTCGACGCGGCGCGCGATTCCCCGGCCTTCACGCTCGACTACTGGCGCCTGAACATCTCCGCGAGACGGCCGGCATGACGGCGGGCGAATGGTACCGCGCACGCATCGCGTCGTGGAGCGGCCGTCGCAGCCGCCAGCAGCGCGCCGCCGAGACGCTGTCGCGGCTGCGGCTGGCCACGTTCCTCGGCGGCGTCGCGGTGATCTGGTGGTCGCTCGCCTCTCTCCGGGGCAGCGCGGAAACGTACGGCGTGCTGGCGGGTTCCGTGGCGTTGGTCGCCTTCGCGTTCCTCGTCGTGCGGCACGCGCGCGTGCTCGAAGACATCGCGCACGCCGACGCCGCGCTGGAGCTGGGCCGGCAGGGACTCGCGCGGATCGCGCGCGACTGGAAGGCGCTTCCCGACATCGCGCGGCCCGGCGACGTCGACTGGGATGCGCATCCCTACGTCCGCGATCTCGATCTGTACGGACATGCGTCGGTGACGAAGTGGCTGGGAGCCACGGCGACGCGGAACGGCGCGCGCCAGTTGACCGAGTGGCTCCTCGCGCCAGCGTCGATCCCCGTCGTCGTCGAACGGCAGGGCGCGATCGAGGAACTGGCGGCAAAACGCGAGTGGCGGGAGTCGCTCGCGATCCAGGGACGTCTCAGCGGCGCGACGCCCGACGATCTCGCGAGCTTCCTCGTATGGGCGGAAGACGGCCGGCCGGCGCTGCCGGCGGCGACCAAGGCAATCGTGATCGGGCTGACGCTGTTGACGTGGGTGCTGCTCGCGATGTGGCTGGATTCCGCCTTCCGCCGGCTCCCGCCGCCGAGGCCCGGCACGCTGTCGTTGTGGTTCGTCGATTCGCTGACCAACGGATGGTGGTGGCTGCCGGTGATGGCGAACGTAACGCTGTCGTTCATGCTGGCCAGCCGCATCTACGAAGTGTTCGATCGCGCCACGCTGGGTCAGCGCGCGCTCGAGCGCTACGCCGCCATGCTGTCGGCCGTGTGCCACGAGCCGTGGCAGGCGCCGCGGCTGGCGGCGCTGCAGTCGCGGCTGCGTGCCGGCGGCAGCGCGCCGGACCTCGTTCGCCGGCTGGCGCGGCTGGGCGGATGGTCGGAGCTCCGCACGGGCGCGGCGCTGCTGCACCTCCCCTTTCAAGCGCTGACCCTGTGGGATTTTCACGTGCTCTTCGCGTTCGAGCGATGGCGCGCCTTGTGCGGCCGTCACGTGCGTGACTGGCTCGAGGCGCTCGGCGAGTGCGACGCGCTCGCCGTGCTCTCGATCATCCGCGCCGACGAGCCGTCGTGGGCCGTGCCGGTCATCGACGCGGTCTCGCGTGAAGTCACGGCGACCGCGATCGGTCATCCGCTGATGCCCGGCGACCGCCGCGTCGCCAACGACATCACCGTCGGTCCGCCCGGCACGCTGCTGCTGATCACCGGTTCGAACATGTCGGGCAAGAGCACGCTGCTGCGCTCGATCGGCCTCAACCTGGTGCTGGCGCACGCCGGCGCCCCCGTCTGCGCGGCGTCGTTCCGCACGCCGCCCGTGAGGGTGCACACCAGCATTCACGTCGAGGACTCGCTCGAGCTCGGCCTGTCGTACTTCATGGCGGCGCTGGCCCGGCTGAAACAGATCGTGGACGCCGCCGAGAAGACCCGCGATCCGGATCGCACCCTGTTCTACCTGCTCGACGAAGTGCTGCAGGGAACCAACAGCGTCGAGCGCGGCGTGGCCGTGCGCGCCATCACCCGGCACCTGCTCGATGCGGGGGCGATCGGCGTGATGACCACCCACGACCTGGCCCTGGCCGGCGAAGAGCCGCTCAAGTCCGCCGCGCAGCTCGCGCATTTCACCGAACAGGTCCATGCCGACGGCCGCATGACGTTCGACTACCGGCTGCGGCCGGGGCTCGCGACGTCGACCAATGCGTTGCGGCTGATGCAGTTGATCGGAATCCCGGCGCAATGATCCGGCACCACGCGGCGCGCGCACTGGCTATCGTCGCGCTCTTCGCCGCGCTGGCCGCGATCGCCACCTGGCCGCAGGTCCGCTATCTCGGGTCGCGGGCGACGCCGCACCAGGACGTCTTCTTCAACATGTGGCGGCTCGAATGGGTGGCGCACGCGCTCAGGACGCCGCGGACGCACCTGTTCGACGCCAACATCTTCACCCCGGAACCGCGCGCGCTCGCCTTCTCCGATGCCATGCTCGTCGAAGCCGCCGCTGCCGCGCCGCTGCTCTGGGCCCACGTGCGCCCCGTCCTGGTGCACAACCTGGTGCTGCTGGCTGGCATCGTCTTCTCGGCCGCCGCGATGTTCGCGCTGGTGCGCTACCTGACCGGCTGTGTCGCCGCCGGGATCATCGCGGGCGTCATCTTCGCGTTCGTCCCCTACCGCTTCGACCACTACATGCACATGGAGCTGCAGTGGACTGTATGGACGCCGCTGGCGTTCCTCGCGATGCATCGCACGTTCGACACGGGTGAATGGAAATACGGCATCGCGACCGGCGCCTGCGTCGCGCTCCAGATGATGTCGAGCATCTACTACGGCATCTTCCTCGCGACGCTCCTGCCGCTTGGCGCGCTGCTGCTGGTCCGCGAGACGTCCGCGCCGCGGCGCGTGTTCGCGGCGCTGGCGGCAGGCGCAGGACTGGCACTCCTGGTGACCGCCGTTTACGCGCGGCCGTACATGGCGACGCGTGCCAGCGTCGGCGATCGGCCGCCGGAGGAGATCCTGCAGTTCAGCGCCCGTGCGTCGAGCTATCGCGCGGCCACGGCGAGCAACTGGCTGTACGGCGGGCGCTTCGCCGCGCGCGCGGGTGACGAACGGCGGTTGTTTCCCGGCGTGATTCCGCTGCTCCTGGCGACCGTTGGTCTCCTGCTTCATGTGCCGGGCCGCCGGCCGATCGTCTACCTGCTGCTGATGGTCGCCGCGTTCGAGATGTCACTCGGGCTACGCGGCTACAGCTATTCGTTCCTGTACGAACACGTCTTGCTGTACCGAGGACTGCGTGCGCTCGGACGGCTGGGCATCTTCGTCGCGATGTTCGTGGCCGTGCTCGCCGGCTACGGCTTCGCGCTGCTGTCCGCCGGTCGCCCGCGGACCGTCCGGCTCGGGCTCGCGACGGTGCTCGTGATCGGTCTCCTCGGCGAATACCACCTGACCGTTCCGCTGGAGGCGTATCCGAACACTCCACCCCCCGTCTACCGATTCCTCGCCGCGCAACCCCGAGGCATCGTCGCGGAGTTTCCGGCGCCGCAGGCCGATGCGCTTCCGGGCCACGATCCCGAATTCGCCTACATGTCGACCTTCCACTGGTTTCCCCTGGTCAACGGCTACAGCGGGACCTATCCCGCGTCGTATCTCGGACGCATCGATCGGCTGCGCGACTTTCCCGACGCGCGGTCGATCGATCAGTTGCGCCGCGACGAGGTGCAATACGTCGTCGTGCACAGCTACCACTATGCGCCACCGGAATGGGAGCCGCTGCGAATGCGCCTGGAAACCAGCCCGGACCTGATCCAGCTCGGCCGTTTCGACGATGGCAACGCCCCCGCCTTCGTATTTCGGCTGCGCTAGTGGCATCGAGGTTGCTCTGCTGAGCTCGGGAGGCCCTGGTGACCAGACGAACCCTAGGAATTCTGACGAGTGTGGTGGTATCCGGACTCGGTGCGTGGTGGCTGGCGAATTATCGCCGGTCGCGCGTGTCTTCGAATACGACGCCGGCGCAGGATCGCGGTGAAGTGATCTTCCGCAATACGCCGGTTGCGTCCGACGCCGAGGCGCTGATTTAGCCGACGGGCGAGCGCGCGGGGCCGATCCCGCGTCTGCGAGCGTTCGCCATGAAGCTAATCTCCGTCGATCTCGATACATCCCTGCCCGCGATCCCTCCGTGCACGCACGGAGCGCAGTGGGTGCTGGTGCGGCTGCACAGCCGGCCCGTCGGCGTGGTCTATCCGCCTGCCTCGGGATGCGACCCCGCTGAACTGGGCCGGCTGATCCTCGCGCAACGCGGCTGGTCGATCGCACAGCACCTCGCCGCCGACCACCTCGCCGAAGCGCGCTCGCTCGACGACCTGTCGTCGCTGCCGCGATCCTGCCCGCGGGCGCCGTCCACTCCCGCGCTGACGGTGACGGTTGCCGTCTGCACGCGCAACCGCGCCGCGCAACTTCCCGAATGCCTCGATGCACTGGCGGCGCTCGACTATCCCGCAAGCCAGCTCGACATCGTCGTCGTCGACAACGCGCCGTCTGACGAATCGACGCGCGACGTGGTGGCGCGCTACCCGCGCATGCGCTACGTGCGCGAGCCGCGCCCGGGTCTCGACTGGGCCAGAAACGCCGCGATCCGCGCCTCGTCGGCCGACATCGTCGCCTATACCGACGACGACGTCAGCGTCGATCGCGGGTGGGTGAAGGCGATCGCCGCCGCGTTCGAGGAGGAACCGCTGGCGATGTGCGTCACCGGACTCGTCGTGCCCGACGAGCTCGACACGCCGGCGCAGCTGCTGTTTGAGACCTACGGCGGGTTCGGACGGGGGTTCGAGCGAGCCGTTTATCGCGTCGACGTCGGCCGCGGCGAGAGCGCGGCGCGCCTCTATGGCGGCACCGGGCGGTTCGGCACCGGGGCGAACATGGCGTTCTGGCGCTCGTTCTTCCTCGCCGAGGGGCTGTTCGATCCGGCGCTCGACGTCGGCACGCCCACCAACGGCGGCGGCGATCTCGAGATGTTCTTCCGCGTCCTCAAGACCGGCCACGGGCTGGTCTACGAGCCGGCGGCGATCGTCCGGCACCGGCATCGCCGCAGCTACGCGGAGCTGCGCCGGCAGATCGCCAACAACGGCATCGGCTTCTACTCGTACCTCGTGCGCACGGCGCAGGCCTACCCCGACGAACGCGCCGCGATCGCGCGTCTCGGCATCTGGTGGCTCTGGTGGTGGAACCTTCGGCGCGTGCTGCGCGCGCTCGTTCGTCCGGGTCCGGTCCCCCTCGACTTGATGCTGGCGGAGCTCAAAGGGTCGTTCGTCGGACTGCGGCGGTACGCGGCCGCTCGCCGGCAGGCGGCGTCCGTGCTGGAACAGTTCGGACAGCCGTCGCCGACGGCTGCGGAGGTCTCATGAAGCGGCAGGAGTGCGCGATGGCCGTGAGGACCGTGGACATCGCGCAGCGGGTCAATCCGCTCACCGACGTCACGGAGTACGCCACGACCCGCGTCTTCATCACCGACGCCGGCGTCCTGGTTGGCAGCGTCGACATCGCCAATGCCCGGCAGCCGATCTCCGCGATCCGCCTGCGCGAAGCCGTGGCCAACGGCCTGTCGTACCACCTGATGCGGCGCGCGCTGGAAAAGCAGCTCGGTCTCGATCGCGCGAAGCAACTGCCGCTCGACGTTCCCGTTTCGATCGTGATTCCGACGTGCAATCGACCCGACGATCTGCGCCGCTGTCTCGACGCGCTGCAGCGGCAGCAGCCGGTGCGGCGGCGCGACATCGTCGTCATCGACAACCGTCCCGGGCCGGGCAGTCCGACGCCCGCGGTGGTTCGCGAGTTTCCCGGCGTGCGTCTAATCGAAGAGCACCGCCCGGGACTGTCGTACGCGCGCAACGCCGGGTTCTCCGCGGCCACCGGCGACATCCTCATTGCCATCGACGACGACGTGGTCGTCTCAGAGGGATGGCTGGAGCGGCTGGTGGCGCCATTCGTCCGGCCCGAAGTGATGTCGGTCACCGGGCACGTCCTCCCGCTCGAACTGGAGACGCAATCGCAGTGCGAGTTCGAGGCCTACGGTGGGCTGGGGAAGGGGTTCAACCGCTTCGAAGTGGACGGCGAGTGGTTCCGCGCCGTGCGCGGCGCCGTGCCGACGTGGAATCTCGGCGCGACGGCAAACGCCGCCTTCCGCGCCTCCATCTTCCACGACCCGCGCATCGGCATGCTCGACGAAGCGCTCGGCGCCGGCATGCCGACCGGCTGCAGCGAGGATACGTATCTCTTCTACCGGATTCTCAAGGCTGGCCACACCATCGTCTACGACCCGTCGGCCTACGTGTGGCATCGCCATCGCCGTGACGGTGTCGCGCTGCGGCATCAGATCCGCTGTTACAGCAAAGGACACGTCGCGTATCACCTCACGACGCTGCTGCGCGATCGCGACCGGCGTGCGCTGGTGCGTCTTGGCTATTCGCTCCCGAAGACCTACCTGCGGCGCACGTGGGCGCGCCTGCGCGGCCGCAGCGACTACCCGCTGAACCTGATCGTGACCGAGATCGCCGGCACTCTCGCCGGACCGTGGGCGCTCTGGCAGTCGCGCCGCCGCGTGCGGCGCTTCGGGCCCGGGGCCAGGATGGGCCGACATCATGCTGTATCGATGGAAAGTCAACTTACTGAAACGACCGCGACTTAACCTGCTGTGGCGCTACTGGCGCGCCCGCCAGGGAGAGATCAGCGGCAGCTACGATCGGCTGCCGGAGTTCATCCGCAATCACGTGCCCGGACGATCGTTTGCCGACATCGGCTGCATGTGGGGTGTGAACGGCGACTTCTCGTTCATGGCTGAAGCGGCCGGCGCGACGTCGGTCACCGCGGTCGACGTGTTCGGGCCGACGCCTGAGTTCGAGGAGAAGCGGATCACGCGCGGCTCGCACGTGCGCTTCGTGCTCGGCGACGTGACGCGGGGAGCCACCCTTGCCGAGATCGGCGAGGCCGACGTGGTGTTCTGCGCCGGCGTGCTCTATCACCACCCGAGTCCGTTCGATCTGCTGGTCGCGCTGCGCCGCATCTGCCGCGAGACGCTGATCCTGCGCACGTCGACCATCCCCGAGGTCCGGGGGCTGCCCAACGCCGCCGTCTACTTTCCGATGCTGAACGACGAGGCGCGCACGTTGTGGAACCTGAAGAGCCTCGGACTGCTGCACCAGGCGGGGATCAGCAACGAGTTCCAGCCGCACGAAGGCTATGGGAACTGGTTCTGGGGGCTGACGCCGAGCTGCCTCGAATCGCTGCTGAAGACGGCCGGCTTCCGGGTGGATTTCCGCGCCACGGAAGCGTTCGCGCAGACGGTGGTGTGCACGCCGGTTGCGGCGGCGCTCGAACACCGCCTGCCCGATTACGTGGAAGCGCGCGAACTGGCGGCGCAGATCTCGGCAGCGGGCATCGCGCGACCGGCGTAGCGGACTACGTCGCGCGCGGCGTGACCGCGAGCGACGCCTTCTTTGCCGCCTCGCGCCGCAGCACCCACGGAGCGAGACGGGCGAGCGTCGCCGTCTTGCGCACGGCCGGCCACGCCTGCCGCGCGCGCACGTGGGCGCGGATTTCCTCGACCAGCTTCGTCCCGTAGAAGTCCTGCCAGTTTCGTACGCCCTGGCGCCATTCCGCGCCGAACGCGGCCGACGCGTCTGCGCGATGCCGCTGCATGACGGCCAGCGTTTCGCGCAGCATGCGCGACGCGCTCCCGCTCATCGACGAGGGATGCTGCCGGTACGCGGCGACCACCGTGCCGTGGTCGTGGACGCGGTGATGGCGCGTAATCCGCAGGTAGAGGTCGTAGTCGGCCGCGGCGTCGAAACCGGTCGTCAGGCCGCCCGCGCCTTCGAGCGCCTCGCGGCGGAAAATCGCCGCGGCCGGCATCCAGATCGGGTTCGTCCTCAGAAATGCCGCGTGGTGATCGCAGAGCGTCAGCGGCTGCTCCGGCGTCGGCCAGTGCGTGCCATCGGGACCCATCATCACGCAGCGTCCGTAGGCCATCGCGCAATCGGGACGCGCGGCGAGCGCCGTCACGCCGGCGGCAATGCCTCCGGGTAACAGCCGATCGTCCGCGTCGAGAAAGATGACGAGCGCGCCGGTCGATTCCGCCAGCCCGCGGTTGCGCGCGAGGGCCAGTCCACGATTCTCCTGCCGCACGTAGCGAACGCCGGGACGCGACGCGGCCACCTCCCCGGTGTGGTCGCTCGAGCCATCGTCGACAACGACGACTTCGGCGAGCGGATCCTGCATGTGCACGCTGTCGATGGCGGCGCCGAGAAAATGCGCCTGGTTGTAGCAGGGAACGATCACCGATACGAGCGGTGCGTTCATCGGATCAACCCGAGACTCGTGCACGAACGAAACCCTTGAAGAAGCGAAGGCGCAGCTCGGCGAGGAACGCACCGTCCCAGTCGGCCGCCGCGACCGACCGCATCCAGACGGCGGCATCGCCGGCCGCGGCGCGCACCAGGTGTCCCGGCACGCCGAACGGCGCGACGCGCGCGCGCTCGACGTCGGGAAGCCGCATCAGCGCCGAGAAGCGACCGTGCCCTTCGTGCCACCGGCGGTGGTAGTTGCGCTCGAATCGATCGACCTGCACGCGGGCGTTCACCACCATCGCGGGGCTGTACAGCATTCGCCCACCGGCGGCGTAGAGGCGCGCGAGCAGTTCGTGATCCTCGGTCGACCCGATGCCGTCCTTCACGCGCTGGACATGTCCGGCAAACAGCCCGATGCGCTGGAACACCGAGCGGCGGAACGCGACGTTGGCGCCCACCAGGCCGATCTTCTCCCTGGCGTCGAAGACACGCGCTCCGTCTCCATGATCCTGGAGCGCGAGCGGCGCCCAGTGGTCGCGCGTGAGCCAGACCGGCGGCGGACCCGCCCACGCCGGCAGCACCCGTCCACCGGCGCCATCCACTTCGGGATGGGCGGCAAGCGCCCTGAGAATCGACATCACCCAGTCGGGCGCCGCTTCGACGTCGTCGTCGGTGAACGCGACGATGTCGCCCATCGCCGCGGCGATGCCGGCATTCCGGGCGTGCGAAAGACCTTGCTGCGCCTCGCGCACGGCCCTGAGCCGGGGATCGAGGATCTCCGCGAGCAGTGCCGCGGTGCCGTCGGCCGAGTTGTTGTCGACGACGATGATCTCGAACGCGGCCGCGGGCGCCTGCTGCCGCAGCAGGGCGTCGATCGCACCGCGCAGCAGCGCCGCGCGGTTATACGTCGGCAGGACGATGCTGACCGTCGGCGACATCAGCCCACCTCCATTGGTGCGGCGCGTAGAAGTAGCCGCGGACCGACTTGCCGGGTTTGACGTGCAGCAGCCGCGTGCCGTACCACCAGTCGATGGTGACGGGCGCGTGACGATCGCGGATCGAGGCCCCGACGGAATAGACGCCCGGCTGCAGGCCGAAGCCGTCGCAGACGAACTCGAGGCGGCGGCGTCCCGGCATCAGCACCACCGCGTCGTCGGTCGTCGCGGTGCTCTGCTGGCAGTGCAGCGTACGGCCGTCGCGCGAGTAGTAGAAGACCTCGACCACCGCTTCGGCGACCGGGACCGTGACGTCGATCTCGACCACCGTGCGCAGCCGTGCGCCGGTCGCGGTGCCGGGCACGTCGAGGCCGGCGTCGTCCACGAAGCGCACGTCGGCGACGCGCGCGGCGCCCGATTCGGCGACGATCGACGCCTCGGCGGTGTCGGCGGCAAACGATTCGGCGACCAGCTGGTGATAGTGGCCGAGCACCTGGGCCGGCGAGCCGGCGTCGGTCACGCGGCCGCGATTCATCAGCACGACCCGATCGCACAGCCGTTCGATCGACGCCAGGTCGTGCGAGATGAACACCATCGTCGTGCCGCCGCGGCGCAGCTCGCCGATGCGCTCGTAGCACTGGATCTGGAACGCCGCGTCGCCGACCGCGAGCACTTCGTCGACCAGCAGGATCTCCGCCTCGAGGTGCGCCGCGACGGCGAATCCCAGCCGGACGTACATGCCCGACGAGTACCACTTGACCGGCATGTCGATGAACGGGCGGACGCCGGAGAAATCGACGATGCGATCGAGTTTTGCGGCGATCTCGCGCCGCTTCATGCCCAGCACGGATCCGCTGAGGAAGACGTTTTCACGCCCGGTCAACTCGGGATGAAAGCCGGAGCCGACTTCGATCAGCGCGGCGAGCCGGCCGCGCAACTCGATGGTGCCGGCCGTCGGGCTGGTGATCCGCGAGAGCAGCTTCAGCAGCGTGCTCTTGCCGGCGCCGTTGCGGCCAATGATGCCCAGCGTCTCGCCGCGGGAAATGTCGAGCGTGACGTCACGAACGGCCCAGAAGTCCTGGTAGCGCAGTCCGGCGCTCGAGGCGGGCTGCCGCACGCGGTACTTCTTGGAGACGCCCCTGAAGCGAACGTCGCGAACGTCCATGCTCGCCATCAGATGAGATCCGCCATCGTCGCCTCGGCCCGCTTGAAAAAGAGGTAGGCCAGCGGCAGGACCACGACGGTCACGACCACGGCGACGCGCAGTGGAACGGGATCCGGCGTGGTGTGGTGCAGCAGCACGTCGCGGAACGAGCTGACGATGCCCGCGATCGGATTCAGGAGATACCAGCTTCGCCACGCCGGCGGAACGACGCTGAGCGGATAGATGATCGGCGAGGCGAACATCAACGCCTGCACCAGCACCGGGAGCGCGACGCCGATGTCGCGGAACCGTACCTGCACCGCCGATAGGATCAGCGAGACGGCAAGGGTCCACAGCGCGAGCAGCGCCACGACCGGCAGCAGCATCCACGCCTGCGCGGTCAGCGCGACGCCGTACCACGCCATCAGCGCGACGAGCACGACGAAGCCAATCGCGAAGTCGAACGCCCCGGCCACGACATAGGTGATCGGCAGGATCTCCCGGGGGAAGTAGACCTTCGTGATCATCTGGGTGTGGCTGACCAGCGAATTGGTCGCGTTGGTGACCGACGAGCTGAAGAAGGTCCACGGCAGCAGCGCGGTGTAAGCGAAGAGCGCGTACGGCGTGCCATCGCCGGGCATCTTCGCCAGCACCGAGAACACTGCCGTGAAGATGACCATCATCATCAGCGGCTGCAGCACGGCCCACGCGAGGCCGAGCGAGGTCTGCTTGTAGCGGACGCTGACGCGGTGCGTGCTCAGCGTGTAGAGCAGATCGCGATACTCGGCGAGGCGCGCCAGGTGATCGCCGACGCGAAGCCACGCTGACGCCGCGGGCCGGATGACAATGACGCCCATCAGCCCACGAGCTCGATGCGGTGTTCTTCTTCCTGTTCGTCGAGACGCGCGAACTCGTGCTGCAGCGCGGCATACATCGGATCGGAACCGTCGCGGCGGCTGGCGGCGGGCGAGAAGCGCGCCAGCGCATACACGTGCCGCCCGGCGAAGTAGCCGGCCACGTCCCACATGCGCAGTTCGTCGGTGAACACGTCGCGTGCCGATCGATGCTTCCTGAACCGGGACAGCCGGAGCAGCGCCCGGCCCGCGCGTCCCCAGAGGAAGCGCGGGATGCCGGCGAGGTAGGGCACCGGCAGCGGGTGCCGCCGATCCATGAGACCCCGGGAGACGCCGCGCCAAAAGCACCAGCGCCGGAAGTACTCGCGCGACAGGCGCGACGTCTCGACGTAGTGATAGATGACCAGGTTCGGCTCGTAGCGGCCCACGCGTTGCGCCTCGAGCAGGCGCCAGTACATGTCCTCGTCTTCGCACGAGAACAGCCGCGAAAAGGATCCGGGCCCGAGGTGCTCGGCGTACGGTCCGACGAGCTGAAGGGTGCGGCGGCGGATCACGGCATTCCCGCCCTTGAGAATGCCGGGAAAGTCGTGGCCGTAGGGAAGCGCCACCGACCCGCTGTCGGCGACGCCGACGACGGCCAGGTAGTCGTGGGGCAGCCATTCGGGAAGTGGCGCATCGCAGATCGGCACGTAGGGGCCGCCGATGAAGTCGAGGCGCGGATCGGCAAACGCTTCGGCGATGACGGTGAGCCAGTGGTGCCCGACTTCTTCGTCGTCGTCGATCATGCCGACGAGATCGCCGCTGGTGGCTTCGATCCCGGCGTTGAGGGCCTTGGATTTCCCACGCCGCCGCTCTTCGAGCAGCGTGAGCATCCCGGGGTACGTCATCTGAAGCCGCCGCACGACCTCGTGCGAGTCATCCGTGCAGCCGTTGCAGATCACGGTGACGTGGACCTGGAGCCGGAGGGCAGGGGTCGCCGTCAGCACGGAGCGCACGCAGCGCTCCAGCATCGGGGCACGGTTGTGCGTCGGAATCAGGACATCGAGTCGCAGTCTCGGGTCCATTCCAACGTCATGTGCAACCCCGATACCGTACTGCTGGGCCACGAGTGGCGTTTCGCTTGCAAAACCACGCGGCGTGACGAGGGAATCACCAGCCGGTTGCCACTATTTCCCGAAGTGGGTCACGGGGTTGTGGCTGTCGCTGGGTATCGCGATGCTGCTCTTCGGGGTGGGCTGCCGGCGCGTTCCCGTTGCCGCGGCGGCTGCCGCGCCCGCGCCGAGCGCGACCGTGACCGGCGTCGTCCGCGTCATGGAAGGCTCGACCGCGATTTCCGGCCGCACCGTGGAGATCGTCAATACCGCGACCGGTGAACGGCGAACGGTGCGGACCACCGACAACGGCGGCTTCGCGCTCGCGGTGCCCGCCGGCCGCTATCGCCTCGACCTGACGCTGCGCGACGGCGAAACGATCGTGAAACGCCCCGAAATCCTCGACATGGAAAGCGGCGCGGTGGGCGCGCCCATCGAGTTCGTGCTCGGCCCCGCGCGCGTCGTCCATCCCCGCGGCCCCGCCTACCGCGTCGACAACGGTCTCGGATCCCCCGTCGCATAGCACTTAAGTGCTGCCTGGCCTGAGCGGGCCCTGAGCGAGTCGAAGGGCCGGCCCTGAGTACGTCGAAGGGCGCGGATATACTGCCGCCATGCCCGCAGCCCGCCCCGATGACGATTCTCCGATGAGCCGTGTATACACTCTGGTCATCGCCTGTCACGCGGCGGTCATCACCCTTCTGTGGTGGTTTGGCCGGACCTTTTCCCGCTGAGCCGGCTCCGTCTTCATGCGCCCGCTCGACTGGATCGTCATCGCCGCGTACCTCCTGTGGATTGTCACGGATGGCCTGAAGCGCACGAGGGGCTCGAAGGGGGTCGAGGGCTACCTGCTGGCCAACCGGAGCCTGCCGTGGTGGGCCGTCGGGCTGTCGGTGATGGCGACGCAATTGAGCGCGATCACCCTCGTCGGGACGACCGGGCAGGCCTACGCCGACGGCATGCGCTTCATCCAGTTCTACTTCGGCCTGCCGTTCGCGATGGTGGTGCTGTCGGCCACACTCGTGCCGTTCTTCTACCGATCGGGTGTCTACACGGCGTACGAGTTCCTCGAGCGGCGCTTCGACGTGAAGACGCGCACGCTGGCCAGCCTCCTGTTCCTGTTCGGCCGCAGCATGTCGACCGGGGCGATCATTTCAGCGCCGGCGGTCATTCTTTCCGTCATTTTTCACTGGAACCTGACGCTGACGATCCTCGCCATCGGCGGGCCGACCATTCTCTACACGATGCTCGGCGGGGTGCAGGCGGTGGCCTGGACCGACGTGAAGCAGATGGCGATCGTCGTCGGCGGGCTCGTCTGCGTCGTCATCGCGCTCATTCTCGGACTGCCGCAGGAGGTCAGCGTCGCCGATTCACTGCACATTGCGGGTGCGGTCGGCCGCGTGAACACGATCGACTTCCATTTCGACTGGCGCCAGACCTACACCTTCTGGTCGGGCGTGATCGGCGGCCTGTTCCTGCACCTGTCGTACTTCGGCTGCGATCAGAGCCAGGTGCAGCGCTACCTCACGGCGAAGTCACTGAACCAGGCGCGGCACTCGCTGCTGATGAGCGCGTTCGTCAAGATCCCGCTGCAGGTGCTGGTGCTGCTGGTCGGCGTCTTCATGTTCCTGTACTACGTCTTCACGCCGCCGCCGATGCTGTTCAACACCGAGCACCGGGACGCCGTCGAGCAGAGCGCGCGGGCGGCCGACTATCACGCGCTGGAAGGGGAGTTCGCGCAGGCCTACGAGCGGCGCCGCGCCGCTGCGGCGGCCATGGCGCAGGCGGAGGGTGACGAGGGGGCGGCCGCGCGCGAGCAGTTCCGGGCCGCGTCCGGGGAGATGTCGGCGATCCGCGGCCGGGCGGCGACACTGGTCCAGGACGTCACCGGCGCGGCGAACTACGGCGAGAAGACCGGCGACACGCCGCGCCCCGACGTCAATTACGTCTTTCCCACGTTCGTCACGACGCGCTTGCCTCAGGGGCTGGTCGGTCTCATCATTGCGGCAATCTTCGCGGCGGCGATGTCGGCCACCGCGGGAGAACTGAGCGCGACGGCCACCGCCACCGTCATGGATGTCTACAAGCGCCTCCTTCGCGGCAGCGAGAGCGACGCGCACTACGTGCTCGTGTCGCGCCTCGCTGTGGTTTTCTGGGGCATCGTCGCCTGCGTCGTCGCGCACGTTGCCGTGCAGCTCGGCTCGCTGATCGAAGTCGTCAACCGGATCGGCTCGATCTTCTACGGCTCGCTGCTCGGCGTGTTCGTGCTCGCGCTCGGGTTCCGGCGCGCCAACGGGCACGGAGCGTTCGTCGGCCTTCTGAGCGGGATCGTGTTCGTCGTCGTTTTTGCGTTCAACCCGGCGACGCGCGGGATTTCGTACCTCTGGCACAACCCGCTTGGCGTCGTGATCGTCGTCATCGTTGGCATGGCGGTGAGTCTCTTGACGAAGCCGCAGGCAGCAACTCACGTATGAAGAGGGCTCAGGCGATCGTCGTCTGCGTCGCAGTCTTGCTCGTGGCGAGCCCACGCGCGAGTACTCAGCCGGCTCCTCGCTACGACCTGGTGATCGCCGGCGGCACGGTGCTCGACGGCACCGGCGCGCCCGGGCGCGTGGCCGACGTCGCCGTCAAGGACGGCCGCATTGTCACGGTCGGCCGCGTGCCGCGCACGCAGGCGGCGCAGGTGATCGACGCGAGCGGACTCGTCGTTGCGCCCGGTTTCATCGACGTCCACACCCATGCCGACGCCCTCGCCGATCGCCCCGCCGCGTCGAACTTCGTGCGCATGGGGGTGACCACGGTGATCGCCGGCAACTGCGGCGGTTCGGCGCTCGACGTCGCCGCGGAGCTGGGCGCGCTGCGCGAACGGCCCGCGGCCGTCAACTTTGCCACGCTCTTCGGCCACAACACCGTGCGCAGCGCGGTGATGGGTTCGGACAACCGCCTGCCGAAAGCCGCCGAGCTCGCGCGGATGAAGTCGCTCGTCTGGAAGGCGATGGCCGACGGCGCGATCGGCTTCTCGACCGGTTTGCAGTACGTACCGGGGACCTACGCCCAGACGCCGGAGATCACCGAGCTGGCGCGAGTGGCGGCGAACGCCGGCGGCATCTACACCTCGCACATGCGCAACGAGGGCACCGCGCTCGAAGAGGCGATTGCGGAAACCATCCAGGTCGGGTTCCTCAGCGGCGCGCGCGTCGAGATCTCGCACCTCAAGGTGGACAGTCCCAACCGCTGGGGCGGTAGCGAGCGCGCGCTCGCGATGATCGACACCGCCCGCGCGAAGGGCATCGACGTCCGCGCCGATCAGTACGCCTACACGGCGGCGAGCTCCACGCTCGGCATCCGCTTTCCCTCGTGGGTGCTCGAAGGCGGCGACAGCAAGATCGCCGAGCGCCTGAACACTCCCGCGACCTGGGCGAAGATCAAGGAGGAGATGGCGGGCCTGCTGGCGGAACGCGGCCTCCGCGACCTGTCGTTCGCCGTCGTCGCCATGTACCGCCGCGATCCGTCGCTCAACGGCCTGACGATGGCGCAGGTGGCGCTGCGGCGGAGCGGCAGCGACTCCGCCGACGCGCAGTTCGAGGCGGCGCGCGAGATGCTGCTCGAGGGGGGCGCCTCGATGGTCTACCACTTCATGAGCGACGCCGACGTCGATCGCATCATGCGCCACCCGCAGGTGGCGATCGCCTCCGACGCCAGCGTGCTGGCGTTTGGCGACGGCGTGCCGCACCCGCGCGGCTACGGCAACAACGCGCGCGTCCTCGGCAGTTATACGCGCGAGCGCCACGTCATCGCGCTCGAGGAAGCGGTCCGCAAGATGACGTCGCTGCCGGCCACGCATTTCCGGCTGGCCAACCGCGGCACCATCCGCTCCGGCTACGCGGCCGACCTGGTCGTCTTCGATCCGAAGACGGTGGCCGATACGGCGACCTTCGACGCGCCGCATAGCTACGCTGCCGGCATTCCCTACGTGCTGGTCAACGGTGTCCTCGTCGTGAAGAACGGCGCGCAGACCGACGCGCGGCCAGGGCAGGTGATCGCGAACTCGCTCCTCGAGAAGAAGTGAGCGGCAGTGCGCCGCCGCTCATAGCCGATCGATGATACGCGTCGCGCTGATCGGATACGGCTACGCGGGGCGGACGTTTCACGCGCCGCTGATCCGATCGACGCCCGGCCTGGAACTGGCCGTGGTCAGCTCGCAACGGCCGGATCGCGTCAGCGCGGATCTTCCGGGCGTCACCGTGTCGCCGTCGCCGGAAGAGGTCTGCTCGTCGGCGCCCGTGGACCTGGTCGTCGTCGCGACGCCCAACGACTCGCACGTGCGCCTGGCGTCGATGGCGCTCGAGGCCGGTCGGCACGTCCTCGTCGAGAAGCCGTTCGCGCCGACGCTCGGCGAGGCGCGCGGGCTGGCGCGGCTGGCCGCGCGCGCCAACCGCATCCTCGCCGCCTTCCAGAATCGCCGCTGGGACGGAGACTTCCTCGCCGTCACCGATCTCGTGCGGCGCGGCGCGCTCGGCGATCTCCTGCACTTCGAATCGCATTTCGATCGCTACCGTCCTGTCGTCCGCGATCGCTGGCGCGAACGCGCCGGCCCCGGCGCCGGCCTGTGGTACGACCTCGGTCCTCACCTGGTCGACCAGACGCTGCAGCTGTTCGGCCTGCCGGATCGCGTCACGGGCAATCTCGTCGCGCAGCGTCCTGGCGCGGACGCTGACGACTGGGCCCACGTCGTGCTCGAGTACGGGCGCCTGCGCGCCATTCTGCACGTCTCCGTGCTCGTGCCCGGCATGGCGCCGCGCTTCATCCTTCACGGAAGCGGGGCAAGCTGGATCAAGTACGGGCTCGATCCCCAGGAGCGCGAGCTGATTGCTACTCTGACTCCCGACGGTCCGCCGGCTGCCGCGGAGGAGCACGCGGTGTCGATCGACGGCGCCAGCGGCGCGGAGACCCCAGCGGCAATTCCGCGCGGCGACTACCGGCAGTTCTACGCGCAACTCCGCGACGCTATCCTTGGCAGTGGCCGTAACCCGGTACCGCCGGCGCAGGCGGTTGCCGTGACCGCTCTCGTCGAGACCGCGATCCGATCGTCGACCGAGAAACGAACGCTCGCCCTGCCGCTGACCGATGAAGAGATTGCCGCGTTCGACAACCGTTAAGGCGTCGCCGGCGGCGCAAGCAGTCGCGCATCCAGGTCGAAACGCTGCGGACGTCCGATCGTGATCGACGCGAAGTCGGCGTGCCGGGGGTTCAGCAGGTAGTTCGACTCCGAGGGGACGAGCGCACTGGGTACGTCCAGGACCGCCGAGGCGCCGCTCTTGATCCAGCGATCGCCGAGCAGTTGCAGCGCCGCGGGGGCGGGATAGGCGCGCCAGTCGCGCGGCAGGCGCTTGCGATCGAGCCGACCGACGAAACGGCCGTCGAACTCGCACGCGATCAACACGTAGGCGGGGATGGCCAGCATCGGCCGGAGGTGCGCCAGCATTTCCAGCGCCGCGAGCGCGGCGCTCTCGGCGGTGTAGATGACGGGTGTGCCGGGCGGATTCCAGCGGCCGCCTTCGCGGCGCGCGCCTTCGCCGTCGAACGCCGTGGCGGCGCGGGCCGCCGCCACGATTCTCCAGGCCGTGACGATCACTACGCGAAGACGCCGTGCTCGAGCCTGCCGATGACCCGTTCCACTTCGCGCGCGCCAACGTCGCTCGCCGCCGCGTCGAGCGGAACACGTCCGCCCAGGGCGGGTTGCGACGTCGAAAGCCATGCCGCGGCCGCATCGCTGTCGCCACCGAACAGCTCCATCGCCCGGCCGAAGACTCGAGCCCCGCGCAGCAGGCGATCCGCTTCGTCAGGCGGGAACCGCCCTTCGCGCTTCCGCCGGGTGAGCGTCCGCCGCGGAATCCCGGTGAGTCGCAACGTGTCCTCCACCGAGAAGTCGGTGTTGCCGCGCAAGGCTTCGAAGGTGCCGTAGGGGATCCCGCGCTCCGCGACCTGCATCACGTCGCGCCCCTCGACTGATTTCAGGCCGAGCAGCAGGACGTAGGCGTGCGCGCCGGGCTTCCCCTCACGCAGATGTCCTTTCAGCCGCTCCACGCCCGCACTGCGACGTTTGGCCACGTAGCCTCAATTATTGCGCCAAATGACCAAGAACGCAAACGCGCATCAAGGGTTGAACTCGCCGCGGCGAGCGACCGCCTCAGCGCGCCACGAACACCACGTCCACCCAGTAGTTGTTGGCGTTGAACGTGGAGGTCGGGAACACGCTCGACGTCGAGTAGCGATACACGCCGTTGCCACCCGAGACGGCGCCGGTGGCCGGCGCGTGCAGCGGACCGCTGTCGACGGTCTTCGAGGCGAAGTACGCCGACGTATACGCGTAGTTGCCGACGTTCGTGTGGTAGGAGACGACGTAGACGGTGTTGGCGGTAATCGCCACCGGCGTCGGGAAGGTGACCTGCTGCCAGCCCGACTTCGTCTCGTTGGTGAAGGTCGCCGTGGCGAGTCGCGTGCCGGTGGCGCTCCATAACGTCGCCGTGTGCGTGCCGGTCGTCGTCGAGCCCTTGTAGAACCGCACGCCCGTGGCGGTTCCGGCGACGTCGGATCGGAACTTCACGCCGAGCTCTACCGAGCTGGGATCGTTGGTGGCGAACGCGGCCGGCGTCGCGGTTGCACTCCATAAGGAGATCGATCCTGGCGGAGGTGGCGGCGGCGGGGCGCTCGCCGCGGTCGTGAACGACCAGACCAGATTGGCGGCCAGCGGGTTGCCAGCCAGATCCTTCACGCCGGCGCTGCCGCCGGTCACGGTTGCCGTGTAGGTGACGGATGCCGACAGCGCTTGCGACGGCGTCAACGTCGCGACGCGCGCGGTGGCGTTGTAGGCCACGGTCGCCGCGATGCCCGTGCCGGCGGCGTTGCGCAACACGAACGTGCTCGTGCCGATCGACGTGGCGCTCATGTCCTCGCTGAACGTCGCGGTCACAGTCGTGTTCGCCGCGACGCCCGTCGCTCCCGCGGCCGGCGTGACGGCCGTCACTGTCGGCGCTGTCGTGTCCGATGGCGGTGGCGGTGGTGGCGGCGGAGGCGGCGTGTCCGGCCCTGGATAGAAATCCACGGCCCAGCCCGCGCGCTGCGCGAGATCCGACGGACTGCCGGCGCCGATGAACGGCCAGAGGTAATCGTAGGCGCCCTGTGCGCCGGTCCATCCGCCCTCGACGCCGATCATCAGCGTCATGCGAGTTTCGGGCCCGTAATAGCCGGCAAAGGGCCGCTCCTGCCCCTGCGTGCCCGCCCAGATCTGAGCCATCGTCGTGAAGAACACGAAGCCGTTGGAGCCCGGCGTGCCGACCGCGACCACGTAAGGCGCCGCCTGCGCGCGCGGATAGTCGGGATCGCTGGTGAACATCCGCAACTGGAACCTGGCGATGGCGTCGCGATGCGCGAGGCCGCCGGCGAATCCCTGCTTGTTCGCGCGATCGATCGCGTGCACCAGGTAGTTCTGCTCCCACATCGAGATGTACTGCGCCCCTTCCGGGCGCTTGTTCAGCCACAGGATCGTGAAGGGGTTCGACGGTCCCTGCGCGTTCGCGTAGGTGTCGAGCCACTGCAGGTTCGCGATCACCTTGCGGGAAAGATAGGCGCGCACCGGGGACGCATCTGGATAGTAGGCGGCGGCGTCGACGATGTTGCGCAGCGCCCAGCCGTAGCCGCGCACTTCGTTGTAGGCGAGGATGCCGTCGGCGCCACGCACACCGTTCTGCGGATACGTGCGCAGCATCGAGTAATTGGCCCAGAACGCCACCTCCTCGGCGTAGTAGCGATCGCCGGTCAACAGGTACGGCACGTAGGCGAGCGACGGCTGGTGTGCGTTGTCGGGGATGAGCGGGCTCTGCCCCGGTCCAGGCGTCAGCGAGCCGTACTCGCGGATCGGCATCGGGCTGCCCTTGACGTAGTCCAGCAGATCCCCCTGCGCGCGCGAGTCGTACCAGATGCGCGGACGCTGATCGAGCGAGATCAACCGCTCGCTGCCCACGCCGCTCGTGGCGCTGTTCTCCGCTTCGCGCACGTGGACGGGCCACGAGCCGGAGAGATCGCCGTTGGCGAGGACGAACGATCGCTGCGTCGGGTTGCGATGAACGAGATAACGCGCGGTCCAGTCCGGATAGGGCGCCAGCTCGGGACGCCCGCCGTGCGCCGGCATGTTCGCGAGCACCGCGCCGGACTTCAGGATCTCGTAATTGGTGCCGGTTGGTGTGCTCACGACGTTGGTGACCTGTGAGAGGTAGGGCGGCAACGCGCGCGCGACGGCGAACGGCGCCAGGTCCGGTGTCACCGCTGCGAGCGGAGTGGCGCCGACCTCGAACACCTTGCGCCAGCGCGTCAGGTAGTAATGCTGCACGCCGGTCCTGGTGAACACGATCTGTCCGGCGACGCTGATGCTGGCGTCGTACGTCACCGTCGTCGCGCCGGCCTGGTCGAGCACGTTTTCGACCGACACGTCCACGCGCGCCTTGCCGTCGCTGTAGACGCGCGTGTCGAAGTTCACACGCAGGAACGGATGGGCGGCGCCCGACGAGCTCACCGGCGCGACGACCGAGCGCCACTCGCGCACGAGCGCACCGTTCAGCCACGCGTCAGTGGAGAGTGACGAGGGCAGCGCCGCCGTATACGGCGCGCCGCCGATCGTCAAGGTAATGGACGCGCCAGGAATCTGCGGCGCAAAGCTGCCGTCGGCCAGCGGCGCGGCGACAATGTTGTAATTGCCGGCGGCCGGCACCGACGCGGTCACGATCGCGAACCGGATCGAACCGTCCGGCCATCGCGTCTTCACGTCGGTCTGGGTCGGCAGCGATCCGACCTGGAGCCCGTCCGCGGCCACTCCCTGCGGGACCACTTCACCGAAGGTGGCCCAGCCCGGCGTCAACGCGACCGTCGCGATCGCCGCTGACTGGGCTCTGCCGATGGCCCCGGCGGTCATCAGCAGCGCAAGTACTGCATGGACGAACAACGCGGCCGGCAATTTCTTCATGATTTCTCCACGCGTCGTCGCCGTAAACACGACGGACGCGTGCACCTGCGCAGGGCCGCCCGCTTGGCAGGCAATCGGCGCGCCGACGCGCGCCTCGCGTGGATGTGCTGAACGGGACGCCTCGACCGCGGCGATGTCTCAGGCGGCAATCGCGCCCGCAGGATCGTGCATCAACTCCTGCGGGCGCACACAAGACGGAAGACGCGGCTGGTTCGCCGCTATGGAAAAACGCTCGGGAGCGTGCACGCTCCCGGCGACACGGCAGGCTGCGAGGCGAAGAAAACCGCGCGACTTACGACGCCTTCTGCACGCCCTTGCGCTTGCGACGAATCTGCACGTACCCGAATCCGAGCCCACCCATCAGAACTGCGAGAATCCAGAGCATTGTCAGCCCTCCCTTTGGGGGGATGACAGAGGCAATAGGGGTGCCCGGACGAAATCTGAGAAATCAGGCCGGTTTTCCGCTCGCACACGTGTGCGGCCGCGCAGGGAATGCAATCGCGATTGCGAATTCGTTATGGGGACGCGGCGTTTGCCGCGTGGGGCCGGACTACTCGTCAGCGAAGATGACGTAGGCGGCAATCGACGCGATCACGATCGACACGAGCATCGCCGTCATCGGCAGCATCACCCAGCGGCTCGTGAAATCGATCGCGGCCAGCGGCGTGGTGACGGCCGTGATCGACGCGTAGACGTTGCCGAACCAGCCCGCCGATCCCCGCACGCCGGCGATCAGCGTGCCGGCGAGGCTGACGGCAAGGCCGCAGAAGCACGCGATCGCCAGGCTATGGATGATCGTGATCGGACGCTCCGCCGCCTTCGCCGCTTCCTGCCGCGCGCGCATCTGGGCGCGCCACCACACGATCGCAGACGAGGGCGGCGTGGCCTCGCGGCGCGCGTGCGCCGCTTCCGCGGCAATCGCCTCGGCGACGATGGCTTCGATCTCGGCGTCGCTGGGTTCGAGCTTCTTCATAGCATCGCCGCCAGTTTGCGCCGGGCGCGGAACAGCAGCAGCTTGATGCTGGCGGTCTTCAGTCCGAGCACTTCGGCGATCTCGCTGTGTGACGATCCCTGTGCGTAGGCGAGCCACAACATCGCCCGTTCGCGCGGCTTCAGCCGACCGAGCGCGCGGCGGACGTCGGCGCGTCCTTCGTAGCCGACGTGCGATTCGGGGGATGCGACGTCGACGATTTCGTTATCGGTGAAGAGCGGCTGCTTGCCGCGGCGCGTGTCGCGCACCAGGTTGGTCGCGATGCGATAGAGGTAGTTCCTGCGGTGGTTCTCGCTTTCGAACGTCGTGTTCGACTTGAGCAGGCGGTAGTACGACTCCTGCAGCAGATCGTCGGCGACCTGCCGGTCGCCGCTGATGCGCGAGAGATAACCCCACAGCGGGCCGGACGTGCGGTCGTAGAACGCGCGGAAGGCGTCTTCGTCCATGGCCAGCGCGACATCGTCAGTGTCGGCTTCGAGCTCGAGCCGCCGGACGTCGGCAGCGAGTGCGTTAGCCATGGAGGTCCGGAGTGGGCGCCGTTGGCCCGTTGAGCAGGCCGAAGCGGCGGGTGAGGACGTAGGCGAGCACCGCCGAGACGATGAAGCCGACGCCCAGTGCGATGACGACGGCGCCGAAGGCGGCGAGCGGGGGCGCAATCTCCTCGAGCGAGTTCGACGCCACGATCTCGATGCCGATGCCGAGTACGGTCAGCACCGCGCCGGCCTGCGTCGACCACAGGATGCGCCCGAGCGGCGCGCTGATCGCCCGCGGCGACTCGACCTGGATCGGCGCCGACTCGAGGAATCGCCGTCCGGCCGGCGTTTCGATGTAGGCCAGCAGCTCCTGGTTCGACTGGAAGCGATCGAGCAGTTTGTTGTGCACTTCGTTCTGTATCTTCGACAGCCGCGACCAGCGGCGGTGATCGATCAACGTCCGGATCAGCCAGATGATGCCGCCGCCGATCGTCAGCAAGATCGCGCCGATGGTCATCGTCTGAACACCCTCGCGCCACATCTCGGCCGCGCGATCCTGGGCGGTCCGCTGATACCGCGGCTCGCCGGAATTGCCGTCGTAGTCGGCGAGGAAGTAGCCCGGATTGTGGCCGATCTCCGGGTGCTGCGCCAGGAAACCAGACAGAGCAGGATACGGCTGCAGGTAACCGGGGTTCCCGAGAAGGCTGGGATCGAGGCGAAGAATTCGCGGAAGTGCCGGCGGATACTGCCTCATCACCTCTTCCAGTTCGCGCCGCGTCTCCTCGGCGGTCTGCGTCGAGGCGGCCGCCCCGCGCTGCTGGGTGACCGGCTGGGCGGTCCGTTCTTGGGCTGCCGCGGGGCCGGCCAGCGACAGCCATGTCAGGGTAAGAAGAGCCGCTCCAGTTCGGGTCAGGCGCATCGAAATCAACCTCTCTGCCTGCTTATTACGGGCTGTCGGCAAAGGGGTTAACAGCGTCCGACGTCCGAGGTCCGACGTCCGAGGTCCGAGGTCCGAGGTCCGAGGTCTGAGGTCCGACGTCCGACGTCCGACGTCCGAGGTTCGACGTCCGTCAGTCGAACAGGGCCTTCAACTCAGTCCCAATCCGACGCAGACCCTCCCGCAAAAACTCTTCCCGCCCTCCGAGCCAGATGCGCAGGTGCCCTTCGATGCCGACGTGGACGCCGGGGACGATCAGCGTGGCCTGGTTGACGCGGACGCGCTCGGCGATCGCGAGGCTCGGTGTATCCGGCGCGTACTTCATCAGGCCGATCGCGCCAGCGGTCGGCTCGGTCCACGCCAGGCGGCCGCCGAACGACGCGGCCCACTCGCGGGCGATCGGCAGGTTGTGGCGAAGGATCTCCCCGGTGCGCGCGTAGCAACGCTCGCGGTTCTTCGCCTCCACGGCAACGCGCGCGATGCGATCGCTCATCTTGTTCGGGCCGATGGTGATGTAGTCGTGCTGGCTCCAGCAGCCGGCGACGAGCCCGGGCGGCCCGACGAGCCATCCGATGCGAACGCCGGGGATGCCATAGGCTTTGGAAAGGCCGCTGGTCACGATCACGCGTTCGCTCAGGCCCCAGAAACTCTTCGTCCGCGGCGCGGTGATCTCCGCGCCGAGATAGACCTCGTCGGCCAGCAGCCACGTCCCGGTCTGGTCGCAACGCTCGACGATGCGCCGCATCGACGCGTCGGACAAGACCGACCCGGTCGGATTGTTCGGATTCGACAGGTAGAGCAGCCGCGTCTTCGGCGTCACCGCGCGCTCGAACTCGTCCCAGTCCGGTTCCCACGACGCTTCGGTGCGCAGGCGGAACGTCCGCACTTCTGCGCCGAGGCTCCGCGCGACGCCCGGCATCTGCATGTAGTTGGGCACCTGCATCGCGACGAGGTCGCCGGCCTGCAGCTGGCTGAGGGCGATCAGGTAGTTGGCTTCGGACGTGCCGTTGGTGACTTCGATGTGATCGACGGTCGCACCCGGGTAGACGGCCGTCAGCCGCTCGCGCAGCGCCACGGTGCCGTTCGACTGGCTGTAGCCGAGCGGCTCGTCGAGGAACGCCTCGAGATCGAACCCCATCTCGCCCAGCTCGCGCAGCGTCAGGGGCCGCACGCCGCTCTCGCTCATGTCGTAGTCGACGATGTTCTCCCACGTCGACTGCATCCGCTCCATTTCGAAGACTTCGATTTTCATGACACGTACTTCGCCATATCGGCCGGATCGAGGTTGCCGCCGCTGATGATCGCCACGACCGGTCCGACGTACGGGTTTGGATCGCGCAGCGCGGCGGCGACGGTGGCGGCGCCGCTTGGCTCGGCCACGATCTTGGCGCGCACCACCAGCCAGCGCACGGCGGCCGCGATCTCGGATTCCTCGACCGTGTCGAGGCGATCGACGAACTGCCGCACGTGCGCGAAGTTGAGATCGCCGGGGCGAACCGCCATCAACCCGTCGGCGATGCTCTTCGCCCCTTCGAGCGTCCGGACCTCGCCGGCGTCGATCGAGTTCTTCATCGACGCCGCCGTCACCGGCTCGACGCCGACGACGCTGACGCCGGGCTGCGACTGCTTGACCGCGGCGGCGACGCCCGAGATCAAGCCGCCGCCGCCGACTTTCCAGCACAGTGGGATCCGAAGCTTGGAATTCACGTGACTTGAAGTCGCGG